>Ga0302322_100001260_pt1 | contig 20519 bp, 15 predicted proteins | sample Fen_T0_2_FD_203757 | JGI IMG/M metagenome (GOLD analysis project Ga0302322, IMG submission 203757) | Peat permafrost microbial communities from Stordalen Mire near Abisko, Sweden - Fen_T0_2 | ecosystem: Environmental > Terrestrial > Soil > Wetlands > Permafrost | place: Sweden: Abisko...
ACTGCCTGCCGCTGACCGCGCTGCTGCAGCTGCCGGCGCTGCAGGCCAGCACCACCCGGCTGCTGCTGGAGGCGCCGGCGGCGGTGATGGACGCGCTGCAGTCGCAGCTGGACCGCAGCGGCCTGCCAGGCCGGGTGTGGGTGGCGCCGCTGGTGCAGCGGCCGTCGGGCCCGCTGGCGCTGGAGCCGGCGCCGGGCGTGCACTACCGGCGCACGCAGCGCCTGCAGCCGCGGCCGGTGGTGCTGCACGTGCTGCACATCGAGGCCGGGCGGGCCCGCGTCAGCTACGTCGGCACGCCACAGGCGCCCGGCACCTGGGCGGCGGGCGACGGCTACGCGGCGCAGCGCACCAGCGATTTTCTGCAGCAGCACGGCCTGCTGGCGGCGGTCAACGGCACCTACTTTCTGCCGTTCAAGCCCGGCCGCCTGCTGCACGAAGCCTCTGTGCCGGCCAGCGGCCAGATCGCGCAGATCGCCACGGCGCAGCCGGCCAGCGCGGCCGCCGACGCCCCGGTGCTCAGCGACGAGCCCCGCGTCAACGGCACGGTGTGCGCCGGCGGCGCCACGCTGCTGCCCACGCGGCTGCGCTGCCCGGCGGGCACCGCGCCGCTGCTGGCGGCCGGCCCGATGTTGCTGGAGGCGGGCCAGCGCAGCCCGCTGCAGGCCCGATCGGCCGCCGAGCAGCCCGACGCCAGCGGCATGGCGCGCTACTACCGCGAGGCCAACCCGCGCACCGCCGTGGCCGTGAACCGGCACACCGGCGATGTCTGGTGGGTGGTGGTCGACGGGCGACAAAGCGGCTACAGCGACGGCATGAGCCTGCCCGAGCTGAGCACCGAGCTGCTGGCGCTGGGCGCCACCGACGCCATCAACCTCGACGGTGGCGGCTCCTCGACCCTGGCCTTGTCACTGGGCGGCCAGCCGCAGGTGATGAACAGCCCGGTGCACACTGCCCTGCCGGGCCGCGAACGGCCGGTGGCCAACCACCTGGGCCTGCGCCTGCTGCCCGAGGCCGCGCCGCGCCGCTGAGCGGCGTGCCAACATCACGCCGCACCGCACCACACCACACCATGCCACGCCTGCTGCTCACCGCTGCGCTGCTGACCACCTGCCTGGGCGCAACGGCCCAGGTGCCGCTGCGCTTTGCCAAGTTCGATCCGGCCCAGCTGACGCCGCAGAACTTTGAGCAGACGCTGGCGCCGCTGGCCCGCAAAGAGGGCAAGCTGGTGCTCTACAACACGGCGGGCAACTTCGACACCGTCTGGAAGCAAGGCCTGGTGCCGGCCTTCGAGGCCCGCTACGGCGTGCGCGTGGTGGTGCGCAACGTGCGCCCCAGCAATGCCAACCAGCAGTTGATGGCGGTGCACAAGGCCGGCGTGCCGGCACCGGTGGACGTGTACTTTGCGGGCGCGCCCGACGCCTACGACAGCCTGCAACGCGCCGGCGTGCTGCCCAGCCTGAGCCTGGCCGACCTGCTGCCCAACCTGGCCGCCGTGCCCGACGCCTACAAGCGCGTGGTCTTCGGCATCGACACCCAGGGCCGCTGGCCGATCGTGCACCGCAACCAGACCACGCTGGCCTACGACAGCGCGGCACTGCCCGCCGCGCAGTTGCCGCAGACCTTCGACAGCCTGCTGGCCTGGGCGCAACGCCATCCGCGGCAGTTGGCCATCACCTCGCCCACCAAGGGCGGCTCGGGCAGCGGCTTTTTGTACGCCGCCGCGCTGGCGCTGAGCCCCGACCCGGCCTGCCAGGCCCAGCTGCGCAACACCCGCAGCAGCGAGGCCGAGGCCACGCGCTGGGCCGCCCAGGCGCCCTGCCTGCAGCCGCTGTGGGTCTACATGACGCGGCTGCTGCAGGTGTCGGAGCTGACCAACGGCAACGCCGACACCCTGAACCTGCTGAACAACCGCCAAATCGTCATCGGCACCAGCTGGGAAGACCTGGTGCAGACCTTCGTCCAAGCCCACCAGCTGCCGCCCGGCACGCGCCAGACGCTGCTGGCCCCCGGCCTGGTGGGCAGCGGCGACGGCCTGATCGTGCCGGCCAACGCCCGCAGCCCGGCTGCCGCGCTGCTGTTCATCAACCTGGCGTTCGGCCGCGAATTCCAGCTCTGGAAGCTGGCCCACCATGCCTCGCGCTCGGTGCGCAGTGACATCGACCCGGCCCAGGCCGTGCCGCCCCACAACGCGCAGACCATGGTGCCGGCCGAGCAGATGCGCGCCGGCTCGGTGGTGGCCAACTGGCCGATGACACGGGCGCTGGTCAAGGCCTTCGAGGAACAGGTGCTGCCCAAGCTCTGAGCCGCGGTGAGCGCCGGCCTTGCGCGCTCGCCCGGCCTGCCCACCCCCTTGCCCCGCCCATGACCACCTCGCCCGCCCCCAGCCCACCGATCCAGCTGCGCGTGCGCCAGCTGTGCAAACAGTTTGGCGCCACCACCGCGCTGGCGCCCACCGATCTGGACATTGCCTGCCACGAGTTCGTCACGCTGCTGGGCCCCTCGGGCTGCGGCAAGAGCAGCTTGCTGCGCCTGCTGGCGGGCATCACGCCGGCCAGCGGCGGCAGCATCGAGCTGGCCGGCGTGCGCATCGATGGCCTGCCGCCCGAGCAGCGCGACATCGCCATGGTGTTCCAGTCCTACGCCCTGTTTCCGCACCTGAGCGTGCGCCAGAACCTGGTCTTCGGCCTGCGCATGAAGCGCGTGGACCAGGCCGAACAGCGCCGCCGCATCGACCACGCCACGGCCATCTGCAAGCTGGACGCGCTGCTGGCGCGCATGCCGCGCCAGCTCTCCGGCGGCCAGCAGCAGCGCGTGGCGCTGGCGCGGGCCATCGTGATGCGGCCGGCGCTGATGCTGTTTGACGAGCCGCTGTCCAACCTGGACGCCAAGCTGCGCGACCAACTGCGCGACGAGCTGGTGCAGCTGCACCGCAGCAACGGCAGCACCAGCCTGTACGTCACCCACGACCAGGCCGAGGCCATGGCCATGTCGGACCGCATCCTGGTGATGAACGCCGGCACGGTGCTGGAGAGCGGCAGCCCGCTGGCGCTGTACCGCGCGCCACGCCACGCCTTCACCGCCCGCTTCCTGGGCCAGACCAACCTGTTGACACTGGCCGTACAAGACCACCAGGCCCAGCTGCCCTGGGGCCAGGGCGTGGCGGTGGACGGCGTGCGGGGTCGTGCGCAGGTGAGCGTGTCGCTGCGGCCCGAGGACCTGCAGATCAGCGCCACCGGCCGCGGCGACCACAGCAGCGGCCGCAGCAGTGAGGGCCACGACAGCCGCCCGGCCCGCATCACCGCCGTCAGCTTTGCCGGTGCCCAGGTGCACTACACGGTGCAGGTCGGCGACACCGCGCTGCGCGTCAGCCGCAGCGGCAGCGCCGAGCTGTTGGCGGTGGGCGCGGCGGTGGTGCTGTGGCTGGCCACCCCGGGCCCGCTGCAGGCGCTGGCGCCATGAGCGGCCGCCACGCCGCAGCCCCGCGCACCGCCGGCTGGGTGGGCGCGCTGTGCCTGCTGCCCGGCCTGGGCTTTTTGCTGCTGCTGTTTGCCGCGCCCCTGGTGTGGAGCCTGCTGGGCAGCCTGGGTCTGGACGAAGGCTGGCAGGGCTTCACGCTGGCGCACTACCAGGCCATCTTCCAGCGCGACGCCTTGCTGCGCGGCCTGGCCTTGTCGCTGTACTTCGGCGTGGCACCGGTGCTGGTGAGCCTGCTGCTGTCGGTGGCCGTGGCGCTGCTGCTGCGCCGCCACTTTGCCGGCCGCGCCTGGTTCAACGGCCTGTACAAGCTGCCGATGGCGGTGCCGGGCATCATCGCCGCGTTGGTGGTCATGACCCTGGCCGAGCGCGGGGGCTTTCTGGACCGCGTGGCGGCCCTGCTGGGCCTGAGCTGGCCACGGATGATCCGCGACCCCTGGGGCATCGGCGTGATCCTGAGCTCGGTGTGGAAGCAGCTGCCGTTCATGACCCTGGTCATCACCGGTGCGTTGGCCGCCATCCCGCAGGACGTGGCGGCCGCCGCCCGCACGCTGGGCGCCGGGCGCTGGACGACGCTGTGGCGCATTGAGCTGCCGCTGGCGCTGCCGGGCATCTCGGCGGCCGTGCTGCTGAGCTTCATCGGCGCGATGGGCTCCTTCGCCATCCCCGATCTGGTGGGCCCCGCCGCGCCACGGCCGTTGGCGGTGCACATGTTTGCCGAGTTCGGCGACGGCAACCTGCCCCTGGTGTACGCCATCGGCATGGTGCTCAGCGCGTTCTCGGTGACGGTGCTGCTGGCCTACTACGCGATGACCGCCCGCACCCAGCGCCTGCTCGGCCACACCGGGGGCGCCGAATGAGCGCCGGCCCGCGCCCGCGCCGCTTCGGCCCCGAGGACCGGCTGTGGGTCAGCCTGGGCCTGTTCAGCGCGCTGGCGCTGACCCTGCTGTTGCCGCTGGGCCTGCTGCTGATGTGGAGCCTGGCCGACACCTGGCGCGCCCCGGCCCTGCTGCCCCAAAGCTGGACCCTGGACCACTGGCGCACCACCCTGGGCGACGACGATCTGCTGGCCGCCGCCGCCACCAGCCTGGGCATTGCGCTGCTGGTCACGCTGCTGAGCGCGGCGCTGGCCCTGCCCACGGCCTGGGCCCTGGCCAAGTTTCCGCTGCGGGCACGCCGCACGGTGGAGCTGTTGGTGCTGGCGCCGGTGATCGTGCCGGGCATCGTGGTGGCGGTGGGCGTCGGGCAGCTGTTTCTGCTGGCCGGCATCGCCTACAGCACGGTCGGCGTGGTGCTGGTGCAAACCGTGGGCACGCTGCCGCTGATGGTGCGCCTGCTGGTGGCCAGCTTCGAGACCCTGCCCGACGAGCTGATCCACGCCGCCCGCTCGCTGGGCGCCACGCCGCTGCGCGTGGCCCTGCACATCGTGGTGCCGCTGTCGGTGCCCGGCCTGGTGGCCGGCGGCCTGCTCAGCTTTGTGGGCAGCTTCGAAGAGTTCGACAAGACCTTTCTGGTGGGCGCACCGGTGGTGCAGACCCTGCCGCTGCTGCTGTACCACCACCTCGACCCGTATTCGCTGCAGTTCCCCATCGCCGCCGTGGTGGCCCTGCTGCTGCTGTTGCCGGTGTTGGTGGTCTTCATCCTGTCGGGCCGCATCCTGCGCGACGACGTGATGGCCGCCGGCATGGGCAAGGTCTGAGAAGCCCACCCGCAGCGGCGGCCCGCCACACCCCTGCTTCCGCCCCGTTCCCCCCTGCACCGTCCCTACGGCACGTCACGCATGCTTTCTGTCACCGAACTGCTCCACCCCAGCCACCAGCGCGTGCTGGTGGCCGCCCACCGAGGCGCCTGGCGCTGGGCGCCCGAAAACAGCCTGCCGGCCATTGACGAGGCCGTGGCCTTGGGCGCCGACATTGTGGAACTCGACGTGCGGGCCACCGCCGACGACGTGCTGGTGCTGATGCACGACGCCGACCTGGCGCGCATGACCACGCTGGCCGGCCTGGTCAGCCACACCCCCTACGCCGCGCTGCGCCAGGCCCGGCTCAAGGCCGGCGACGGCGGCGCCGACGCGGTGGCCACCAGCCATGCCGTGCCCACCCTGGCCCAGGCGCTGGAGGCCAGCCGCGGGCGCATCACCGTCAACATCGACACCAAGGACATGGCGCTGGCCGACCGCATCGCCCAGGCCGTGGTGGCGGCCGGCCTGTGCGACCAGGTGTTCGTCAAAGCCACCGTCACCGCGCCGGCACACCTGCAGCAGGTCAGCGCCAGCCCGTTCTTTGGCCGCGTGCCCTTTGTGCCGATCACGCAGGCCCTGCCCGGGCGCTTTGCGCACGACCTGCAGTGGATGCAGGCCCTGGGCTGCCCGATGTACGAGGTGGCCTTCACCGAGCTGCAGGCCTTGCGGGCCGGCCTGCCCGAACTGCAGCGGCAACAGGCCCGGCTGTGGGTCAACACCATCGACTGCTCGCACAGCCTGGACTTCTGCGACAGCCGTGCCCGCAGCAACCCCGACGCGGTGTGGGGCCTGTTGATCGACCTGGGTGTCGGCGCCATCCAGACCGATGAAGTCGACCGACTGGTGGCCTATCTGCAGGCCCGTGGCCTGCGCTGAGCGGCTGGATGGCTGGGGGCGCCTGCGCGCCTCAGCGCCGTTGCTGCAGCAGCTTGACCAGCGGCCGCAGGCCGCGCTCGGCATCGGTGGTGGCGATGTTGAAGCGCATGCACGAATGCAATGCCGGCGTGGCCGAGAACAACTCGCCGGCCGCCTGCATGCAGCCCTGCTCGGCCAGTTGCACGGCCAGCCGCTGTGCGTCCACGCCAGGGCCCAGGTCGGCCCACACAAACAGGCCCGCTTCCGGCGGATGCGGCACGCGCCAACCCAGCGCCAGCAACTGCCGCACCAGCGTGCCGCGCCGCTCGTCCAGCCGCGCCCGCAGCTGCTCGCAGTGGTGCCGGTACTGGCCTTGGGTGAGCATCTGGTAGACCGCGCGCTCGCTGAGCTGCGAGCCGGTCAGGCAGTTGACGTGCTTGTACAAGGCAATCCGCTCGATGCGATCGGCCGACGCCGCGAGAAAGCCCACGCGCAGGCCCGGCGGCATGGTCTTGGAAAAACTGCCGACGTAGACCACGCGCTCCAGGCGATCGAGCGCAGCCAGCCGCGTGATGCCCACCGGCGAGGGCATCAAATCACTGAAGCTGTCGTCCTCGACCAGGGTCAGATCGAACTCGTCAGCGATGCGCAGGATCTGGTGCGCCCGGTAGGGCGAGAGCTGGGTGCTGGTGGGGTTGTGCAGCACCGACGAACAAAAGAAGAAGCGCGGCCGGTGCACGCCGCACAAGCGGCGCAGTTCGTCGGTATCCGGGCCGTCCACCAGCCGCGGCACCGGGATCTGCTGCAGCCCCATCGACGCCACGCAGTCGCGCAGCATGAACGAGCACGGGTCCTCAACGAGCACCGGCTCCATGGTCGAATTCATGTACGTGCGCACCAGCAGGCTCAGCGCCTGGGTGGCGCCGGTGGTGGTGACCAATTGATCCGCCGGCGCGTGCACGTCCACCTCCAGCAGCTTGCGTTGCAGCTGTTGGCGCAAGGGCAGATAGCCCAGGGGATCGCCATAGCCCGACAGCGCCGACTTGGCGCGGCCCAGGCGGCGAATGGCCTGCGCCAGGCCAGCGGGCTGTTGCCAGGCGTCGGGCACCACGCCCGAGCCAGGTTGGTCGGGCTGGCCGCCCGCCGCGATCAGCCGCTGGTTCCAGTGCAGATGGCGCACCGTCGTGGCGTCGGGTGCCGCCGCACTTTGCCGGATGCCAGCGCGCGCGCTGGACTTCACGTAAAAGCCCGAGCCGGGGCGGGCATCGGCATGGCCATGGGCCACCAGCTTGTCGTAGGCGCGTGAGACGGTGTCGATGCTGACCCCGCTGTCGTGCGCCAGCAGGCGCACCGACGGCAAGCGGGTGCCGGCAGCCAGCTGCCGGGACTGGATGCGTGCCAGCAGCAGCGCAAACAGCTGCTCGACCAGCGGTGTCGGGCTGTGCCGCAGCAGCTCGCCCTCGTCAATCCAGCCTGCACTGCCGTCGGCCCGGCGATTCAATCGGGTGTGCATGCCATGCGGTAAACCGTGAGGATGGTGCAACCATAACAGTAATGCATACGGCTCACAGAACTGTACTGACTCTGTGGCGTCACGAAACGTACATTGGGCCCACCAACTGCAAAGAGCTTCGCCCATGACCGCCACGGTTCTGACCTTGACAGACGCCAACTTTGAGGCCGAATTGCAGCGCCTGACCCAGCCTGTACTGGTGGATTTCTGGGCCGAGTGGTGTGGACCCTGCAAGGCCCTGGCGCCGGTGCTCAGCGATCTGGCCGACGACTTGTCCGGCCAGCTGCAGGTGGCCAAGGTGGACGCCGACAGCAACCCGGCCTTGAGCGCGCGCTTCCAGGTGCGCGGCCTGCCCACGCTGCTGCTGCTGGTCAACGGTGTGGAAGTCGAGCGGCTGCTGGGCACAAGCTCCAAGACCCGCCTGCTCAGCCTCGTCAAGCCCCACCTGCCGCAGGCCGCAGCATGAGCACGCAGGGCAGCGGCGCCGGCCTTGGCGCGTATCTGGGCGACGGCCAACTCAAGCAGCATTGGTTGACGATGCTGCAAGCGCACCACCTGGCCAACCGGCTGCGCCCGGGCGTGCTGGCCTGGGACGGCAGCACCGGCAGCGTGGTGGGTACGCTGTTGCGCAGCGACAGCTTGGCGCACTGGACGGCCCGCTCGGGCATGCCGAGCTGGCTGGCCGTGCTGCTGGACGGGCTGCCGTCCAGCACCCAAGCGGACGACACCCTGCCGCAGCCTGCGGGCCAATTGCTGGTGGCCATCACGCCGGGTGCCCAACTCGACCCCGTGGGCAGCCGCTTCATCAGGCTGCTGCTGTGCGGGCCCGATCTGGGCGTGGCCGGCTTGGCCGCACCTTGGCCCGAGCTGCAGCGCCTGCTGCTGGACATTGCCGAGCAGCACGCCTGCAGCGATCAGGGCACTGACAGCGCCTCGCCGTCAACCAGCCACTGGGCCGACCTGCAGCAGCGCGCCTTGCAGATCACCAACGGCCGCGAAGAGCGCTACCAGACCCTGGAACTGGCGCTGGCGCAGCTGGCCGAGGGCGCGGCCTGGGACCCGGTGACTTCCCGCAGCGCGGTGCTGGACACGCTGCGGCTGTGGGCCGGGGTACGCCGCGTGCAAGCCTCGCAGCAGCTGGGCTGGACCTTGGCGGACCACCTGCTGGTGCAGTCCACCTTGTCGGACCTGCACCGCCAACACGTGGCGCCTGCACCCGCCGACGCGCCCAACGTCTTCACCCTGCTGGAGCAACACCACCCGCAGCTGGCGCAGCGCATGAAGGCCATGCTGCGGGCCGAAGACCAGCAAGGCGGCCTGGACGCCCCGCTGGTGGTGCAAGCCCTGCAGCGCCTGCTGGCGCCGGCCGAGCCGGCATAGCGGCCATCGAGCCATGGGGCCTTGAGGCGCGCCGTCCCGCCAGGCCCCCCACCGTGTTTGGATTTCGTGTCCCCGGGTAGCACCCGCAAGCAGCCTACTTTTTTAGGAGTGAAGATGACCATGAACCTGCGCCATGCCGCCGTGGCTTCCCATCTTGGCCCACGCGGCGCAACCCGGCCCACTGTGCCCATGACAACGCTGGCGGCCGTGGCGGCCCTGGCCATGGCGGGCTGGGCCCTCCCCGCCCAGTCCCAGGTTGCCGCCTCGGTGTCCAGCCCGGCCGCCCCCGCCGACGCGGCGCGCGACTACGACCTGCCGGCCGCCCCCTTGGCCGAGACCCTGGCCGCGATCCAGCAGCGCAGCGGCCAGCGCGTGGTGTTCGATCTGCAAGCGGTGGCCCGGCTGCGCTCGCAACCGGTGACCGGCCTGCACACTGGCGAGAGCGCCGTGGCCGCGGCGCTCAGCGGCAGCGGCCTGGTGGCCGTGCGCGCAACGCGCGACGAGCTGCGGGTCGTGGCCGACAGCGCCTCCCTGGTCGCGCCGGTGGTGGTGCTGGCCAAGCGCGACCAGGCCGAGGTCAGCTTCAAGGCCGACCGCTCGGCCACCACCGCACGCACCGGCGCCAGCCTGATGGACACGCCCATGGGCGTGACGGTGATCACCAGCAAGGTGCTCGAAAGCCAGCAGGTGCGCTCGGTGGAAGAAGCGCTGTACAACGTCAGCAGCCTGGTGGTGCGGCCCAGCTCGCAGGGCCCGTCCAGCTACACCATCCGCGGGATGAACGCCACCGCGCTGGCCAACGGCACCAGCAGCACCATTGGCACCACCAGCACGGCCAGCACCAACATTGCCACCGTTGAACGCATCGAGGTGCTCAAGGGCCCGCAGGCCATTTTGTCGGGCGCCGAGTCGATGAGCGGCGCGGTCAATGTGGTGACCAAGAAGCCGCAGGTTGACCCGCTGCGCGAGCTGATGCTGCAGTACGGCAGCCATGGCGACCTGACCGTGGCCGGCGACCTGTCGGGCGCGATCAGCGACGACAAGCGCCTGAGCTACCGGCTCATTGCGTCGCACGCCCAGGCCCAGAGCAGCCCCGGTGGCTACGATGGCCGCAAAGACCAGGTGTTCATGCCCCAGCTGCGCTGGAAGGACGGCAGCACCGACCTGACGGTGGGGCTGTCGTCCACCCGCCAGCACTTCGCCCCCAACCTGTGGCTGCCCACCAACAAGGGCCAGTACCTGCCCGAGCCCCGCCACCGGCCCGGCAATGCCGACGACGGCATCGACGTCGGTGCCGACAAGCTGTTCTATGACCTGGAGCAGCGCCTGTCGCCGATGTTCACCCTGGTCAGCCGCATGCAGCAAGAGCGCTCGACGCAGGGCATGCGGCAATACCTGCCGCTGGACATCGACGGCTCGAACAAGGTGTTGTTCATGGGCAGCGACCAGGCCTCGACCTACAAGACGCTCAGCGGCGACCACTACCTGCGCGCGGCCTTCAGCACCGGCCCGGTGGAGCACAAGCTGGCCACCGGCTTCAACCACATCCGCTCCGACATCAGCATCGATTACTACAAGCACGCCTCGTTCTTCACGGTACCGATTTACGCCGACGCCGCCTACCCGTACGCGGCCTTCGGCAAAACGCTGGAGCAACACTACAGCGGCCCCTTTGAGCAGACCGGCGCCTTCGTGCAAGACCTGATGCGCTGGGGCGACACCAGCGTGCTGGCAGGGCTGCGCCGCAGCAAGTGGCTGGACGGCCCCTTCGACACCCTGTGGGTGGGCTCGGCACCCAGCACCTTCCCGCAGGAGAAGGCGTCGCACACCAGCAAGTCGCTGGGCGTGGTGCATGCGCTGACGCCCGAGGTCTCGCTGTACGCCAACGTTGTGGACGGCTTTGCCCCGCAGTTCATGCAGCTGTGCCCGGCCACCAAGCCGGTCACCAACAGCTTTGCACCGCAGGAGAGCCAGAACAAGGAAGTGGGCGCCAAGTTTGACCTGCTGGGCAGCAAGCTGGCCGTCACCGCCGCCTACTTTGACCTCAAGCAGACCAACACCGCCTTGTACGACCCTGCCGGCGACTGCAACCGCCTGATCGCTGGCCAGCAGACCAAGGGCCTGGACCTGGACATCCAGGGCGAGCTGAGCAAGCGCTGGAGCGTGATCTTCAGCTACACCAACAGCACGACCAAGGACACCAGCAACCCCAGCCGCGTCTTCAACGGCCAGCCGCGCCAGCAGGCCAGCCTGTGGAGCACCTACCAATTGCCGATGGCAGCCTGGCAAGAGGTCAAACTGGGTCTGGGCATGACCGCGCACAGCAGGACAACGGCCGGCGACCCCGACTACTCGGGCGTGGTGGACGTGAGCGGCTGGGTCAGCACCGATGCCAACATCAGCTACCAGGGCAACAAATGGTCGGCCACGCTGGGTGTGAAGAACCTGTTCGACAAGAAAATCTTCCAGTTCAGCGGGGTCACCACCTACATCCCGGTGGCGCCCGGCCGCACCGCCCTGCTGACCCTGCGCCGCAGCTTTGACTGACCAGGGTTGACCCCCCAACGGCCCACCGCCCGCCCGCCGCCCCGCCCGTGCCCCCCAGCCCGTTTCACTTCAGCGGTCCCCGCCCCAGCCTATGGCAGCTGGTGTGGCCCTATTGGCAATCGCCGCGGCGCTGGCGGGCCGGGGCCATGCTGGCCCTGACGCTGGCCCTGACCTTCGGCAACGTCTACGTGGCCGTGTGGTCCAACGAGCTGCTGGGCCGGTTCACCGATGCGCTGATCAGCGTCCAGTGGTTGCAGATCAAGCCGGTGATGGGCTGGATGCTGTTGTCGGGCCTGCTGTTCACGCTGCTGACCACTGCCCGGCTGGCGGCCGACCAGTGGCTGCACATGGACTGGCGCAGCTGGCTGACCGAGCAGCTGCTGGGGGTGTGGACCAGCCACGACAGCTTTTACCGCCTGGAACTGGACGGCCGCCTGGGCAACACCGACCAGCGCGTGGCCGAGGACGTGGACAAGTTCGTGCAGAACACGCTGACCTTGTCGATGGGCACGATCCAGGCCTGCACCAGCGTGGCCAGCTTCGCGGTGGTGCTGTGGCAGGTGTCCGGCGCGCTGCAGCTGCACGCGCTGGGCAGCCACTGGGTGATCCCGGGCTACATGCTGTATGTGGCCCTGCTGCTGACCTTGCTGGAGCTGGCGCTGACCCACTTGCTGGGCCGCCCGCTGATCGGCCTGAACATGCGCCGCGAAGGCGTGGAGGCCGACTTCCGCTACGGCGGCATGCAGCTGCGCGAGAACGCCGAGCAGATCGCCTTCTACCGCGGTGGCGCCAGCGAACGCCACCGCCTGAGCCAGCGCTTTGCGGCCGTGCGCAGCAACTTCTTCCAGCTGCTGAGCTGCCAGCTCAGGTTGATGCTGGGGGTGGGCATCTTGAGCCGGGTGACCGTGCTGCTGCCCACGGCCGCCGCCTTGCCACAGCTGCTGGCCGGCACCGTCACCGTGGGTGGCCTCACCCGCATCACCCAGGCGGTGGATTCGCTGCGCGGCTCCTTGAGCTTTTTTGCGCAGGCCTACGCCAACTTTGCCGAGTGGGTGGCCGTGGGCAACCGCCTGCGCGATCTGCTGGGCACGGCGCGGCAGCTGCAGGCCCTGCCCAGCGGCTTCAGCCAGCAAGCCGGCACCCCGCTGTGCCTGAGCACCGGCGCGCTGCAGCTGCACACCCCCGCCGGCACCGTGCTGGCACAAACCCCGCCGCTGCGCTTTGCGCGTGGCGAACGCTGGCTGATCCGCGGCGCATCGGGCGCCGGCAAAAGCACCTTGCTGCGGGTGCTGGCCGGGCTGTGGCCGTATGGGCAGGGCGACATGGCGCAGCCCACCGGCGCGCGCCAGATGTTCGTGCCGCAGCGCAGCTACATCCCGCACGACACGCTGAAGGCTGCGCTGGCCTACCCCGGCCAGGCCCAGGCCTACACCGACGCCCAGTGCGTGGCCGTGCTCAACGACTGCCTGCTGCACGAGCACGTGGCCGCCCTGCACCGCGTGGAGCGCTGGCAGCACAAGCTCTCCGGCGGCGAGCAACAGCGCCTGGCGCTGGCCCGCGTGTTGCTGCAACAGCCCGATTTCGTCTTTCTGGACGAGGCCACCAGCGCGCTGGACCCGGCCACCGAACAGCGGCTGTACGGCCTGCTGATGGCCCGGCTGCCGCACAGCGCGGTGGTCAGCGTGGCGCACCGCACCGCGCTGCAGCAATGGCACGACCAGGTGATCGAGCTGCAGCCCAGCACCCACCGGGGCGAGCAGGCCCACACACCGCCGGCGCCCGCGCCGGTGGACGAACCGCAACAACTGCAGTCATGAGCCGCCACTTTGCCCATCCCGCCGCCGCACTGGCCGATGTCGCGCACGCCCTGTTGCGCGCCGCGCGCCAGCACGGTGCCAGCGACGCCAGCGTCATGGTCTCCGAAAACGAAGGCCTGTCGGTCGACCTGCGCCAAGGCCGGGTGCGCAGCCGCACCCGCCATGCCAGCCAGAGCCTGGCGCTGACGCTGTACATCGGCCAGCGCCGCGCCAGCGCGCAGTCGGCCGATTTCAGCGCCAGCGGCCTGGCCGAGCTGGCTGCGGCCGCCGCCGCCATCGCCCGCAGCACCGGCGAAGACCCGCATGCCGGCCTGGCCGACCCGGCGCAGCTGTGCCAGACACCGCGCGCGCTGGACCTGTACCAGCCCTGGCAGATTGGCCTGGACGAGGCCATCGCCATCGCCCACCGCATCGAAGCCGGCGTGCAAGGTGTGGACCCGGCGGTGCAGAGCAACGGCGTCTCGGTGGGCAGCAGCCACCACCAGTTTGTGCTGGCCACCAGCGCCGGCTTCTGCCAGGGCTATGCGCAGTCCAGCCACTCGCTGAGCGCGGTGGCGCTGGCCGAGCGGGGTGCCTCGCGCCAGCTCGACTGGTGCAGCGATGCCGCGCGCCAGGCCAGCCAGCTGGCCGAGCCCGCCGCACTGGGCCAGCGCGCGGCCCAGGCCGCGCTGGCGCTGCTGGACGCCCGCCCACTGCCCAGCGGCAACGCCCGTGTGCTGTTCGATCCGCGCAGCGCCAGCGCGCTGGTCGGCCACCTGGTGGGTGCCGCCAGCGGCCGGGCGCTCTACACCCGCTCGTCGTTCTTGTGCGACACGCTGGGCCAGGCCTGCATGGCAGCGCACCTCAGCCTGTGGGACGACCCCTTCATCCCCGGCGCAATGGGCTCGGCGCCGTTTGACAGCGACGGCATCGAAGCCCAGGCCCAGGCCCTGGTGGCCGACGGCGTGCTGCGCAGCTACCTGCTGGCCAGCTACAGCGCGCGGCGCCTGGGCCTGCGCGCCACCGGCCACGGCGATGGCCCGCACAACCTGCGGCTGACCAGCCACCGCACCGCCGCCACGGACGACCAGGCGGCGATGTTGCGCCGGCTGGGCACCGGCCTGTGGGTCACCAGCGTGTCGGGCGATGGCGTCAACCTCAGCACCGGCGACTACTCGCGCGCGGCGCGCGGCTTTTGGGTGCAGGACGGGCAAATCGTGCACCCGGTGGACCAGATCACCCTGGCCGGCAGCCTGCCGCAGCTGTACGCCGGCATCGAAGCCGTGGGCGCCGACGAGCAAACCCATGGCCACGTGCGTTGCGGCTCCGTTCTGGTGGACGCGCTGCGCATCGGCGGCCAATGATGCGCCGCCGCGCCACCCTCACCCCCGCACCGAAAGCGCCCCATGTTGCTTGACCACCTGCCGCTGGCCCGGCAAGCCTTGCTGGCCCCCAATGGCCTGGACGACAGCGACCTGCAGCGCTGCCTGGACCGCGTGCTGCAGCACCGCGTCGACTTCGCCGACCTCTACCTGCAGTCCAGCCGCCACGAAAGCTGGTCGCTCGAAGGCGGCAGCGTCAAGTCGGGCCACTTCGGCGCCGAGCAGGGCTTTGGCCTGCGCGCGCTGCGCGAGGACGAGGCCGCCTTTGCCTACGCCCAGCAGTTCAGTCCCGAGGCGCTGCGCGAGGCCGCCGACGCCGTGCGCAGCATGGCCCCCACCGGCGGCACGCTGCGCGTGGGCACGGTGCCCAGCGCCGCCCAGCGCGAGGCCTTGTTCGGCACCGACAGCCCGCTGCAAACCGCCGACGCCGCCAGCAAGATCGCGCTGCTGCACGAGATTGACCGCCGCGCCCGGGCGCTGGACCCCCGCGTGGTGCAGGTCTTTGCCACCCTGGGCGCCAGCCACGACGTGGTGCTGGTGATGCGCCACGACGGCCGCCTTGCCGCCGACGTGCGGCCCCTGGTCTGGCTGCACACCAGCGTGGTGGTTGAGCAGCATGGCCGGCGCGAGACCTGCGGCACCGGCCGGGGCGGCCGCCACGGGCTGGACGGCCTGGCCCTGGCCCGCATCGACGACGACCTGCGGCGCATCGTCGACACCGCCGTCACCAACCTCAGCGCCCAGGCCGCGCCCGCCGGCACCATGCCGGTGGTCATCGGCCCGGGCTGGAATGGCGTGCTGCTGCACGAGGCCATCGGCCACGGCCTGGAGGGCGATTTCAACCGCCTGGGCACCTCGATCTACGCCGGCCAGATTGGCCAGCGCGTGGCCGCGCCCGGCGTCACCGTGGTGGACAACGGCGCGCTGGCCCAGCGCCGAGGTTCGCTCAACATCGACGACGAGGGCGAGCCCACCGGCTGCACCACGCTGGTGGAAGACGGCGTGCTGTGCGGCTACATGCAAGACAGCCTCAACGCCCGGCTCAGCGGCGTGGCGCCCACCGGCAACGGCCGCCGCCAGTCTTACGCCCACCTGCCGATGCCGCGCATGACCAACACCTACATGCTCGCAGGCCACACCTCGCCCGAGGAAATCATCGCCTCGGTGGACCGTGGCCTGTACCTGCCCACGCTGGGCAGCGGCCAGGTGGACATCGTCAGCGGCCAGTTCTCGTTCGAGGGCCAGCGCGCCTACCTGATCGAGAACGGCCGCATCACCGCGCCGGTGCGCGGCGCCACCCTCATTGGCAAGGGGCCCGAGGTGATCCGCCGCATCAGCATGGTGGGCAACGACTTTGCCCTGGACCCGGGCATGGGCCTGTGCGGCAAAAGCGGCCAGACCCTGGCCGTGGGCGTGGGCCAGCCCACGCTGCGCATCGACGCCATGACGGTGGGCGGTACGGGCTGAGCCCTGGCTGGCAAGCACCAGCCAGGATCTCGCCAGGATCTCGCACCGCCACCCACGCACTGCACACCACCAACGAGAGAACCGGCATGACCCACGCAGGCGTGCGCGCGCTGAGCGCGTCGATGTTTGAGCAAGCGCTGCGGGACAGCCACCAGCAGCCCGTGCTGGTGGACTTCTGGGCACCGTGGTGCGCCCCGTGCACGGCCATGGCGCCGGCCCTGGCGGGCGTGGCCGCCAGCTTGGGCGCGGCCGTGCAGGTGTGCACGCTGGACGTGGACCAGTGGCCCGAGGTCGCGGCCAGCTGTGCCGTGCGCAGCATCCCGACGCTGCTGCTGTTCATGAACGGCGAGCCCATCGGCCACCACCGAGGCGCTCTGCATGAACACGCGCTGCACGCCTGGTTGGGCGAGCAATTGCAGGCCAACGCCGGCCCCGGCCCCGGCTGGGTGGCGCCCGACGTCTGCTGGGGCACGTTCTACGGTGAGTCTGGCTTGCGCGACTTCCTGCTCAACCGCCTGCAGGCGCTGGCCCAGGCAGGGGCCATCGACAACGAGTACGGCCTGCGCTGGGATGGGCGGCAGGGCTCGGTCTCGGCCGCCCTGGTGCAGCACGCCGACCCTGCGGTGTTTGAGCGCATCAGCGGCCTGCCTGCGGGGATGGCCTGTGTGCTGGAACTGGCGGCACCGGCCACGCCGGCGCAGATCCGGCCGTTTCTGAGCCTGCTGCAGGCCGGGCTGGACCTGCGCCAGCTGCCGGCGCAGTGGGTGCGCCTGTGGTGGGCCGAGGTGCACGACGACTGGCTGGTCATGGTCCGCGACCAAGAGGTGGCCGCACTGCACCTGCAGTGGCTGCAGGCCCTGGACGCACAGCAGGCTGGCAACGAGCCAACACCGGCGCACTGGCTGGCGCTGCGCCAGCGCGCCCACAGCCTGGACAGCGGCGAGCGCGACCCGCTGCGCCTGCCGCAAGACCATGGGCTGGCCGCGATCGCGGCCCTGTGCCCGCCGCCGGCCAGCAGCGCCCACGTCGGCTGGTCGACGGTGCTGGATTGCATGACGCGCTGCCAATACCACTGGGCCCGCCGCCGGGCGGGCTGGACGGACGAAGAAACTCTGACCGAGGCCACGCTGCACAGCTGGTTCGGCGAACGCCAGAAATTGGAGCCCGGCGGTCGGTTCAGCTCGCCACGGCTGCTGCAGGCCCACCAGGACTTTGCCGCCGCCCACCCGCACTACACCGCCCGCTGTGGCGACGTGCAGGCCAGGTTGCCGCAGCAACTGGCATCGCTGCAGCGGGCCATGCAGCGGCAGCTGCAACGCCTGTTGGCCACCGCGCCGCGGGTGCGCGGACAGGACGCTGCGCCGCCATGAGTGCAGCCAAGCGGCCCTGACAGCCCACAGGCCGCCGTGCAGCTTTCGGCCTTCGGTGTTCGGTGTTCGGAAGCAGCGCCGCCCACAGCGGACTCAAGTTTGAGACCAGGCGGCCGACAACCCATCAGATCCCTTCGGGGATCTGCCGCGCCCGCAGCCCACGCCCATTGAAGAGGACAGACCATGCCATTGAACAAGCTCACCGTTCGCGGCAAATTGGGGCTGGCTTTCGGCGGCCTGGCCGCTGTTGTGTTGCTGGCCTCAGGCCTGGCGGTGCGCTCGCTGAGCGAATCCAACAACCGATTCGTCACCTACGTGCACGGGGTGCATGCGCGCCAAATGCTGGCCTACGAGGCCCGGGTGGCCGTGGAGCGCCGCGCCATCGCCGCGCGCAACCTGGTCTTGGTGAGCACACCGCAGGACCGAGAGACCGAGAAGGCAGCGGTCCTCCAAGCCCAACAGGACGTGCAGCAGCGCATGGCCAAGCTGATGGACATGGCCACCGGAGCAGACGTGAGCGACGAGGCACGCCGGCTGATATCCGAAATGGACCGGATTGAAAAGGCCTACGCACCGGTGGCCCTGGCCATCGTCAACCTGGCCGTCGAGGGCAAGCAAGCCGAAGCCACCGACAAGATGAACAAGGAATGCCGGCCGCTGTTGAACGCCTTGATGCAAGCCGCGCGCAACTACCGCGACTTCGCCGCCAGCGGCTCTGAGAAGCTCGTCGAAGAGGGCACGGCCAGCTACGCCGCTGAACGCAATCTGCTGCTGCTGGCCTGCAGCCTGGCGATTGTTGCCGCAGGCCTGGCCGGCGTGCTCATCACCCGCAGCCTGATGCGGGCACTGGGCGGCGAGCCGCAAGAACTGGGCCTGGCCATGCAGCGTGTGGCCGACGGCGACCTGAGCACGCGGCTTGCGGTGCAGGCCGGCGACGAGACCAGCGTCATGGCCATCGCAGCGCGCATGCAAGCTTCGCTGGCCCAGGTGGTGACCAGCGTGCGCCAGAACTCCGAGAGCGTGGCCACCGCCAGTGCGCAGATCGCCCAGGGCAACCAGGATTTGTCCAGCCGCACCGAAGCCCAGGCCAGCGCCCTGCAGCAGACGGCGGCCACCATGGACGAACTGGGCGCCACCGTGCGCAACAACGCCGACAACGCCCAGCAGGCCAACCAGCTGGCGCAAAGTGCTTCGGCGGTGGCGGCGCAGGGCGGCGAGGTGGTGGGCCGGGTGGTCACCACCATGCAGGGCATCAACGACAGCAGCCGCAAGATCGGCGACATCATCAGCGTCATCGACGGCATCGCCTTCCAGACCAACATCCTGGCACTGAACGCGGCGGTGGAAGCCGCCCGCGCCGGCGAGCAAGGCCGCGGCTTTGCGGTGGTGGCCTCCGAAGTGCGCAGCCTGGCCCAGCGCAGCGCCGAGGCGGCCAAAGAGATCAAGACGCTGATTGGCCGCAGCGTCGACCAGGTTGAGCAAGGCACGGCGCTGGTGGACCAGGCCGGCAAGACCATGGGCGAGATCGTCAACTCGATCCAGCGGGTGAGCCACATCGTGGCCGAGATCACCTCCGCCAGCGCGGCGCAAAGCTCGGGCGTGACCCAGGTCGGCAACGCCGTCAGCCAGATGGACCAGACCACGCAGCAAAACGCCGCATTGGTTGAGGAGAGTGCCGCCGCCGCCGAGAGCCTGAAGGGCCAGGCCCAGCAACTGGTGCAGGCCGTTGCGGTGTTCAGGCTGATGCACAACGAAGCCGCCGTGCCATCGGCTCACGCCGCAGCGGCACCCGCCCGCCCGAGCGCCGCCCACAGCGCCCCGCGCCCAGCCAAGTCCCTCGGCAACCAGGCCCCGGCCGTCAAAGCGCGGCCAGCCGCCGCGCCAACCGCCCGCGCCCCAGCCCACCCGCAGGCCAGCGCCAGCGCCAGCACCATCGCAAGCGCCGGCGCCGACGCCGACGACTGGACCTCGTTCTGACACGGTCCGGCCCGCCAGGCACTTGACCTGGCGGCACCGCGGCCGTCGCTCGGCGCAGCGGCCGTGGCCGGCCGCAAGCTGGCCACAGGCCGGCCACACGCGGCTCGATCCTGCACCCTGGGCGGCGCCTGCCGCCAACGCGGGACAATCGCGCCATGCCCTCCGACCCCGATGCCCTGCAGCGCCGCCTGACCGCGCTGGAGGAAAAAGCCTGTTTCAGCGACGACCTGCTGGAGACCCTGAACCGCCAGGTGGCGCAGCAGCAGGACCAGATCGACCTGCTGCTGCGTGAGCTGTCGCGGCTGCGCCGCCAGGCGCCGGCCGACGAAGACGGTGGCGGTGGCGGTGGCGGCGCCCCGTTCCGCAGCCTGCGCGACGAACTGCCGCCGCACTACTGAGCAGGTGTCGGTCTTGACCCCCGCTGCGCCCGAACGCCGGCACAGCATCGACGCCCTGCGCGGCCTGGCCGCCGTGGCCGTGGTGCTGTTCCACTGGCATGTGTTCTTCTTCGACGGTCCGGACCTGTCCGACGGCTTCGTGCCAGCGCGCCAGCCCGGCTACGCCTGGCTGCACGGGCTGTACGACCAGGGCTGGCTGGCGGTGGACCTGTTCTTCGTGCTGTCGGGCTTTGTCTTCCACTGGCTGTACACGCCGGCCATCGCTGCGCGCCGGCTGTCGGCCGGGCGCTTTCTGGCGCTGCGGCTGTCGCGGCTGTACCCGCTGCACCTGCTGACGCTGCTGGCGGTGCTGGGCCTGCAGAGCGCGCTGCGCCACGGCAGCGGCCAGGTGCACGGGCCGTTTGCGGTGGACGGCTACCACCTGCTGCTGCAGCTGGCCATGGCCGGCAAGTGGGGGCTGGAGCGCGCGCACTCGTTCAATGTGCCGGCCTGGTCGGTGTCGGTGGAGCTGCTGATGTACGCGCTGTTCTTTGCCGTCACGCGCTGGCTGCCGGCGCGCTGGTGGGTGGCGCTGGCGCTGGTGGGCCTGGGCTGGGGGGTGCTGCCACTGCACTGGTGG
>Ga0302322_100001261_pt1 | contig 20514 bp, 21 predicted proteins | sample Fen_T0_2_FD_203757 | JGI IMG/M metagenome (GOLD analysis project Ga0302322, IMG submission 203757) | Peat permafrost microbial communities from Stordalen Mire near Abisko, Sweden - Fen_T0_2 | ecosystem: Environmental > Terrestrial > Soil > Wetlands > Permafrost | place: Sweden: Abisko...
CTGCGGCCGATCGGGATCACCGTCCAGTACTCGTTCTACGACTGGAACGGCATCGGCCCCTCGACCTGGGCGGGGCTGGGCAACTACCGGCGGATCCTCACCGACCCCGACCTGCTCGGGCCGATCGGGCACGCGTTCGAACTGATCCTGTTCTTCAGCGCCGTCCCGGTCGTGCTCGGGCTGTTCGTGGCGACCACCATCCGGCGGATCGCCACCAGCCGGCTGGCCGGCGTCGCCCGTACCGTCCTGTTCATGCCGCAGGTCATCCCGCTGGTGGCCGCCGGCATCATGTGGAGCTGGCTGCTCTCCTCGACCGGCCTGGTCAACCAGCTCCTGTCGGCGGTCGGGCTCGGGGGCGTCACCCGCGGCTGGCTGGGCGACTTCTCCACCGCGCTGCCCGCCGTCGGCCTGATCGGCGCGTGGGTCCTGCTGGGCCTGTGCACCCTGCTCCTGCTGGCGGGCATGACCAAGATCGACCAGGCGCTCTACGAGGCCGCCCGGCTGGACGGCGCCGGGCCGGTGCGCGAGTTCGTCTCGATCACCCTGCCGAGCCTGCGTCAGGAGATCGCCGTCTGCGTGACGGTGACGGTGATCGCCGCCCTGTCGAGCTTCGACATCGTCTACATCTCCACCCAGGGCGGGCCGGGCAACTCCACGCTCGTGCCCGGCCTGCAGGTCTACTACCTCGCCTTCTCCGAGCGGCACATCGGGCTCGCCTGCGCGCTGGCGACGGCGCTGATGGCGCTGGTCCTGTGCGTGGTGCTGCCGATCCAGTGGTTCACCCGGGAGGGGGACGAATGATCCTCGGACGCCGCGAGGCCCTGCTGGGCAGGCTGCTGCTGCTCGCGCTGATGGTCGTGACGATCGTGCCGTTCGTCAGCCTGTTCGTCACCGCGCTGCACCCGGCCGGCACCTACCCGCCCGGCGTCAGCTGGCCGCAGGACCCGCAGTGGGGCAACTTCGCCGCCGCGTTCCGGGCCGCGAACATGGGCCGGCTCCTGGAGTCGACCCTGCTCATCGTGCTGGGGGTCGTGCCGGCCTCGCTCCTGATCGGCACGATGGCGGGCTTCGCGCTGGGCCAGCTGCGGATGCCCGGGCACCGGCTGGTGTTCCTCGTCTTCGTGCTCGGGCTGACCATCCCCTTCGAGGGCGTGATCATCCCGCTGTACTACCAGGTGCGGGACCTGGGCCTGCTCAACACCCGCTGGGCGATCATCCTGCCGCTCATCGGGCTGTTCATGCCGTTCTGCGTCCTGTGGATGCGCGCCCATTTCGTGACCATGCCGGCGGAGCTGAGCGAGGCGGCCCGGGTCGACGGCGCCAACGTCTGGCAGCTGTTCTGGCGCATCCACGTGCCGCTGGCCATGCCGGCGCTGTCGTCGCTGGCCATCCTGCTGTTCCTGTGGACCTGGAACCAGTTCCTGCTGGCCATCGTGCTCGTCGACGACCCGCTGCAGCGCACCATGGCGGGCGCGCTGGGGGCCTTCCAGGGACAGTTCGGCACCGACATCCCGCTGCTGTGCGCCGGGTCCCTGCTGATCCTGACGCCGACTCTGCTGGTCTTCTTCGCCTTCCAGCGCCAGTTCGTCGCCGCCCTGCTCCAGGGGGCCGTCAAGGCCTGAGCATCAGGCAGCCAGGGATGTCCCGTAAGGTCTGCTGTGTCCGGTCCGTCCGCTGCGTCGGGGCCGATCGGGTCCACGGCGGCGGGAGGGGTCCGATGGGTGACGTGCGAGCGGAGGGCGACGGCACCGCCGCGCCCGTCCGGAGATCCGAGGCGGGTTCCGGGTCCGGGGCGGGTTCCGGGTCCGGGTCCGGTTCCGGGGCCGGTTCCGGGGCGGAGTGGGCCGACGGGGTGGGGCGCGTCGTCGCCGGCTCCCTGGCCGGTCACCCGGACCCGACGTCGATCGTCATCGACACGTCGGTCCCGCACCCGGCGCGCCGGTACGACTACCTGCTCGGCGGCAAGACGCACTACGCCGCGGACCGGGAGTCCGCCGAGGCCATCGCCGGTGCGTTCCCGGGCATCCGGACGGCGGCGCAGGAGAACCGCCGCTTCCTGCGACGGGCGGTCCTGATGCTGGCCCGCGACCACGGGATCGACCAGTTCCTCGACGTCGGGACCGGGATCCCGTCGCCGGGCAACACCCACGAGGTCGCGCAAGGGATCATCCCGTCGGCGCGGGTGCTGTACGCCGACAACGACCCGGTGGTGCTGGCGCACTCCCAGGCCCTGCTGGCCGGGACGCCGCAGGGGCGCACCGCCTACATCCACGCCGACCTGCGCGCACCGGACACCGTCCTGGACCACCCCCAGCTCGCCGCGACCCTCGACCTGTCCCGCCCGGTGGGCCTGCTGATCGTGGCGGTCCTGCACTTCCTCACCGACGAGGACCGGCCCTACGACGCGGTCGCCCGGCTGGTCGCGGCGCTGGCCCCGGGCAGCTTCCTCGTGCTCAGCCACGGCACCTGGGACTTCATGCCACCGGCGATGATCGAGCAGATCAAGGCGCTGTCGACGCCCAGCACCGGGGTCTTCGCCACCCGGACCCACGCCGAGCTCGGTCGGTTCTTCACCGGGCTCGACCTCGTTCCGCCGGGCATCTTCCCGCTCAACCGGTGGCGGGCGGACGACGAGCCGCAGCCCCGGCCCGGCGACGCCGAGACCGCGTTCTACGGGGCCGTGGGCCGGGTTCCCTGACGGCCGGCCACAGCGACCGTTCCCGGACACTCCCGACATCCCGGCCCCCATCGGTGCAGGCTGGGCGTCGACGACGAGGGGGACGGGGGTCGTGGGGATCGTGGTGGCTACCCTGCCGGTGGAGCAGGCCGAGCAGCCTGCCCGGCGTCCGCCTGCCCGGTCGTGGATCGGGGAGTTCCTCGCCGTCGTGGTGGGTTCGGTCGCGGTCACCTGCTGGGCCTTCCGGGACATGCTGTCGGGCCTGTCGACGACGGTCCCGGGCGAGCCGGGCGACCCCTCGTACTTCGCCTGGCAGCTGGCGTGGGTACGGCACGCGCTCCTGACCGATCCGGGCGGCCTGTGGACGACGCCGGCGTTCCTGCGGGCCCCGGACAACCTCGCGTTCACCGACACGGTGCTCGGCTACACCCCGCTCGGGCTGTTCGTGCCCGAGGGGATGGCCGGCGGTCTGACCTTGCTGAACCTCGCCACCGTGGCGGCCGGTGCCGTGGCGGTCGTCGGCGCCTACGCCCTCGCACGGGCCATGGGCGCGGGCCGGCTCGCGGCGCTGGTCGCGGGGGCCGGGTTCGGGTTCGCACCATGGCGGCTGCAGCAGATCATCCACGTCAACGTGCTCTCGACCGGTGGCATCGCGCTGGCGCTGGCCCTGCTCGCCCGGGGCACCGGGTGGTCCCTGCGGCGCGGCTGGGAGCCGGAACGGATGTCCTGGCGGTGGATCACCGCGGGCTGGGTGGTGGCGTGCTACCAGCTGACGTTCGGCTTCGCGCTGGGGATCTGGTTCGTGCACACCCTCGGCGTCGTCATGGTCCTGTGGTGCGCCGGCTGGCTGCTGTCCGGACGGCGGACGGCGTGGCCGGCCCGGTCCGCGGTGATCGCGCACGCCGGCGGCGGCGCGCTGTTCGGGCTCACCCTGCTGCTGCTCCTGCCGCCCTACCTGCGCGTGCAGGCGGCGCACCCCGAGGCCCGCCGCGGCGAGGACCGGCTGCCGCTGTTCTCGCCCCCCTGGCGCGGCCTGCTCACCGCCCCGGACACCTCGTGGTTCTGGGGGGACCGGCAGACCACCTGGCGCGCGGCGCTGCGCTGGCCCCAGGAGATGGCGCTCTCCCCCGGCGTCGTGCTGCTGGCGCTGGCGGTGACCGGGGTGTTCTGCTCGGTGTGGCCGTGGCGTCGCCGGCTCGCCCTGGTGCTGGCGACGGCGGCCCTGACGGTGCTGGCGATGGGGACGGCGTTCCCGCTCGGGCACGGGGAGTGGACCTACCTGCCGCTGTACCGGCACGTGCCCGGCTGGTCGGCCCTGCGCACGTCCGGGCGGCTGATGGTCTGGATCACGCTGGGGCTGTGCCTGCTGGCCGCCGGCGCGGTGGCGCGCCTGTCCGAACGGCTGGGCCCTGAACGGCTGAGCCCTGAACCGCTGGGCCTTGAACGGCGCGGCCGCGGCCGGGCGACGGCGTCCGTCGACGGCGTCCGCGGGGTCAGGGCTCTCGGGGCCGTCGCGGCGGTGCTGGTCGCCGTCGTCCCGGTGGTCCTCGTCGTGGGCGAGGGCCTGAACCGCACACCGCACCCGACGCTCGCGCGGGCGCCGGTCGACCTGCGGACCCTGGCGCCACCGATCCTGATCCTGCCCAGCGACGACCTCGGTGACTACACGCTGATGCTGTGGGGCGCCGACGGCTGGCCGGTGCTGGCCAACGGCAACAGCGGTTTCGAGCCGGTGCGTCAGCGCGCCCTGCGGGTGAAGGCCGCGTCCTTCCCGGACGCCGCGAGCATCGCCGCCCTGCGCGCCCGCGGGATCATGACCGTCCTGCTGGTGCCGTCGCGGCTCGATGCACGGTCGCCGTGGGCCGGTGCGGCGGGCAAGCCGATCGACGGTCTCGGGATCACCCGCACCGTGCTGCCCGACGCCGTCGTCTACCGCCTCTCCCCCTGAGCCCGGAGCCGTCGGCTGGCCGCGCTCAGTCGCGGTGGGCGCGCCGCTTCAGCCCGCCGGGGCGCGGCCCCGGGACCGGCACGGCCGGCGACGGTCCGGCCGCGCGCCCCAGCTGATCGGCCGGGCCCGGCCGGCCGAAGTACCAGCCCTGACCGTGGTCGACACCGAGGGCCGCGAGCCTGGCGGCGTCCTCGCCGGTCTCCACGCCCTCGGCGACGACGCTGGCCCCGCAGCTGCGCGCCAGGTCGACCAGCGAGCGGGTCAGCGTCGCCAGGACCGGGTCCGTGCTGACCCCGGCCACGATGCTGCGGTCGAGCTTGATCACGTCGGGGGCGGTCACCACGATGTGCCGCAGCGAGGAGTAGCCCGAGCCGACGTCGTCGATCGCCAGCCGCAGGCCCCGCTCGCGCAGCGGCCGCAGCACCTCCGCGAGGGCGGCGTAGTCCTCCACCTGCTCGTGCTCGGACAGCTCGAGCAGCACCCGGTGCGCCGGGGCGGTACCCAGCAGCGCGGCCGCCGCCGGGTCGAGGAGCACCCCCGGGGAGGCGTTGACCGCCACGTACCCGGTGACCTCGTCGAGCAGGGCCAGCGCGCGCCGGATCGCGAGCAGCTCCAGTTCGACGCCGAGCCCGACGGTGTGGGCCTGCTCGAAGCAGACGTCCGGGGTGAGCTCCCAGGCCGCGGGGAACCGGCTCAGCGCCTCCGCCCCGACCCGCTCGCCGGACGCGAGGTGCACGATGGGCTGCAGGTGGATCACCGGGCCGCCGTCCGCGATCACCGGCTCCAGCCGCTGGAGCAGCGCCTCGTGGTGCGCGCGCTCGACGACGCCGGGCTCGATCACCGTCGCGGCGGCCTGGGCCAGCACCTCCATCAAGGCCCTGTCGCGCAGGGTCAGCCGGTCGTCCGCCGTGAAGCCGGCCGCGCAGAACGTGCCGTAGAGCGACCCGTCGCTCAGCCGCACCGGGACCGACACGTAGCTGCGCAGGCGCGGCATCCGCGCCGCGGGCAGAGCCATCGCCGCCGGGTGGGCGGTCAGGTCCGGGATCACCGCAGGCAGGTCGCCGTCCAGGATGGCCTGGCACAGGCTGGTCCCCTGCACCTGCGTCGCGCCGTCGCGGAAGACGAACGGGACGGCGGAGTCGACGACCTCCAGGTGCTGGGTGGTGCCGTCCATCCGGGTGAGGAAGGACAGGTGCAGCCCGAGGGCCTTGCGCGCCGTCCGCAGCAGCTCGGCGACCTGTTCGTCCGACTCCGAGCGTCTCCTGGTCATCCCCGGGTTGTCGGTCGCCATCCCCGCGGACTTGACCCGCCGGGCACGAGCGCGGCGCCGGGGCGCTCTGCTGCGGTCCCTCAGCCGCCGGCCCGGGCCAGGGCCCCGGCGAGCAGGACGGCGAGCGCCTCCTCCACGGCGTCGGTGAACTCCAGCCGCAGGGCGGCCAGCGCCGGATCGCTCCGGTAGGCCGCGAGCATGCTGGGCGAGGGCTGGCAGTGCGACCACAGGGCGCCGATGGTCACCACGGCGAGCCCGCTGGTCCTCCAGCCCGTCGGCTCGTCCAGCTCCGGCAGGTGCCGCCGCAGCAGGGCGCCCAGCGCGGCGAGGGTGGCGTGCGACGCGCGCTTGTACCGGGCGGCCACCTCGATGGAGACGTTGTGCTCCAGGACCCCGGCCTGGGCGCTGAACAGGTCGCACAGGACGCGCTGCCCGACCAGGGACCGGGCGACGGCCGCCGCGCACTGGTCCCCGCGCTGGCGGACCGACCCGTGCGGGACGACGCCCGCTGCCAGCTCCGCGTCCAGTCCGGCGAGCCACTGCTTCCCGGCGCGGTCCAGCAGTTCCAGCAGGATGGCCTCGCGCGACTCGAAGTACCGCAGCACGTTGGACTTGGCCAACCCCACTCGACGGCTGATCTCGTTGAGGGTGACGTCGCTGACGGGCATGGCGTCGAGCATCGCGGCGGTGGTGTCCAGGATCGCCTGCCTCCGGACCTGCCGCTGCTCCTCGCTGCGCGCGCGCTGGAACGTCACCCGACGCATGGTACAGACCTGCGGTCTCTTGACAGCAGACCGTTGGTCTCTTACGTTCGACACAAGAGACCAACGGTCTGTAATTGGAGGAACCCATGGGTGCGCAGTGGACGACGCAGGACATGCCCGACCAGAAGAACCGGGTCGCGGTGGTCACCGGGGCCAACACGGGATTGGGGTTCGAGACCGCCTCCGCCCTCGCCGCCCACGGCGCCGCGGTGGTGCTGGCCGTGCGCGACGTCGAGAAGGGCAAGCGGGCCGCCGCCCGGATCGCCGACGGGGCCCCGGGGGCCGACGTCACGGTCCAGCGCCTCGACCTGACCTCGCTGGAGTCCGTCCGTGCCGCGGCGGCCGAACTGCGCGGCCGGTTCGCCCGGATCGACCTGCTGGTCAACAACGCCGGCGTGATGTACACCCCGAAGGGGACCACCCGGGACGGCTTCGAGCTGCAGTTCGGCACCAACCACCTGGGGCACTTCGCGCTCACCGGGCTGCTGCTGGACCGGCTGCTCCCGGTGGCCGGCTCGAGGGTGGTGACGGTCAGCAGCGTCGGGCACCGCATCCGCGCCGCGATCCACTTCGACGACCTGCAGTGGGAGCGGTCCTACAGCCGGATCGGCGCCTACGGCCAGTCCAAGCTGGCCAATCTGCTGTTCACCTACGAGCTGCAGCGCCGGCTGGCCGGCCGGGGGACGACGGTCGCCGTCGCCGCCCACCCGGGCGGCTCCCTCACCGAGCTGGACCGCAACCTGCCGGCTCCGGTGCGCGTGATCTCCCGGGTGGTCCAACCTCTGTTCGCCCAGAGCGCGGCGATGGGGGCGCTGCCTTCGCTTCGGGCCGCCACCGACCCGCAGGTGCAGGGCGGCCAGTACTACGGTCCCGACGGGCGGGGCGGCGTCCGGGGCTACCCGACGCTGGTCGCCTCCAGCCCGCAGTCGCACGACGCGGCCCTCCAGGAGCGGCTGTGGACCGTCTCGCAGGAGCTGACCGGGGTCACGTTCCCGGTCTGATCCGGCGTCTGATCCGGCGTCTGATCCGGCTCGCTCAGGTCGTGAGGTGGCGCAGTCGCGACTCGAGCTCGTCCCGCTCGACCGTGTTGGTGCTCAGTTCGATCGCCCGGCGGTAGGCGCGGGCCGCGCCGTCCGGGTCACCCGCCCGCCGCAGCAGGTCGGCCCGGGTGGCGTGCAGCGGCTGATAACGGTCCAGGACCGGGTCGTCCAGCAGCGGCCCGAGCACCTGCAGCCCGGCGTCCGGCCCGTGGGCGAACCCGATCGCGGCAGCCCGGTTGACCTCCACGACGGGTGACGGCGCGACGACGGCGAGCAGGTCGTACAGCCCGGCGATCCGCGCCCAGTCGGGGTGACCGGTCTCGACGCCCCGGACATGCAGCTCCGTGATGGCGGCGTGCAGCTGGTACTTGCCCGGACCGGCCAGCGCCGCCGCCCGGGCGAGGGCGGCCCGTCCGGCGTCCAGCCGCGCGCCGTCCCACCGCGAGGGGTCCTGCTCGGGCAGCGGGACGTAGCGGCCGGCCGCGTCGACCCGGGCCTCCCGGCGGGCGTCGTGCAGCTCCATCAGCGCCAGCAGCCCGAGCACCTCCGCATCGGCCGGGAGCAGCTCGGCCAGCAACCGGCCCAGGCGCAGCGCCTCGGCGCAGAGGTCGCCGCGGACGAGCTGGTCGCCGGCGTGGGCCGAGTACCCCTCGTTGAAGATCAGGTAGACCACCTGGAGGACACCCTGCAGGCGGCCCGGCAGCTCGGTCGCCGACGGGACCCGGTACGGGATGCGGGCATCGGCGATCTTCCGCTTGGCCCGGACGATCCGCTTGCCCATCGTCGGCTCGGCCACCACGAACGCGCGCGCGATCTCGGTCGTCGTCAGGCCGCCGAGGGTGCGCAGGGTCAGCGCCACGCGGCCCGGCACGTCCAGCGCCGGGTGGCAGCAGGTGAAGATCAACCGCAGCCGGTCGTCGACCAGCCCGGCGTCGTCGGGCTCGTCCACCGCGGTCTCGACGGCGTCCAGCTCCGCACCGCCGGTCACGCCGGACCCGAACGTCGGGTCCTGGCCCCACCGGGCGGCCCGCTCCGCGGTCGACCGGGCGCGGCGCACCCGGTCGACCGCCCGACGTCGGGCCGCGGTCAGCAACCACGCGCGGGTGCTGGCCGGCACGCCGTCCCGGGTCCAGCTCGCGACGGCCGCGAGGAACGCGTCCTGGACGGCCTCCTCGGCGACCTCGAAGTCCCCGACGTACCGGATCACCGTGGCCAGGACGGCGGCCCGGTCGTCGCGGAACGCCCGGTCCAGCGCCTGCGTCGGGGTCACGCGTCGCCGGTGCTCGGGATCCCGGCGGGGAGGTCCGCCGTCGCGTGCACCGGCCGCACCTCGACCGAACCGTACGCGGCCATCGGCAGCCGGGCCGCGGCGTCCAGCGCGACGTCGAGGTTCGGGCAGTCGAGCAGGTAGTAGCCGGCGAGGATCTCCTTCGTGACCGCGAACGGGCCGTCGACCAACTCGCGCTCGCCGTGACGGACCCGCACCGTGGTCGCCACGTCGACCGGCCGCAGCGCGTTGTTCGACACGAGCACCCCGGCCTCGCGCAGCTCCTCGGTGACGCGGTGCCACTGCGGCAGGTCCGCCCAGCGGCGGGCGGACTCCGCCTCGTCACCGTCGGCCGCGTACAGCAGCAACAGGTACTGCGTCATCCCGCCCTCACTTCCCTCTCGCTCCACCGTATCCAGCCCGTACCCGGCCCGGGACCGACCTGGCCCGGCCACCGGCCCGGCCACCGGGCTCTCCACCGGGCCCTCCACGGACAGACGCAGCACGGCGCCGGCTTGGACAGCACCGGTGGGCGGTGCCCGTCACGCGCCCGGCAGGGAGCTGAACTGGACGCCGGCCAGCCGCCAGCCGTCGGGTAGCTCGACCCAGGTCTGGCCGACGCGGACGGTCAGCGCCATCGCCTGCCCGCGCCAGACCGAGCGGCTGCGCTGGACGCACCGGACGATCGCTGCGTGCCCGTAGGAGCTCACCTCGACGTCGCCGCTCTCCAGGCTGGTGTAGGCGAACTCGGCGAACTTGCCGAGCCACCCCGCCTTGTCGAGCACGTAGCCCTGCTCGCCGATCGACCGGAAGTCGTCGGCCAGCAGCGCGTCCAGCGCCTCGAGGTCGGCGTGGGCCTCGGCCTCGTCGAACGCGCGCGGCAACTGGTGGTCGAAGGTCACGGGCCGATCCTCCCCCGGCCGCCGGTCCGGACGGAAGCCGCCCCTCCCGCGGACGTGCTTCCCGGCACGGCCGGGCGTCGCCGACCTGTTGCGGGCGCCGCCCGCCGCGTCAGCCTCCGCGCGACCCGCCGGCCACGGCCCGAGCCGTCAGGGCCGGAGTCACACCACCCACCTGCCGTCCTGCATGATCGTTCGGCCGCTCAGCTCGTTGCTCTCCCGCCAGGCCTGGATCCGTTCGGGGCGCAGCACGAAGTAGGCGTAGCCGGGCGCCGTGCGCGGGTCCCAGTCCGCCTGGGCCGCGTAGGCGTCGGCGAGGGGCACCGCCGCCTCGGCGACGGGGACGTCGCCGTCCAGCACGGCGTCGATCATCACGACGTCGCGGGTCGGGCCCACCCCCAGCCGGACCCTGCGGTGCGCCTGCAGGTTCCGGGCCGTGCGGCTGTCCGGGTCGACGGCGATGACGAGCGTCGCGTCGACCCAGGCCAGCGAGAGCGGGACGAGATGGGCGCGCACCTCGCCCGCGACGACGTCGGCGGACGCCACCCAGCCGTCGAGGGCGGGGGCGGCGAGCAGGAACAGGGTGTCGGCCTTGCGCTGCGCCGCCGTCCGTGGCGCCGGTCCAGACATGATCTCCACCCTAGCGGCGGCACCGGGACGTGGAGGGCACGGCGGTCACCCCTGGTGCTGCTGCGCCTCGTAGTGGTCGACCGTCCGGTCGAAGGTCAGCAGCACCGCCCGGGCGTCGGGATGCACGACGGCGGCGCCAGGGGTCTCGCCGGCGAAGCCGGTGACGGACGCCATCGAGTCCCAGAACGTCAGGACGTGGAGCTGCACCGTGCCGTCGGCGTCAGCGGCGGCGCCGTCGTCAGCTGTGGCGTCGTCAGCTGTGGCGTCGTCAGCTGTGGCGTCGTCAGCTGTGGCGTCGTCGGCTTCGGCGTCGCGCCGCATCAGGTAGGCGGTGCGGAAGCCCGGCACGGTGCGCAGGTCGGGCAGGACGGCGTCCCGGAAGTGCTCCTCGTAGCGGCGGGCCCCGTCCCTGGTCGCCGTGGCCCGCCAGCTGCGCGCGATCATGCGTTCGCCGCCGCACGGTCCTCGAGCGGCAGCGCCCACGTCTGGCCGACGAGGTCGTGGCCGAAGCTGTGGTGGGGCTGCTCGTCGACGAGCGTGAAGCCGGCGGCCTGGTAGATCCGGCGCGCGGAGGAGAGCACGTCATTGGTCCACAGGACGACGCGCCGGTAGCCGGCCGCGCGGGCGAAGACCAGGCACTCCTCCACCAGGCGGGTGCCGATGCCCAGGCCGCGCGCCCCCGGGGTGACCAGCAGGATGCGCAGCTTGGCCGTCCCGGGATCGGCGCCGGCGCCGTCGCCGGCGACCAGGAAGACACATCCGGCGCGCTCGCCGTCGACCTCGGCGATCCACGCCGCCTCGCACGCCGGGTCGTGGCCGCGGGCGTAGTCGGCGACGATCGTCGCGACGAGCACCTCGAAGTCGGTGTTCCAGGCGAACTGCCGGTCGTAGACCTCGCCGTGGGCCATCACCACCCAGCCCAGGTCGCCCGGCCGGCCGGCGCGGCGCACCACGATGACCGGCCCCTGCTCGTGCCGGTGCTCATGCGGTCGGACCACGAGCACGTCTCCCTTCGCTCCACTGAAACAACCGTTTCAGTGGACGGTACGCTATGCCCATGACCGAGGGCCAGACCGTTCCGTCGGCGCGGCGGAACGAGCTGCTCGAGGCGGCCTACCGGTACGCGCTCGAGCACGGGTTGGCGCACGTGTCGCTGCGCCCGCTGGCCGCGGCGATCGGCTCGAGCCCGCGCGTCCTGATCTTCCTCTTCGGGAGCAAGGACGGCCTGGTGCGGGCGATCCTGGCCCGCGCCCGCGCCGAGGAGCTGAGGCTGCTCGAGCACCTCCGGCGGCCCGGCGACGGGGAGGCCGTCGGGCTGGCCGCCGCGGTGGAACGGGTCTGGAGATGGCTGGCCGCCGCGGAGCACCGGCAGCTGCTGACGATGTGGGCCGAGACCTACGCGACCTCGCTGGTGGACCCGGACGGCGTGTGGGGCGGCTTCGCCGCGGCGACCGTGCGTGACTGGCTCGCCGTCCTGGCGGACTGCCAGCCCGCCCACGACCGGGACGGCCCGGACGGCGTCGCCCGCCGCACCCTGGCCCTCGCCGTCCTGCGGGGTGCGCTGCTCGACCTGCTGGCCACCGCGGACGACGTCCGGGTCACTGCCGCCGTCCGGCACCAGCTCGCGCTGATCGAACCGGGACACCGCCCGGCACCCTGACGTACGGTGCGGCGGTGACCGAGAACGGGACGACCGAGGATCTCGACCGGGCCGCGATCGCCGCGGTGGTGCGGACCTTCTTCTCCGCCTTCACCTCGGGGCCGGACGCCGCCCGGCGCTTCGACGCCCTGCGGCAGGCCTTCCTGCCCGGCGCCGTGATCGTCCGCACCTGCGGCGCCGAGCCCGCCGTCCACGACGTCGACGCCTTCATCGCGCCCCGGCAGGCACTGCTGTCCGGTGGGACGCTGGTGGACTTCAGCGAAGGGGAGCTGCACGGCAGCACCGAGGTTTTCGGTGACGTCGCCGCGCACTTCTGCAGCTACGCCAAGACCGGCACGCAGGACGGCGCGGCGTTCACCGGCCGCGGCATGAAGTCGCTGCAGCTGGTGCGCACCGCCCTCGGGTGGAAGATCAGTGCCGTGGCCTGGGACGACGAGCGCGAGGGAGTGCCGTGGCCGGCGGAGCGGACCGGCCCCTGAACGGCCTCCGCCGGCACCGGGCCCGCCCGTTCACGAGGTCGTGACGGCGCAGGGCCTCCCCTGCAGGATCGCCGACAGCGGCGCGGCGGCTGCCGCGCCCCCGCCCACGAAACCGAGCGTCGCCGTCCCGCCGGGCGGCAGCGCCGACCACGGCCAGGAGGTGACCGTGACCGTGCGCCCGCTCTGCGACCACGACTGGCCGCCCCACAGGTTCACGACCTTCTGGCCACCGGGGAACAGCCACTGCAGCTTCCAGACCGGGAGCGCCGTCGTCGAGTCGTTCCGCACGGTCACCGTCGCCACGTAGCCCTCTGCCCACTGCGTGTCGAGGTGGTGGCTCACGGTGCACTGCGCCGCGGGCGGCGATGACGTCGTGGACCCGCAGGGCAGCGGCCCGGGCCCGACCGGCACGGGCGTGACCTGCGGCCCGCTGGAGCCGTCGGCGGTGGCGACCTTCACGTCGTCCACGTAGAGCGGCACCGCGGAGCCGGACGGCGGCTCCCCGCACACCGGCAGGCGCGACAGATCGATGTACGGGGCGGCGTAGTAGCCGAGGGCTCCGCCGAAGCAGGCCTCGCCCCAGGACACCCACTCCGGGCGGTAGGAGGCGGTGACCGTGGCCCAGCCGTCCGCCCCCACCAGCGCCGTTCCCGGCACCGCGCTCGCGGCGTCGGTCGAACGCGGCCGCAGCGCCACCACGAGCGGCTGCCCGGTCGTGCCTTCCGCCCGGGGCGCCAGCCGCACCTTCACGGTGACCGTGTACCAGCCGTAGTGCGAGCCGGCGCCCCCGGTGAACGTCACCGGTGAGGTCGCCGTGACGCCGTCGACGCGCAGGCTGTGGGTACCGCTCGCCGCGGCGGCGGTCGAGTTGGTCAGCGCGATCCCGGCGGGAGCCGTCCAGCCGGACGTCGTGCCGTCCTCGCCATCCCAGCTCGCCATGACCTGGCCGGGCGTCCACACCTCGAAGCTGGGCGGCTGCCGCGTGACGGTGAGGCACGGGGACGACGACGAGCTGCCCGTCGGGGTGGCCGCCGCCCGGGCGGCGGACGGCGCCGCCTGCGCCGGCGCCGCGGCCGACAGCACACCCAGGCAGGCCAGCAGGGCACCCACGAGCGACCCCGCTCCCGTGACCAGTGCCCGCCGTCGGATCGTCACGTTCCGTGGCATCGTCGCCTCCTGGACCTCGCGCCCCCGAGAGCCGCGCGGGGCGGCGCGATCACGCCGGCGGGCGGCGAGCCACCGTAAGATCACGTCGCGGAACGGGTCAATCCGGACGACGGTGGCCGCCTGGCCCCGCCGTCCCGTGCCTGGTGTCCGACGGGCGACGGCGAGCTCGGCGTGAAAATCTTGCCGCCGCGCAGCGGTCCGGCCGACGGATCAGTCGGCCAGCGTCCGCGGCAGCCCGAACCGGCCCACGAGCGCGGCCTCGAACCGCGTCACCTCCTGGACGAGGGAGCCGGACAGGGTGAGCACGAACAGGCCGCGGACGTGCCAGACGCCGGTCGGCACGTCGAGCTGGTAAAGGGCGTACGCGGGCTGGTCGTTGGCCCGGGTGTGCAGGAACCGCACCCGGCGTCCGGGCGTGTGCAGCGCGGTGAAGAACCGGGCGGCGGCCTCGCGCCCCTGGTACTCGAACTCCATCGGTGGCATCCGCAGCCACGCGTCCTCGGTGAGCAGCGCGACCAGGCGCGGGACGTCGAAGGTGCTGAAGGCCTCCAGCCACGCCTCGACGACCTCGCGCTCGGCCGCCGAACGCGGTGGCGGCGGCGGCGCCGCAGGACGGTCTACCGCCAGCGCGGCCCGGGCCCGCTTGAGGGCGCTGGTCACCGCCTCCTCGGTCGTGTCCAGCATCACGGCGACCTCGGCGGCCCGGAACGCCAGCACGTCGCGCAGCACGAGCACCACGCGCTGGCGCGGCGGCAGCACCTGCAGGGCCCGGACGAACGCCAGCGACACCGCCTCGCGGGACTCGACGACCCGCTCCGGCCCGGGTGCGGGATCGATGAGGTCCTCCGGACAGGGCTGCAGCCACGGCACCTCCGAACTGCGCGACGGCTCGGGCGGCTCCAGCCGCAGTGGTTCTCCCACCGGTGGCCTCCGTCCTGCGGCGCGCAACTGGTCCAGACAGCGGTTCGTGGCGATCCGGTAGAGCCAGGTGCGGGCGCTGGAGCGGCCCTCGAACGACCCCAGGCCCTGCCACGCGGACAGCAGGGCCTCCTGCAGGGCCTCCTCGGCGTCCTGCAGGGAGCCCAGGATCCGGTAGCAGTGCAGCAGCAGCTCGCGCCGGTACGGCGCCACCAGCTGCTCGAACGCCGCCCCGTCGACCCTGTCCCTGCGGGCTGACTCGCTCATGTGCCCACCCTCGCATCCGTGGCTGCCTCCGTGGCTGCCTCCGTGGCCGCCTCCGTGGCCGCCTCCGTGGCTGCCTCCGTGGCGCCGCTCGATCGCCGTCGAAGGGTCCGACGTCGGGCCCGGCCGGAAGTGGGCGCCCAGTTCCGGCGCGGCCCGACGTCCATCGCCGGTGACACTGCCTTCCAGCTCGAGGAGCGAGACCGACCATGGTCGACGTCACCGAACCCGCCGGGGCCCAGGCCCCGCCCCGCCGCCGCCCCGAGGACCGCCGGCGGCTGCCCGCCGTCCTGCTGCCGTCGATCGCGTTCTTCATGGTCACGCTGGACTCGCTCGTGGTGGTGACGGCGCTGCCGGCCCTGCGCCGCGACCTCGGCGGCGACCCGGCGTCCCTGCAGTGGATCGTCAACGCGTACAGCCTCACGTTCGCCGCCGGCATCGTCACCGGCGCCGCGCTGGGCGACCGGTACGGACGCCGGCGGGTCTTCCTGGCCGGGCTGGTCGCCTTCACCCTGGCCAGCGCCGCCTGCGCCCTGGCACCCACGCTCGAGCTGCTGATCGCCGCCCGCGCCGTCCAGGGTCTGGGCGCCGCGGTCCTGGCGCCGGTCGGCCTGACGCTGGTCACGACCGCCATCCCGCCGCAGCGTCGAGGGCTGGCCATCGGCCTGTGGGGCGGGATCTCGGGGCTCGGGGTGGCGGCCGGACCCCTGGTCGGCGGCGCGGTCACCCAGGGGCTGGACTGGCAGTGGGTCTTCTGGGTCAACGTGCCGATCGGCGTGCTCGCCGTCGTCGGCTGCGCCCGGGTGCTGGTGGAGAGCCACGGGCCGCGCCGTCCGCTCGACGTGCCGGGCATGCTGCTGGCGGCGGTCGCCCTGTGCACGCTGGTCGCCGGGCTGGTGGCCGGGCCCACCGACGGCTGGCGGGCCCCGGCCACCGTGGTCCCGCTGGCCGGGGCGGTGCTCGCCCTGGCCGCCTTCGTCGTCCGGGAGGCCCGCGCCGCCGCACCGATGATCCCGCCGGGCCTGTTCCGCTCCCGGGTGTTCTCCGCGGCCGTCGCCGCGAACCTGCTCTGCGCGGCGGCCATCTTCTCGGCCGCGTTCGTGACGAGCGCGTACTTCCAGGTGGGCCGGGGCTACTCCCCGCTCGCCACCGGCCTGCGGTTCCTGCCGTGGACGATGGCGCCTCTGGTCGTGGCGCCGCTCGCCGGTGCCCTGGTCGACCGGATCGGGTGGCGGTGGGTCGCCGTGCCGGGGCTGCTGCTGCAGGGCGCCGGGTTCGCGTGGATCGTGCTGCTCGCCCGGTCGGACGCCGACTGGGTCGCCTTCGTCGTCCCCTTCGTCGTGGCCGGGGTCGGGGTCTCCCTCGCCCTGCCGTCCCTGCCTGCCGCGGCGCTCCGGGCGACGCCGGCGGCGTCCCTCGGCGCGGCAGCCGGAGTCGTCAACACCTCGCAGCGGGTCGGGTCCGTCGTCGGGGTCGCCCTGATCACCGCGGTGTTCGACGCCCACGGCAGCCTGGCCTCCGCCGTCGGCGCCGCCTCCGGGTTCCGGGCCGCGCTCGCCGTCTCGGCCGGCCTGTCCGTCCTGGGCGGGCTGGTGGCACTGGTCGGCGGCGGAACGCGCCGGCAGCACGACCTGCAGCGCGACCTGCGGCGCGGCCGGCGGTGAACACCCGGCGTACGATGGGCGAGTCGTTCAGGACCTCGGCGACGCGTCATCCGCGATGGCGGACGCCCGAGGTCGAGCGAGGCCGACATGATCAATTCTACGATCACCTCCCGCAGCAGCACCGCCGACCCCCGGCCGACGGCTCCGGACGTGTGGACCAGGCTGGCGTTGGGCTTCAACGTCGACCCGCTGGGCGGCCGCCGGCGCGTGGCGTGGGCCAACGTCGCCGTGATCGGGGTGGTGCTCCCGGTCGCCTCGCTGTGGGGCGTGTACCGGATCTTCACCACACCCACCGGCGTGGGCCTGTGGGCGCTGACGGCGGCGCTGTACGCGTTCACGCTCTTCGGGGTGACCCTGGGCAACCACCGGTACTGGACGCACCGGGGCTACAAGGTGCGCCTGCCGCTGCGGATCGTCCTCGCCGTGGCCAGCGCGATGTCGGTCGAGGGCAGCATCCAGCAGTGGGTGGTGACCCACCGGGCGCACCACCGCTACGCCGACGTCGTCGGCTGGGACCCGCACTCGCCGTACGAGTACCCCGGGTGGCGTGGCTACAAGGGCCTGCTGTGGGCACAGGGCGTGTGGCTGCTGTTCCACGGCAACCCGGCCATCGAGCTCACCGTGCACCACGACCTTGCCCAGGACCGGCTCGTCCAGGTGCAGCAGAAGGCCTTCGGGCCCATCGCCGTCGGGCAGTACGTCGTCCTGCTCGCGCTGTACCCCGTCTTCGGCTGGAACGGCGTCCTGATCGCCGGAGCGCTGCGCACCGCCGCCCTGATGACGTCGACCGGCATGGTCAACTCGGTCTGCCACAAGTGGGGCACCCGAGCCACGGACAGCGCCGGGCACGAGTACCGCCGCGACGACAGCCGCAACAACCTCGTCGTCGCGATCCTGGCGGGCGGGGAGGGCAACCACTCCTGGCACCACGCCGACCCCACCTGCCCGCGCCACGGCCGCGCGATCGACCCGGACTCCGAGGCGGTGCGCCGGGGTCTGCGCCCCACGGGAGGTTGGCGGCCGGACGCGACCTGGCGCCTCGTCCAGCTCCTGCAACTGGTCGGGCTGATCTACAACGTGAAGCAACCGCGCCGGTCCGTGCACTTCGCCCCGGCGCTGCTCGTGCCCACGCCGTCGCTGCTGATCACGCACGAGCAGTGGCACCTGGCCGAGCCGTAACCCGGTGGACCCGCCGCGGGCGGGTGGGTAACGTCGGGCCATGAGCCCCGGAGCGTTGCTGGCCCTGGCCTCGGTGATGCTGCTGGGAGCCATGTCGCCGGGGCCCGACTTCGTCCTGGTGGTGCGCCGGGCGCTGCTGTCCGGCCGGTCCGCCGGAGCGCTCACCGCGCTCGGGGTGGCTGCCGGCGTCTGGGTCTGGGTCGTGGCGGCGGTCACCGGGATCGCGGCGGTGCTCGCCGTCTCCGCGACCCTCTACGCGGTCGTGAAGGTGCTCGGCGGTGCGTACCTGGTGTACCTGGGGGTCCGCGCCGTGCTCGCGGCCCGCCGCGGGGGCGGTACGGACGCCGCTGACGGGGACGCCGCGGGTGCCGAGGGCTGGGCGGCGTTCCGCCAGGGGCTGCTGTGCAACGTGTTGAACCCGAAGGCCGCGGTGTTCTTCGTGGCGCTGCTGCCGCAGTTCATGCCGCCGGGGACCGGCCCGGCCGGCGCCGTCCTGGTGTGCGTGGTCGCACCGGGCGTGACGGCGGGCTGGTTCCTGCTGGTGGCGCTGCTGGTGGGCACGTTCCGCCGACTGCTGGCCCGGCCCCGGGTGCGCCGGGGCATCGACGCGGTGAGCGGCACCGCCCTCGTGCTGGTCGGCGTCCGCGTGGTCGCCGCCGCCCGCGTCGCCTGAGCTGCGCGGCGTCACCCCGGCCGGGTGCGGGTGCGCTTGCGGGTGCCGGTGCGGTACCGGTCGCCCTCGTCCGGGCAGTTCCGTGAGCACGCCGCCCTGCGCCCCGCCACCGTGTCGGACCCCTTCCGTAACGTCCCCCCCGACACCTCACCGCACCGGGTCTCGGGGAGCGGCGGGCGTGACGCAGCAGGACGTCCAATATCAAGTACAGTGGGCTGTATTCGATATATGGAAAGGCGAGAATGCCCGACCCGATCGTCGAGCCCCGACGGTACGACAACCGCGGCAGGGCGGAGCAGGCCCGGCTCGCCCGGCGCCGGGTGATCGACGCCGCGCACGAGCTGTTCCTGGACGGCGGCTGGGCGGCGACCACCGTCGCCGGTGTCGCCGCCCGCGCAGGCGTCTCGGTGGAGACGGTCTACAAGCGCTTCGGGAACAAGGCCAGCCTGCTCCAGGCGGTCCACGACGTCCGCCTGGCCGGGGACGACGAGCCGGTCCCGATCGCCGAGCGCCCGGCGATCCGGGCCATGACCGAGGAGCCGGACCCGCACCGGATCGTCGAGCGGTACGCCGCGCTGGCGCGCGACGTCGTCGAGCGCGCCGGTCCGCTCATGAGCGTGCTGCTGCGGGTGCGCGGCGTGGACGACGACCTGACCGCCTTCCTGGCCACCGTGGACGGCGAGCGCCTCACCGGCGCGACCGGCTGCGTGAGCCTCCTCGCGGCCCGGAACGCCCTGCGGCCCGGCCTGGACGTCGACGAGGCGCGGGACGTCGTCTGGGCGCTGATCTCCCCGGAGCTGTACGACCTGCTGGTGGCGAGGCGCGGTTGGTCGCTCGACGACTACCAGGACTGGCTCACGCGCTCGCTCGCCACGACGCTGCTGGTGACGTAGCGGGAGGCTGCGGCACACCCTCACCGCGGGATGCCGTGGCGCTCCACCCGGGGGTCTCCACCCGGGGGTGGAGCGGCGAGGCCGGGCGGCCATCCGGTGGTCGATGGTGGCGCCGGGGTTCTGGGGACGAGCCTGGACGTGTCGAACCGACCCGTTGCAGGAGGCTCTCATGATCTTCGTCTGTCTCGGCGCCGCAGCCGCTCTGGCTGCCGGCGTCACCGCCCTGGTGATGCGCCGGCGGGCCTCGTGAGCGCCGCCCGGAACGACGGGCGCCGGGGCGTCGCCTGGATGATCGGCTCCTTCGCCGCCTGTCCCTGCCATCTGCCGTTGACGCTGGCCGCGCTGACCGCGGCGCTGGGCGGCACGGCCGCGGGTGCTCTGCTGCGTGACCACCTGATCCTCGCCGGCGCCCTCGTCACCGGGGTGTGGCTGCTGGGTACCGCGCGTGGGGTGTGGCTCCTGCGCAGGCCGAGGACCTGCCCGATGCCGGCGGCGGGCAGCGGCGCCCGCGTGGATCGGCAACGGACGGCGACAGGCTCCGGCGAGGGACCGGACGGCGGGCCGGTGCGCGTCGCCACCCTCGCGCAGGACACACTGCGTCGGTGAGCTACGTCCTCGCGCCGGCCGGTTGCGCGCTCGCCGTCGCGGCCGCACTGCTGCCGCTGCGGCGGCCGGCGTTCGCGGCAGCCGTGGCGGTGGGTGCCCTGCTCTGGATCCTGGCGGCCGTCGCCGATGGCACCGACGCGGCCCGGCCGCTGGCGGCCGCGTGCGTCCTGCTCTTCGTGCTCCTCGCACGACGCCTCCTGCAGGATCGGCGCCGGGCCGAGCAGCTGCTCGAGGCGGAGCGGGCGCTGCGCGGCGCCGCTGAGCGGGCCGCGGCGGCCGCGGAGCGCGAACGCATCGCCCGGGACCTGCACGACGGGCTGACGCACCTGCTCACCGGGCAGTTGCTGGTGCTGCGCACCGCCGAGGCCGCCCTCGACGACGGCGACGTCGAGGCGGCCGGGGCCAGGGTCCGGCTCGGCGTCGAGCTCACCGGCCGTGCCCTGGCCGAGGCGCGCGACGTCGTCGGCGTGCTCGCCGGTACCGTCCCGGACCTGGCCCTGGTGCGGGACACGGTCT
>Ga0302322_100001262_pt1 | contig 20506 bp, 16 predicted proteins | sample Fen_T0_2_FD_203757 | JGI IMG/M metagenome (GOLD analysis project Ga0302322, IMG submission 203757) | Peat permafrost microbial communities from Stordalen Mire near Abisko, Sweden - Fen_T0_2 | ecosystem: Environmental > Terrestrial > Soil > Wetlands > Permafrost | place: Sweden: Abisko...
CTCCGGATCCGCCGGGTTCTCGAGCTCGAAGGGCGCGAATCCGGCCGGCGTGACGTTCCAGGGCAACAGCCTTGACTGAATCCACGACGGGCCGTCGGTTCCTCCACGAGGAGTTTGACGGCTCGTTGCCGACGGGGCTAAGGTGGGTTCCAGCACTCCAGTCGCTGGACCGGTCCCCAACGGTCCCGACTCGCTCGCCCACCATCCGGGCGACGCTCCGAGGTAGGTATTGCTGACCCGACGCGCCACGGCCGGACTCGTGGTCGCCTATGTGGCGATCGCCCTTGTCCTATTGGTCGCTCCCAGCCTAGCGTCCGGTTCGACTCCGGCCGCCACCTCCCCAGCCCTGCTGGCAGATGCGGTGACCCCGACGCCGACGAGCAGCCCGACCGCTTCGCCGTCTCCGTCGCCCAGCCCATCGCCTTCGCCCTCGCCGTCTCCGTCGCCTAGCCCGGCGCCGACGCCGAAGCCGACCCCGCGACCCACCGCGACCCCGCGACCCGTCGCCGTCGCGCCCCGGCCGACCCCCAGGCCGAAGCCGAGCACCAAGCCCGCCGTCAAGGTGGTGAGTGCCGCGCACACGATCACCGTGCGCTCGATCGTGGCCCTCAAGAAGGCGCTCGCGAACGACAAGTACACGCTGATCATCGTCGCCAACGGGACGTACCACGTGAGCCCGGCCTCGATGACCCATGCCGACTCCCTGTGGATCGGCTCGGCGTATTCGCATCGGACCCATTGGGTGACCGTCCGGGCGCAGACCCGTGGCCGGGTCACGTTCGATGGTGGCGGGACATCCTCATTCGGTTGCATCAGCTTCGCCGAGGGCGCCCGGTTCCAGACCTGGGACGGATTCAAGTGCGCCAACGGTCGAGCGAACCAGACCGGGGTCGTGACCTTCGGTGGCTACGCCGGCAAGGCCGCGCCGCACCACATCACGATGAGCAACATCACGATCATGGCCAGCTGCCGCGGAAGCGCCACCAGCGCTTCCTCGAACCCGACGGACCATGCCTTCTACATCAGCGAGGCCGTCGGTGGACCGCACGACCTCAAGTTCTTCGGCATCAACGTCGACGGCCGCGGCGGCCTCGCCACCGCGTTCCACTTCTATCACAGCAGTGGCTCGAACAAGAATGCCTGGAACGTCACCATCCAGGGCCTGCGCGTGACCAAGACCCAACAGGCGGTCATGCTCTGGGACCCGACGCTGCGCAACATCAAGGTCACCTCCGCCCGGATCGTCGGCGCCATGCGCTACGCCATCCGGATCGAGGGTGGATCCGGGATCACCATCTCGTACATCACGTCCACGGGGTCCGGCACCGCCGGGTTCTACAGCTCGGAGGGGTCGCACCCACCTGGCGTCACGCTGGCGCACAACAGCTTCAAGTAGGAGGCCCGGGGGGGCGGTATGGCCAAGTTCGCGATCATCGATATACTCCCCGCCTGATGGGGACCGACCGTTGACCCTCCGCCGCATCGTCCGCAGCTGGTACTGGCTCGTGCTCCTGTGCACGTTCGCCGGCGCCGCGACCGGGTTCGCCTTCGGGATGCTCACGCCGCCGGCCTATGCCAGCACCGTCCGGGTGCTCGTGACCCCGCCGCCGTCCTCGTCGAGCGTGAGCATGAACGACATCCAGGTCGTCCAGGCGCTCATGCCCACCTACGCCGAGCTCGCGACCTCGCGAACGCTCCTCGAGCGCGCGATCGAGGTCACAGGGATCAAGACGACCGCCGACAAGCTGGCCCCCGAGATCTCGACGCACGTCCCGATCGGGACGACCTTCCTGGACGTGACCGTCACCGACCGCGACTCGAAGGCCGCGGCGGAGCTGGCGAACGAGATCGCCTCGCAACTCGCCAAGTTCGAGTTGCAGGGGGCCTCGGACACGCCCGGCGTCACGATGATCCTCACGGTGACCGACCCGGCCATCGTATCGACGAAGTCCACCTCGCTGGGGAGTCTCTTCAGCGCCGCGGTCGGCGCCGCGATCGGCTTCTTCATGGCAGTGGCGTTCGCGTTCACCGTGGAGAACCTGCTGCACCGGAACGAGCGCGAGACCGAGACCGTCACCGCTCGTTGACGTGGCGCCCTGAGGGTCGCCGTCAGTCGCGTCTGCCTCGCGATCAGTCGAGCGGGTCTGCCAGCTCGCGGATCCCGGTCTCCAGCCCCACCGCGGGCCGCCAGCCGAGGCGTCGCAGTCCGCCGGACGAGATCGCCGAATCCCTGACGTCGCCCGGCCGGCGTTCCGCCATCGTCCGCACCAGCGGCCGGCCGACGACGCGTTCGACGATCTCGGCGAGCTCCAGCACGGTCGTCCGCCGTCCCGACGAGACGTTCCAGAGGCTGGCCGGCTCGTCCAGGCCGCCGATCCGCCAGAGTGCCTCGACGACATCGCGCACGTGGACGAAGTCCCGCGTCTGGCCGCCGTCGCCATGGATCGTGAGCCGCCCGGTCCGCCGGGCCTGGTCCAGGAAGGCTGCCACGACGGCGCCCTCGAGGCCCGGCGACTGGCGCGGGCCGTAGATGTTGGACGGTCGGGCGATCGCGTGGGGCAGGCCTGCCAGGCGGACGTGCCCCTCGGCCGCGAGCTTGTGGACCCCGTAGTGCGACCGCGGTGCGGGCAGCGTTCGAGGCGTGGCGGCCCGGGCAGTCTCCCCGTAGATCGCGCCACCGGACGACACGAAGACGAGCCTGCCGGCCCCGGCCGCGCGCGCGGCGGTGGCCACCCGGTGGGTCCCGACCACGTTGATCGCGAGGTCGCGGAGCGGGTCCGCCTCGGACAGCGGCACGCTCGCCTGGGCGGCGAGGTGGTAGACGATCCCCGGCCGCCAGTCGCGGAAGAGCCCGTCCAGCTCCGACGTGGCGATGTCGCGCTGCTCGAACCGGGCGCCATCGGTCACGTTCGCCTCGGATCCCGTGGACAGGTCGTCCACGACCAGCACCTCGACGCCCTCGGCGATGAGACGGTCGGCGAGGTGGCTCCCGACGAACCCGGCGCCGCCGGTCACGATCGCCCGGTCGCGACCGGTCCGAGGCGTCATCGGGCTGCGGCCGCGCCGCCGCCGGCGATCACCGACGCATAGACCTCGAGCAGCCGGGCCGCGCTGGTGTCGACGTCGTAGTCCCGCCGAACGTGCTCGCCGAGCCGGTCCGCCGCCAGCTCCGCCTCGGCGCGATGGTCCGCGAAGGATCGAGTGGCCGCGGCGATGGCCTCGGCCGACGTGTCGGGCAGGAGCGTGCCGCGACCGTTGGCGAGGAGCTCCGGGATGCCGCCCACGGCGCTCGCGATGACCGGGAGCCCGAGCGAGCCGGCCTCCACGAGGACCGTCGGGAGACCCTCCCGCTCGGACGGCAGGACGAGCACGTCGGCGGCGGACATGTACGTGGCGACCTCGGCATGAGGCCTGGCGCCGCGGTAGTCCAGGAGCGCCGCCGTGGCAGGATCGTCCCGCCCGTAGCCCAGTTCCGGGCCACTCCCCACGAAGACGCCGAGGAACGGCGCCCCGAGCGAGCGGATGGCATCGGCCAGCCCGCGCACGCCCTTGGCCGGCAGGAGATTGCCGACGAACAGGACGACGACACGGTCCTGCGGCAGTCCCAGGCTGTCCCTGGCCGCATCGCGCGGCAGCCGCAGAGCCGCCAACGCGGCGTGATGCGAGCCGATCGGCAGGTGCGTGGCGACGACCCCGGTCACGTCGCGCACGCGGTCGGCCAGAGCCGAGCTCACGGCGAACACGGCACTCGCACTGCGGGCGGCGGCTCGCAGGTCGCCCAGGCGCTCCGGGTGCGCATCCGGCCACGTATTCATGTCACTGCCGTGGAACGTCAGGACGTAGGGCAGGCGCGCTCGCCGCGCGAGTCGCCAGGCGGCCAGCCCGGTCACGGCCGTATGCCCGTGGACGATGGCGGCCCGCTCCCAGATGGGACGGGCGCGCCACGCCGCGCGCGCGATGAGCCGATCGGGCATCGCCCAGGTCGGTTCGCCCGGGACGTTGAGGTAGGCGGGTCGGGCGACGGTCACGCCCACGTCGGTCGTGAGCCGGGGCACCTCGGCGTAGCGCTTCCAGCGCGGCCGGATCAGGGGCATCGGCCATGGCGCCCACGGCGTCGGGCAGACCACGGTCGTCGTGCCGCCCTGCCGGACCAGGGCCCGTGCCTGCGTCTGGAAGAAGATCCCCGCGACCGGCTCGTCGGCCCACGGATAGGCGGGCGTGATCCAGACCGCGTCGGTCACGCACTCGATCCGGACTCAGGCCGTGGGTCCGCCCAGAACGACGAGGTCGCCGGCCGGGTCCGGAGCCCGCCCGGGACGAGACCTGGCGATGGGACCGGGCCCGCGGGGACCGGGCCGCCGGGCGTCACCGGGACACCGCCCGAGACCGCGGCGCTGGCCGGGATCGGGATGCCCGACGTCGGCGGCGTGACCTGCTTACGGGAGCGGACCCGGGCGAGGTAGGCGAGGCCGGCCGCGATCCCGATGATCAGCCACACCTGCTTTCGGTTCGCGAGGATGTCAAGGAACATCGCCGAGGTGAGGAGCGACGCCAGACAGGCCTGGATGACCAGCGCATCCGGACCCCAGCCGCGTCGCAGGACGAGCGGCCCGATGAAGCTGAACAGCAGCAGGAGCCCGACCGGTCCGAGCTCCGTCATCGTCGCGACCAGCATGCTGTGCGAGCCGCGACCCTGCGGGTTGTTGACCGAGTAGGTCCCGACGTCGCTCTCCCGCACGATGTCGGCCGTGTACGCGACCGGGAAGTTGGCGTAGCCGACGCCGAGGACCGGTTGCTCCTTGTAGATGTTGAGCGCGACGGACCAGATGTCGGTCCGACCGGCGCCTCCGGAGCTGAGGGCGGTCTCCGTCCGCTGGGCCACCATGTCGCCGACCCCGGGCAGCTGGAGGGTCGCGAGCAGGAGGATCGCGGTCAGGACGATGGCCGTGATCCGTCGCACGGGGTCGACCTTCGGGAGGATGAACAGCAGGACGACGATAGCCACGGCGAGCCAGACGCCGCGGGTCCCCGAGACGACGACGCCGCCCGTGGTCACGAGGGCGACCGGCACGCTGACGATCAGCCACCGGCCGTTGATGATCTCGAAGAAGCTGAAGACGAGGGCCGGCAGGAGGACGACGGCGAACTGGGCCGGATCCTGGTTGTCGAGGCCCACGGCCCGGTCGCCGAACGGACCGCTCGAACTCACGAACGAGAGGATGCCTAGCAGGCCGGTGAGCGCCGCCGACAGGCTGTAGACCCACAGGAGCGGCCGGACGATGGTCGGCCGAAGGGCCACGAAGTCGGCGATGAGCAGGGCGATGACGAAGAGCTGGAGCAGCGTCGAGAGCTCGCCCCAGGCAGTGTCGGCGTCGATGGCCCAGCCGAGGCTGAGCAGGGCCCAGGCGATGTAGCCCCAGGCCGCTGCGGGCATCGCGCTCAGCGTGAGCTTGCCGAGACGCTGGGCCCCGTACGCGACCATGAACAGGAGGCCCGCGAACTTGCTCAACGTGCCGAGGTTCCCGATGAGCAGGACGGCCTCGATCGGGATGAGTCCGGCGAACGTGTAGAGCGGGATGGTCGGCCAGCGCATGCTGACGACGAGGGCGAGCGCGCCACCGGCCGCGATGGCGAGCAGCGGCAGTCGATCGGATCGGGCCGCGAACGCGATGGCCAGTGGAACCAGCACGACGAGCCCGCCGGCGATCAGCCAGCCGAGGCGCGACCCGACGCCGGTCGCGAGACGGATTCGAGCGACCGCCTCGGTCATCGGATCGGCTCCGTGGCCCGGATCCAGGGACTCATCGTGATCCCCGCGGGATCGTGTCGCACCACGCCGGTCGGCCTCCGTGTCACCCGCACGACGGTGGCGCCGCGCGGCGGTCGGCGAAGCATAGACCATCGGCCCCGGACCTCCGGGCGACGGGTTCGAAGGGGTCGCTCACGCTCGGGCACGACGTTCAATCGAGGTTGTTGTCGAGGAACGTCACGCCGGCCGGGCTGCCGCCCAGCGAGCTGAAGAAGCCCGAGGACCCGGAACCGGTGGACGTGATGTGGGTCAGGGTGATGTCCGTGCCGGCCTCGTAGTGGATCGCGTAACGCGAGGCGCCGGTGATGTCGGCGGTGTCGATGGTGATGTCGTGCAGGGTGGCGTCCCAGAGCATGATCGCCTGCTGGGTGCCACTGACATGGAGCCGCTCGATCCGGATGTTCCAGCCATTCTGGTTGGACGCATCGGAGTGGTAGAAGTGGAAGGCCGTGGCGAGGCCGCCGGCGCCCTGGACGGTGATGTCGCTGAAGGTCAGGTCGTGCGGTCCGCCGACCGCCTCGCTGATGTAGAAGGCGTGATCGGTGGCCGGCGCCGAGGCGCTCGTGGCGCTGCCCTTGCAGCTGGCCTTGATGGTGATGTTGCGCATCGTGATGTGGTGCGGGGCGGCCTTGCCGGCATAGCCCCCGAAGGTCACCACGCCGGTCTGGTCGGCCGTGCCGTTGGCGCAGGCGAAGCCGTCCCATGTCTGGTCGTGGGCGCCCTCGACGAAGCTGATGCAGCCGAACGAGGTCGTACCCCCGCCGTCGAACGTCACCCCGCCGCGGGTCTCGGCCCGGACGATGACCGGGTGGGTCCGCTTGGCGTAGGCGGCGCCGATCCAGAGCGAGTCGGCGTGGGTCAGCGACGCCGGGCTGACGTGGTACGTGCCGTCGGCCACCACGATGTCGGTCACGCTGTCGTCGGCCAGGGCCGACTTCAGGGCGGCGATCGAGTCGACCGTCACCGCACCGGGCGCCGGGGTCGAGGCGGGCGGCGCGGTCGACACCGCCACCGGCGTCGGGCTGGGCGTGGGCGCGGAGGTGGGCGCCGGGTCCGGCGTCGCGTTGGGGTCGGGGGTCGCCGTGGCGGCCGGGGTCGGCCGCGGGGTCGTAGCGGGCGCTTCGGTCGGCGGCACGACGACGGTCACGGCGGCCGAGATCGAGGTCCTAGGATCGCCGCGGACGATGAACTTGTCGAGGGCGACGGTCGGATGGCCCGCGGTCGCCTGGACGACGAACTTGATCGTGTGGGTCCCCGAGCCGTCGAACGTCCGCACGAAGAGGATGTCGGATGGGTCGTAACTCGTGGCGTACGTGTCGACGGTCTTCACGTATGTGCCGTCGATGTAGACCTTCGCCTCGCCCCGAGTCGGCCCGGTCGGCCCGACCCAGGCGATGGCGGTGCCGTGGAACGTGTAGGTCGCCCCGGCGCCGAGCTGGTCGGTCGATCGGGCGCTGCCGCCGCTGTAGCTCGAGTACAGGATCCGCGACCAGTGGCCGTTGTAGGCGATGCTCTTGCTGCTCTCCTGGACCGTCGAGACCCGGTAGTCCGTCGACCATGCGGCGACGGCGCCATCGGGGGTGGATGAGGAGGCGAAGACGCCGACCGTTGGGATGATCAGACCGACGAGGACGAGGCCCATGAGTCCGGTGGCGGCCCAATCTCGGGCGCGGCGCTTCGGGTGGCTGGGGCTGGCGGCCGGCTTGGGGGTCTCATCGACCCAGTTCGATCCATCCCAATACATACGATCGGTACTCCATTCGGTAACCCGGCTGACCTCGTGGGCCCCGTGGCTTTGCGGCCCCGCCTCGCGACGGGTGTGCTATTTCGTGGGTCGATCGCGGGCCAGGCCCCGACCGGTTCGTCAGTCTCCCCGTTGAGCGCCGGAAGCGCCATGGCGGGATGGTCCCGAACCATCCTGAAGGCACCTGGCCCGATGGTCCGTTGGTCCCGGTGGCCTGTGGTGCGGTCGGGACCGTTGAAGGGCGGAACGACCGAGTACCCCCTCCCTACGGCGCATAGGTGACGCTCACCGCGAGGTAATCCAGCGAGAAGTTGCGGGTGGCGATCGTCGACGCGTCGATGATGCGGACGCGGAACTTGGTCGGGCCGAGCTCGGCGAGGCTCCAGGTGCGCCCCCACGTGTCGTTGGTCGCGCCGAAGACATAGGTCGTCTTCGCCGCCACGGTGATGGCCTGGGTCTTGATCGTCGTCCAGGTCGTGCCGCCGTCCCAGGACAGTTGCGCGCAGAGCGTGGTCGTCCCGGTGACCGCGTTGAGGGACAGGTCGGCCTGGACGCGGATGCCGTCGATATGGGCGACCGTGCCGGGAAGACCGAACACGTTCCCATAGAACTGGTGCCGATCCTTGGTCGTGTCTGGGACGGCGCCCGTCCCGCAGGAGGCGGTCGTGCTCGTCCCGGAACTCGGGTCCACGGCATAGGCGGCATCGCTGGCCCCGCACGCGTTGGCCGGCGTCGTCTGGTAGCCGTTGTTGTCGCCGGCACCGGTCGTATCGGGGGCGTTGGAGACACATGGCTTGTATGTGGTCGATGTGGCCGTGACGACGGCCGTCGGCTGGTTGCTCACGGCGCTGGTCCAGCTCGCGAACGTCGTCCGGACGACGTAGTACCAGGTGCCCGCACCGGGGCTGTCCGTCGCGGTCGTCGCGGTCCCGGGCGTGACGCTCGACACAAGGACGTAGCCGCTCCCGCTCGTGGCGCTCCGCCAGATGCCGTAGCCGGTCGCGTAGGCGTCGGCACTGGCCACCCAGGTCAGGGTGACGGTCGCGCCACCGGCGGCGGCGACGCTCGTGGGCGGGGCCAGCGTGTCGGCGGCGAACGATCCGGTCGATGCCGCGGTACTCGTGAAGCGCGCCAGCGTCGTCGTCGCCGGGATCCCGACGACGAACAGGAGGGCGATGGCGGCGACCAACGGCAGGCGGCGCTGCATGGGTCCGGTCAGCCCCGGGTCGCGGTGTGATGGGTGCGCCCGGAGTCCCAGCGTGCCTGACGGGCGCGCCGCTCACGGGAGGCGCGGACGACCTCCTGGACGGACGCACGCTCGTACTTCGCCACCTGCCGGACCGACGGGGCGAGATCGAGCTGCGCATCGGGGGCGAGCTCCGGCGCTGTGGGCTGGGTCGGTGCAGACGTGGCCGGCCGCCGGGGCGCACCGGCCGGCTCGAGGAAGATCCCGAGGAACAGCAGGCCCAGTCCGGTGGAGAGCACGAACAGGATGCCGCTCACGCTCGAGTAGAGGGTCAGCAGGTAGCCGGCGTAGGGGATCTCGACGACGACCCGTCCGAGGACGGCCGCGGCCGGCGTCAGCGAGGGGTCGGGTGCCGGGTTGGCGTCACCCTGCGTCTCGAGGTACAGGACGCCGTCCTGCTCGGCGAGGCGGGTGATGCGATGGGTGAAGATGGCGCGCTCGGCGCCGCTCCGCAGGCTGACGATGTCGCCGACCGCGAGGCTCGAGGGTGGGAGTTGATCGAGGACCACCGCCGCACCGATCGGGAGCGTCGGCTCCATCGACGGGCCCGCGACGACGAGCGTCGGGTGGCCCAGGAGCGGGACGATCCGTCCGAGCACGAGGACCCCCAGCGACACCGCGACGAGTGCGAGCAGCAGCCCGTCGAGGAGTCGCCGGAGGACGGTGATCGCGACGTTCGCGATCCGCATCGTGGTCTCGGGTTACGGGTTGTTGGCGGTCTGCTCGGCGGCGAATGTGAACGTGACCGCCGAGGTGATGCCCTGGAGGGCGTCGCCCGTGGCCAGCGGCAGACTCACCCGGAAGCACAGGACTTCGTTGGAGACACCACCGAGGACGCGGTCACCGGCCTGGGCGCCCTGGGTCGGGCTGCCGATCGCGGCGCCGTTGAGGACCGTGGCGGCGAGCACGCTCGTGCCGTCGAACGCGGCGCAGCTCGTGCCGAGCGTCTTGACCGTGAGGGTCAGGGTCGTGCCCAGCGCGTTGGTCGCCGTCGTGGTCATGGCGTACCGCAGCTGGGCGGTCCCGGTGTTGGCGATCGTCAGGGCCTGGGTGTTCGTATCACCGGGCATCATGCCGGCGACGGTGAAGGCAACGGCCGGGCTCGACGTCAGCACTACGGTGCCGGCGGCGAAGGTGCCGGTCGACGAGGCGGAGCTGGTGAAGATCGCCAGCGAGAAGGCCCCGGTGCCCATGCACAGGACGGACAGTCCCAGCACGGCGGCCAGGACACGCCGGCGGCGGCGGCCCGGCTGGGCAGGCTGAACTAGATGCGCGCGCTCGGTTTCGGACACGTGACTCCCTTTCGATGGGCTGCGGGTGAGCTGGTTCCCCCCGACGCAGATCGATCGGAAATCGGACTCGCGGGCCCTCTCGTTCGCGTCGAGTCCATCAAACCGGTTTCGCAGCCCCGCGGGAACGGACCGGGGGGACTAATCAGGGCAGTACCTTGGTCCGCTCCGGCGACGCGTCTGACGAGACGGCCGGCGTGCCGAGTCGCGACGGTGCGCCGGCGCGCCGTGACCAAAGTCACAGGTGCGGCGGGTTCGGCGTCAGTCGGCCGGCGGGGCTCCACGGCCGCTTTCGGCCAGCCGTTCGTCGTAGCGCCGGTCGCGCCAGGCCAGAGCCGCCTTCAGGCCGTCACGTTTGACGATCGTGTCCCACTCGCGCTGCTCGGGCGTGTCCGCCGCATTGATGATGGCGCCCAGGTCCAGGCCGGCCTCGACCGCCATGCGGAAGCCGGCTGCGTCCATCGCCCGGTTGAGCATCGCCTTCGTCGGACCCATCACCTCGGGTGGCGTGCGCGCCAGACGGTCGGCCAGGGCGTCGACCTCGGCCTCGAGGCGATCGGCCGGCACGACGCGGTTGATGAGGCCGATCCGTTCCGCCTCGACGGCGTCGATGAGGTCGCCGGTCAGCAGCAGTTCGCGAGTCTTCTTCTGGCCGATCAGGTACGGCATGAGCAGTGTCACGGGCGCCGAGCCATAGCGGATCTCGGGTTCGCCCAGCTTCGTGCCCTCGGCGGCGACGATGAGGTCGCAGGCCATGGCCAGTTCGAGGCCGCCGGCCAGCGCGTAGCCGTGGATCTGGGCGATGACGGGCTTCGGCGACTCGAGGACATGGAGGGTCGCCTCGACGTCCACCGCCAGGAGCTTGCGCCAGCCGACCGGCCCACCGATCCCGCCTTCGGCCTCCTCGGTCAGGTCGTAGCCCGCCGAGAACGCGCGCCCGGCCCCGGCCAGGACGATGACCCGCACGGCGGGGTCCGCGTTGGCGGCGTCGACTGCCGCGACGAGTTGCTCGACCAGGGCGCCCGACAGCGCGTTGAGCTTGGCCGGCCGGTCCAAGGTCAGCCGCACGCCCCATGGCGTGGAGTCGGTCCGGACGAGGATCTCGTCAGCCATCGATCGCCTCCAGGACGACGAGCGCATCGACCGCGACCGCGCCGGACGGCGTCGCGATGACGGGGTTGAGGTCGACCTCGACGATGTCCGGTCGCTCGTTCGCGAGGCGCGACAGCGCGACGATGAGGTCGGTGACGGCGTCCCGGTCCACCGCGGCCCGGCCGCGGATCCCGTCGAGGAGGCGCCGCCCGCGGAGCTCGTCGAGCATCGCCAGGGCCGTCGCGTGGCCGACCGGCGCGAGCCGGATCGCCACGTCGTCGAGGACCTCGGTGAAGATGCCGCCCAGTCCGACGACGACGGCCGGCCCGAACTGGGCGTCGCGACGCAGGCCGACGATGAGTTCGACCCCCGCTGCGGCCATCGGCTCGACGACGAGGCCGCGCACGTCGACGTCGTGACGTCGCGCCGTCTCGAACAGACTCGCGGCCGCATCCCGGATGGCGGCCGCGTCGACGAGGCCGAGGGCCACGAGGCCGAGATCGCTCTTGTGCGCCAGGCCCTCGGCGTCGATCTTCAGCGCCACCGGTGCCCCGAGCGTTCGAGCCGCCTCGACGGCCCCCTCGGCATCGACGACCGGGATCACCCGTGTCACCGACAGCCCGGCCTCGGCCAGCAACGCCAGGCTGTCGCGCTCCGAGAGCGTCCGCGTGGTCAGGACGATCGCATCCCCGTGCCCGCGGGCGTCCTCGTCCTGCCCGAAGGAGGTCCGATCGGCCGCGAGCGCCGGCCACCCCGCGCGCCACGGCCGTCCGTCCGGGCCACTGCGCGTCTGGTGGCGGCCCTGCCAGCGCGCGACCGAGGCGATCGCACTGAACGCCTCCACCGCGCCGCGGAGCAACGGGGCGCCGTCGCCCGCCTCGTCCAGCAGGGCCTTGACCTCCGGCGGATGCTCGCCGGATGTGAGCGACACGTAGATCGGCAGGATCCCGGGCCGGTCGCGCGTGGCCGCGAGGAGCGGTCGAGTCACATCGAGGGCGGTCACCACCTCGGCCGGCATCGACTTGTACGGGAAGTCGTGCACCAGGACCAGCACGTCGTAGGCACCCGAGGCCGCCATCGCCTCGAAGCAGGCGCCATACGCGGCCGTCGGCTCTGCGGCGCCCCACGGATCGAGCGGGTTGCCGATGTAGCCCATCGTCGGGAGGCGTTCCAGGATGGCCGCCCGCGCCGCCTCCGGGATCGGCGGCAGGTCAAGGCCGGTCGTCGGGACGAGATCGGCGACGAGGGAGGCCTCGCCCGTGGACACGGTCACGACGCCGGTCCGGCCGCGCCCGACCCCACGCTTCGTGCGACGCGTGCCCTCGACGAGTTCGGCGGTCTCGAGCAGCTCGTCCAGGTCGCGACAACGGATGACCCCGGCCGCATCCAGGGCGGCGTCCGTGACGCGTGTCTCGCCCGCGAGCGAGCCCGAGTGCGCGACGGCGGCGGCCTGGGCCTGGTCGCTCCGCCCGACCTTGACGGCCATGATCGGCTTGCCGAGCTGGAGCGCCCGGTCGGCGAGGGCGAGGAACCGCTCCGGCCGCTTGAACCCTTCGACGAATAGGATGACCGAATGGGTCTCGGGGTCATCGAGGCAGTACGCGAGGTAGTCGCACACGTCGAGCACGACCTCGGACCCGCAGCTGATGATCCGGCTGAACCCGACCCGCGATCCGGCCTGGATGAACGCATCGGTGACCGAGCCGGACTGGGCGATGCCGGCCACGCCGCCCCGCGGCTGGTAGGGCGACACGTCGCCGATGTACGCGGCGCTGTTGGCGGTCAGGTCAACGACGCCCATGCAGTTCGGGCCGACCAGGGCGATCCCGTGGCGTCGGGCGATGTCGGCGACCTCGTCCTGCATCGCCGCCGCGGCCGCGCCACCCTCGACCACGCCCCCGCCCGGGATGATCACCGCGGGCACCCCGGCGGCCGCCGCGTCGCGCGTCACCATCGCCGCCCGGAGCGGGTTGAGGGCGACCACCGCCACATCCGGCCGCTCGGGCAGGTCCGCGAGGCTCGGGTAGCAGGGTTGGCCCAGCAGCTCGGTGTAGTTGGGGTTCACGAAGTGACAGCGCGTGGCGCTGCCCATGACCCGCAGGTTGTCGCGGACGGTCTCCGCGATCCACGTCCGCGCCGACGCGCCGACGACCGCGACGGATCGCGGCGCGAAGAGGGGCCGCAGGTCGATGGCGCCGCTCCGGGCGGCCGGTGCGATCGGCGTCGCCTCCGAAGTCACCCGACCACCCGGCCGACACCGCGCTTCTCCAGCGCGCGGGCGACGATCAGCCGCTGGATCTCCGACGTGCCCTCCCAGATCCGATCGACCCGCAGCTCGCGGAAGAACCGCTCGGCCGGGAACTCGCGCATGTAGCCGCGACCGCCGAACACCTGGACGACTCGATCCGCGCAGCGGAAGGCCGCCTCGGAGGCGAACAGCTTCGCGAGCGACGCCTTCGCGTGGATCACCTTGGGGTCCGCGCCCGTATCCACGAGCCACGCACATTCGCGGGTGAGCAGGCGCGCGGCCGAGGCATCCGCCGCCGAGTCGGCCAGTGGGAACGACACGCCCTGGAAGTCGTAGATCCGCTCGCCGAACTGCACGCGCTGCGTGGCCCACTCGACCGCGAGCGTCAGGAGCCGCTCCATCGCCCCGCTGCAGCGCGCCCCGATATGGATGCGCTCCTCGACGAACCACTCGTTGGTCATCTCGTCGGCCAGCCCGATGCCGCCGAGGATGGCCGACGGCGGCACGCGCACGTCCTCGAGCACGAACTGCGGGTGACGGTCGGCGAAGGTGTGCATGTAGTCGGGGTCGTGCTTGATGCGGACGCCGGGCAGGTCGTAGTCGACGAGGAACAGGGTCGGGAGGCGGCGGTCGCCATCGATGAGGTTGGCGTGGAAGATCATGAAGTCCGTGTCGTCAGGGCCGGTGACGAACCACTTCTCGCCGTTGAGGACGTAGTCCCCGGTCGTCGCGTCGAGTACGGCCGTTGCCTGCAGCGTCCGCGGATCCGACCCCGCGCCGTCCTCTGTGATCGCATAGCTCCCCGAACGCTCGCCGCGATTGCACGGATCGAGGTAACGCCGGCGCTGCTCCGGGTCGCAGTGGATGAGCACGTTGTAGGCGCCCGGGATGTACGACCAGAGACCACCGGTGACCTGGCCGAGCTGCTCGTGGACGAGGACCTGCTCGATCGCCGTCCAGCCCTGGCCACCGAATTCGACCGGGAGCGCTCCGCCGTTCAGACGCGCATCGATCGCCGCCTGCCGGGCCGGGTTGCCCCAATCGCGCGGTACGCGACCGCCGAGTCGCTCGAACTCGGCCTCGAGCGGCTGCAGCACGTCCACGACGTAGGCGCGGGCCCGGGCCTGGAGTTCGAGTTGCGCCGGGGTGAGGGTCAGGTCCATGGCCCAAGGATGGGGCACCCGCCGGGACGGGTCATGCGACGTCGCGGGCGACGGGACGAGGCCGCCCCGGACGGGACCCGTCAGGCCCGTCGGGCCGCCCTACTGGGGCTGGGCGAGCACCATGATCCGGATCTCCGTCATGTCCTCGATCGCCCAGCGCAGCCCCTCGCGGCCGAGGCCCGAGTCCTTCACACCGCCGTAGGGCATGTGATCGATGCGGTAGGTCGGGATGTCGTTGACGATCACGCCGCCGACCTCCAGCGCCCCGAACGCCCGCCAGGCGCCGGCGAGGTCGTTGGTGAAGACGCCGGTCTGGAGCCCGAACATGCTGTCGTTGACCCGCTCGATCGCCTCGTCGAGGGTCTTGAACGGGAAGACGACGACGAGCGGCGCGAACGCCTCGTTCGAGCAGACCTGGGCGGTCAGCGGCACGTCGGTCAACACGGTCGGCGGGAAGAAGTTGCCGTCGGCCCGGCCGCCGGCGAGGACCTTGCCGCCGAGCGCGACGGCCTCGTCCACCCAGCGCTGGGTCCGTGACGCCTGGTTGGCGTCGACCATCGGGCCGACATCGGTCGTGGGATCGAGCGGGTCGCCCACCTTCAGCCCCGCGACCCCGGCGACGAACTTGCCCATGAACTCGTCCCACACGGACTCGTGCACGAACATCCGCTGGACGCTGATGCAGACCTGTCCCGCGTAGGCGTACGCGCCGATGAGGCAGCGCCGGACCGCCCAGTCGATATCGGCGGAGGCATCGACGATGACGCCCGCATTGCCACCGAGCTCGAGCACGACCTTCTTCTTGCCTGCCCGCTCCTTCATCCGCCAGCCGACACTCGGGCTGCCGGTGAACGTCAGGAGCTTGAATCGCTCGTCGGCGACCATCCGGTCACCGAGCTCGCGGGTCATCGGCAGGATCGAGACGGACCCGGCGGGCGGGCCGGCGGCCTCGATGATCTCGGCGATCGTGAGCATCGTCAGCGGGTCCGCGGACGGCGGCTTGAGGACGATCGGGTTCCCGGACGCGATCGCCGGGGCCACCTTGTGGGCGGCCAAGTTGAGCGGGAAGTTGAATGGGCTGATGCCCGCGATCGGGCCGATCGGGAACCGGCGGGTGATCCCGACCCGGTCCCTCGACGACGGCATGAGGTCGAGCGGGATGAGCTCGCCGGTCATCCGTTCGGCCTCTTCCGCGCCCAGCCGGAATGTCAGGGACGCCCGGTCCACTTCGACCAGCGCGTCGCGGATCGGCTTGCCCGCCTCGAGGGCGATGAGCCGGCCCAGTTCCTCGCGGCGCTCGCGGATCCCGGCACTGATCTCGCGCAGGATGCGACCGCGCTCGTAGGCGGGCAGCGTCCGGGTGACCTCGAAGGCGGCGACAGCGGCCTGGACGGCCTCTTCGTACTGCTCGGGCGTGGCATTGAACGTCGAACCGGCGGGCGTCGTCGGGTCGGCCGGGTTCTGGACGACCAGGACGTCCGGCGACTCGACCCAGCGGCCGGCGAGGAAGATTGGGTGCGGTTTCGTGGCGACGACGGCCATGCGGGACGGTCTCCTGGGCGGGCGGTACGGTCCGCATGATACGACCCGGGTCGCCGCCGGAATCGGGGCTGGTAGACCGCCAGTCGATGCACTAAGGTGCGCGCACGGCGCGGCCTGAGGCTGCGGATCCCGTGGTCTTGGTCGGATCGGGGGCGGAGGAGGTAGGCGTGACTGCAGCGACCCCGGGGATGACGATCCCCGACGACCTCGTCGACGTCACGACGTCGGCAGCGCTCTCGGAGAAGGCCAAACTCCAACGGCACTTCGGCCGAACCGACATCTTCTTCTTCCTGATCTGCACGCTGGTCGGTCTCGACACGATCGGCACGGTCGCGAAGAACGGCGCCCAGGGTTTCACCTGGATGATCTTCCTCGGCCTCTTCTTCTTCATCCCGTACGCCCTGTTGACGGCTGAGCTCGGATCGGCTTTCACCGAAGAGGGCGGTTCCTACATCTGGACGCGCCTTGCGTTCGGTCGCCGCGTCGCTGCGGTCAACGCGGTGATCTATTGGATCTCCAACCCGATCTGGGTCGGCGGGTCTCTCGCGATCCTCGCCCTCGCCGCATTCAAGACGTTCTTCACGGATGGAGGCGCGCTCCCGGGACCCACGATCGGCCCGGCCAGCCTTGGCGACTGGGCCTTCCTCCTGGGCTTCATCTGGTTCACCGTCATCGCCGCGATCCTCTCCTTCGACGTCGGCAAGTGGATCCCCACGATCGGAGCGGTCGTCCGGATCGTCGTGCTGAGCATGTTCACGTTCTCGGTCATCCTGTTCGGGATCCAGCACGGCGTCAGCGGGTTCGGGGTCTCCGACTTCTCACCGACGTACATCGCCTTCGTGGCCCTCGTTCCCGTCCTCTTCTTCAACTACGTCGGGTTCGAATTGCCGAGTGCCGCAGGCGAGGAGATGGAGGACGCCAAGCGCGACGTCCCGTTCGGCGTGCTGCGCGCCGCGGTCGTATCGATCCTGCTATATGGCGGACCCATCCTCGCGATCCTGCTGGTCCTGCCCAAGGAGCAGATCACGGGACTGGGCGGGTTCCTTGACTCGATCAAGACGGTCTTCACGGTCTATGGAGGATCGATCGCCGCCGACGGGACGCCGACGCTGACCGGGCTGGGTGCCTTCCTCGGTGGTCTCGCGGCGATCTCTCTGATCATCGCGCTGGTCACGAGTGGAACGACCTGGGTCATGGGCGCGGATCGCGCCCAGGCGATGGCAGCGCTCGACGGTGCGGCGCCCCGCTCGCTCGGCACGCTCTCGCAGCGCTTCGGTACGCCGATCAACGTCAACCTCATGTCCGGCATCGTGGCGACGATCGTTGCGGTCACAGCGCTCACGATCACCGATGGCGATGCCGCGAAGTACTTCGTGGCGGCCCTCGGGTTGGCCATCTCGACCACGACGATCTCCTATCTCGCCATCTTCCCGGCCCTCTGGAAGCTCCGACGGTCGCACCCGCACGTCCCGCGTCCCTACAAGGTGCCGGGCGGCATGGCCGGGGTCATCTTCATCTCCGTGCTGACCTTCGGGTGGGCGCTGTTCGCCACGCTCGGCCTGCTGTTCCCGGGCATCGGCACGGCGGATCCAGACGGCTCCCTCCCGGAGGGATTCACGCGGATCGAATACGAACTGACGCAGTTCATCCCGCTCGTCCTGTTCATCCTGCTCGGGCTCTTCTTCTACTGGCGCGGCAAGGCGGTACGCGACGACATGGTCGCCATCCCATTCGCCGACGAGGCGAGGCACGACCTGTCGCACGTCGTCGAGGCGCCGCCGGAGGACTGAACCCGGACCAGATCCGGACCCAGGGGCGGGCAGGTCCTAGCGGGACTTGCCGCCCCCGAAGAGCGTCCCGAAGATGCCGCGGATGAGGTCCTGGCCGGCCCGCGAGCTGACGACCTTGCCGCCGGTCCGGATCGCCGAGTCGATCGAGCGCTGGCGTGCCCGCGCGGCGTCCGCCTCCGCCTTGGCCTGGGCTTTGCGCTCGCGTTCGGCCTCCTTCTGGGCGGCCGCGATCTCCTTCGCCTGACGGGTGATCTCGCGCTGTTGCTGGGCCGGGGTCATCGTGTTCATCCCGGTGGCCGTCGTCGGGTCGACACCGGCCCGGACCGCGGCCTGGGTCGCGGCGTCGGCCGCCGCCGTCCGGGCTGCGGCGATCCGGGCGTTGATGATCTCGTACGCGCTGTCGCGATCGACGGTCGCCCCGTACTTGGTCGCAAACGTGCTGCCGGCCACGGCCGCGTGGAACGCGTCCGGCGAGATCGGGGCCATGAGCGAGTCCGGGGCGAGCAGGCGCGTCGCGGCCAACGGCGTCGGGATGCCCCTGGGCGACAGCACGGTGACGAATGCCTCGCCGATCCCGAGCGAGGTGATGGTCTTCTCGACGTCGTAGAACTCGGTCGTGGGGAAGGTCCTTGCGGTCTTGCGCAGGGCGTCGGCGTCATCGGGCGTGAACGCGCGCAGCGCGTGCTGGACCCGGTTGCCGAGCTGCGCGAGGACCGACGACGGGACATCGGTCGGCGCCTGGGTCACGAAGTAGATCCCGACGCCCTTCGAGCGGATCAGACGGGCCGTCCGCTCGATCTCGTCCAGGAGCGCCTTCGAGGCACCGTCGAACAGCAGGTGCGCCTCGTCGAAGAAGAAGCACAGCTTCGGCTTGGGCAGATCGCCGGCCTCGGGCAGGCTCTCGTACAGCTGCGCCAGCATCCACAACATGAACGTGCTGAACAGGCTGGGCTGGTCCATCACGTCGGACAGCTCCAGCACGCTGACGATCCCAAGCCCGTCCGATGTCGTCCGGATGAGATCGGCGACATCGAACTCCGGCTCGCCGAAGAAGACGTCCGCGCCCGCCTGCTCGAGCACGACGATCGAGCGCAGCAGGACGCCGACCGAGGCGGTCGACATCCCGCCGTAGTCGGCCAGGACCGGCTTGCCCTCGTCGGACGAGAGGAACTTCAACGTCGCCGTCAGGTCCTTGAGGTCGAGCAGCGGCAGGCTGTTGTCGTCGCAGTACTTGAAGACGAGCGCGAGGATCGAGGTCTGCGTGTCGTTGAGGTCGAGGACCTTGCCCATCAGCAGCGGACCGAACGAGTGGACGGTGGCCCGCACCTGGGCGCCGAGCTTGCCCGACAGGGACAGGAACTCCACCGGGTGGCCCGAGGCCTGGAACGGCCAGGCCAGCGATGTCACGCGTTCCTGGAGCTTCGGGTTGGTCGGGTCACCGGGGGCCGCGAGGCCCGTCAGGTCGCCCTTGATGTCCGCCACGAAGACGGGCACGCCGGCCTTCGAGAGCTGGCCGGCCAGCAGCTGGAGGGTCTTCGTCTTGCCCGTCCCGGTGGCGCCCGCGATGAGGCCGTGCCGGTTGAGCATCGACAACGCGACCTGGACCCGCTGGTCGTTGTCCACCTCGCCGTCGCGCATCGGGCTGCCGAGGATGAGGCCCGGCTCCGAGAGCGCGTATCCGGCGGCCATCGCGTCGCGAAATGCCTGGTCCATGTGTCCTCCGGGACGCAGCGAGTGGGTGATCGACGGGGGGTCGCAAGCGTATCATCGGCCTGACCCAAGACAGGTACCCCACGAACACGGTAGGAGGCCGCGATGAAGCTCGAGGAAGTCGAAGGGATCGGACCCGTCAATGCCGAACAGCTGTCCCTCGCGGGCATCGGCACGGGCGAGGCCCTGCTGGAGCAGGGCGCGACCAGCGGTGGGCGCGCCGCGATCGAGAAGGCCACCGGCATCAGCGGCACGCTGATCCTCAAGTGGGTCAACCGCCTCGACCTGATGCGCATCAAGGGCGTCGGCTCCGAGTACTCGGACCTGCTGGAAGTCGCGGGCGTGGACTCCCCTGCCGAGCTCGCCCAGCGCAACGCCGGGAACCTGGCGACGACCTTCGAAGAGGTCGTGGCCGCCCGCCCGGGCATCGTCCGGCGCATCCCCACCGAGACCGAGGTCGCGGGCTGGATCGCCGAGGCGAAGGACCTGCCGAAGGTCGTCGAGCACTGATCGCGGACAACGGCGCGCAGCCGAAGGAGGCGCGATGGGTGGCTTCAAAGCGTTCCTGACCAAGTCGAACGCGCTGGCGCTTGCCGTCGGCGTCATCATCGGCGTGGCGTTGGGAGCCGTGGTCAATTCGCTCGTCAACGACGTGATCATGCCGCCGGTCGGCTATCTCCTGGGGAACGTCGACTTCTCCAAGATCAAGACGGACCTTGGCCCGAATGCCAAGGGCGAGATGGTGTCGATCGGTTGGGGGCTGTTCATCAACTCCCTGATCGTGTTCGTCATCGTGATGCTGGTCGTCTACGTGATCAGCAAGCTGTTCATCAAGGAGCCGCCGCCGCCCGGGCCTTCCGCCGAGGAGACGCT
>Ga0302322_100001263_pt1 | contig 20503 bp, 10 predicted proteins | sample Fen_T0_2_FD_203757 | JGI IMG/M metagenome (GOLD analysis project Ga0302322, IMG submission 203757) | Peat permafrost microbial communities from Stordalen Mire near Abisko, Sweden - Fen_T0_2 | ecosystem: Environmental > Terrestrial > Soil > Wetlands > Permafrost | place: Sweden: Abisko...
TGATTCAGATGTATTGCTACAGCCGCGACTATGAGAAAACAAGATCGGTGGCAAATGAATTTCTGGCAGATCAACCTGATCACAGCGAAGCCATAAGGTACATCGGTCGTACCTACCTTTTTGAAGGACGTCCACAAGAAGCTCTACCTTATGTTAGAAAGGCATATGAAATGGCCCAGGGGAAAGGATATTCAATTCAGGATCTAATAAGAGGTTTGATTATGGTTGGTGAAAAAGAAGAGGCTCAGGGCTTAATTGATCAATTGTACAGAACAAATCAAACACATATGATTGCTCCCACGGCATGGAGCTTCATCTATTATCTGCAGGGAGACCCTGATAAAGCATTTAGTTTTCTTGATAAAGCAATGAAGGAAAGAGACTTTTGGGTCTTTTCACTAAAATATTCCCCTGACTGGGATACAATGAGAGAAGATCCCCGCTTTAAAAAATTAGTAAAACAACTGAATTTCCCTGAATAGATATGGCCTCCTTAATTCCTGCATACGAATTTGACATCTTTATCTCTTATCGTCACAACGATAACCGATCAGGCTGGGTGACGGAGTTCGTTACTGCCTTGCAGGAAGAGCTTGCTGCAATCTTAAAGGAACCTGTCTCTGTTTATTTCGACACCAATCCGCATGATGGCCTGCTCGAAACCCACAATGTGGATAAAAGTCTTTCAGGTAAATTAAAGTGCCTCATCTTCATTCCCATCATCTCTCAAACCTATTGCGATCCAAAAAGTTTCGCCTGGCAGAATGAGTTTGTGACTTTTAATAAAATGGCTCAGGAAGATCCGATTGGAAGGGATATAAAGTTGGCAAATGGAAATGTAGCAAGCAGAATTCTTCCGGTAAAAATTCATGAGCTCGATACTGAAGACAAAGATCAGCTTGAAAAAGAAACAGGTGGTGTTTTAAGGTCAATAGAGTTTATTTATAAGTCCTCTGGCGTTAATCGCCCATTGAGAATTAACGAAAATCACCCTCAGGACAATCTTAATAAAACATACTATCTCGATCAGATCAATAAAATTGCTAATGCCATAAAGGAAATTATTGGTGGTTTAAAGAACCCCTTATCGTTAAAAGGAATACCTGCAGCAAAGGAATCCTCCAATACTTCAAAAAGCAATTCAGAACCGCTTGAATCAATTGCAGTTTTGCCTTTTGCCAATATGAGCAGCGACCCTGAGCAGGAGTTTTTCAGCGATGGCATAAGCGAAGAAATTATCAATATGATTGCACAGGTTCCCGGATTAAAAGTGGCTGGACGGACTTCTTCATTTTCTTTCAAAGGGAAAAATCAGGACCTGAGATTGATTGGAGAACAACTGAATGTGAATCATATCCTTGAAGGCAGTGTCCGGAAATCCGGAAATAAACTGCGCATTACAGCTCAGCTTATCAAAGTTGAAGATGGCTATCATTTATGGAGTGAAAGATATGATCGTGAACTGGATGATGTTTTTGCTATACAGGATGAAATAGCTTCAAACATTGCTGAATATTTGAAGGTTACTTTCTTTGGAAATTATGAAACAAAGGAAGAAAGGAGACCAACAACGAATATGGAAGCCTATGTGGCTTGTCTGAAAGGCCACCATCAATACCTCAAGGTAACGCCTGACGGCATGACACGCAGCATTGAATATTTTGAACAGGCTATTTCTTTAGATTCCGGGTACGCAGATCCCTGCATTGGATTAGGCGTAACTTACCTGATTCTTGCCACACACGGTATTCAACCGCCACAAGTTATGATGCCTATGATCCGGGAAATTGCTGAAAAAGCACTTCGCATTGACCCATCAGACAGGAAGGCACATGCACTGCTCGGAAGTGTGGCAGCTGCTTATGATTATGATTGGAAGATAGCATCTGAACAATTCAGCCTTTCTATGGCGGGTGGTCATCAATTATCCGATGTACGTATTCGTTATGCTTCTTTTTACCTTCTTCCGATGGGGCGATTTGAAGAAGTCATCCGCGAAGAGGAGAAAGAGGTGGAATCAGATCCTCTAAATATTGTGTCACGCGCTATCCAATGCTATCACCTTAGATTTGCAGGACAGTATGACCGGGCACTTGAAGCTGCACAAAAAGCACTTGAGCTTGATGACAACCATTGGCTAATTCTTGTTATGATGGCAGAAGTTCTCGTTGGAATGGGAAAATTTGAAGAGGCGATTAGCATGGCTGAAAGGTCTTACCGGCTGGCACCCTTTGACCCCCGTCCGCTGGGCCTCCTTGCAGGTCTGTTGGCCCGCCGCGGAGACACTGAACGGGCTAAACAAATCAGAGATCAGCTTAACCCCATGGCAATGGGCAGCATAGGTCTGTTGCTTTACAACCTCCTGATTTCAGATATTGAAGCAGCTGCCGATTGTTTTCACCATGCTATTGAACGTCGTGAACCGCTTGCTGTTATTTATGCCAGCGTTCAATTACTTGCACCATTGCGGTCCAATAAACGCTGGCCTCTGCTGGCAGACATGATGAATTTACCAGGTCATATTGCAGTAGGTACAGGCACAGGATAAATGATTAACTAAAAAGCTCTTTACGTTATGGCCAGTATAATAGAGGGTTATGAATATGATATCTTTATCAGCTATCGCCAGAAAGATAACAAAGGTGACAGGTGGGTAAGTAATTTTGTTGATGCACTTAAGGCTGAACTTGAATCAACATTTAAAGAAGATGTCACTGTATATTTTGACGTCAATCCTCATGACGGACTTTTAGAGACACATGATGTTGGTGAATCACTTAAAGAAAAGCTTAAGTGTCTGATCTTTATTCCTATAATTTCCCGGACTTACTGTGACCCAAAGTCATTTGCATGGGAACATGAATTTATTGCTTTTGTTGAACAAGCCTCGAGGGATCAGTTTGGAATGAAAGTTAAACTGCCTGGTGGTAATGTAGCAATCCGGGTACTCCCTGTCAGAATTCATGATCTCGATAATGAAGATCTTAAATTATGTGAATTGGTTCTGGGTGGAGTGCTTCGTGGTATTGAATTTATTTACAAAGAACCGGGAGTAAACAGGCCGCTAACCCCTGAAGACAACGAAAAAATCAATCTGAACACAACCAAATACCGGAATCAGATAAACAAAGTAGCTCTTGGGATCAAAGATCTCATCCAGGGTATGAAAATACCCGTAAGCCCCGACCAGGTGACAGGTAAGGAGATACAGGCTGATATTGATGAACGGCAGGGGAAGAATAAGCCTGCTGAAGAAAAGAAACATAATATTCCTGTATCTGCAACAAGCTTTGTCGGCAGGGAAAAAGAGATAAAGGAAGTCAGTGACCTGCTTCATGAGAACCGTCTTGTTACTCTCACAGGCTCAGGAGGATGTGGTAAAACAAGATTGTCACAGGAAATTGCCACTAACCTTCTTAAAGAATATAATGACGGGGTATGGTTTATCGATCTGGCACCAATCACAGATCCGAACCTCGTTGCAAAAGAAATAATCCGGGTATTAAAAATACAGGAGGAACCTGGCAAAGCGATTATTGAAACACTTACTGAAAATATTAAAAACAGTTCGCTTCTGATCCTGCTGGATAATTGTGAACACCTTATACAGGTATGTGCTGAAATCACTGACAAATTGCTGAGATCCGTTAATAATTTACGGATCCTTTCAACCAGCCGGGAAGCCCTTAATATTTCCGGAGAAGTTGTATGGAGGATACCTTCACTATCCTGTCCGGATCCCGGTAGTGAAAAAGATATTAAAAAAGTTCAGCAATATGAAGCAATCAGGCTATTCATAGATCGAGCAGCATCAGGCAAGCCGGGATTCACCCTGAATCCGCAGAATGTATCACCGATAGTGCAGATATGCCGGCGTTTTGAGGGAATTCCGCTTGCTATTGAACTTGCTGCCACAAGAATAAGGCATATGGGCCCGGAGATTATACTGGAAAGGCTCGAGGACCAGTTCAGGATATTATACTCTTCCAGCAGGACAGCACCCGCAAGGCAGCAAACCCTTAAAGCCGCGATCGACTGGAGTTATACCCTTTTGTCTGAACCGGAACAAATATTGTTTAACCGTTTGTCTGTTTTTGCGGGTAATTTCAGCCTTGAAGCAGTTGAAGATGTCTGTTCGGATAAAGAACTCGATAAAGAGAATATTCTTCTATTCCTTTCTCAACTGGTTGATAAATCTTTGGTAATTGCAGATAATCAGGAAGATGAATCAGTACGGTACAGATGCCTTATGCCGCTCCAGCAGTATAGTCTGCAAAAACTCATTGAAAGCGGAAAAGAAGAAAAACTAAGGCAACAACACCTGTCATATTATTTAAAACTCGCAGAAAAAGCATATGAAGAACAATTCGAATTACAGATGAAGTGGACAGATATGCTTGAGCTGGAACACGACAATATTTTAAGCGCTTTGTATTGGACAGATAAGCATTCTCCTGAAGGATTCGTAAAACTTTCCGGAACTCTGGCCTGGTTCTGGCGTGGGCACACATATATATTTATTGGTAAGGATTATCTGGAACGAGCCCTGTTAAAAGATACTGGGAAAACTGAACCATATGCACGTGCATTGATTGGATTGGGAATGATTATAAATTATACACATGAAAGACCCAGAGCCATTAAACTTATGATTGAAAGCCTGAAAATTTTCCGGCAATACAACAATCTTTGGGAAGAAGCTAATGTTTTAGCCACACTCAGCGCGAATCAGGTTTCTGATGGAGATCTTGAAAACGGTCTAAAAGGAGCAGATCAAAGTTTAAATATTGCCAGAAAGATTGACAAACCAGGTCTTATAAATCATTGTCTTTTATGTGTTTGTCAGGGAGCTGTCCATTCAAAACAGTATAAGCGGGGAGGTCAACTTGCCGAAGAATTACTTATATCCTCTGAGAAGCTGAACTACCTGTGGGGAATAGAAATGGCACGGCATTTTCTTGGCGATTGTGCCCTTGGCAATAAAAATTTTAAGGAATCTGAAAGGAGATATAGTCTTGGGGTTGAAACTGGATTAAAATATGGAACTGTGTTCCTTGCAGCTGCAGATCTGCTAGGGGTAGCCTTCTCCCTTTCCGGACAGTCGAGGTGGGCCAAATGCATCCGGTTAGATGCTGCAGCCTGGAAAAAATCTGCTGAGCTTGGAGTCTCATTATCCGGAGTTGCTGAATTCTGGGATGAATGGATTGATATCTATATCGTTGGTGCCAGGAAAAAACTTGGAGAGGAATTAACCCAAAAGTATGAAAAAGAAGGTCAGAATATGGGATTTGAGGCAGCTGTTGAATATGCTCTCGATTTTGACAAAGATTAATGTATAATCCCGTGTTATGAACACGACATCTTCATTAGCCATAGTCACAATAATAACCGATGACCTGATATACAAAAAGATAAATGGGAAAATAATCAGGATCTACAACTCTTATAGCATATGATTGTTATTCAATATCATATTTCTTATTCTTAATCATTTATAAATATTATTATGACAAATGTAGAATTAGTTAAGCAGGGGTATTCAAATTTTGCCACGGGGAATGTAGATGCAGTATTAGCCACATTTGACCCCACAATTGAATGGAATGAGTGCAAGGGTATGCCTTTTGTGAAAGGCGATGGCATTTACAAAGGGATCGAAGCAATTGTGACTAATGTATTCATGAATCTCCCGGTTTACTTTGATGGATTCAATATTGCAGTAAATCAAATATTTGGAGCCGATGATAAAGTGGTAATGGTAGGTTACTACCAGGGAACCAACAAAGCAACCGGAAATTCATTTAAAGCCAATGCAACCCATGTCTGGACTATAAAAAACGGAAAATTTGTCTATCTTTTCCAGGCTGTCGACACCCATACCATTGTCAGTTAAAAACTACCAATAAAAAGTAAGTCTTACCAATACTTGCTAAGTAACCTCTTAATCTCAGTTATTCTAAAAGGGTTTCGATATTTACATCTTAAGTTCAATTCCCACAGGGCAATGATCAGATCCTGTCATTTCTTCGAGAATGAAGGCATTTGTTACTGATGACAATAGGGATTCGCTGACCAGAAAATAATCTATTCTCCAGCCAATATTATTTGATCTTGCACCTGCTCTGTAACTCCACCAGGAGTATCTCTCAGTCTCGTCAGGATGCAAACGGCGAAATGTATCTGCCAACCCGCCTCCTACGAACCTGTCCATTCCATCTATCTCCTCCTGCATATAGCCGGCTGTTTTATTGTAATTAGCTTTCGGCCGTGCAATATCAATCGCTTTATGAGCTACATTAAAGTCACCACAAACAATTACAGGTTTGGCCTTTTCAAGATCTTTGAGATAATCATAAAAAGCTTTATCCCAGGCCTGCCTGTAGCCTAACCTCTTAAGCTCACTTCCTGAATTCGGCACATAAACATTTACAAGGATGAAGTTCTCAAACTCCAGGCATAATACCCGGCCTTCAGTATCATGTTCCATTATATTCATCCCTTTTGAAATATTCAAGGGCTTGATTTTTGAGATAATTGCTGTTCCTGAGTAACCCGGTTTAATCGCAGAATTTGAATAGATATGATAACCATTCAAGGGGTTAAGTGTTTCGGCGACGTGATGTTCCTGGGCCTTTATTTCCTGCAAGCAAAGAATATCGGGTCTAAGAAGTTCAAGATCAGTAAAGAAGGTTTTTTTTGCAATAGCACGAAGGCCGTTTACATTCCAGGATACGATTTTCATAGTTTCAATCTTGATAATTTGTAAAAATAGTAACTATGGTGAAATAAAGAGGAATATCAATATTCAATTTTAATTTTTGCTGAACCATTAAAGGGTGCAATCAAAACGGATTCTGAAGCATAGTCATAAATTCCTCCGGTAATATTTACGGGTTTCTTAACAGAGGGATGAGGTATTCTCAATATAATCTGTTTCGGCTTCCGGTCTGAGCTGCATTCAATAGTCGCTTCAATGAAACCTTTATTAATATTTGAATTGACAACAAGTGACAAAGGTCCAAAGTACGTTGCTACATTTTTCAGCTCTATTGTTTTGCCCTCTTCCAGCCATTGGCGGGGTATCCCTGGAAGCAGTTTAAGTGTTTGGTCTTCTTCAAGATATAACATCCATCGGGTTTCCATTAAAAACCAGGCTTCTTCATGGGTTTTATGTACGCTGACCTGGTGGAGATGCTCCCAGAATGTATAAGTTTCACGGTCAGCAAGGGCTGAAAAAGAATTATAATATGTTTTTATAAAAGGCTTCACCAATCCCTGTTTTAACTGAACCCAATCGTGCCGACTATAATATGGCTGACTGAAGGCTGCATTTCGCTGATATAACATCTCGGTATGGTATTTTAACATCATTTTGGATGCTTGTTCTGAAGGATCCAATACTTCGCAGAAAATAAGGTACAATGGCCCCAGCAATCCATCCGGTACGGTGAATGTGCCATGTGACAGATATACGTCAGGATCAAGATAAAGCAATCTTGGAGCCCTGGCTTCGGTCCAGGGAGGAACTGTCGGGCACCATGTCCCGTCGCCTAAAGGAACTACAGGAGACTTTGCCATAGAGTTAAAGAGAGATGTCCGTATATCCTTCTTCCAGTCTTCTGCTTCACGTTTCAGCCGTTTTGCATTCGCTGTATCCACAGAGCTTAACATTTCTGCCACTCTTATGAGTCCCAGGTAGCCATACCCGTTCAGCATAAACTGATGATACGGGTCTTCAGGGTCAGCCACTTTGCCGTCGATCATACCATAACCTTTTCCCTGCAAATCTGATTTTTTATTCCGCTCACGCCATTTTATCAGGAAATCACAGGATTTGACCAGTTTCAATCTGACTTCTTTCACCCAGACAGTATCATGAGTATATCTGAAATACTCCCCCATGCTCCATAGCGCAGCGCCGGTTTCAACCATGTATCCCCCGAAATTCTGAATCATACCATCCTCATGTTGTTTGTCCAGAAAGAACATTAGTGATCTTTTAGCAATATCATCAAGTCCCATCGAGCAATAGAATTGAATAATTGGTGAACTCTCTGTTCCGATCGGTGAATAGACACCAATACATGGTGCCAGTGTTCCATCAGGGTCGTTACCATAGGTTATTAAATCGAGATGCAGCAAACCTGCCTGGATCATTTCATCAATCCGTTTTTCAGGCACCTTTATCCGGGCAGCGTTAGCCAGTTTTGTTTTCCAGAAATTTCTGCATTCAGTCAATTTCTCATTGAATGACTGATTGGCCAATTTGAGGGCTCTTTCTTTTGGGATTGGATTATGCGGAAGGCAGAATTCAAAAACGGCAGTTTCATTTGGTTTTAGCAAAACAGCTATTTCTTCGTTGTGCAAAGGTTTGCCATTCAGCTTTGAAACTCCAAATACCCTGTCGGGTGAATAGCTTGATAAACCGGTTTCTTTATCATACGTATAACCTGATTTTTTCCACCAGCTACCCGGACGGATGGTCTTGAAGAAGGCATAACGGGGTACAGAAGCCTTATTGGTTGCCTCTGCTCTTAAGTACAGGACAATCTCTTCAGTTCTGGTTGAATCACTCTTAAGAAGCGGCTTTAATAATTTTTCCTGCTCCGGGGTAAACATATGTCCTGCGCTATAGTAATCAGCGACTAGAAAATTTGTTCCAATGCGTGTATTTTTATTAAGCGTAGATGATTCAAGAGAAGCAAAGGCGGTGACTTTGTATTCGATATCATCATCTGTCTGTGACGAGTGAAGGATTGGTAAAACGCCCTCCTCAAGTCGCCGGACTGTGTTTTTTTCAACTCCTTGTCCGCGGCCTGCCATATAATTATATACAACACCTGTGTTATCCGTTTCAGGCAGATTGATTGAAGAGGATGCCATTCGTGGAATAATATTTTCCATTTCCAGTGAGCTTCCCAGTTCAAAAATGCGGATATCCCGGCTAATTCCAAGCCAGATGGGACAAACCTGGTTTCGGGTATGTATAGCTGCTGAATCAAATGATTCTTCCGGTTCATTTTCTATTTTTTCCAGCTTTGTCAGCGTCTTGCGGTTTTTAATTTCTTCTTCTATCTGTTGAAAGGAACGATTATCATCAAACCGGCATACCACAACATTGTATTCCGGGATAAAAATCGGATATTCATAAGTTACGTCGCGGAGCAAAAAGGAAAAGGAATGGTTCCCGTTATTAACAGATACCATCGTAGCGCCACTGCCGTAATTGGTTTTTGTATTTTTAAGAGAAACATCAAGCATGTTGGATCCTGAAGTGCTGAAAATGAATTGATTATCATGAATTTTCCCTTTTCCCTGGAGAAGTCCAATTTTTTCCAATCCGCCGTTGTATAATTCAATGTGGCCCTGTGGTTTTTCATTAAGCCATTTAATGAGTATTCTTTGCGCATCCTGTGCATTTAAGCATAAAACATTTAATATACCTGTGTATGCAAAACATGAAATCAAAAGAAGCAATTTTGTCCTTTTCATTCTTTTGTGGTTTTTAAGGATAAGGTTTTCAGAAGAGTCACGATGGTTTTATTTATTAAAAGATAAAACGAAGGTATATATTTCCTCCTGATCTGCACCATAGACGCCCGAGCCTGATTGTCAATACACAGATTGGTTCAACAGACAACCGCATTTTGTGTTAATCGGAAATCGAACAAAATCATTTACAGGATGTTGATGATGTCGGATAATCCCGTTAAATTTTATTTATACAATGGCAAGCATTATTTCCGGTTATGAGTATGATATCTTCATCAGCTATCGTCAGAAAGACAACAAATATGACGGATGGGTAACCGAATTTGTTGATAATCTGAAACGGGAACTTGAAGCAACTTTTAAAGAAGAGATCAGTGTGTATTTTGATATCAATCCTCATGACGGACTTCAGGAGACTCATGATGTAGCTGCTTCACTAAAAGAGAAACTGAAGTGCCTTGTTTGTATACCAATCATATCGCTCACCTATTGCGATCCGAAATCATATGCCTGGGAATATGAGTTTAAGACATTTATTGAACAAGCCTCATTAGATCATATTGGATTGAAGGTGACATTGCCCGGAGGTAATGTAGCAAACCGTGTGCTGCCGGTAAGGATTCACGATCTGGATACTGCTGATATTAAACTATTTGAATCGACACTGGGAGGAGTTCTCAGATCCGTGGATTTTGTTTATAAAGAAACAGGTATGAATCGTCAGCTGCGTGCCAAAGATGATGATGTTATCAGAAATCCGAACCAGGTCCTTTATCGCGATCAGATAAATAAAGTAGCCCACGCCATCAAGGATATTATAGAAAGTATCAAAGCTGCTGAAACTCGCAGCCCTGGAAACAACAATGAAAGTCTTTTTAAGGAGACCTTAAAGAACAAGGAACCTCTGATTGATGAACCTATTCAACAGGACTGGAGGAAATCAAAACGTGAAGTTATTGTTGGAGAAAACAGGTCCGAAGGAGATAAAAGATTTCTGAGATTAAGGAATCCAAGAACATTAGTCCCTGGTGTTCTGCTGATTATAGCCATTTTTGTAACATTATTTTTTCTGATAAATAAACATTCTAAAGTCAGATGGGCAAAGGAGGTGGCTATACCGGAAATTGAACAATTCGTAAATAATGGTAATGTTCAAGCTGCATTTAGCCTGGTTCAAAAAGCAGAAAAATATATACCAAAAGAACATAAATTGAAAGAATTATCTTCTTTGGTTACCTCTAAATTAACCATTTTAACTGATCCTCCCGGAGCTGATGTCTATATCAGGGAGTATTCGGATACAACCGGAGAATGGGTAAAACTGGGAAAAACACCTGTTGATAGTGTCAGGATAACCGGATCTTCATTCTGGCTGTCAAGCACAACCTATCTGACAAGGATTGAGAAACAAGGATATGAAAATGTTCTGGCAGTTGCCTCGACAACTAAGGATTCTTTGTATAGAAAACTATTTAAACAGGGATCAATACCTCCGGGCATGGTATACGTGGAAAGTAAGAATGGATTCTTTATTGACCGTTATGAAGTAACTAACAGGCAGTTCAAAGAATTCATCGATAAAGGAGGATATAACAATCCTGAATATTGGAAAATTCAATTTAAAAAAGATGGCAAAATCATCAGCAGGGATAAAGCAATGGCTTACTTTGTTGATAACACGGGAAGACCAGGACCCGCTACCTGGGAGGGCGGATATTTCCCTGACGGTCATGACAATTATCCTGTATCAGGCATCAGCTGGTATGAAGCAGTGGCATATGCAGAATATGCAGGTAAAAGCCTTCCCACAACTGACGATTGGGAGAGTGCAGCCAAATGGTTTTTCAGGTCTGATTCCAAAATTGTACCAGCCAGCAATTTTAACAGGAAGGGTCCTGAACCGGTAGGGAAAAATGGTGGTGTGAACATGTTCGGTGCCTATGATATGGCTGGTAACGTAAGGGAGTGGTGCTGGAATGAAACTCCTATTGGCCGGATTATAAGAGGTGGTGCATGGGATGATGCTACTTATATGTATAAATTTCTGAGTCAGCTGCCTCCATTTGACCGTTCTCCGAGAAATGGATTCCGATGTATTAAATATATTGATAAGGAAAAGATACCTGAAAGTGCATTTAAGCAGATAACTTATGATGAAGGGGAGGATTATTCCAAAAAACAACCTGTACCTGAAAACATTTTCTCAATTTATAAGAATCAATTTCAATACGACAGTGCTGACTTAAAATCTGTTATAGAAAATAAGAACAAGAGCCCTGATGGATGGATCACTGAAAAAATATCTTTTATGGCTGCCTATGGAAATGAAAGGATGATCGCATATCTTTTTTTACCCGAAAAGGTATCTCCTCCTTATCAGACTCTCATTTTTTTCCCTGGTTCCGGAGCTCTTTTTGAAAAAGATCTCGTTAAAAGCATCGAGACGAAATGGCTGATTGATTATATCATAAAAAGCGGGCGTGCAGTCATGTGTCCAATTTATACAGGAACATTTGAGAGAATTGATAATCATGCACCTGAAGTTAGGAGTGGGCATCAACATTCCGAAGGGGTTATCAAATTGGTTAAAGATTTCAGAAGATCCGTTGATTACCTTGAAACCCGGCAGGATATTGACAATAGAAAACTTGGTTACTACGGTTTCAGCTGGGGCGGTCTGATGGGCGGTATAATTCCGGCTGTGGAGGATCGTCTTAAAGTGAACATTTTAATTGTCGGTGGATTAACGGGAGGATCTCTCCCCGAGGTTGATCAGATAAATTATCTTTCAAGGGTAAAAATACCAACGCTCATGCTAAATGGAAGGTATGATTTTACATTCCCTTACGATAAGGCAGTTTTACCTTTCTATAATCTTCTGGGCACTCCGATCAAAGATAAACGGCGCGTCATTTATGAAACAGACCATTATGTACCAAAGAGCGAAATGATTAAAGAGGTGTTAAACTGGTGTGATCGTTATCTGGGACCTGTAAAGCAATAATCCTATATGTAAGCATTATCAACGGCTACGAATACGACATCTTCATCTCCTACCGCCGCAATGATAACCGTTCAGGCCGGGTAACGGAGTTTGTAAATGCCTTGCAGGAGGAATTGGCATGTATCAATAACCCCACTTTTTCATTGCGGCAAGATCATCTTTTACACAGTCCATCGGACTTTCGTTCTGGTAGGCCTCCTGTTCAATGATCATTAACCAGGCCCCGTTTTTTATTGAAAGAGCCATAACGTCTTTAATATTGAGAACACCTTTTCCGAGAATTGTACTGTCATGCATATTCTCTTTATTCTTCTCCTTCAATAAATCTTTTACGTGCAGGGAGACAAATCTTCCCGGATATTTTTTAATTACATCCAGCGGATCAGTGCCCGATGCATTGTACAAATTGGCAATATCAAACTGATGAATAGATATTTTCGGATCAGAAAACTTCATGATTATATCGAATAACTTCATGTTGTTCATAACTACGTCTGCATTGAAATCATCGTGGTATCCGAATTTCATTCCGAATTTCTGGCAATATTCACCGCATTTGTTCCAGAGATCAATCACTTTTAAAAGTGTATCATAATCCTTCTGGGCATCTCCGGCCAGCTCGGGAGTGATTACAAATTTCTGTCCCATAAAAGCTGCATCCTCCACAGTATGTTTCCATTTATCCGTAAAATCCTTTTTCGAAGCATCCCACGACTGCATTCCAAATTCGACATGGCCGCTGTGCATCTTCAGATCCAGGTCTCCCAGGATTTTCTTAAATTCTGAAGGCTCAAACCCATAAAATTTCCGATCGGCATAACCGGCATGTTCAACCACCTTATAACCCATACCGGCTAATTTCTTCAGCGATCCTTTGGGATCACTTTTCATATCATCGCGTATAGAATACAACTGTAACCCAACCGCCACTTTCTCATTTCCGGCGGCAAATATTGATTGTGGAAAAACTGCTGTCCCCAGAGCGATCATAGCACCCGATTTTACAAATGTCCTTCTTGATGTTTTCATTGATATGAGTTTTTAGGTGTAAATCAAAATTGAGAATTGAATTAAAATTATTTACAGATAAAGTTATGAATTCGGACAAACAATTCAAATAAATACTGACATCTGCAATCCCGTGGATTGCTGACAGAAGTGGAAATGCCAGCGCCATTGACCACTATTCGCCGATATTAATTGATTATGAAAGACCGGAGTTAAAACATTGATTTATAGAGAAATAATATTATGACAATCAGACCAGCTAAATGTGGTCAATTCGTTCGGCTTTTGCAGTTTTTCCAAGGCGTAATGAATTTTTCTTAAATTTGGAGTAAGCATACATTCAAAATAGATACTTCAACTTCAAATTCCCGATAAAATCATTAAAGCACTATGGAAAACTCTAAGAACAAATTATTTAAGAAAGTAATCATTAAGATTGCAGCGATTCTGATCGGATTTTTACTGATTATGGCAAAATCTGTCCCCTGGCCTGAAAAGAATATACTTCCACCGATGGGATGGGAGCCATGGAACATAGACCATTGCGGTCAGTTATCCAACTGGGATGAAGCTTATTACAGGAAGCTGGCAGATTTTTTTGTAAGCTCCGGATTAAGGGATATGGGGTACACTTATCTGACATTTGAATGTCATGCACATTACCGTGATTCAGACGGAGTATTCCGGCCTAACCTGAGTAAATTTCCCAACGGCTTCAAACCAATTAATGATTATCTCCACAGCAAAGGACTGAAATCAAGAACCTACACTGATGCTGGAAAAGGCAAGTGCGGAGGCTGCTACGACGGCAATGGTTCATTTGGTCATTATGCCGATGATGCCAAACGCTGGGCAGAATTTGGATTCGATGGGGTCAAAATCGACTGGTGCGGCGGTGCAGGAGAGAAACTTGATGAAAAAACCCAGTATATGCAGTTTCATAAGGAGATGGAAGCTCAAAACCCCGATTTCAATATTGAAATATGTACCTGGGGCAACGGCAATCCATGGGAATGGGGTCGTGATGCCGGTACATTCTGGCGGACCTGCGGAGATATAGATGGTTATGTTGAAAACGGTAAATGGAGCGATGCAAGTGGAGGATCATGGAAAACAATAACCAGGAATATCGATGCAAACAGGCATCCTGACAGAAAGCTTGTCGGACCAGGACTGGGCTGGAACTATCCCGATATGCTTGAGGTAGGGGTAAGCGGAGGATTGAATGAAACCGAAGAAAGGACGCAATTCAGTATGTGGTGCATTATGGCTTCTCCGCTGTTTCTCGGGAACGATGTTTTTAACATGCCACAGTATGGCAGGGAAATAGTAATGAACAAAGAGATGATCGCTATTGACCAGGACCCGCTCGGAATCCAGGGAGATGTTGCAAAAGAATACAATAATGGCACACTTCAGGTATGGGTCAAAGAACTGGTCGACGGCGCTAAAGCGGTTGCATTGTTCAACCGGTCAGAAAAAGCTGAGAAAATATCTGCAGTGTGGAAAGATTTGGGCTTTGCGGGCAGAATGAAAGTGAGGGATCTGTGGGAACATACTGATAAAGGGACCTTCCCGGAGACTTATTCTGTTGAAGTACCATCTCATGCTGCAGTTGTAATAAAGGTATCCCGACCATGAATTCTTGCCACAAACCTTCTGAAACTGAAATTAAATTTAATATCCTTCATTTTCTGAGCGCCGCAAAATTCGGTCTGATAACATGAGACAATCATAACAAAACCACAAGGATTTAACTCCGACTTTGAGTGGTCAGTACTTGAGTAGATGGGAAATAAGCTGAAACAGTAAAACCTCTAAGCCCAAGGGTACTCATATTCTTTTGGAATAATTTTATTATAATGGATAAAGTAATTCAGAATACTTCTCAGGTTTCTAATGTTGCCTATGAGTTGAATCTATGATTTTCTGAAAATGAACTAAGCTGCGAAGGCTATCAAAAATAGGATCAATCATTAGCTCACCTAATGACAACTCACTTGGGGTAGATAATAATAACTCTATCTTTTCTAAAGCAATATCATAATTTTTCGTAAAAATGTAGATTTCCATTAGATCTTGTTCTTTTACTATGCCCTGCCATGCGTCTAACTTGACTGGTTTTAAGGCAATTGCTTTTTCGCCACAAGAGATAGCTTCTTTGTTATCCCCAATGAATGCATAGCACTTACCTAAGGTTGCATAGTACCTTTCATCATTAGGTTTTTCTTCTAGTTTTTCCCGCAGAATAGTAATTGCGGAATCTGCATAGATTTTAGAATAGGATTTATTCCCACTTAAAAAATAAATTAATGCGATGTCATAAGTTTTAGGATGATAATAAAACTGGTCTTCAAGTTGAGTTGTAGTATCATGATAAATGAACTCAATTAACTTTTTGTATTGTCTTGAATAATAGTAACTTGTATACTGAATATTTTCTTCTTTTAATCCTGATTCTTTTAATGCAAGATTGAAATCAGCAGTCTTGTTTATATATGCCCTGAAAATATTTGAATTAAAATCAAAGTCAGGTATTAATGATAATCCTTTTTTGCACCATTCTATTTCATTATCAAACTGGTGCATAAGATCATAGGTGTGTGATTGTTCATTAATCTCTTTTGCATCGAGTGGATCAAATTGTAGTCCTCGTTCTCGTTCTATTATTGATTCATTCCATTTTCCTTGTCGTCTTAGAATATTTGATGAAATTGAATATAAGGATGGCATATTGGGTGTTATCTTCTTTAAATCAGCAATTATTGATAAGACCTTTTCATAATCTCTATTTATATAATAATAATAAGATGCTTGTGCAATTTTCAATTCAGGTAATTCTGGATTAATAGAGAATCCTTTCTTTATATCTTCCTGAGCTCTTAGATCATAATCTTTTAATTTTTCATCTTTAATCCAATATAGATATAAATATTCACCTGCTCTCTTGGCATAAGCAACTGCAAAAAAGGGATCTTCATGAATTGCTTTTGAATACAAGTCAATGGCTTTAAATGATTCATATTTTGTTGAGTAATCATTAGCCTTCAAATAGTAATCATATGCAATTAGATTGGTAGTAGGGACTTCGTTCTTATGCAGATCAGTTCCATTATGTATTAATGTGGATTTCAATCCCTGAGCAACATTTTGAGCTACTTCAGTCTGAATTGAAAATACATCTGAAAGATTTCGGTCAAATGTTTCGGACCATAAATGAAAACCTGTTTTAGCGTCGATTAGTTGAGTTGTGATTCTTACTTTATTACCTATTTTTTGAACGCTTCCCTCAAGAAGGGCTGAAACATTTAATTCATGAGCAATTTCTTTTAATGATAGTTTAGTATTTTTATATCTCATTGATGATGTGCGGGCAATAACTTTCAAATCACCCACCTTGAAAAGGCGATCTAGAATCTCATCCACCATACCATCACTAAAATACTCCTGTTCCTGATCATTGCTAAGATTAACAAAAGGCAATACCGCAATAGATTTTTCAACTTTATCGTAAGAATTTAACCGTTTTGGTATAAAGAAATATCCAAGTAGTACCAGTGCTAATATTGAAATACAAGATAGAATAATTATCGCTTTCAGATTCTTTGTCTTTTCATGATATGTTTTAACAGCCTCTTTTGGATCTTCTTCAACCAGCTGATTATGTTTCTTTAGTGCCGCTAAAATTTCTTTGACAGAATTGGCTACCTTATTTATCTGGTTACGATATATCGAACTATTCAAATTTTTCTTTTCATCATCTTCAGGTTTGAGAGGTCTGTTAACTCCAGGTTCTTTGTATATAAACTCTATTCCACGTATGAATCCTCCGAGTTCATTTTCAAGTAGAGCTTGATCTTCAGCATCGAGGTTATGAATCTTAACTGACAATATTCTGCTAGAAACATTTCCACTAGCAAGTTTTATATCTCTTCCAAAATAATCTTCACTTGCTAGTTTATTAAAAGCAACAAACTCGTGTTGCCACGCAAAACTTTTTGAATCACAATAGGTTTGTGATATAATAGGGATGAAGATTAAACATTTAAGTTTTTCTTTTAAAGAAGCACCTACATCATGAGTCTCTAACAATCCATCATGGGGGTTGATATCAAAATAAACGCTTACCTCCTCTTTAAAGGTTGCATCGAGTTCCCTCTTCAGATGGTCAACAAATTCTGTTACCCAACCGTCGTATTTATTGTCTTTCTGGCGGTAGGAGATAAAGATATCGTAATTATAGCCTTCAATAATGCTTGACATTTAAGGCTTAATTTTTTCATTATCAAATATAAATTATAATCAGACTTAAAGCAAAAATATGTTTGCCGTGATAGTTTAGAGAATTGAATCTGTCAAAAATGGGATCAGAATTGTGTAGATGAACGTTTTTTGATGTGATTTGTTTAAGGTAAGTATTTTGTTCTAAACAGGCAATTGATGACCTGTTATGAAAAAAGTAGGTGATCTTAATTAACCAAATCTCAGGTTAATTCTTCTGCATCCTATTGCAAATTGCATTAGGATAAATTACGGTCATACCTTATTGATCTCCAAACAGGTGTTATGACTGTTTTCGATTTAATAATCAAAATTAATTCTACAAATTAACGAAAGGGAAATAAATTATGTCAACCGAAGATGAAGTCCGCAATGCATCAAATCAGTTTTATGCAGCGCTAAACAAAATGGTAAATGGAAGTTCTCAATCCTTGTCAGATATTTGGTCACACAGTTCGGCAGTTACCACTATGCACCCGATTGGAGGACGGCAGGTAGGATGGAAGGACGTTTGGACAACATGGGATCAAACCGCCCAGGTAGCTTCAGAAGGTCAAGTCAAACTACAGGATCAGTTCATCCGGGTAGTCGGGGATATGGCTTATGAAATTGGCGTCGAGAACGCAGGTTTCAGGATTGCCGGGCAGAAGGTCACTGATCAGGTTCGCGTAACGAACATCTATCAGAAAGAAGGCGGAACGTGGAAGATTGTCCATCATCATAGCGATCTCTCCCCCGCAATGGTTGAAGTACTTCATAAGTTACAAAACGCGTAAAAACAAATTGAAATGAAACCTGATAACCGCTCAGGTTTATGGTTTCAGGAGAGGTTCTAATATTCAACCGGAGTGTGCAAAAAATATCAGGCACCTCCGGTTTAATCCTGCTGGTCCTGATTTGCACTTCCTTTAACCTGATCCTTGTAGTATTTATATGAGGTCCACTATCATTATGATTAAATTCATGCTGGTCTGAGCTGAAATGCTTATTTTTTTATAAACTTCTTTATAAGTGTGCTGGTATTACTAAATATTTCTAATATATATATCCCTGCTTTGACATGGTCTAAGCGAATTTCTGTTATTTCTTGTTTTATGTTTTGTTTCATCAATACGTGGCCTTGCAAGTCATAAATTAAAATATTCATTTTTTGTATATCACCCAGGTCATGCAAATCTATGGTTATCATATCATTTGCAGGATTAGGGTAAATCACAATATCTCTTTTCCCAAAAGTATTAATAATGTTTAGAGCAGTTAGTGATATATATCTGAGTACATAGCGGTAAGTTTTAGATACCATGTTGGAATTCATTAATTGAAATGAGGTAGCGGGGGGCTGAATAATTCCTTGAGGTCCTATTGGATCTCTCCCGAAATATGAATCAAATGGCAACCATTCTCCTTTGTCTAGGTCCAATCGTTCATATTTACCTGTCTCTGTATTTCCATGGGCATCATAAGTAAATGTATATCTCGTAATAAATTGCCAATTAAATCCATTAAAAGAATTATGCAAGGTTCTTTCATCTAATTCAATCAAAACATTTCCGTTAGCATCGTAAGTAAAGGTCAGTTTGGCTCCAGGTTCTTCACTTATGTAAGACAAAGCCTTTCCATAAGTACTATATGTATATGCTGATCTAGATTCGGTGATCCATATGGTGTCTTGCCAATGTTCATTTAATGTAGTTAAAACTTCTCTATTTGTATTATAACTAAAACTACTTCTCTCAAAATTCGACCATGTATTTCCTCTATATATTTCATGTAACTTACTTAATTCATTCCCATTATTGTCAAAAACATATGTATATCTCTGATCACTCACCCATAAGCTGTCATCTGTCCAAACATCATCTAATTCAGATAGCAAATTACCATTTGTATCATAAGTGAATATATTTCTGTCACTATTTACCCATGTATTGTTTGGCCAAATTGAATGTAACATGGTCAACTCCTTTCCATCGCTATTATAAGTGAACGTATATCTGTGATAATCCACTAATACACTATTTTTAAAATGTTCAAATAACTCGGTCACCTTATTTCCAATGTTATCATAGTTATATGTGTATTTTATAGAATCAAAATATTCATAATTTATCCAATTCTCACTTATCTCTGTCAATATATTTTCTTTATCATCGTAAGTATATGTAAATCTATATTCATTTCCCCATGAGTTCTGTAATAATCCTTCCCTTAGACAAGATAACTCTTTCCCGCTTGCATCATAAGTATATGTATCTCTATAATCATTCACCCAAGAATTGTTTAGCCAAACCTCAAATAAAAAAGACAACTCTTTTCCGTTGGCATCATAAGTATATGTATATCTTTGATTGCCTACCCATATACTATCGTTGTTATAACTTTGATCCAATTCCGTTAATATATTCCCATTTGCATCATAAGTAAATAGATGTCTTATACTATTGATCCATAAACCGTTTATCCAATTTTCTCCTAAATTATTCAATATATTTCCAGCAGCATCAAAGCTCCTAGTTTCCCGATATATTAATTCATTTGAGGTATTGTAGATAATAATAGTGTCTAATAATTCAGTGTCTGTTTTATAAGAGTTGAACTGATTTTTACCTGATTTATTTTTGTCAATACTAGTATTGATGCTTTTTATTGAGTAGTCAGTATGTTGCCGGTTTTGTGCATTTGTAGAATTAAATGCAAAAAAAATGGCTAATAAAATGT
>Ga0302322_100001264_pt1 | contig 20500 bp, 17 predicted proteins | sample Fen_T0_2_FD_203757 | JGI IMG/M metagenome (GOLD analysis project Ga0302322, IMG submission 203757) | Peat permafrost microbial communities from Stordalen Mire near Abisko, Sweden - Fen_T0_2 | ecosystem: Environmental > Terrestrial > Soil > Wetlands > Permafrost | place: Sweden: Abisko...
CACCATTGATGGTCATGTCGGTTGGATTGATGCCAATCGCCAGGGTTTTGTCTATGCTGTTGTTGGTCGTATTAATGAACAGCAGATTCCCATGTAGCCCACCAGACACCGGTGCCTGGATCGCATAGATGTAAGGACGCTGATAATCGGTGATCATTTTAGTCACCGCCCCGCCGGTTAGCGGAATGGGATTTGACTGAGCCATGGCAGTCAAATGGCCAAGAACAATTGCGCAACCGAGAGCCAACCACCCAACTGCTGGGAACCGCCAGCAACCGGTTCGCGCCCTGGTGATGCCATGTTTTAACTTCGCCATCGCCACCACCAAGCCGGTCGCAATGATGCGGAAGCTGCCAAGCGGTTCCAGCATGCCACCGCTCATCTGGCGCTGGTCGCAGGTTGCAAGTTGTGATCGAGTGCTCATAAATCGTATTATTTCACGCCGCCTACCGCAGCGGTAGGCACAACAGCTTTGAAGCCGGTAAAGCATTGCAGCCTCAGGCGGCCGGCGCGCTGTCTCCGCGCGCCCATTGGCTCATGGAAGTCCACATGACACAGCCCGTCAAATGTGCAGGGTTGCCGGCGAAGTAAATCGCCCCCGCCCAGTTCGAAAGTAGCGAAACAAAAACTCCTGCAGCCCCTAGCCATATCCTGTACGTTCCTTAAATATTGAATGACTTGTGCAGTCATATCAATATTTAATTTAATCTTAACCGAGAGGACCAGACGACCTAATGAAGCGCCCCTCGTAAGCCCCTTGTCCAACGGGAAGTTTTTCAACTCCCGCGGGCGGGCGATCCAAGGCGTCTGTCTACTCCGCGCTGAAATTACTTCACGGCCTCCGGCTCATGCCAGACGTGGCCGCTTTGGGCCAGCAAATCATCGGCGGCGATCGGTCCCCAGGTGCCGGCGGCGTAAAATTCGCGGTTGGTCAAGGGCTTGCCTTCCCACCCGGCCCGGATGGAATCCACGATCTGCCACGCGGTTTCCACTTCATCGCGGCGGATGAACAGCGTGGCGTCCCCCGCAATCGCTTCCAGCAGCAGCCGTTCGTAGGCTTCCGGCGTGTAGGCGCCGAACTCGGAATCGTAGCTGAAATGCATTCGCACCGGCCGGACGCCCAGGCTCATGCCGGGAACCTTGCCGTTGAAGCGCAGGGAAATGCCCTCATTCGGCTGCAGGCGGAGCGTGAGCGCGTTGGCATCTAGTTTCTGACCGCATTTGGAGGCAAACAGCACGTTCGGCGTGGGGCGGAACTGGATCCGCACTTCGCTCGCGCTTTGCGGCAGGTTTTTACCCGTGCGCAAGTAAAACGGCACTTCGCTCCAGCGCCAGTTGTCAATGAACAGCTTCAGCGCCACAAACGTTTCCACATTGGAATTCGGCTGCACCTTGGTTTCCTGGCGGTAGCCGGGGCGCGACTCATTGCCCAGCATACCCGCAAAGTATTGACCGCGAACGACCTGCCGGGCCACATCTTCCGGCGTCAGGGCGCGGATGGATTTGAGCAGTTTCACCTTTTCATCGCGCACCGACTCGGCTTCCAGTGACACCGGTGGCTCCATGGCGATGAGCGCCAGCACTTGCAGCATGTGGTTTTGCACCATGTCCCGGATGGCGCCGGCTTCCTCGTAATAACCGCCGCGTTCCCCCACCCCGAGTTTTTCGCTGACGGTAATCTGGATATGATCCACGGAATTGCGGTTCCAGAGTTTCTCAAAAATGGAGTTCGAGAAGCGAAACATCAAAATGTTCTGCACCGTTTCCTTGCCAAGATAATGGTCAATGCGAAACACCTGCCACTCATTCGCGTAGCGCGTCAATTCCTGATTCAACTCATGCGCCGAAGCCAAATCATGGCCAAACGGTTTTTCCACAACAATACGCTGCCAGGCGGAACCATCCTTGTTCAGCAGCCCGGCGCGATGCACCTGCTCCACCACTTCGCCAAACTGGCTGGGTGAAATCGCCAGGTAAAACAGGAGGTTTTCGCGCAATGGCCCGCTGCCAAACGAGGTCAGCAACGTTTCCAGCTTCTGGTAGGCCGCGTCATCGTTGAGATCGCCCTGGCAATAACAAAGCTTTTCCGCAAATGCCACCCAGACCTTGTCATCCACCGGCTTGGTGCGGGAAAACTGGTCCAGCGCCGCGCGTAATTCCTGGCGCCAGGAGGCGTCGGTCTTTTCGCGCCGCGCAAAGCCTACCACGCGGAAATCTGCCGGCATGAGCTTCTCCTTGAAGAGGTGGTACAGGGCGGGAATCAGCTTGCGGGCGGTCAGATCGCCGCTCGCGCCAAAAATGACAATGGTGCAGGCATCCAGATGTTTGCGGTCGCCAGCGATGCTGCCGCCGCACTGTTCTTCCAGGGCAATCGAGTTGTTCACGGCGGACACGATGCAACAACTGATGAAGAATTTCAACTTTGCTTCTTCAAACCGGCCGGATTTTCGCATGAAACGATTGGCGGTTGCGGATGAATTTTATTCACCGCCGCCCGCCGCCCGGGAGGCCGGGTGCTTTTTTGACTCGCTTCCAGCGGCGCTTTTCCCCAAACTTTTCCAGCGCGAGCATGAAAGCAAAAATCATCATCACCCCAAAGAAAGCCGTCCTTGATCCGCAGGGCAAAACCGTTCAAACCGCCCTCGAACACATGGGCTACACCGGTGTCACCGGCGTCCATATCGGTAAATACATCGAAATTGACCTCGCCCCCGGCACCGACAAGGCCGCGGCGCAAAAAGCCTTGAACGATGCGGCGCACAAATTCCTGAGCAATCCGGTCATCGAAGATTACAAACTGGAAATTGAATAACCACCCGGACGCCCGGACGCAACGCCGCAACATTCCGCTTTAACTCCTTGCGTCCTGGCGGTTCAAAACCGATATGAATTTCTCTGTTCTGCAATTTCCCGCCAGCAACTGCGACCAGGACGCCGTCCACGCCGTCCGCCTGCTCGGCCATTCCGCCCGCCTCGTCTGGCACAAGGATGCCTCGCTCGGTGACACCGACGTCGTCATTGTGCCCGGCGGCTTCAGTTACGGCGATTACCTGCGCTGCGGCGCGATTGCGCGGTTCAGCCCCGTGATGCAGGCCGTGAAGCAATTCGCCGACAACGGCGGTCTTGTGCTGGGCGTTTGCAACGGCTTTCAAGTCCTCACCGAGGCCGGCCTGCTGCCCGGCGCGCTCATCCGCAACCGCGATCTGCAGTTCCATTGCGAGAACATTTATCTCAAGACCGTCACCACCGACTCGCCCTTCACCAGCAACATTCCGGCGGGCAAAATCCTGCGCGTGCCCATCGCCCACGGCGAAGGCTGCTATTTTGCCGATGAAGCCACGCTGGCCGGCCTCAAAGCCAACAACCAGATCCTCTGGCAATACAGCGATGCCAACGGCCAACTGACCGACACCGCCAACCCCAACGGCGCAGTGCAAAACATCGCCGGCATTTGCAATGAAAAGCGCAACGTGGCAGGGCTGATGCCGCATCCCGAGCGCGCCTGCGAACTTCTCCTCGGCAGCGATGACGGCAAATGGATTTTCGAAAGCATCTTTGCGGCGCTGAAAACGACGGCGAAGGCTTAGCCGTCATGAAGAACGCGAACGTCTTTGTGGATGTTGACCTGACGCTCGTTGACGCGAACCAAAAACTTTTGCCAGGCGCAGCCGAGGCCCTGGCCAAACTCCGTGACCAGGGTTGCCATTTGTTTTTATGGTCGACGAACGGAGCAGATTACGCCCGCAAAATTGCCGGCCTGTATTATTTGACCGAAATGTTTGAAGGATTCGCCGCAAAGCCGGACATCATCATCGATGACATGCCCGGCACAGTTTTGAATCCATTTGTATTTGATGTAAACGCAGAAGAATCCTGGCCGGCATTGGCCGACCGCATTATTCGCAAACATATAGATTAAAGTTGCCATGACCGAACCCGCCATTACCCCAGAGTTGGTTGCCAAACACAACCTCACGCCGGAAGAATACGCCCACGCCGTGGAAATCCTCGGCCGCACGCCGAGCTACACCGAACTCGGTATTTTTTCCGTGATGTGGAGCGAGCATTGCAGCTACAAAAACACCCGCCCGCTGCTCAAGACCTTCCCCACCAAGTCGCCCAAAATCCTCGTCGGCGCGGGCGAGGAAAACGCCGGCATCATTGACATCGGCCATGGCATCGCCATCGCCTTCAAGATCGAATCGCACAACCATCCGAGCGCCGTCGAGCCGTTCCAGGGCGCGACCACCGGCGTCGGCGGCATCGTGCGCGACATTTTCACCATGGGCGCCCGGCCCGTCTGCGCGGTCAATTCCCTCCGCTTCGGCCCCATCACCGCCGACGGCGAAGCGAATGAATCCGCCGAAATCGTCAACAACCGCCGACTCTTCGCCGGCGTCGTCAGCGGCATCGCGCATTACGGCAACTGCTTCGGCATCCCGACCGTGGCGGGCGAGGTTTATTTCGACAAGACCTATCAGGGCAATCCCCTCGTCAACGCGTTCTGCCTCGGCGTGCTGCGCCATGAGCAGATCACCCGCGGCGCGGCCAAAGGTGTCGGCAACCCCGTGTTTTACGTCGGCCCCGCCACCGGTCGCGATGGTCTCGCCGGCGCGGCGTTTGCCTCGCAGGATCTGACGGAGGAATCCTCCGAGCAACAGCGCGGCGCCGTGCAGGTCGGCGATCCTTTCATGGAAAAACTCGTGTGCGAAGCGTGCCTCGAACTGCTCGCCACCGGTTGCGTCGCCGGCATGCAGGACATGGGCGCGGCAGGCCTCACCTGCTCCACCTGTGAAATGGCCGCCCGCGCCGGCACCGGCATCGAGATCGAACTCGACAAGGTGCCCCAGCGCGCCCCGAACATGAGCAGCTACGAAATCATGCTCTCGGAATCGCAGGAACGCATGCTGATCGTCGTCCACAAGGGCCGTGAAGAGGAAGTGAAACGCGTGTTCGACAAGTGGGATCTTCCGTGGTCCGAGGTCGGCATCATCACCGACACCGGCCACATGGTCGTGCGCCACGGCGGCAAACTGATCGTGGACATTCCCGCGAAAAAAATCGCCGACGAATCGCCCGTGTACCAGCGCGAGGCGCAGGAGCCAGAATATTTGAAGGAAGTCCGCGCGTTCCGGCTCACCGGCATTGCCGACAGCCAGTCGCCCATGGATCATTTGAAGAAGTTGCTGGCGTGGCCCTCCATCGCCTCCAAAAACTGGGTCTATCGCCAGTACGATCACCAGGTGCGCGACGGCTCGGTGGTGCTGCCCGGCAGCGACGCAGCGGTGATCCGCATCAAGACGGATTCCCTGCCCGTGATGAGCGCCGAACTCGCCGCCAAGGTGGGCGACCCGGCCATTTCCGAAATACTGATCGCCATGACCGTGGATTGCAACGGCGGCTACGTTTACCTGGATCCGTATGAAGGCGGCAAGGCGGCCGTGGCCGAAGCCTGCCGCAACCTCGCCTGCAGCGGCGCCCTTCCGCTCGGTGCCACGGACAATCTCAACATGGCCAACCCGCACAAGCCGGAACTCTTCTGGCAGATGCGCGAAAGCGTCCGCGGTCTGGCCGAAGGTTGCCGGGCCTTCAATGCACCCGTCACCGGCGGCAACTGCTCGCTCTACAATCAAAACCCCAACGGCCCGATTGACCCGACCCCCACCGTGGCCGTCGTCGGCCTCATCGAGAAGCCCGAACACGTCACCACGCAATGGTTCAAGGACGCTGGCGACGCCATCATTCTCCTCGGCGAGGTGGTGGATCAGGCCGATCCGATTCTCGGCCTCGGCGGCAGCGCGTATTTGCAGGTGGTTCACGGCCAGAAGACCGGTTCCCCGCCGCGCTGCGATCTGGCAACCGCCACGACGCTGCACACCACCCTCCTCGGCCTGATTCAATCCGGCCTCGTGAAGAGCGCGCATGATTGCAGCGAAGGCGGCCTCGGCGTGACCCTGGCTGAAAGCTGCATCAGCCAGCTCATTGCCCGCGAAACCCCGCGCCTGCTCGGCGCCACGGTCGATTTGAGCGCCCATAAAAACCTTCGCCTTGATGCCCTGCTCTTCGGCGAAACGCAATCGCGCGTGGTCATCACCTGCAAACCGCTCGACGCGGCGAAAGTCGTTGAACGCGCCAAGCTCATGGGCGTTCCCGCCGTGCAGATTGGCACGGTTGGCGGGGACAAGCTGACCATTAAAACGGCCGGGGGTGAATTCTCCGCGCCGCTGACGGACTTGCACGATCCGTGGTGGCACAGCATTGCCCGGGCGATGGCATGATTCCAAGCGGACTCTCACCACAAGACGTATGACGGTTGGGCGGATCATTCCCCCACCGTTCCCGTGACGGTTTATTGTGGATTAATGAATGGCCGGAATGAAGCGGAGCACTCCCGATCGAGACGGACCGGCGGCCTAAAACAGCTCGCCCACCCGCGCGGCCGCTTGCACGCCCGCGGTAAATTCATGCAGGCTCGCCTTGAGCTGTTCCCTCGTAAAACGTTTTTTCACCTCGAGAATGGCCGCCGTGGCAAGCTCGTCGCAGCGTTCGTTGCCCGCGTCGCCGGCGTGACCTTTCACCCAATGCCATTTGACCGTGTGCGCCGACACCGCAGCGTCGAGCTGCCGCCACAAATCCTCGTTCTTCACCGGCTGCCGCGTGGCCGTTTTCCAGCCATTGCGTTTCCAGCCGCGCAGCCATTTGGTGATGCCGTCGCGCAAGTAATTGGAATCCGTATGAAATTGTACCACGCACGGCTCCTTGAGCGCCGTGAGTGCGGCGATGGCCGCCTGCATTTCCATGCGGTTGTTTGTCGTCGCCGGCACGCCGCCGCTCAATTCGCGCCGTTTTTCCCCGCACGCCAGCACCGCCGCCCAGCCGCCGGGACCGGGATTGCCATGGCACGCGCCATCGGAATGAATCACCACTTCAGTCATCCGTCTATTTTGGCAAAGGCCGGTTCAAAGCCAAGCCCGCACCGGCACAATTGAATGCATCAAGGCGTCCGCAGCCGGTAAAACCGGCCGGCTGACTCCGCTTGAATGGAGGCACTGAAATTCACCGGGCTGCTGCCCAGGATATTGGTTTGCACAGGCACCCAGACGGGAGCCGCCAGATTGGTGCAGGTTTCGATCACCACTGTCTGACCGGAATCACCACTCAGGGTGAATCCCACACTGCCATCGGCCATGGCCAACTTGCCCAAAATGGGCGGGTTGAGCGCCGCCTGCCGTACCACCACCGTGCGATTCGTGGTCAGCACCGCGCCAAGATCATCGGTGAAACTGTAGGTCAGCGTGTAAGTGCCCGCGACCTCGGTATTCACCGTGCCCCCAGCCGCCAGCAACGTCTGCGTGAAGGCTGGCACGTCCGCCTGACCGTAAGTGTTGTCGCCCCAGCCGACGACCGTGCCGTCCGCCCTCAACGCCAGACAGCTGTTGCCACCGGCGGCAATAGCAATGACGTTGGTAACTGTCGCCGGCACGTTCAACTGGCCGTAAGTATTGTCGCCCCAAGCGACCACGGTGCCATCCGTCCTCAGTGCGAGACAGTGGTAGCTACCGCCCGCGATCGCCATGACGTTCGTGGCCGAGGCCGGAACATTCGTCTCGCCTTCGTAGCCCCATCCCCAGGCGACGACCGTGCCATTCGCTTTCAACGCCAGACTGTGATATCTACCGCCCGCGATCGCCACAAGGTTCGTGGCCTCGGTCGGAACCGTCGTCTCCCGCTCATTTGGGCGTCCCCAGGCAAACACCGTGCCGTCTGCGTTCAACGCCAGGCTATGGAACCCGCCGCCAGCAATGGCCACGATGTTCGTGACCGTGGCTGGAACAGTCGTCTGGCCTTCGTGGTTCCATCCCCAGGCGATGACCGTTCCGTCAGCCTTCAACGCCAGACTGTGGGAATCTCCCGCTGCGATGGCCACAACGTTCTTGGCCGATGCCGGAACGTTGCTCTGACCGCTATAGTTGTCTCCCCAGGCGACCACCGTGCCATCCGCCTGTAACACCAGACTGTGGATACCTCCTCCCGCAATGGCCACACCGTTCGCAGCCGACGCCGGAACATTGGTCTGGCCGTGGTCATTATTTCCCCAGGCGACCACCATGCCGTCCGCTTGGAGCGCCAGCCCGTGCAACCCGCCTTCAGCGATGGCCAGCACCGGCGTTGCCAGCGTGGTTCCCGGGTCGGTGAACGACGCATGCAGGAAATGGGTCTGCGGATTGTGCCCGGTTAATTGCCAGTTCAGGGGATTCACCCATGCCAGGCGGCTGCGGACCGAAGCATTGGCATCCCGCACCATCACATAATACATCCCGGCATCGGTGGCCGCCAGGTTGCTCCACGCCAGCGTCGCATTTGTAGCCCCGGCAATGGCCCCATACTTCTCCTGATACCATTGATAACTCAGAGGCGGCGTGCCCGTGGCGGCAACCCTCAACTGCGCGGCCGAACCGGTCACGACGGCCACATTGACCGGCTGACTGGCAATTACCGGCCGCTCCCCCACCACCACCGTGCGGTTGGTGTATATTACCCCCCAAAAACTGTAAGTCAGCGTGTAGCTGCCCTCGACATCAGGATTCACCGTGCCGCTGGTCGCCATCAACGTCTGGGTGAAATCCGGCACATTGATCTGGCCGGAATAGTTATCACCCCAGGCAACGACCGTTCCGTCCGCCTTCAACGCCAGACTGTGGGAATTTCCCGCCGCGATGGCCACCACGTTCGTGGCCGACTCCGGAACATTCGCCTGACCAGAACTATTATCTCCCCAAGCGACGACAGTGCCATCCGCCCTCAACGCCAAACTGTGGAATTGTCCGCCCGCGATCGCCACCACGTTCGTGGCCGCCTCTGGAACATTCGCCTCACCAAAAAAGTTATATCCCCAGGCAATGACCGAGCCATCCGCCTTCAGCGCCAGACTGTGATATCCACCTCCCGCGATCGCCACGATGTCCGAGACCGCCGCCGGAACATTTGTCTGACCATAACGATTGTCCCCCCAAGCGACGACTGTGCCATCCGCTCTCAACGCCAAACTGTGGAATTGTCCGGCCGCGATCGCCACGATGTTCGTGGCTGCCACTGGAACAATCGCCTGACCATAATCGGCATATCCCCAGGCAATGACCGAGCCATCCGCCTTCAGTGCCAGACTGTGATCTCTGCCGCCCGCGATCGCCACGACGTCCGTGGCCGACGCCGGAACATTTGCCTGACCAGAACCGTTATAGCCCCAGGCTTCTACCATGCCGTCCGCCTTTAGCGCCAGACTATCATCTCCGCCGCCCGCAACCGCCACGACGTTCGTGGCTGACGCCGGAACAATCGCCTGACCAGAACCGTTATATCCCCAGGCCCTAACCGTACCATCCGCCTTCAACGCAAGATTGTGTGCATTTCCGGCCGCTATGGCCACCACTGGCGGCGTCACCGCAGCCCCCGGGTCAACAAAAAAGGGGGAATAAGGGTTATAGGGGGAATTGGTCAGGGGATTGCCACCGTTCCACTGCCACTTCAATGGAGCCACCAAAGCCCGTCGGCTGCTGACCGGGCCAAAAGCATTCCGGACCACCACATAATAAATCCCGGCGTCGGTGGTCGTCAGTTCGCTCCACGTCAATGCCGGATTCGTAGCCCCGGCAATGGCCCCATGCTTCTCCTGATACCACTGATAACTCAGGGGCGGCGTGCCCGTGGCGGCAACCCTCAACTGCGCGGCCGAACCGGGCAAAGCGACCACATTAACCGGCTGACTGACAATTTCCAGCGGCATCCCCACCACCACTATTCGGTTGGTGGATTCCATCAGGCCAAAACTATTCGTGAGATTGTAGGTCAACGTGTAGGTGCCTTCGACATCTGCATTCACCGTGCCGCCGGTCGCCAGCAAGGCCTGGCTGACGGCTGGAACATTCGTCTGTCCGTAAGTATTGTCTCCCCAGCCCACAACCGTGCCGTCTGCCTTCAATGCCAAACTGTGGTATCGTCCGGCCGCGATCGCCACCACGTTCGTGGCCGACGCCGGAACATTCGCCTGACCATGATCGTTATATCCCCAGGCGCCCACTGTTCCATCCGCCTTCAACGCCAGACAATGGTGTCCGCCGCCCGCAATCGCCACGACGTTCGTGGCCCACGCCGGAACAGGAATAATACAGTCCCATCCCCAGCCCACGACCGTGCCGTCCACTTTCAACGCCAGACTGAGAGTATCTCCTGCGGCGATGGCCAAAATATTCGTCGCCGACGCTGGAACATTGGTTTGGCCATAACCATTCCACCCCCAGGCGACCACTGTGCCATCCGCTTTCAACGCCACACTGTGATATTCGCCTCCTGCAATGGCCACAATGTTCGTGGCCGACGCCGGAACATTGGTCTGGCCAAAAGTATTCCACCCCCAGGCGACCACTGTGCCATCCGCCTTCAACGCCAGACTATGAGTATCTCCTGCGGCAATGGCCACCACGTTCGTAGCCGCGGCCGGAACATCACCCTGAGTATAACAGCCCCAGTTCCAAGCGACCACCGTGCCGCCCGCTTTCAACGCCAGACCGTGAGAATCTCCCGCTGTGATGGCCACGACGTTTGTGGCCGACGCCGGAACATTCGCCAAACCAAAACCGTTGTCTCCCCAAGCGGCCACTGTGCCATCTGCCTTCAGCGCCAGACTGAAACATGCGCCTCCGGCAATACCTGACCAAGGCGTCGACATAGTGGCCCCCGGATTGGTGAAAGCCGTATGAATTTGATGCGCCAGCGGATTGCCTCCCACAAACTGCACATTCGGCCTCCAAAACCAGCCCGGCACCCAGTGCGGGCCATTGACCAACACCCCCGTGATTGGGCTGCTCCCGATCGCCGTGATGTTCGTGCCCCGGCCTTCATCCATCTGCCAATCCGCCACCAAGCCGGTTTCCGCACCGGTCAGCGTTGCATACCGGTTCGTCCTGATCTCCTCCTCACTCCGGGCCACGTTCCACACCCGCACATCATCCAAACTTCCCCGCCAGTATTCCCCCTGGATACCATACTGGCATCCCAGCCGAAACGACGTCGCCCCGGGATTGTCCAGACTCGATCCCCGGCTGACCCAGTTGGTGCCGTCCAAGTATAAAATGGCGTTGGTGCTGCTCTTCACGAGCGCCAGGTGATGCCAGCCGCCCGCCGGCCACGTCACACCCGGGGTCAGCCAGTTGTCGCCCAGCCTCAGGCTGTTGGCGGAATCCACCCCGATATAGAACAAATTGCCCTGGGAAAGAATCGTCTGGCCGGCCGCCGGGACGGCGGGACAGTAGCAACAGAACTCCACCGTGTAATCGCCGCTGGTGGGAATCACGGCGGTGCCGGTTTCCACCGACGCATTGATGCCGTTGAAGGCCAGCGCCGTGTTCACCTTCGCCCCGGCGGGGAAAACAAAGGACAGACTTAAACCCAGCAAGACCATGCCGGCGAGGGAACGAAAATTTCCAACCATAATTTTTTATTGATTAATAACCGCCATAACCGCCCAAGCAAATGGGACCCCCGTTGCCCCAAACCACCCGTCCAAACGAATAGCCCGGGCGAAATACTTCCCGAGCTCGGCCGACGGCGACGATCCCTTGGCGCGGGTTCCAATTGGACCCAAAAATCGGCGCCCAAACTTTTGGGGAAAGAATCGCCCCATCACTCTATCAGTAAAATGAATACGTTGGTATCCACCGTTTTTGCTTTTTGCTGAACTGGCTATGGTGGGTCAACAAACCGTCCGCCGCAGGCGGCGTTTGCTGCGGGCAATTTGGCCGGGCAAACATTGCGGCGGCAGCAATTCTTGTCTTGGCGGTTGCAATTATCAGGGCGATATGGTTTATTACGCGGCCAAAACAAGGCCAAAACAATTATTTATGTCCACCAAAGTTGAACAGAAAACACAGGAACTCGGCGAAGCCCTCCTCGAACAGCTCGCGTCGACGAATATTCGCAAACGCCTCGACGCCTTTCTGGCCGACGACGCCGCGCGTGGTCAGTACGAAACCGTCATGAGCCAGGGGCAGGCGCTCCAGGAAAAACAGCAGAGCGGCCAGAAGCTGGAAGATGCCGAAATCGCCGGCTTTGAAAAAGAACGCGATGCCTTGCTGAAAAACCCGGTTGCGGCCGGCTTTTTGGACGCGCAGGAGGAAATGCACGAACTCCAGCACAAGGTGCAAAAATTCATCGGCAAGACCATCGAATTGGGCCGGATTCCGGCCGCTGAAGATTTGGAAAGCTGCGGCGGTCATGGCGGCGGCGGCTGCGGCTGCCACAGTCACTGATTTTCCCCCCCGTCATTTTGTCCCGCCCGGTGCCATTTTTGAAAAAATGGCACCGGGCTTTTTTCTGCGCTTGTCTTTTGCACGGGGCAAACTTAGCTTTTGTTCATGCCCAAAAAACCCAAGCGCGTCTTCCTTGCGCTCGGCTGGTATGACTACCGGCTGCATCAGGGTATTGAAAAATATGCCCAGGAACATGGCTGGCATCTCTACAGCGAATACACCCGCGAAAAAATCATCCCCTGGGGCTGGACCGGCGATGGCATTCTCGCCTGGCTTGGCGCCGGCGAGGACCTCGCGGAATTCGTCACCTCCGCCAAACTGCCCACCGTGGATTTTAGCAACCGCCGGACGCAGTTAAAATTTCATCGCGTGCTGGAAGATCACGCGCACGCGGCCAGGCTGGCGGCGGAACATTTCCTCACGCGCGGCTTCACCAATTTTTGTTATTACAGCGATGCCAACAACTGGTCCTACGAAGAGCGGGGCGAGGGCTTTGTGAAGGCCCTGGCAGATGCCGGCATTGCCCGGTGCGACTGGCTGCGCTGGCAGAATGCGCCCGCGTACACCTCCGGGCGGCAGGAATGGCAGCGCAAGCGCAAATGGCTCGCGGCCCAGATGAAGTCCGCCGCCAAACCGCTTGCCGTTTTCGCCGCCAACGACCAGCAGGCCCTCGATGTCCTCGAATCCTGCGAAAGCATCGGCATCAAGGTGCCCGAGGAGGTCGCCATTGTCGGCACCGAATCCTACCTGCTGGCCCCCGAAGCCATGCGCACCCCCATTTCCAGCGTGGACACCAACCTCGTTAGCCTCGGCTATCGCGGCGCCGAACTGCTGGATAAATTGATGGCCGGCCAGAAACTGCCGCTCACCCCCATCCGCATTCCCGCCGTGGGCGTGGTGGTTCGCAAGAGCAGTGATATTCTGACCATCAAGCATCAGGGCGTCGCCCGCAGCCTGCGCCACATCTGGGACCATGGCCACGAACCGATTTGCATCAAGGATCTGGTCGGCGTTTCCGCCATGTCCCGCCGCGGATTGCACAAGGCTTTTCTGGAACACCTCGGCCGCACGCCGGGCCAGGAACTGCAACGGGTTCGGATCGAACGCGCCAAAAAAGTCCTCGCCGAGACCGACCGGAAAGTCGAGACCGTCGCGTACGAATCCGGTTACCAGAGCATCAACAGCTTTTGCGTTGCCTTCAAACGCGTCACCGGCATGTCCGCCAAGGAATTCCGCGACAAAGCGCGGCATTAAAAAGTCAGGGCATTTGACCAAAATCCCCAACTCCGCCGAAGTGTCTGCCGCAGCCACCGGCTTGCGCCCGTGACCGGAAGTTTGCTCCTGCACCATCCCACAGGCCACCACGCCGTTTGGGTCACTCCCACCCTCCAAAAACCATGCTGCTTTTCACCAAATCGCTCAAAACGAAAAAATTCCTGGTTTGAAAACGACGCGATCCGGCTAAAATTTAGCATTGTCAGATGAAGTTTCTCTGCTAGGATTTTCGCTCCCTGCCAACGGCATTTGCCAATGGGAGGACGTTAACGGCCTTTTAATCCCGTGCTCTTGTGAACGCGGGGCGGCCATAACAAAACTAAACAATAATCCCGTGTTCCGCGGGATGCCTGGAGAAATCCGGGTTTTAACCAAAGGAAAATTGTGAGCACTATTGGCGTAAAAGAACTGTTGGAAGCCGGCGTCCATTTCGGACATCAAACCAAGCGCTGGAACCCCAAGATGAAACCGTTCATCTTTGACGCGCGCAACGGCATTCATATCATTGATCTGAGCAAGACCGAGCAGCAGTTGCAGGCGGCCCTCGACTTTCTCACCACCACCGTCCGCAAAGGCGGCAAAATTTTGTTCGTCGGCACCAAGAAACAAGCGCAGCAATGCGTGAAGGACACGGCCAAGGAAACCGGCCAGATGTTCGTGACCGAGCGCTGGCTCGGCGGCACCCTGACCAACTTTACCACGGTCAAAACCTCCATCAAGCGCCTCAAGGAAATTGAGAAGATGGATGCCGACGGTTCCATCAGCGATTACGTCAAGCAGGAGCAGGCCGTCATTCGCCGCGAAGGTGGCCGGCTGCACAAGTATTTTGACGGTCTCCGCGATCTCGACAAGATGCCCGCCGCCCTCTTTGTGGTGGACGTGAAGCGCGAACACAACGCCGTGGCCGAAGCGAAAAAACTGAACATTCCGATCGTGGCCATCGTGGATACGAACAGCGATCCCGAAGACGCCGCCTATCCGATCGCCGCCAACGACGACGCCATCCGCTCCGTGCGGTTGATCCTCGGCGCCGTTTCCCAGACGATCACCCAGGCCCGCGCGGAATTCGAATCCAAGCGCATCCGCCAGGGCGCGCCCGCCGCCACGGAAACCCCGGCAGCGACGGCCCCGACCCCGGCTCCCGCCCCGGTTGCGGCCGCCTGATCAATGAGACAATTTGGCGGGCGGAAAGTCATTTCCGTCCGCCATTAACTATTAACCAAATATGGCTGAAATTACTGCTGCAAATGTGGCCAAGCTCCGTGAGATGACGGGCGTTGGCATGATGGAATGCAAACGGGCGCTCGTCGAAGCGCAGGGCGATATCAACACCGCCGTTGACCTGCTGCGCAAGTCCGGTGCGGCCAGTGCCGCCAAGAAATCCACCCGCGCGGCGAACGAAGGCGTCATCGCCCAATACGTCGCTCCCGGCGGCCAGACCGGCCTGCTGTTGGAAGTGAACTGCGAAACCGATTTCGTTGCCCGCAACGAAGGGTTCCGCGCGTTCGCCGACGAACTCGCCAAAAAAATTGCGACCAATCCGACGGCCGACCTCGAAGCCGACCGTCAGGCGACCATCAGCAAGCTCGGCGAAAACATCAAGATCACCCGCAACGCCAAGTTGGAAGTATCCGGGAATGGGCTGATTGCGGCATATATTCACACGGGTGCAAAGGTGGGCGTACTGGTGGAAGTTGGCGCGGGCAAGGCGGAAACCACTGGTAAGGATGAGTTTAAGCAATTGGTGAAGGACATCACGCTCCAAATCGCCGCGGGTTTCCCGCAAGTGGTTTCCCGCGAGAATGTTGCGCCGGAAGTCATCGCCAAGGAACGCGAGATTGCCGCGAACTCGGACCGTTTGAAAGGCAAACCCGCCGCCGCGATGGAGAAAATCCTCGCGGGTGTGCTGGACAAGTTCTTCCAGACCTACTGCCTCGTGGATCAAGGTTTTGTGAAACGCAATTCCGAAGTCAGCGTCAAGGAACACGTTGCGCAGATCAGCAAGCAGCTCGGTGACGAAATCGTCATCCGCCGCTTCGTGCGCTTCCAAGTCGGCGAAACGGCCGCTTAAGGTTCGGTTTTCAATTCAAAAGGCGTCCGGCAACGGACGCCTTTTTTGTGTTCAGATTTTACCAGAAGACAACGACCAAACCGGGTCAAGACCCAGTGGTGCAGCAATTTGCCATATCCGGACTCAGGTAAGGGATGCCCAGCGCCAAGCCCCGCAGGATCAACAGGGCGGCCACCAGGCAAAGGCCGACCGGTATGGCGCGGCGCAGGTTGGTCCGCAGGCCGGGCGACAGGGTTTTTCCCAGGAAACCAATGGCGAGCAACATGGGCAAGGTGCCGGCACCAAACACGGCCATGAAGAGAATGGCGGACAGGATGGTTCCGCCAGTCACAGCAAAGGCCAATGCGGCGTAAACCAAGCCGCAGGGCAACAGGCCGTTGAGCATCCCGAGCAGAGTCAGCGAGCGGAGGGTGCGTTGGCGCAATTGGGCAGACATGGCGGTCTTTAACTGCAGCACGAGACGGGTGACGGGGGCCGAGACGGCGATCTTTTTAGACAGGAAGAATCCCGCCAGAATGCCAACGCCCAAGGCGATGGAGAGCCAGCGTTGCAGACCGGTGAGCACCATGGATTTGCCGATGAAGCCAGCGAGCACACCCAGCAGGCAGTACGTGGCGATCCGGCCGAGCTGATAGATGAAGCGGCCAACGATGTATCTTGTTGGAGAGGTGTTGGTTGGGAGAGGGAGAGCCAGTTGCAACGGACCGCACATGGCGGCACAGTGGAGGCTGCCCAGGAGGCCGAGACTGAATGCGATGCCGAAATCCATTGGGAATCAATCGGTTGCGCAACTTTCAGAAAACAAAATCACGGCGGGGCTTAGATGGTGATTTTTTGTTCCAAGCGGTAGTCGGCTCCGGCGGCGTTCCAAGCGACGCGGACGACCCAGAGGCCGGGGGCGAACTGGGCGAGGTTTAGGGTCTGAGTGCCATCACTTTGGGGTGCGAGGGGGAATTCACGGTCGAGGCCGGAGGCGGAGGGGCGGTAGAGTTGCACTTTGCCAGAGAGTTTTTGCTCCAATTGCTTGGCTGGCATGGAGATGGTGAGACGACGGCTGGCGGTTTCAAAGGCAATCGTCGCGCCGGAGGCGTTGGCACGGGCGGCGGCATCGATGACGGTCTGGAATTTGAGCTCCTGTTCGTAGTAGTTGTTGCTGACCAGGCTTTCCCGGTGGGTGGTGGCAATGACGACCACGCTGGCCATGCCGATGAAAAACAGTCCAAAAGTGACAAAAATGCCGGTTGGCCAGAGGTTGCGGGTGGTTTTCATAGTTAGTTGCGCGGGCCGATGAAGGCTGTTTTCAAGGATTGGATTTTCTTGCCGCCGGAATATACCCCAACTTGGAGGGGGGTGGTACCGGATTTCATGGCGGAAGCCTCGAGCTCGATCAGGACGGAGTTTTCATACAGCTTTTGGGACGGAACGATGATGGTGCCCTGCCCCATCGTTTGCAGGCTGCCGCCGGGCGTTTCGAGGCGCAGCTCGACGGGCATTTCCCGGGAGGTTTTGTTAACGACTTTGAGGGTGTAAAGATTGCTGAAATGGCCGTCGGGCATCTGCTGGTAGAGTGACCCGGGGGCGCGCAGGAGGGTGGCCTCGACATCGGAACGGGTAAACAGCATCACGGCCAGCAATCCGCCAAGGACGGTCAGCACAATGAGATACCCGGCGAGCCGCGGCGTGAAACGGAGCCGTTCGCCGCGCTCGATGCCGTTGAGGGAGGCGTAGCGAATGAGCCCGCTTGGGCTGCCGACTTTGGTCATGACATTATCGCAGGCGTCCATGCAGGCGGTGCAATGCACGCATTCCATCTGGGTGCCGTCGCGGATGTCGATGCCGGTGGGGCAGACGGTAACGCACTGGTTGCAGGAGATGCAGTCACCCAGACCGGTGCTGTGGCGGGCGGCGGATTTCTGGCCACCTTTGATCGGGCCGCGCTTTTCGCCGCGTTTGTGGTCATAGGCGACGACGATGGAATTTTCATCGAGCAACACGGACTGGAAGCGGCCGTAGGGACAGATAAACGTGCAGGCCTGTTCGCGGAAACGGGCAAAAATCCCATAGAACAGGAGGGAGAAAGCGATCATGAACGCCAACCCGGTGAGGTGTTGAGACGGCGGGTCGGTGATAATATGGTAAAGCGCCTGCCAGCCAATGATATAGCTCAACAGGACGTTGCCGACGAGAAAGGACAAGGCATAGAAAACTGCGTGTTTAGTGGCTTTTTTGAAAGCCTTGGCGGTGGTCCAAGGGGCCTGATTCAAAGCGCGTTGACGGTCGGCATCGCCTTCGATGAAGTATTCAATCTTGCGGAAGACCATTTCCATCATCACGGTCTGCGGGCACGCCCAACCGCACCAGACGCGGCCGAAGGCGGCGGTGAAGATGACCACGCCGGTGAAAAAGACGAGGGTGGCCATGGCAAAGATGATCATGTCCTGCGGCCAGAAAATCTGGCCGAGCACGACGAACTTGCGCTCAGGGATGTTCATCATCAGGAGCGGGTTGCCGTGGATGGTGATGAACGGCCCGGCGAACATGATCAGGAGCAGGAGCCAACTGAACCAGGTGCGCCAGCGAAAGAATTTGCCGCTGACTTTGCGCGGGTAGATCCACTGCCGCCGGCCTTCCCGATCGGCGGTGGCGATGTGATCCCTAAAGTCCGCCCAGTCAACCGGTTTCACGGCCGGTTTGACTTCGGGATGCTGGTTATCGTCGGGTGATTGGGGGCTGGGATTCAAATCAATGGTTCATGCCCAGCACCCCGCCCTGCCCGCTCGCGTCCGACGGAAGCGGGTCTGGCTGAGGGCACTGGCAATATATTCATGCGGTTACTCGAAAGCGCTGGGGCCGGCGGCTTTGGCCGGGACCTGATTTTCGGGCAACTTGCCGGGCGAAGCAAGCTTGGCGCCGCGCAAGGTATAGATGTAGCTGGCCACGGCCTGGATTTCGTCGGGTTTAAGGACGGTTTTCCAGGTGATCATGCCTTTGGCGGGCACGCCGTCCCAGATAATTTTGACCGAATCGGTATAGGTGCTGCCGTGAATCCAGTAATCATCCGCGAGGTTGGGGCCGACGAGGCCGCCACCATCCGCGCGGTGACAGGGGGCGCAAAACTTCACGTAGGCCTGCTGGCCGTTGGCCAATACAACGGCATCGGTGGCCGGCTGGAGCTTGGGAATATCGGTCTCGAAGCTGCCCATCGCGGCATTCTTGAGCAGTTCGCCCGTCTTCATTTCCTTTTTGTATTCGGCGGCCTGCAAATCGCCAACCTGGGCGACGTGGTAATAAACCAGGTAGACGGCCGAGAAAATGATGGTGATGTAAAACAGCCACACCCACCAGCGCGGAAGCTTGTTGTCCAGTTCGCGGATGCCGTCGTATTCGTGGTCGAGCAGCAAGGGGTCTTGGGGATCGTTGCTCATAGTTTTAGGATTGGATTTTATCGGTGGAATGCTTCTCGCCGCCGTCGAGCGGCAGGGCGCCCATGTGATTTAGATGGTTTGGCTTGAGCCGGAAAGCCCAGATGAGCACGCCGGTAAAAAAGCCGAAGAACAGCAGGAACGAAAACAAGCCGTAGGCATTGATGGTGGCGCCTTCGCGCAACAGGAAATGAACGAGATTGGATAACATAGTTCGCTCCGGTTAATTGGTGGTGGTAGTGGCGGTCGCGGGAGCGGCTTTGATATCCGTGCCCAGCCGTTGCAGATATGCGATCAGCGCGACGATTTCCTTGTCGGGATCGGTGGTCACGGCGCCCGTCTTCAGGCTGGCCACGATCTTCTCCGCCTGGGCGGTGAGGTCCTTCTGGGCCGGGCCGTTTTCGTAGCCGGCGGGATACGGCACGCCGACTTTACGCAAGGCGTTCAACCGGGCGGGCAAGGATTCCTTGTCCATTTTCTGCGTCAGCATCCACGAATAACGCGGCATGATGGAGCCGGGCGAGGTATCGGCGGGATTATCCATGTGCCGGAAATGCCAGGCATCGGGATATTTGCCACCTTCGCGGGCGAGATCGGGGCCTTTGCGTTCGGAACCCCACAAGAACGGATGGTCATAGACAAATTCGCCCGCCTTGGAGTATTCGCCGTAGCGCTCGGTTTCGGAGCGGAACGGGCGGATCATCTGTGAATGGCAGCCCAGGCAGCCTTCGCGGATGTAGAGGTCGCGCCCCAAAACTTCCAGCGGAGAGTATGGTTTCACGCTCGAAATGGTCGGGACGTTTTGCTTGATGAGATACATGGGGATGATTTCCACCAGACCACCGATCAAAATGGCGACGGCGGACAGCACGGTAAAGAACAGCGGTTTGCCTTCCAAAATCCGATGCCAGCCAGCGCCGGTTTCCGGGCTGCGCTCCATGGGGGCGGCCTGGGCCTCGGTTTCGGGTTCAAACTGACCCGCTTTGGCCGTCTTGTAGAGGTTGTAGGCCATCAGGAAGGTGCCCACGATGTAGAGCGTGCCGCCCACGGCGCGCAGTTTGAACATCGGCACGACCTGGACGATGGTTTCGAGGAAGTTGGGATATTGCAGGAAGCCGGACGCGGTGAACTGTTTCCACATCAGGCCTTCGGTGACGCCCGCCACGTAAATCGGGATGCAATAAAACATCATGCCCAGCAACGAAATCCAGAAATGATAGTTGGCGAGCTTGGTGGACCACAGAGTCGTCCGGTACAGGCGCGGGAACAGGTAATACAGCATGGCGAAGGTCAGCAAGCCATTCCAGCCCAAGGCCCCGACATGCACATGCGCCACGGTCCAATCCGTGTAATGCGAGAGGGAGTTCACCGTCTTGATGGAGAGCAGCGGTCCTTCCAAGGTGCTCATGCCGTAGGCCGTGATGGCC
>Ga0302322_100001266_pt1 | contig 20497 bp, 18 predicted proteins | sample Fen_T0_2_FD_203757 | JGI IMG/M metagenome (GOLD analysis project Ga0302322, IMG submission 203757) | Peat permafrost microbial communities from Stordalen Mire near Abisko, Sweden - Fen_T0_2 | ecosystem: Environmental > Terrestrial > Soil > Wetlands > Permafrost | place: Sweden: Abisko...
GCTGTGAGGTGCTGCCCGACGAGGCCGGCCTGGAGCATCCCGATCGCCAGTACCTGTTGTTCGAGGCCCAGGAGATCGACCCGGAAATCCGGATGGGCGAATTCATCGAGGAATCGGTCGAAGCCGTGGACTTCGGCCGCATCGGCGCCCAGGCCGCCAAGCAGGTGATCCTGCAGAAGATCCGCGATGCCGAGCGTGAGCAGGTCCTCAACGATTTTCTGGCCCGCAACGAGAATCTGGTCTCCGGCACCATCAAACGCATGGAGCGTGGCAGCGCCATCATCGAATCCGGCCGCATCGAAGGCAGGCTGGAAAAGGACCAGATGATTCCCAAGGAAAACCTGCGCATGGGCGATCGGGTGCGCGCCTATCTGGCGCGGGTCGAACGCGGTGGCCGCGGTCCGCAGCTGATCCTGTCCCGCACGGCGCCGGAATTCATCATGGAGCTGTTCCGACTGGAAGTGCCGGAGGTCGAGGAGGGCATCGTCGAGATCAAGGCTGCCGCCCGCGATCCGGGCATGCGCGCCAAGATCGCCGTCGTTTCCCATGACCAGCGCGTCGATCCGCAGGGCACCTGCATCGGCGTGCGCGGCACCCGCGTGACCGCCGTCACCAACGAGCTGGCCGGGGAGCGGGTCGACATCATCCTCTGGTCGCCGGACCCGGCCCAGTTCGTCATCAACGCCCTGTCGCCGGCCGAGGTCTCCGGCATCGTCATGGACGAGGAAAAGCACGCCATGGACGTGGTGGTCGCGCCCGAACAGGTCGAGATCGCCATCGGTCGCTATGGCCAGAACGTGCGCCTGGCCACCGACCTCACCGGCTGGACCATCAACATCCTGTCGGTCGACGAGGCCGAACAGAAACACAAGCAGGAGGTCGAAAGCCTGCGCGAGATCTTCATGAGCAAGCTCGACGTCGACCAGGATGTGGCCGACGTGCTGGTTGAGGAAGGCTTCACCAGTCTCGAAGAGGTCGCCTATGTGCCGATCGCCGAGATGCTGGAGATCGAGGTCTTCGACGAGGACACCGTCAACGAACTGCGTGCCAGGGCACGCGATGCCCTGCTGACCGACGCCATCGTGCGCGAGGAAGCGGTGGAATCGGCCGCGGTCGATCTGATGAGCGTGGCGGGGATGGACGAGGAGACCGCCGCCCTGTTTACCGCCAAGGGGATACGCAACGGCGGCGATCTTGCCGACCTGGCGGTGGACGAACTGGTGGAACTCACCGGTATCGACGAAGAACGCGCCAAGGCCCTGATCATGACGGCCCGAGCGCCGATGCTGGCGGGCGAGTGAGCGGAGTACTGAAGCCATGAATGTTGAACAATTCGCCATCGAGCTGAAGCTCGAACCGGCCCTGCTGGTCAAACAATTGCAGGCGGCCGGCGTGTCGGTGAATGGGACCGGCGATGCCCTCTCGGATCAGGACAAGAGCAAGCTGCTCGATTATCTGCGCGGCAAACATGGCGCGAATGCCCCCAAGACCAAGATCACCCTGACCCGCAAGTCGACCAGCGAGATCCGGACCGCGGACAGCAGCGGCCGTACCCGCACCGTGCAGGTGGAGGTGCGTAAAAAGCGCGTGCTGATCAAGCGCGACGGACCCGCCGCGGAAGTGCCGGGTGCGGAGAAAACGGCCGAGGCCTTGCCGCCGGCCGAGGCCGTGTTGCCTGTCGAACTGCCGGTTGAGGAGGTGCAGCCCCCGGCCGAGGTACTTGCGCCGGTCGAAGTGATCGAGGAAGCGCCGGTCGAGATTGCGCCTGCCCCGGTCGAACCGGAGGCCGAGCCGGCCCCGGCCAAACCGGCCCGCAAGACCACTGGCAAGATATCCGCCCCGGTCATCAGTGAGCAGGAGCGGCAGACGCGCGCCAACGAAGCCGAACGCCAGGCGAAGTTGCGAGCCATTCAGGAGGCCGAGCTCAAGCTCAAGCAGGACCGGGAGGCCGCCCGCCGCGCCGCCGAGGAGGCTGCCAAGCTTGCGGCCGCCGCGCCGCCGGCCGAAAAGCCCGCCGAAGAGAAACCCGCTGTCAAGACCACCATCAAGCTCAAGACCGAGAAGGGCAAGACCACCGAGAAGAAGAAGACCAAGGAAGAGGAGGCACGCGGCAAGCGTGGCGGCCTCAAGACCCGTGGTGCCGTGGATGGCGACGGCTGGCGTTCGAAAAAGACCAGCCGCCACAAGGCCGATCATGAAGCGGCGCCGGCTGCCGAGCCGGTGGTTCGCGATGTGCTGATCGGCGAGACCATCAGCGTTGCCGATCTGGCCCACAAGATGTCGATCAAGGCTGCCGAGGTCATCAAGGCACTGATGAAGATGGGCTCCATGGTCACCATCAATCAGGTGCTGGACCAGGAGACCGCCATGATCCTGGTCGAGGAGATGGGCCATATCGCCAAGCCGGCGCCGACCGACAACCCCGAGGCCTATCTGGAAGAAGCCCCGGAGCAGGCCGAGTACAAGCCACGCGCGCCGGTGGTCACGGTCATGGGCCACGTCGACCACGGCAAGACCTCGCTGCTCGACTACATCCGCCGCGCCAAGGTGGCGGCGGGTGAGGCCGGCGGCATAACCCAGCACATCGGCGCCTACCACGTCGAGACGGCCAAGGGCATGGTCACCTTCCTCGATACCCCAGGTCACGAGGCCTTCACTGCCATGCGAGCGCGCGGCGCCAAGGCCACCGACCTGGTGGTGCTGGTGGTGGCGGCCGACGACGGCGTCATGCCTCAGACAAAGGAGGCCATCTCCCATGCCAAGGCCGGCAATGTGCCGATCGTCGTGGCGGTGAACAAGATCGACAAGCCCGAGGCCAACCCCGAGCGCATTCGCCAGGAGGTCTCCAACGAGGGCGTGGTGCCCGAGGAGTGGGGTGGCGTAACCCCGTTCGTCAACGTCTCGGCCAAGAGCGGCCAGGGTATCGACGAACTGCTTGACGCGATTCTCCTGCAGGCCGAGGTGATGGAGCTGAAGGCGCCGGTGGACGCCCCAGCCAAGGGCGTGGTGATCGAATCACGCCTCGACAAGGGCCGTGGTCCGGTCGCGACCATCCTGGTCCAGTCCGGCACCCTGAAACGCGGCGACATCCTGCTTGCCGGCACCGCCTTCGGCCGTGTGCGGGCCATGCTCGACGAGACCGGCCAGCCGATCGATGCCGCCGGTCCGGCCATACCGGTGGAGATCCAGGGTTTGTCGGATGTGCCGGGCGCCGGCGAGGATGTGATGGTGCTGCCGGACGAGCGCAAGGCACGGGAGATCGCCCTGTTCCGCCAGGGCAAGTTCCGTGACGTGAAGCTTGCCAAGCAGCAGGCGGCCAAGCTGGAGAACATGTTCGAACAGATGGCCGAGGGCGAGGTCAAGTCGCTGGGCCTGATCATCAAGGCCGATGTGCAGGGCTCCTACGAGGGTCTCGCCCATGCCCTGTCGAAGCTGTCCACCGCCGAGGTCAAGGTCAACATCATCCATGCCGCGGTGGGTGGCATCACCGAATCCGACGTCAACCTGGCAGTCGCATCCAAGGCGGTCATCATCGGCTTCAACGTGCGTGCCGACGGTCTGGCGCGCAAGCTGGCCGAGTCCTCAGGCATCGACATCCGCTACTACAACATCATCTACGAAGCGGTCGACGAGGTGAAGGCGGCGATGAGCGGCATGCTGTCTCCGGACAAGAAGGAAAGCGCCCTCGGCATGGCCGAGGTCCGCCAGGTATTCCGCATCTCCAAGGTCGGCGCGGTGGCCGGCTGCATGGTCACCGACGGTCTCCTTCGGCGCAATGCCCGCGTGCGTCTGCTGCGCGACAATGTGGTGATATTCGACGGCGAGTTCGATTCGCTCAAGCGCTTCAAGGACGATGCACGCGAGGTCAAATCGGGCTTCGACTGCGGCTTGAGCCTGAAGAACTTCAACGATATCAACGAAGGCGATCAACTCGAATGCTACGAGGTGGTCGAAGTGGCGCGCACTCTGTGAGGTTCAAGGTGCAAGGTTCAAGGGGACCCGGTTTTCCTTGCACCTTGAACCTTGCCCCTTGCCCCTGAATTTATGCTGAACCGATCCCGCCGCGTCGCCGAACAGATCCGCCACGAACTGGCCGAACTGCTGCTGCGCGAGATGAAGGACCCGCGCGTGGCAGGAGTGTCGTTTACCGCCGTCGACGTTAGCAGAGACCTGGAACACGCCAAGATCTGGTTTACGGTCCTCTCTGGCGAACACGAGGCTGCACGCGAGGGGCTCACCCGCGCCACCGGTTTTCTGCGCACGGAACTCGCCCACCGCATGAAGCTGCGCATCGTGCCCAAGCTCAGCTTCCAGTACGACGCCTCGGTAGAGCGCGGCGCCCGCCTCTCCAAGCTGATCGACGACGCGGTCGAGGAAGACCGCAAACACCACCCGGACGATGAAACGCAGGCTTGACGGCGTCCTGTTGCTGGACAAGCCCGTCGGCCTCACCTCCAACCAGGCGCTGCAAAAGGTCAAACGACTTTACCGGGCGGAGAAAGCGGGCCATACCGGCACCCTCGACCCTTTCGCCACCGGTCTCCTGCCGCTCTGCTTCGGCGAGGCCACCAAGTTCTCCCAGTTCCTGCTCGAAGCCGACAAGGTCTATGACGCGACCCTGTTGCTCGGTGTGCGAACCTCCAGCGGTGACCTCGATGGCGACGTCATCTCACGCCGGGCAGTGCAGGTGAGCGAAGCCGAAATGCTCACCGCGCTGACCGGATTCGTCGGCGAGATCGAACAGGTGCCACCCATGCATTCGGCCCTCAAGCATCACGGCCGGCCGCTCTACGAGTACGCACGTCAGGGCGTGGAAATCGAACGCAGCCCGCGCCCCGTGACCGTGTACAGCCTGGACCTTCTGGAACTGGCGGCGGATCGTTGCCGGCTGCGGGTGCATAGCGGCAAGGGTTTCTATGTGCGCGCACTGGCCGACGACCTGGGCGAACAACTCGGCTGTGGCGCCCACCTGACCGGGTTGCGGCGTCTGGCCAGCGGGCCATTCGATCTGGACCACGGGGTGGATCTTCCGACCCTGGAAGAACTGGACGAAGCCGGCCGCGACGCCTGCCTGCTGCCTGCAGATGCTGCCATCGAACGGGTTCCCCGCCTGGATCTCGGGGCAGACGCGGCCTGGCAGATCAGCCACGGCCAGCCGGTCTGGCTGCCACGGCTGCAGGTTGGGGACCTGGGCCGTTTGTATGATCCCGAAGGCCGGTTTCTGGGTCTCGCCGAGGTCGACCCCGAGGGGCGGCTCGCGCCCCGGCGTCTGATCGCATCGTCATGAACGGCTTGAGGAAACCTCCCGCCAGAAGGTAAAATGCGCGTTTTTCCCGGAGCAATACGCAAATGGCCATCACCACCGCCCAGAAGGCGCAGATCATCCAGGAGCATCAGCGCGCAACCGCCGATACCGGCTCCCCGGAAGTGCAGGTCGCCCTGCTTACTGCCCGCATCAACGGCCTCACCGGCCACTTCAAGGTCAACGCCAAGGACCACCATTCCCGCCGCGGTCTGTTGAAGATGGTCAGCCAGCGTCGCCGCCTGCTCGACTACCTCAAGGACAGGAGCGCCGACCGCTATACCCAGCTGATCCAGAAGCTCGGCCTGCGCAAGTAATCGATCATCGAACATAGGAAGACAGCGTGAATCCGGTCAAGAAGACATTCCAGTACGGGCGCCACACGGTCACCCTCGAAACGGGTGAGATCGCCCGCCAGGCCACCGGCGCGGTGGTGGTAAACATGGACGACACCGTGGTGCTGGTCACCGTGGTGGTCAAGAACGAAGTCAAGCCCGGCCAGGATTTCTTCCCGCTGACCGTCGATTACATGGAGAAGACCTACGCTGCCGGCCGCATTCCGGGCGGCTATTTCAAGCGCGAAGGCAGGCCGACCGAGGCGGAGACACTGATCTGCCGCCTGATCGACAGGCCGATCCGCCCACTGTTTCCGGACGGCTTCTTCAACGAGGTGCAACTCATCGCCACGGTGATGTCGTCGAACCCGGAGGTCGATTCCGACATCCCGGCCCTGCTCGGCGCTTCCGCCGCCATGGCCTTGTCCGGCCTGCCGTTCAATGGCCCGATCGGCGCCGCCCGCGTGGCTTACATCGATGGCCAGTATGTGCTCAACCCGACCCAGGCCGAACTCGCCACCTCCAAGCTCAACCTGGTGGTGGCCGGTACCGAGTCGGCCGTGCTTATGGTCGAATCCGAGGCCGACCAGCTTTCCGAAGAAGTGATGCTGGGCGCCGTGGTGTTCGGCCATGAACAGATGCGCGTCGCCATCGACGCCATCAACGACCTGGCCGACCAGGCCGGCAAGGACGCCTGGGAATGGACTCCGCCCGAGACGCCAACGGCCCTGATCGAAAAGATGAACGGCCTGTGCGCGGACGATATCGCCAAGGCTTACACGATCAAGCAAAAGCAGGCCCGCGTGCAGGCCGTCGACGAGATCCGCAGCCGCGTATTCGCCGAGATGATCAGTGCGGACATGGATACTGCCGCCGTCAACGTGGTCAAGGATCAGTTTCACGCGCTTGAAGCCAAGGTCGTTCGCAGCCGTATCCTGTCCGGCGAGCCGCGCATCGATGGCCGCGACACCCGGACCGTGCGTCCCATCAGCGTCCGCACCGGCGTGCTGCCGCGTGCCCACGGCTCGGCCCTGTTCACGCGCGGCGAGACCCAGGCCCTGGTGGTCGCCACCCTCGGCACCGGCCGCGACGAGCAGACCGTCGAAGCGCTCACCGGCGAGTACTCGGATCGCTTCCTTCTGCACTACAACATGCCACCCTTCGCCACTGGCGAGACCGGCCGCGTCGGCAGCCCCAAGCGCCGCGAGATCGGCCACGGCCGTCTGGCCAAGCGCGCCCTGCTGGCCTGCCTGCCCGCCAAGGAAGAATTCAGTTACACCGTGCGGCTGGTGTCGGAGATCACCGAATCGAACGGTTCCTCGTCGATGGCCTCGGTATGCGGTGGCAGCCTTGCCCTGATGGATGCCGGCGTACCGATGAAGGACCACGTGGCCGGCATCGCAATGGGCCTGATCAAGGAAGGCAACCGCTTCGCCGTGCTGACCGATATCCTCGGCGACGAGGATCACCTCGGCGACATGGACTTCAAGGTGGCCGGCACCAAGAACGGCGTCAATGCCCTGCAGATGGACATCAAGATCCAGGGCATCACCAAGGAGATCATGCAGGTCGCGCTGACCCAGGCGCGCGAGGCCCGCATGCACATCCTCGGCATCATGCAGCAGGCCGAGCCCGCTCCGCACGAGATGAGCCAGTATGCCCCGCGCATCATCACCATCAAGATCAACCCGGAAAAGATCCGCGACGTGATCGGCAAGGGTGGCGCCGTGATCCGCGCGCTGACCGAGGAGACCGGTACGCAGATCGACATCGACGACGACGGCACGGTCAAGATCGCCTGTACCAGCACCGAGGCGGGCGAGGCCGCGAAGAAACGCATCGAGGACATCACCGCCGAGGTCGAGGTCGGCCGTACCTACGACGGTACCGTCCTGAAGATCCTGGACTTCGGCGCCATCGTCAACGTCCTGCCCGGCAAGGATGGTCTGCTGCACATCTCGCAGATCGCCCATGAGCGGGTCAATACGGTCAGCGATCACCTGAAGGAAGGTCAGGCGGTCAAGGTGAAGGTCCTGGAGACGGACGAGAAAGGTCGCATGCGTCTGTCGATGAAGGCCCTGATCGAGCAGCCGCCGAAGCCCCAGCCGGCTCAGGAGATGCCTGCGGAGTAGAATGCTCCAGATTGGAAAAAGCGGCCCGCGGGCCGCTTTTTCATGTCGACAGGCGATGCTTAATGCGTACTGACCAGTTCGAGAAATCCCTGCCACCAGCGCTTGCGGTTCTGCGGCACGAAGTGAGGCGCGGCCAGATCCGAGGGCGGCATGCGCGACATCACCCAGCCCGGCAGGATCCGGTGTTTGCCGGAGCCGCAGGAGGTGCCCAGGTGATTGGGGTCGTAGATCTTGATCAGTTGCGGTGCCTGCAGATCGTCGGCATAGACGATGCCGCAATAATCTTCATGGTGTTCCCGGTGCAGGAGCACATCGATCTCGCGCAGGAAAGCGCTCACGTGTTCGGCGTCCGACGACGCAGCCGGACGGGCCTCGCCCAGGGCATACAGATACCAGCCGGAGGCAGTGTCGATGCGAGCCCAGAAATCGCTGAGCTGCTGCCACGACATCAGGCTGTAGAGGGTGCCATCGAACAGTGCATCGAATTCGGGGTTCTGCACGAACCCCTGCTGCGCCAAGGCGTGCATGCTGGCTCCGGATCACGCGGGCTGGGGCGCGCATTGTAACGCCGGCGTATGGATCGAAGAACTTTCAGGACAACAAAATGAACACACTCAAGGCACTCCTGTTCGATGTCGATGGCACCCTGGCGGATACCGAGCGTGACGGCCATCGGCCCGCCTTCAACGCCGCCTTCCGCGAATTCGGTCTGGACTGGGACTGGGATGTGGAACTGTATGGCAAATTGCTGGCCGTGACCGGCGGCAAGGAACGCATGCGCCACTACGTCGAACACTTCCGGCCGGACTACGCCAGGCCGGCCGGTTTCGACGCCCTGGTGGCCGACCTGCACAAGGCCAAGACCCGGCATTACACACGCCTTCTGGCCGCTGGCGGCATCCCGCTGAGGCCAGGCGTCAGGCGACTGCTGACCGAGGCGCGTGCTGCCGGTCTGACCCTGGCCATCGCCACCACCACCACCCCGGATAACGTCACCGCACTGTTGCGACACAGCCTGGCCGAGGATGGCGCGGACTGGTTCGCGGTCATCGCCGCCGGCGACATCGTGCCGGCCAAAAAACCGGCGCCGGACATCTATCTGTGGGCACTGGAAAGACTGGGCCTGAATGCGGCTGAGTGCCTGGCCTTCGAGGATTCGGAAAACGGCATCCGTTCTTCCATGGGCGCAGGCTTGCGCACGGTGGTGACGGTCAACGATTACACCTGCGATCACGACTTCGGCGGCGCGATCGCGGTGTTAAGCGATCTGGGAGAGGCGGGTGCACCCTATCGGCGGCTCGATCGCGATGAGACCGGCGTTGTTGACCTGGCGCGCCTGCAGGCTTGGCTGCCGTAGGGCGTAAGAGCGGCACAGCGGCGTTATCCGCCAAGTTTTCGAACACCTCGGCGGATAACGGCCTGCGGCCTCATCCACCTTGCATCACCGGTGCCGGGAGGCCGCCGCCAGCGTGTTCTGCAACAACGTGGCTACAGTCATGGGGCCGACGCCACCCGGCACCGGTGTGATCCAGGCGGCGCGCTCCTTCGCCGCCTCGAACTCGATATCGCCGACCAGGCGACCGTCCGGCAGCCGGTTGATGCCGATGTCGATCACGGTGGCGCCCGGTCTGATCCATTCGCCCTTGATCATCTCCGGCCGGCCGACGGCGGCCACGACGATGTCCGCCTGCGCCACAAGTCCGGGCAGGTCGCGCGTGGCGGAATGGCAAACGGTGACCGTGCAGCCGGCCAGCAGCAGTTCCAGCGCCATCGGCCGGCCGACGTGATTGGAGGCGCCCACCACCACCGCGTGCTGGCCACGCAACTCCTCGCCGGTCTCGGCCAGCAGGCGCATCACGCCGTAGGGCGTACAGGAACGCAGGGTCGGTTTCCGCACCGCCAGGCTGCCGATGTTGCAGGGGTGGAAGCCGTCGACGTCCTTGTCGATGCGGATGGCCTCGATCACCGCCTCGTCGCTGATGTGCGGCGGCAGCGGTGCCTGCACCAGGATGCCGTCGACGGCCGGATCGTCGTTCAGCTTCGCGATCAGATCGAGGAGTTCCGCTTGCGAGGTGGAAGTCGGCAGGTCGTGGGAAATGGAAAGGATGCCGGCGCGTTCGCAGGCGCGCCGCTTGTTGCGCACATAGACCGACGAGGCCGGGTCGGCCCCCAGCAGGATCACCGCCAGTCCGGGTGGACGAGAGCCCTGATCCACGCGGACGGCGATCTGGCTGCGTAGTACTTCGATGAGGGCGTCGGCGATGCGCTTGCCGTCGAGGATGCGGGCGCTCATGGTGGAAGTCTGGCTGCTTGCGAGGCCAGTATTTTAGCGGGCCGCGGCTGGGCCGCGGCGTTGCAATTTACGGTCCCGGTGGGTATAGTTGCGCGCCTTCGGGGTGTAGCGCAGCCCGGTAGCGCGCTTGCTTTGGGAGCAAGATGTCGGAGGTTCAAATCCTCTCACCCCGACCAGTAGCGTACCGGACTCATCTTCGATTGCCCGCGGGACTTCTGCCCGTAGCTCAATTGGATAGAGCACCAGCCTTCTAAGCTGGGGGTTACAGGTTCGATCCCTGTCGGGCAGGCCAGGTTTCAGTGGTGGCGTTAGTTCAGTTGGTAGAATATTGGATTGTGATTCCAAGGGTCACCGGTTCGAGCCCGGTACGCCACCCCAAACTACACAAGTAAATCAAGCTGTTACCAAAACAAACTGGCCCATCCCCTAGCGGAATAGCTTGGATGGTGCTTACCAAGGCCACTGAGCTGTTGGCGTAGCCACTGTGGGTAGTTAGACGCCCTCTCCACCGTACTGAACGCTATCTGACCCTACGACTATTTTGGGGTGTTTACCTACTGTTCCAGCGCAAGAAATCCCATATCATGTGGATGGGTAAATACGCGTGGAGGTTGATATGGGAAGCAGAAATTTCGCAGTTGCTTCACTGGCTATGCTGTCACTGACAGGCATCACAAATAGTGCCGCTGATTCATTGACTTTGTACTCAACATCTCCTGCCGATGCTTCTCATTGGATGGTTTCGACCAATGTTTTGGGCGGTGCGGGAGATGGCCAGTTGTCATCATTTTCTACCAATAATTTCCAGACGGCTGTTGCGCGTTCGGATGGTTCAGGGTGGATCGCAAACATTCCATCCGGAACCAATGGTTGGATTGGAGACTGGACATTCTTCGTATTCCGCCAGACTTTCGACCTGACAGGCTATAACCTGAGCACAGTAAACCTCCAGTTCCAATGGGCCGCAGATGATTCGGGTCAGGGATTTGCAGCTCGTGGGTCTTGGATTCCCAAGTACAGTCTAAATGCCGGTGTTCTGGTAAACGGGTCATGGCCGCCAGACGGAACAAGCTATAGCTATGGGCCTACGGTAAGCCTAACCAATGGTTTTGTCTCAGGACTCAACACGATTGACTTCTATGTGGAAGGCAATGGTGTAACTGACGGCATGATGCTGAAATCTATTAGATTCACGGCCGAACCAGTCCCCGAACCAGAATCTTACGCCCTAATGCTGGCTGGCCTAGGTTTGCTCGGCTTCATGGCTCGTCGTCGAAAAGGCTGAGTAGTGCATAGCTTCCACCTTGCCCCGCTTCGGCGGGGTTTGTCGTTTTGAAGGGGTTGGAGCAATCAATACCTACACCCTTACCTTTAGGGGTTGCCGCAGTGCACCTGGCCCTGTGAGGTGAGGCATGTGCGGTCGCGGCCGGCGTGTTTGGCGGCATAGAGCGCCTTGTCCGCCGCGCGAACCTGGGCATCCATGTCCGGCATGTCCGGTTCCTTGCCGGCGACGCCGATGCTGATGGTGAGCTGGATGACGCCATCGCCGACCTTGATCCTCAGTTCCCGCACCGTATGGCGCAGTCGTTCGGCGCTTTGCAGCGTGGCCTTGATGTCCGCGCCCTGGCAGATCACCAGGAATTCCTCGCCGCCGATGCGGCAGACGTTGTCTTCCTTGCGGGCGGTGGCGCGGATGGCCTTGGCCACTTCACGCAAGGTGGTGTCGCCGACGGCGTGGCCATGCGTGTCGTTGATGCTCTTGAACCGGTCGATGTCGATCACCATCACATTCATGGGCTGGTTGGAGCGGCTGGCCGCGCTCCATGCCTGGGACAGATAGTTCATGGCCGCGCGCCGGTTGGGAAGTCCGGTCAGCAGGTCGCTCATGGCGGCGTGTTCCAGCTTGCGATTGCTGACAGCCAGCTCGGTCGCGAATTGCTTGAGCTGCGCCCGGTCCCGTTCCCATTCCTCCTGCAGTTTCACGTAGTGCCATGCCGCACGGAGCCGGGCACGCAGGGCGCGCGGGTTGACCGGCTTGTTGACGTAGTCGTCCACGCCGGCATCGAAGGCCTCGACCAGGCGATCCTCGTCCTCCACGCCGGTGAGCATCACCACGTAGAAGGAGCGGCCCCAGTCGGTGGCGCGCAGGGCGTGGCAGAATTCGATCCCGTCCATCACCGGCATGATCCAGTCGGTGACGACCACCTGGGGCCGCACCTCGATGGCCAGCGCCAATGCCTGCTGTCCATCGACCGCCGAATAGACGCTATGCCCCCATGACTTGGCGAGCAGGTTCTCGAGCAGCAGGCGGGTGGTGGCATCGTCTTCCACCAGCAGGATGCGCAGCGATGCGGCGTCCGGCTGCTCGCCGAGCTTGGGGGCCGGCGAGGCAGCCATCCTGGTGAAAGTGGGCAGGCTGGCGGCCGGCACTTTCAGGAGTACGCCCCATTCGCGCCATTGCTTGATCACATTGTCCGTCATGTTGCCGAAGGCATCGGTATCGAGACCGAACTTGCCACCCAGCAGCATCAATTCGGCGCTCAGGCGGTTGCGTTCGGATTCCTGCGCCAGCGCCAGATCGGCCAGCCGGCTGGCCATGAACAGCAGGTTCACCAGCGTGTATGGTCTGGAGCCCGGCGAGAAGCCGGATCGCTCCGGCTCTTCATGGAACAGGACCGGTTCCACCAGGATATGCGGGATGCCCCAATCGGTCAGCAAGGCGGCGCTCAGCTCGTTGTGGTCGGTTTGCAGGCGCAGGCGTTCCCGCTCCGCCAGGGTGCTGATCGTGTCCTTGTCTTCCAGGATGGAGGCGTATTCGACCGGGTAGGCGGTGGCGAGAGCCAGACTGCCAATGCGTGCCAGCAGCCCGCAGGCAAAGAGTTCGTCCCCGGCGCCCACCCGCGACTGACCGCCGAACTCCTGCATGGCCAGGGCCATCAGCAGGGAATGCGACCAGAAACGCTGATAGTCGAAGGCCTTGCACGGACCGTCGTGGTACTGGTCGACCAGGGAAAAGCCCATGGCCAGCGAACGCACGATATTCATTCCCAGGCGCATGATCGCGTCGGGCACCGAGGCGATGGGCCGTCCGGCGTGTGCGGCCGAGTTGGCCTGTTTGATCAGGCGGCCGGTCAGGGCGGGATCGGTATGCACCACCTTCGCGACTTCCGCGACGGTCGCATCTTCGCGTCGGCAGATCTCCATGACCGCGAGTGCCACGCCTTTCGGGCTGGGCAGCGAACCGCTGATCTGGAGTTGCTCAACTCGGGTCATGAATCGTGTCTGAGCCAGGCTGGAGAATCGCGAGATTAAAGCATGGAAGGGCGCTGTCATCCTAGGCGGCGAAACGCATCGTGCGGGCGGGCCTTTCGTTTTTCACTGGCGGCGTCACAATCCGTCTTCATCATGCGACTACTCTTCATCGCCGACCCGCTGGAATCCTTCAAGACCTACAAGGATTCGACCTACGCCATGATGGTCGAGGCCGACCGTCGTGGGCATGCCTTGTACGCCATGCTTGCGAACGACCTGGCCTGGCGCGGCGCCCGCGTGCAGGGCCGCTGCCATCCCGTCACCCTCACCGGCGACGATCCCTGGTTCGAATTCGGTCACGAGGCGTGGCTGGAACTCGGCTTCTTCGACGCGGTGCTGATGCGCAAGGACCCGCCCTTCGACCAAGGCTATCTCACCGCCACCTGGCTGCTGGAGATGGCCGAGCGTGACGGCGCCCGTGTCTTCAACCGACCGCAGGCCCTGCGCGACTTCAACGAGAAGCTTGCCATCGCCCGCTTCAAGTCGTTCATCGCCCCGAGCCTGGTGACAAGCAACATGGAAGCGATTCGCGCCTTCCTGGCCGAACAGACGGACATCATCGTCAAGCCGCTCGACGCCATGGGTGGCGCGGGCATATTCCGTCTGCGGCCCGGTGATGCCAACCTCAATTCCATCCTGGAAACGGCCACGCATTACGGTCGGCTCGCGGTCATGGCACAGCGCTATCTGCCGCAGATCGTCGACGGCGACAAGCGCGTGCTGGTCATCGACGGCGAGCCGGTGCCGTTCGCCCTGGCGCGCATTCCCGCCGAAGGCGAGACGCGAGGCAACCTGGCGGCCGGCGGCACCGGTGTGGCACGGCCGCTCACCGCCCGCGACCGCGAAATTGCCGCCGCGCTGGGGCCGGTGCTGAAGGACAACGGCATCCTGTTGGCCGGACTGGATGTGATCGGCGACTGCCTGACCGAAGTGAATGTCACCAGCCCGACCTGCTTCCGGGAGATCACCCAGCAGACCGGTTTCGACGTGGCGGGCATGTTCCTCGATGCGGTCGAGCGGGCTGCGACTGTGGAAGTCGCGCAGCGACGCTCGATGCCGCCCTCGCCCGCGATCGGGCGAGGGATGGAGGGGTGAGAGAGTCGTTCATGGCGATGCACGGCGCGGCGATTCGGCTGGTATTCCTGCTGGGCCTGGCGTTGCTTGCCGGCTGCGGCGGGCAGTTGCACAAGCAGCAGGCCTATGTCTTCGGCACCCTGGTCGAGATCACGGTCTACGGTCGCGACGAGGCCCGATCCCGGCAGGCGACCGATGCGGTGCTGAAGGAATTCGACCGCATGCACCGCGAACTGCACCCGTGGGAGCCGGGGCCGATGGAGGACCTCAATGCCGCCATCGCCCGCGGCGATCGGCGCATCCCGCTACCGGCCGGTCTCGGCGCATTGATCGAAGAGGCCACGCATTATTCCGAGCAGGGCGAGGGTCTGTTCAATCCCGCAATCGGCAATCTGGTGCGCCTGTGGGGCTTTCACACCGACACCTTCGTGCCGAAGCTGCCGGACCCGCAGGCGATCGCACGGCTGGTCAAGGCCCATCCGCGCATGACCGACCTGAGCGTGGAAGGCGACAACCTGATCAGCCGCAACCCGGCGGTGCGTCTCGATTTCGGCGGCTATGCCAAAGGCCTGGCACTGGACCGCGCGGCGGCGATCTTCAACGCTCAGGGCGTGCACGACGCGCTGATCAACATCGGCGGCAACATCCTGGCGCTGGGCAGCAAGGGCGGCTCGCCGTGGAAGGTGGGCATCCAGCATCCGCGCCATGCCGGCGCCCTGGCGGTGCTGGAACTGCACGACGGCGAGGCGATCGGCACTTCGGGGGATTACCAGCGCTTCTTCGAGGTGAACGGCAAACGCTATTGCCACCTCATCGATCCGCGCAGCGGCCTGCCCGCCGACCGGGTCGAGGCGGTGACGGTGCTGACGCGCGGCCCGCATGCCGGTACCCTGTCGGACGTTGCGAGCAAACCCCTGTTCATCGCCGGGCCGGCGGACTGGCGGCGCATGGCCGCCCGCATGGGCATTACCGAGGCGCTGATGATCGCAACCGACGGACGGGTCGAAGTGACCCGCGCCCTGGCCGGGCGCCTGGAGTGGGAAAAACCGGTTCCCCCGGCCCGCGTCGTCGATTAGGCTCAATTCAAGACTCACCCGGAGCAGCGCATGTTTACGTGGAAAAAGCACTTCGTCATCCTGGCCGACTATCAGCATTGGGCGAACGAGGTCCTGTTCAATGCCCTCGATCGTCTGGAGGCCGATGCCATCGCTGCCGATCAGGGACTTTTTTTCGGCAGCATCCACCACACCGTCGACCACATGCTGGTGGTGAGCGAGTCCTGGCTGGCCCGACTGATGGGCGAGAACAGCTCACCCAACTACCGCATCATCCATCATCCCGACTGGCGCGAGTTGAAGAACGCCCTGCGGCATGAGACCCGGCAACTGCAAAACTGGCTGCAGGACCAGCCGGACGACTTTTTCGATATCCAGGCGCATTTCCTGGGTGGTGACGGCAAGCCTCGGCAGATGTGGGTTCGCGATGCGCTCACGCATCTCTTTACCCATTTTGCGCACCACCGCGGCCAGGTTTCCGCGGTCATCACCCGCCTGGGCGGACCCAGCCCGGTAATGGACTACGTCCATTACCGGCGCGAGATGGACAAGCTGGTCAATGCGGCTCGGCAGGGTTCCGGCTGGACCGGGGCGGCCAAGGTGGCCGAAGCCGACGACGAACCTTTCTGATCCGGACTCCAGCTTGGCCGATTCCGACAAAACCAAACGTCCGACCCTGGGCATCAAGCCCGATGCCGAGGCCCCATCCGCCAGGACGCGGGCGCCGGTGCGGGGCCGGCATGTCCCGCGTGACCACAGCAAGCCCCTGCCGAAGCTGGCCGCCGACAAGGCGGCTGAAGCGAAAAGCGGCAAGGAGCGGCCAAAGGCTGGGCGACCGGAATCCGCCGAGGGAGGCAACGAGAGACGCCGCCCGCGTCCGCCGGGATCGGTACAGGCGCGCCCCGAACCTCGTGAGCAGCCCGAAGCGCAAGCTCCTTCAAGCCATGACAAGCGTGCACCCTACGCCGAACGGCCACGGACAGTGAACGTGGAACATTTCTTCGTCTCCTGCCCGCGCGGGCTGGAGGCCGAACTGGTCAGGGAACTGGCCGAGCTCGGTGTGACCGACGCGCGTCCGGCTGCAGGCGGTGCAGCCTTTCTCGGTGATCTGCAACTGGCCTGGCGGGTCAATCTCTGGTCGCGACTGGCCATCCGGGTTCTGTGGCGGGTGGCTGAAGGCCGCTATCGAAGCGAAGACGATCTCTACAGTAGCGCGCGTGAACTCGATTGGCCGCGCCTGTTCGATGTGTCGCGAACCCTCGCCGTCACCACCCTGGCGCACAAGAGTCCGCTCAAAAGCCTCAATTTCGCCAGCCTGAAAATCAAGGATGCGGTCTGCGACGGCTTCCGCGCATCGGTGGGCGAGCGCCCCAGCGTCGACACGCATACGCCGGACGTGCCGCTGGTCCTCTATCTGACCGCGGACCGATATACCCTTTACCTCGACCTGTCCGGCGAACCGCTCAACCGACGCGGCTTCCGCATCGAGCCTGCGACCGCGCCGATCAACGAGAACCTGGCCGCCGGCATCCTGCGACTGGCCGGCTGGAGTCCCGAGCAGCCGCTCTACGATCCGATGATGGGCGGCGGCACCTTCCTGATCGAGGCGGCGATGATGGCGCTGAACATCGCCCCCGGCCTGAATCATCACTTCGCGTTCGAGAAGCTCGGCAGCTTCGACATGGTGGAATGGCAGCGCCTGCGCAAGGGTGCCGAGGCCGCGCAGCACGAGCGTGAGCCGCTGGCGATTTACGGCTCCGACAATGACCCGTTGATGGTGCGTGCCGCCGGACTCAATCTGCAGGCCGCCGGACTGCTCGACTGCGTGGTTCTGCGCGAGGCGGATTTCCTGCAGGTGGATGCGCCGCCCGGCCCCGGGCTGGTGGTCAGCAATCCGCCCTATGGCGTACGCCTGTCGCTGGCGGATATGGCCTCGTTTTACAAGGACATGGGCGACACCTTGAAGAAGCGCTATGCCGGCTGGACTGCGGCCTTCATCTCCGCCGATCCGGAATTTCCCAAGCTGATCGGACTCTCTGCCAACCGTCGCACGCCGCTCTACAACGGCCCGCTGGAATGCCGTTTGTATTCCTACCGGCTGGTCAGTGGTTCAAACCGGGGCTGATGGCAGGTCTTCAATGGCATCGCGATTGGGCTAACTGCATCTTTGCAAATCATCACCCTGCGACTATCCTTTGTTCGGTTGCCGGGCAGAGCCTGGACGATCAAGGCTTTCAGGTGTTGCCTATAACTCTGGATGGTGGAGACGGATGGATACGTTCGTAGCCTGCGCGAGCAGATGGGTTGCCTTTCTATGGCTAGCCCTCGGTGGCACCCTGGCCCATGCGGAAGGGTCCGGACCGACCCCGGAAGCGCTGGAAAAGGCGCGCATCGCCAATCTCAAATGTCTGGAGTGTCACGCCGAGGACGCTTTGATGAACCCGCCTCTGGGGATCGTCAATCTGGAGAAACTGAGCGAAGTCGTCCTCGATCCGGGCATCTACAAAGCTTCGGTCCACGGTCGACTCGCCTGCACGCGGTGCCATACGGACGGATACACAGACTATCCGCACGCCGCGAACGCAAAGGAATCGACCAGTAACTGTTCGGACTGCCATTCGAAGAAAACCCGAAAGATCGAGCCGGAATTCGATCTGTCGGTTCACGCCAAGCATCTCAAGAGCACGTTCACTTGCCTGAACTGCCACGATCCGCACGTGATGCGGGTCGCGGCAGGCCTGGTGGACCCGGCCAAGATCGTGGATCAGGACAACCGCGTCTGTCTGGGCTGCCACGATTCCAACGAACGCTTCGCGAAATATGCCCCGGCGAAGAAGACGCGTCCCGCCATCGATGAAATCCATGCATGGCTGCCGAATACGCGGCTGCACTGGAAACACGTTCGATGCGTCGAATGCCACACCCCGTTGAGCAAGGAGGCCAGGCTCTCGCACGAGATCCTCAACAAGAGCAAGGCCGAGAAAAATTGCGTGAACTGCCATAACGCCGACAGTACGCTCAAGGCCCGTCTGTATCGGCACCTGGCCTCGGAGGAGAAGCACAAGTACGGTTTCCTCAACAGTGCGTTCCTCGGTACCTCCTACGTGGTCGGCGCAACCCGCAACCAGGTGCTGGACGACATCGTGATTGCCCTGGTCGCGCTCACCCTGGTCGGATCGCTGGTGCATGGCCTCCTCAGGATCATCGCAGCCTGGCTGCGGCGGAGTAAGCAGCATGACTGAACGCATTTATCTGTTGCCCCTCTGGATACGGCTGTGGCACTGGACCAACGCCGTGCTGATCGTCACGTTGTGCGTGACGGGATTCAGCCTCCATTTCGCCAGCCCGAACTCGCACATGATCGATTTTTCGCTGGCGGTGCGCATCCACAATACCGCCGGCGTGGCACTCATCTGCCTCTACGCGTTGTTCGTGGTCGCCAACGCGGTGAGCGGCAACTGGTGGCAGTACGTGCCGAAATCCCCGGGCGTCCTGCAGCGCTGCTGGCTGCAGATTCGCTACTACTGCCTGGGGGTGTTCAAAGGCGAGCGGGAACCCTTTCCGGTGACGAAACAGTCGAACTTCAATGCCCTTCAGTCGCTGATCTACTGGACTGTGACCTATCTCCTACTGCCCATTTCCGTCGCGACCGGCCTGATCTATCTCAACCCCCAATTTGCACCGGCCGAGGTGTTCGGGATGGATGGCTTGTTGCCGGTGGCCCTGCTTCACTACCTCGCGGCGACGCTCATCCTGCTTTATCTGCTGGCCCATGCCTACCTCGCCACCATGGGTGCGACCGTAACCAGCATGATCAGGACCATGATCACCGGCTGGCACGAATACGATGAACACGAGTGAAGACCCGATCGATTTAGCTGTTACTGACCACCGAAATGGAGGCATGACATGAAAGCCGGAACCATCAGTGCGTGCGTACTGTTCCCCGTCGTCGGACTGCTCTACGCACAGGGTGCCATGTGTGCCGTCGATGCCGTGGCGGCGCAGGCACTGGCAAAGAAGGAGGGTTGCTTCAAGTGCCACGGCATCGACAAGGAAAAGCAAGCCAAGTCACTGACGGAGATCGCCAAGAAATACAAGGGCAAGGCGGATGGCGACGCCAAGATCCTGACACAGATGACCACGGGGCCGAAGATCAAGCTTGAAGATGGCACCGAGGATGAGCACAAGATAATCAAGACCAAGGACAAGGCGGAAATCGACAATCTGATCGGCTGGATTCGCTCTCTGGCAAAGTAGGGCCGGTAGTCCCGAGCAGACCTGAACGGTAAGCCTCACGACGGGATACGCCGGAGGCTTGCCCTGAAATGGCAGGGCGTCATCCCGGGGTTTGATCGGGATTTGTTGTCTGCAGTGACTGGTTGCCGAGGCACAATTCGTTCTGGACTTTGTCCAAGTCACGTCCGTAAATGCTTATGATGTTTGCGTGGTCCGGGTTCATCCGGAGTAGACCGGGCAATTTGCCTTGACCCGCCAGTCACGGCCGGCCATGACAACCTGTGCTTCAGCCGAAATGCCTATCCCGCCGGACTTCGTCGGCACCTCCTCGGGAGTACGCTTCATGCAATGTTTTGAATATCTCGTCCGCAGCGATCTGCACGAAGGGGCCGAGAATGTCGCACGCACTTACGGTGGCAAGGAGCGCGAACGGCTTTCAGCCTACAACAACGTGGTGGTGACCGAACTCAACAAACTCGGCGCCTTGGGTTGGGAACTGATACAGGCGCCCGACATGGCCACCAACCGCAACTGGATTTTCAAGCGGCCAATAGGCTGAATCGCTGGCCGCGGGGGCCAGCCGGGCCTCGGATGTCCTATCGATCCACCATGCGGCCCCTGGCGAAATCGACAGGCAAAGCCAATGGTTCGGGGTGAAAGCATCAACCGTCCGCGGTTCTCGGAACCGGAATCCAATAGTCGCGTTCAACGCTCGATGGCCAGCAACTCGACTTCGAAGGTCAACACGGTGTTGG
>Ga0302322_100001267_pt1 | contig 20491 bp, 18 predicted proteins | sample Fen_T0_2_FD_203757 | JGI IMG/M metagenome (GOLD analysis project Ga0302322, IMG submission 203757) | Peat permafrost microbial communities from Stordalen Mire near Abisko, Sweden - Fen_T0_2 | ecosystem: Environmental > Terrestrial > Soil > Wetlands > Permafrost | place: Sweden: Abisko...
CGCCGCGCACCCCGAAGGTGAGGATCGCGCCGGGCCCCTTGGGCAGGTACTTCGCCGCCAGGTCGTGGTAGCGGTTCCCCGGCAGGCCCGGGTACTCCACCCAGGCGACCTCGGGGCGGCCGGCCAGGAACTCGGCGACCCGCTGCGCGTTCGCCACGTGCCGGCGCATCCGCAGCGACAGCGTCTCCAGCCCCTGCAGGAACAGGAACGCGTTGAACGGGCTCATCGCCGCACCGAAGTCGCGCAGGTAGTGCAGCCGCATCTTGAGGATGTAGGCGACGTCGCCCCACTTCTCCGCGTGCACGAACCCGCCGTACGCGGGATCCGGTTCGGTGAAGTCGGGGAACTTGCCGTTCGTCCAGTCGAAGGTCCCGCCGTCGACGACCAGGCCCCCGATGCTCGTGCCGTGGCCGCCGATGTACTTGGTGGCCGAGTGGACGACCACGTCCGCGCCGTGGTCGAACGGCCGGAACAGGTACGGCGTGGCGAAGGTGTTGTCGACGATGAGCGGCACCCCGGCGTCCGCCGCGACGCGGGCGATCGCCTCGACGTCCAGGATGTTGACGTCGGGGTTGCCGATCGTCTCGATGAACACCGCCCGGGTGCGGTCGGTGACGGCTCGCGCGACGTTCGCCGGGTCGGCGGCGTCGACCAGGTGGGTGGTCACCCCGTGCTTGGGCAGGGTGTTCGTGAAGAGGTTGAACGAGCCGCCGTACAGGGTCTTCGAGGCGACGATCTCGTCGCCGGCGCGGGTGATGTTCAGCACCGAGTAGGCGGTCGCCGCCGACCCCGACGCCAGCGCCAGGGCGCCGGTGCCGCCCTCCAGCGCCGCGATCCGGTTCTCCAGGACCTCGCAGGTCGGGTTGGTGATGCGGGTGTAGTCGAACCCGAACTCCTCGACCGCGCTGACGGCGGCAGCCTGGGCGAAGTCCTCGAAGACGAACGAGGTCGTCTGGTAGATCGGGACGGCGCGCGCCCGGACCGCGGCGTCGGGCTCCTGGCCGGCGTGGAGCTGGAGCGTGTCGAACCCGAACTGCCGCTCGGCGTCGGTCACGGTGGTGGGCCTCCTGGTCAGGGACGGTACTGGCGGACGGTACGGGGTCAGTGGGTGGCGGTCGTCTGCGGGTCGGGGATGTAGCCGATCCGCAGGAGGCGGTCGACCAGGCCGCCGTCGCCGCTCGTGGCCAGCCCGTCGGCGTCCCGGCGGATGCGCTTCCACAGGGCCAGGGCGACCCGGTGGGCCGGGCCGGAGAGGACGGCGTCCGCAGGGGCCTCGGCAGGGGCGCGACGGCCCGCGAGCCGGCCCTCCTCGACGGCCACGGTCCACCGTGCACCGGCGTCGGAGGCGTCCAGCGCCACGATGCCGCCCAGGTACAGCCCGGCCCGGCGGTCGGCGAGCAGCAGCGGAGCCCAGCGGTCGAAGACGGCGTCGATCAGGTCGACCGACAGGTCGACGGCCAGGGGGTCCTGCTGGTCGCCCGCGCTCTGCGCGTCGAAGCGGTGGACGGCGACCTCGGTGACGACGGACCGGTAGACCTCGGCGAGCGGGCGCAACGCGCCGGTCGGGTAGGTGGGCACGGGAGCGGTGGGGTCGGCCGCCCGGGCCGCTGCCAGGAAGTCCGCCGCGGCGGCCTGCAGGGCGTCCGCGCCCGGCTCCCCGCCCGCGCCGGGGAGCGCGTCCGGCAGCGCCTCCGGGGGCGTGCCGGGCCGGGCCAGGGACGCCGCGTGGGCCAGCACCGACGTCACGTGGGCCGTGAGGCTCGCGACGTCGAAACCCGGGTACGACCGGGAGCGCGCCGTGGCGGGCAGCGCGCGTGCGGTCCCGGCGAGCAGGGCCGCCTCCGCCTCGACCAGGTCGAGGTAGCGCTGCGGGGGCAGGCTGGCCGGCGCCTGCGGGACGGTCCGGGAACCGGTGAGCGACATGGGACCCCTATCTCGACAACTTCAGTAAGGATTCCTCCCCGGCGCCGCCCGTGACAAGGGTCGTCCGGGCCACATCCGGGAACGGCGGCTCAGGAGGCCGCCCGCGAGGCCGCCCACGCCTGGGCCAGGAGCTCGTAGGACCGCACCCGGTGCCGGTGCTCGTAGGTGATCGTCGTGAGCAGCAGCTCGTCGGCCGCCGTCACCCGCTGCAGCGTCCGCAGGCGCTCGACGACGTCGTCCGGCGTCCCGACGAACCGGGTGGCGAGGCGGTCCCGGACGACCTCGCGCTCGGCGTCGGTCCAGGGGTGCTCGCGGGCCTGTGCGGGCGAGGGGTACTGCGGGGCGCCCGAGCCGGCCCGGATGCCCAGCACCCACAGCCCGAACCCCTCCGCGAGTTCGCGTGCCAGCTCGGCGTCCGGCGCGGCGAGGACGTCCGCGGACACCAGCACGTGCGGCCGCCGCAGCACCGGCCCCGGCCGGAAGGCCGCCCGGTACGCCTCGACCGCGTCCAGCACCGTGCCCGGACTGACGTGGTAGTTGGCCGCGAACGGCAGGCCGAGCTGCCCGGCGAGCTGCGCGCTCTCCCCCGCGCCGCTGCCGAGCAGCCAGACCTGCGGGCGTCCGGCCGAGGCGGCGGGCGCGCTGACCGCCTGGCCGTCGGGCGCCCGGCCACGGCCTTCGAGGAGGTCGAGGATCGCGCGGACCTGGTCGCCGAAGGGTTCCGGCACGGCGCCGGGCAGCTGCAGGAGCGCCGCGACCGCCCCGAACCGCTTCGGGTCCAGGCGGGACAGCGGGAACGGCTCGGGCAGGAGCAGCCCGTCGACCACCCGGTCGGGCGACCCGGACGACGACCCGGCGGGCGGCGGCCCGCCCCGGTGGCCGGAGCGGCCCAGGCCCAGATCGATCCGGTCCGGGTGGAGGGCGGCCAGGGTGCCGAACTGCTCCGCGACGTCGAGCGCCGTCCGGTAACCGGCCAGGACGGCACCCGAGCCCACGCGCAGGCGCGACGTGCGCGCGGCCACCGCGGCGACGAGCACGGCCGGCACGGACGACGCGACGCCCGGCACGAGGTGGTGCTCGGCCACCCAGAACCGGTGGTAGCCCGCGCGCTCGACGGCGACCGCGAGGTCGAGGGTGTCGGCGAGGGCCCGGGCCGCGGACCCTCCGGCGCTGATCGGGGACAGGTCCAGCACCGACAGCGGGGTCGTGGCAGGCATGAGGTCCTCCGGGAGGCGGTGGGTTCCGACCCTGCCATGTTCACTATGTTGGTTGATATTGACAAGTATCTGGCGGCGCGCCTAGCGTTGGGGCAGGTCACGAGCCCCAGCGCGAAGCCCCGGCTGGCTGGGCGGCAACCCTCCGCCGCGGCGGGGTGCTCCGGATGGGGACCAGGCCGCGCCGGCCCAGGGCGTGGCAAGCGCGAGCACGGCCGGCGGACGGCGACCGCCCGGCCCGGGAAGGGACGCAGCCATGAGCTCGACCGTGGACAGCTCCACCGCGGACGACGCCGTCGTCGCGCGGCCCTCGACCGGCGGGCCGGCCGCCCGGCCGCCCGACCCGCTGCTCACCAGCCGGGTCGTGCCGCGCCGCCGCGTCGGCCTCTGGCTCGCGACGGCCGCCGTCCTGGTGCTGGTGGCCCAGACCGTCAACGGGCTGGTCACCAACCCGTTCTACGCCTGGGACCGCTTCGGCTACTGGGTCTTCCGCCCGGTCATCCTCGACGGCCTGGTCGTGACGCTCGAGGTGGCGGCGCTGAGTGCGGTGCTCGGCTTCGCGGGCGGGGTGCTGCTGGCGCTGGCCCGGCTCTCGCGCAGCCCGCTGCTGCAGGTGGTGAGCTGGGCCTACGTCTGGCTCTTCCGGTCGATCCCGATCATCGTGCTGCTGCTGTTCCTCTACAACTTCACCGCCCTCTACGCCCGGATCGGTCTGGGCATCCCGTTCGGGCCGCAGTTCGTGACGACCCGGACGACGGATCTGCTGAGCGCCTTCGCCGTCGCGGTCCTCGGCCTCAGCCTCAACGAGGCCGCGTACGCCGCGGAGATCGTGCGCGGCGGAATCCTCGCGGTGGACGCGGGACAGGTGGAGGCGGCGCACGCCCTGGGCCTGTCGCCGGGCCGCCTCTTCGCCCGCATCGTGCTCCCGCAGGCGTTGCGGGCCATCGTGCCGGGCTACGTCAACCAGCTCATCGGGCTGGTCAAGTCGTGCTCGCTGGTCTTCTACGTCTCCGTGCTCGACATCTTCGGCGCCGTCCAGTCGATGAGCTCGACGTACCCGGCAGACATCATCCCGCTGCTGATCGTCGCCACGGCCTGGTACGTCCTGCTCACCAGCGCGCTGTCCGTCGTCCAGTACTACGTGGAGCGCCACTACTCCCGCGGCGCCCTGCGCACGCTGCCGCCCACGCCGCTGCAACGGCTGCGGGCCGCCGTGAGCACGCCGGCCCAGCGGGCCTCGCGCCGGGACGGGGTGACGGCGTGACCACGGTCGAGCTGGAGGTCCCCGCACCGGAGATCCCCGCCCTCGAGGTGAGGGGCGCCCGCAAGGCGTACGGCACGCACCGGGTGCTGGACGGCGTCGACCTCACCGTGGCCGCGGGCCAGGTCGCGGTGATCCTCGGGCCGTCCGGCTCGGGCAAGTCGACGCTGCTGCGCGCCGTCAACCACCTGGACCCGCTCGACCTGGGGTACGTGCGCGTCTTCGGCGAGCTCATCGGCGTCCACGAGCGCCGCGGCCGGCTGCACGAGCTGTCGCCCCGCCAGGTGCGCGAGCAGCGGGCCGGAATCGGGTTCGTGTTCCAGAACTTCAACCTCTTCGGTCACCTCACGGTGCTCGACAACGTCGCCGAGGGGCCGCTCGCCCATGGCCGGCTGGACCGGGAGGCCGCCCGGAAGCGGGCCCGGGAGCTGCTCGAGCGCGTGGGGATCGCCGAGAAGGCCGACGCCTACCCGCGCCAGCTCTCCGGCGGCCAGCAGCAGCGGGTGGCGATCGCCCGGGCGCTGGCCCTGCAGCCGCGGATCGTGCTCTTCGACGAGCCGACGTCCGCGCTCGACCCCGAGCTCGTCGGCGAGGTGCTGGCCGTGATCCGCGACCTGGCGAGCACCGGCACCACGCTCGTCGTCGTCACCCACGAGATCGGCTTCGCCCGCGAGGTCGCCGACGTCGTGGTGTTCATGGCGGACGGCCGCGTCGTGGAGTCCGGGCCGCCGCAGCAGGTCATCGACGCGCCGGTCCACGCCCGCACCCGGGAGTTCCTGGCCAAGGTGCTCTGACCCCACCACCGCACCTCCGGCGCCGGCCCGCCCGGGCGCGCCGGCGCTCCACCCACCCCTGAAGACCATCGACCAGAGGAGAACCATGTCCCCCGCCAGGACCGGCCTGCGCCGCCCGCTCGGAACGGCGACGGCCGCCGCGCTCGCCACCGTGCTCGCCACCGGGCTCGCGGCCTGCGGCTCGAGCAGTTCCACCGCCTCGCCGTCCCCGGCCGCGGCGTCCGGCGGCAGCACGCAGGTCGTCGTGGCGCAGAACACGGGCGCCCCCTTCGCCGAGACGAGCATCGCGGTGGCGCGGCAGGACGCGATCCGCGCGAAGCTGCCGAAGACCCTGCTCGACGGCGGCGAGCTGCGCATCGGCGTCGGCGCACTCCCCTCGGGCTTCCCGCCGCTGGCCTTCGTCGGCACCGACCAGAAGACGCTCACCGGGGCCGAGCCCGACCTCGGCCGCCTCGTCGCCGCCGTCCTCGGCCTCAAGCCGGTGCTCAGCAACTCCACCTGGGAGAACCTCTTCGTCGGGTTCGACAGCGGCCGGACCGACGTCGGCTTCTCGAACATCACCGACACCGAGAAGCGCAAGGAGAAGTACGACTTCGCCAGCTACCGGCAGGACAACCTCGGCTTCGAGGTGAACGCGGCCAGCACCTGGAACTTCGACGGGAAGTACGAGAACCTCGCCGGTCAGAAGGTGTCGGTGAGCCGTGGCACCAACCAGGAGAAGATCCTGCTGGAGTGGAAGGCGAAGCTGGAGGCGGCGGGCAAGACGCTGACGATCCTCTACTACCCGGACAACAACGGCGTCCACCTGGCCCTCACGTCCGGCAAGATCGACACCTATTTCGGGCCCAACCCGGGGATCGCCTACCACGTCGCCCAGGTCAAGGGGACGCCGAGCGCCACGCGCAGCGCGGGCACGTGGTCCGGCGCCGGCGCGACGCTGCAGGGCCTCATCGCCGCGACGACGAAGAAGGGCGGCGGGCTCGTCCAGCCCGTCGCGGACGCCCTGAACTACCTCATCGCGAACGGCCAGTACGCCCAGTGGCTCAAGGCCTACAACCTGGAGAACGAGGCCGTGAAGACCTCCGAGGTCAACCCGCCCGGCCTGCCGCTCACGAACGCCTGACGGGTCGATGACGGGTACCGATCCCTGGGACGTGGCGGTCGTCGGCGCGGGAGTCGTCGGCGCCGCCACGGCCTGGGCCCTGGCCCGGCGCGGCGCCCGGGTGGTGGTGCTGGAGCAGTTCGAGCCCGGCCACCCGTGGGGCGCCTCCCACGGCCGGGCCCGGATCTTCCGGACGGCGTACGCCGACGCCCTGTACGTCGAGCTGGCCCGGGCCGCCCTGCCGCTCTGGCGCGAGCTGGAGCGGCAGGGCGGCGTCGAGGTGCTCACCCTCACCGGCGGCGTGGACCACGGCGAGGCCGCCGCGATCGCGGGGATCGCCGCGGCGCTGCAGGCCGCCGGGGAGCCGCACGAGCGCGTCACCGCCGCGGAGGCGGCGGCCCGCTGGCCGGGGCTCGCCCTCGACGACCCGGTGCTCCACCACGAGCGGGCCGGACGGATCGACGCCGACGCGGCGGTGCGGGCCTTCCTCGACGTCGCGGTCGCCGCGGGCGCGCAGCTCCGGACGGCCGCGGCGGTGACGGCGGTCGAGGCCCGCGCCGAGGACGACGTCCGGCTGGTCACGGAGACCGGCACGGTCCACGCCCGGCACGCGGTCCTGGCGGCGGGCGGCTGGACGGCGGACCTGGCCGCGCACGTCCCCGGCCTGCGGCTCCCGCCGCTGCGCCTCACCCAGGAGCAGCCGGCCCTCTTCCCCGCCGTCCTCCCCCCGACCGGCTCAGGGCCCTGGCCGACGTTCGTCCACCACACCGCCGACCCGGCCGACGGCGTCTACGGGCTGGCCGGGCCCGAGGGCGTCAAGGTGGGGCGGCACGGCGTGGGGCCCGTCGTCCGGCCGCAGGACCGGGCCCGGGACGCCGCCCGCGTGGACGCCGCCGAGCTCGCCCGGCTGGTCGGGTACGCCCGCCACCGGCTGCCCGGTGTGGACGCCGCCCGGGCCGTCGCCCAGACGTGCACCTACACGAGCACGCCGGACGCCCACTTCGTCGTCGACGGCGCCGGGCCGGTCACCGTGGCGGCGGGCTTCTCCGGGCACGGGTTCAAGTTCGCCCCCGCCCTCGGCGAGCTGGTGGCGCACCGCGTGCCGGGGGCGTTCGGCGGGGGCGCGATCCCCGCACTCACCCCCGATCTGCTGGAGCGGGCCCTCCACCGGTTCCGCGGTGACCGCTGACCCTGTTCACACGGTCACATCGTGCTCCCCTACGGCGGCCAGGACCTCGTGCAGGGCGCGCCAGAGTTGCCGGGCGTCGGCCACGGAGTAGCTGCCGCCCTCCACCTGGATCGTGGGGCTCCTGCGCTCCCAGGTGTCGCCGAGGGGCAGGTCCACGACCGAGACCGAGACGTCGGTCGGCTGCGGACGCCCGATGAATTCCACCGGGACGCAGGGATGCACTCCGCTGAGCCGCTCGTGCACCACCTCGCGCGGAACCTCTTGACCAAGGTGGGCCTGGCCCCGGCCGACCTCGTCGGCCTGCCCCAGGAGGAGGCAGCGGCTCGCTGGACGCGATGACTCTCGGGCGACACGTAGCCGCAGGCGGCCGGATCGCGCTTTGATTCCCCTCTGCCCGAACCCTCGCGCCATGTGGGCGGCCGACCCACCGGTACGCGCCCCGCCGCCGTCAGGGGTGGACGCGGCGGAAGGCGGCGTCGTGGTACAGCAGCGGCGACCCCGGCTCCGCCCGGCCCCCGACGTGCAGCACCTTCACCAGGACGATCGAGTTGTCCCCGGCGGGGAAGCGCTCCTCGACCGCGCCGACGAGCCACGAGACGCACCCGTCGAGCACCGGCACGCGGCGCGGGCCCGGGGCCCACACCGTCGGCGCGGCGAACCGGTCGGCGCCGCTGCGGGCGAACCTCGCGGCCAGGTCGGCCTGCTCCACCCCGAGCAGGTGGATCCCCACGTACCGGGTCAGCGAGACGGCCGGCCAGGCGGACGCGGTGTGCGAGATGTTGAACGACACCCGCGGCGGGTCCGCGGAGACCGACGTCAGCGACGTCACGGTGAAGCCCACCGGCCCCGACGTGCCGCTCGCGGTGACGACGGCGACCCCGGCGGCGTGCCGGCGGAACGTGCGTCGCAGGTCGTCGGCGGAGGCGTACGGCAGGTCCTCGTAGTCCAGGTACTCGGCCCCGGTCACCTGGCGCTCCGGGCAGGCGGTCACGATCCCACCGCCACGGCCTCGACGACGGACCGCAGGAGCACCGCCGCGACGTCCAGCCACGCCTCGATCACGGCGCCCGGATCGGCGAGGTCCTTCTCCTGCACCACGAGCGCGGGCGTCGGCAGGACGGCGCCGAGCTCCAGCAGGAGCGGGCGCAGGTGGACGTCGGCGGCGAGGGAGTGGGCGGGCGAGCCGACGGTGATGACCGGCACCGCCACCGTGCGGCGCAGCGCCCCGCCCGCGACGTGGTCGAGGAACGCCTTGAGCAGGCCCGTGTAGCTGCCCTTGTAGATCGGCGTCGCGACGACGGCGAGGCGCGCGGCGTGCAGCCGGGCGAGCGGCCCGGCGTAGCGGTCCGCGGACCCCTCCCCCAGCGGCGCACCGGCCGTGGCGAGCAGGGCGCCGAGGTCGACGAGCGCGCCCGGCGGATCGGCGGCCTCGACGCCCAGCCGGGCGAGGACGGCGTCCAGGACGGCCGTCGCGAGGCCCGCCGTCCGCGACGCGGGCCGGGGGTTGCCGACGACGGCGACGACGTCGAGCGCGGTCACCGGACACCTCCCGCGACGGGCGTGCCGGGTCCGACGGACGCCGGGACCGCCGCGCCGCGGTCGTGCGGCGCGTCCCAGTCGGGGACCGGCCGGCCAGGGCGGGTGAAGGTGGAGAAGTCCGTGCTGTCGCGGAACGCCGGCTGCTGGTAGAGGTCGCGCGCGTAGGCCCACAGCGTGGGCAGGTCGGCGAGCGACCAGGGGCCGAGGACGCCGTCCGCGTTGTAGGTGACGTCGAGGCGCACGAGCGTCACCCACAGCCGCACGTCGGACTCGGTGATCGAGTCGCCGTGCAGGTACCGGGAGCCGCGCAGGCGCTCGTCGAGCTCGTCGAGGGTGGCCCGCAGGACCGCGCGGGCGGCGTCGGCGGTCGGCCCGGTGCCGGCGGCGGTCGTCACGCCCTGGTTGACGTCGACGAGCAGGCGCTCGTCGAGCGCGTCGATCGCCGGGCGCAGCGGCTCCGGGTAGGTGTCGGTGCCGGGGAGGGCCCACCGGTCGAAGGCCGTGGTGAGGTCGATCGTGAGGTCCGCGAAGGTGTTGCTGACGATCCGGCCGCTCACCCGGTCCCAGAGCGTGGGCACGGACACGTGCCCGTCGAAGCCCGGCTCGGTCGCCTCGTACGCCTCGCGCAGCAGGGTGAAGCCGTTCACCGGGTCGGGCCCGGTGGCCTCGCGGAAGGCCCAGCCGCGCCCGTCGCGGGCGTTGTCGACGGAGGAGAGCGACACCACGCCCTGCAGGCCGCGCAGGGCCCGCACGATGACGACCCGCTGCGCCCAGGGACAGAACCAGCCCGAGTAGAGGTGGTAGCGGCCGGCCTCGGCGGGGAACGCGCCGTCCGGGCCGCCGATGCGCCCCGCGAAGCGGTACAGCGGCCGGGGGTCGTCGGGGTCGCGGCGGACCCGGTACTCCCCGTGCCGCCGGGTGTCGACGGGGCTCGCGAACCGGGCGGGGGGTGCCGCCGCCGGGCTGTCGGTCAGGTAGGTCATGGCCGCTCCTCCAGGGTTCACGGTGACCGGAACGTACCCCCGGGGAGCACTACTTGTCTATAGTCTTGGTCCAGTTAGTAGACATGATCTGAGGTCGGATGCGAGGGTGGAGCGCATCCGCCGGACCGACCTCGAGGGAGCACCCGCCCATGGCCCCCCGCCCTCCCCTGCACCTCGCCGTCGCGCTGGACGGCGCCGGCTGGCACCCCGCGGCCTGGCGCGCCCCGGACGCCCGCCCTCGGGACCTGTTCACCGCCGGCTACTGGCGCGACCTGGTCACCGAGGCCGAGCGCGGCCTGCTCGACCTGGTCACGATCGAGGACGGCCTCGCCCTGCAGTCCGCCGACCCGTTCCGGCCCGACGACCGCACCGACGCCGTCCGCGGGCGCCTGGACGCCGTCCTCGTGGCGGCCCGGGTGGCGCCCCTCACCCGGCACGTCGGCCTGGTCCCCACGGTCGTCGCCACCCACACCGAGCCCTTCCACGTCTCCAAGGCGATCGCCACCCTCGACCACGTGAGCCTCGGCCGCGCCGGGGTGCGGGTCCGCATCTCCGCCCGCCCCGACGAGGCCGCCCTGTTCGGACGGCGCGCCGTCCCGCCGCTCGACCCGCGCGGGCCGCTCGCACCGGACCAGGAGCAGCTGGTGGCCGACCTGCTCGACGAGGCCGGCGACCACGTCGAGGTGCAGCGCCGGCTCTGGGACAGCTGGGAGGACGACGCCGAGATCCGCGACGCCGCGACCGGCCGGTTCATCGACCGCGACCGGCTGCACTACATCGACTTCATCGGCCGCCGGTTCTCCGTCAAGGGTCCCTCCATCACGCCCCGACCGCCGCAGGGCCAGCCGGTGGTGGCGGTGCTCGCGCACACCGAGCCCGTGGTGCGGCTGGGCGCGCGGGTGGCGGACGTCGTCCTGGTGACCCCGCGCGACGCGGCGGACGCGGCCCGGCTCGTCGCGCTGGTGCGGCGCGAGCAGGAGGCCGCCGGGCGCGGCGGCGAGACGGTGCACGTCCTGGCTGACGTCGCGGTGCTGCTCGACGCGTCCCCGGCCGCGGCGCGGGACCGCCGGGAGCACCTCGACGAGCTGGCGGGCGACCTGGTCCCGGCGGGGTACACCGGCGACGACGCGCACCTGGTCACGGGCACGGCCGCCGAGCTGGCCGACCTCCTGCTGGAGTGGCAGGACGCCGGCGTCAGCGGGTTCCGGCTGCGGCCTGCCACGCTCCCCCACGACCTGGAGGCCGTGACCCGCGCCCTGGTGCCGCTCCTGCAGGATCGCGGCGCCTTCCGCCAGGGCTACGCCACCTCCACCCTGCGCGGGCACCTCGGCCTGGCCCGGCCCGCGAACCGCTACGCCACGGCGTGAACGACCTCCGCCACCCCCGCCGAGACCCCTGGAGCTGACGTGACCCGCCCGCGCAAGCAGATCCACCTGGCCGCGCACTTCCCCGGCGTCAACAACACCACCGTCTGGAGCGACCCGCGCTCGGGCAGCCACATCGACTTCGCCTCGTTCGTGCACCTGGCACGGACGGCGGAGCGCGCCAAGTTCGACTTCTTCTTCCTCGCCGAGGGCCTGCGGCTGCGCGAGTACAACGGGCGGATCCACGACCTCGACGTCGTCGGGCGCCCGGACACGTTCACCGTGCTCGCCGCGCTCGCCGCCGTCACCGACCGGCTCGGCCTGGCCGGGACGATCAACTCCACCTTCAACGAGCCGTTCGAGGTGGCACGCCAGTTCGCCACGCTCGACCACCTCTCGGCCGGGCGGGCCGCGTGGAACGTCGTCACCTCGTGGGACGCGTTCACCGGGGAGAACTTCCGGCGGGGCGGGTTCCTCCCCCAGGACCAGCGGTACGAGCGGGCGGAGACGTTCCTGCGCACCGCGACCGAGCTGTTCGACTCCTGGCGCGGCGACGAGATCGCGGCGGACGCCGACGCCGGGGTGTTCCTGCGCGACCCCGCGGCGGGGGCTTTCCGGCACGAGGACGCGCACTTCGCCGTCCGGGGCCGGTTCTCCGTGCCCCGCTCGCCGCAGGGCCGTCCGGTGATCCTGCAGGCCGGCGACTCCGACGGCGGCCGGGAGTTCGCGGCGTCGAGCGCCGACGCCATCTTCACCGGGCACAACACGCTGGAGGCGGGCCGGGCGTTCCACGCCGACGTCAAGCGCCGCCTCGCCCGCTACGGCCGGGCCCGCGACGACCTCAAGGTGCTGCCCGCCGCGACGTTCGTGCTGGGCGACACCGACGCCGAGGCCGAGGAGCTGGCCCGCGAGGTCACGCTCGCGCAGCACAGCGGGCCGACGGCGCTGCGCTTCCTGGAGCAGGTCTGGAACCGCGACCTGTCGGGCTACGACCCGGACGGCCCGCTGCCCGACGTCGACCCGGTGGACGGCGAGAACACCGTCGTCCAGGGACGGGCCAGCGTGCGCCTCTTCCGCGACCGGCTCGCCACGGCCCGCGAGTGGCGCGCCCGCGCGGAGGGCGAGGGCCTGTCGATCCGGCAGCTCGTCGTCGCGCTGAGCGGCGGCCAGACCTTCGTCGGGTCGCCCGCCACGGTGGCCGACCGGATCGACGCGCTCGTGCAGGCGGACGCCGCGGACGGTTTCATCCTGGTGCCGCACCTGACGCCCGGCGGGCTCGACCCGTTCGCCGACCGCGTCGTCCCGCTGCTGCAGGAGCGCGGCGTCTTCCGGGCCGACTACACCGGCACCACCCTGCGCGAGCACCTCGACCTGCCGCCCCTGCCCGCACCCGGCGGCGGCCGGACCGGCGGCCGGTCCGGCGACGTCGCCGCGAGCCGCGCGTGACGGCGCCGGACCTGACGCTGGTCGAGGACCCCGGCCTGGGGGCACCCGTCCTGGACAACCCGGTGTGGGCGTCGCTCGCCGGGCGCCACGCCCACCTCGCCGAGCGCCACGGGCTCGCGGCCCGGTACCGCACCGACGTCTCGCCGTTCGTCGCGCTCGCCGACACCGCCGACCCGCAGGCCTGGGCCGACCTCGGCGCGCTCCTCGGACCCGGCGCGGCCGTCGTCCTCACCTCGCCGATCGTCGACGTCCCGGCCGGGTGGGACGTCGAGATGCGCGGGGAGGGCGTGCAGCTCGTGGACACCCGCCTGGACGCGCGGCCCGACCCCGAGGCGGTGCGGCTGGGCCCGGCGGACGTGCCCGCGATGCTCGACCTCGTCGCCCGGACCCAGCCCGGGCCGTTCCTGCCCTCGACGATCGAGCTCGGTGACTACCTGGGGATCGTCCGGGACGGGCGGCTCGTCGCGATGGCCGGTGAGCGGCTGCATCCCGAGGGCTGGACCGAGATCAGCGCCGTCTGCACGGACGCCGCCCACCGCGGGCACGGCCTGGCGAGCCGGCTGGTGCGGGCCGTGGCCCACGGGATCCGCGAGCGCGGGGAGCACCCGTTCCTGCACTCCGCGGCCACGAACACGACGGCGATCCGGCTCTACCTGGAGCTGGGGTTCGCGCTCCGGCGCCGGACGACGTTCGCGGCGGTCCGTACCCCGGGGTGAGCGCCGTCCAGGTGCGGCGCCGTGCCAGGTGCGGCGCCGTGCCAGGTGCGGCGCCGTGCCAGGTGCGGCGCCGTGCCAGGTGCGCGCTGTGCCCGGCCGCTGCTAGGGTCCGCGTCCTGATCCCGACGTGACCCGCAGCACACGCCACCGAGGAGAGATGGCCACCGCCCCGCCCTCGCCCCTGCCCGCCCCGCGGCCGCTCGGCCGGGCGGTGGCGTTCGCGGCGGTCGCGGTGCCGGTCGGCCTGACCGGCCACCTCGCGGCGCGCGGCCAGGCCCCCGACGAGGCGTCGGTGCTCCTGGCGTTCGCCGCGGTCGTGCTCGGGCACCGCGTGCTCGTGGCCGGCCGGGAACGGTCCTGGCCGGTGCTGACGGCGTGGCTGGCCGCCGCGCAGCTGCTGCTGCACGTGGTCCTGCCGGCGGCGCAGGCGTCCGGGCACGTGCACGGGCCCGCGGGAGGCGCGGCGCCGTCGGCCCCGCTGATGGTGGCCGCGCACGCCGTCGCGGCGGCCGTCCTCGGGTGGTTCCTCCGGCAGGGCGAGCGGGCCCTCTGGTCGGCCGCGCGGCGGGCCGGGGTACGGCTCGCGGCAGCCGGCCGTTCCTGGCGTCGGGCACACCGTGAGGTCCGGGCGGCGCTGGCGGTAGCCCTGCGGCGGCTCCTGCCGCGCGATGTCCGTCGGGCCGCGACGGCGTCGGGTGCGGGCGCGGGGGCCACGGCGTGGTCGCCGTCCGCCGTCCGGTCACGGCTCGTGACGGCGGGCCGGCACCGGCGCGGGCCGCCGCGCGCCGTCCGCGTCTGACGTCCACCCCTCTCCCCGATCCGCGGCCCTCGCGCGCCCGGACGCACCGTCATGCCTGGAGTCCCCATGCCCATCGCCACCCTCACGGCCACCCGCCGGGGCGCGCGCCGCGCCGCCGCCCTGGTCACCCTGACCGCCGCCGCCACGCTCCTGCTCGCCGGACCCGCGTCGGCGCACATCACCGTCGGCGCGGACGACGCCCACCAGGGCGCGCCCGACACCCTCCTCACGTTCCGCGTCCCGACCGAGGAGGACGGCGCCTCGACCGTCAAGCTCACCATCTCGTTCCCGAAGGCCACCCCGATCGCCTCGGTGAAGCCGGGGCCCAAGCCCGGCTGGACGATCGCCACCACCGTCTCGCGGTTCGACACCCCGATCACCACGGACGACGGGACCGTCACCGAGGGCGTCACCCAGGTCGTCTACACCGCCTCCAGCCCCGCAGCGGGCATCCCGTCCGGGCAGTTCGACACCTTCCAGCTGCTCGTGGGCCCGCTGCCGGCCAAGGCGGCGGCGCTCTCGTTCCCGACCGTGCAGGGGTACAGCAACGGCAAGACCGTCTCCTGGGTGCAGCCGGTCACCGACCCCGCCCACGAACCCGACAACCCCGCCCCCAGCCTGCGCCTGGCGCCCGCCGCCCCCGAGAGCCCCTCGGCGGCACCGGCCGCGGCGATGACGTCGCCCTCGTCGACGTCACCCTCGACGTCTTCGTCGACGTCCTCGGACGGCGTCCGGACGCTCGCGATCGTCGCTCTCGTGGTCGCGATCGTGGGCCTGCTCGCTGCTGCCGGCGGCGTCCTCCTCGCGCGGCGGCGCACCATGTGACGCGGGCCGGGCCCGCGCACCCGGCACCTTCCGATCGCCGGGCACCTTCCGATCGCCGGGCACCTTCCGATCGCCGGGCACCCCCGGGCCTGCGGTAGGCCGCCCGGTGGCCGGCCGCGTCCGGCGCGCGACAAGCACCTGACGGTCGGGACGACGCCACCGCCGAAGGCCGCGGATGTTGACACACTGCTGTCGGAACATCGACGAGACGGTGGGTGGGAGTGCAGTGGCCAGGGGGGTCGCGCGACAGGCGCGAGCACGGGCGAGCCTGATCGCCGGGGCCGTCGTGGCGTGCGCGGCCTGCGCGGCGCCGGCTCCGGTGCGGATGCCGGTGCACGGACCGTCCGCTCCGGGCGCCGGTTCCGCCCCGGCCCCGCCGCCGGTCGTGACGTCGGCCCGGCCTGCGGGCGACGGGCGCACGTCGTCCGCGCTCGCCCTGGCCTCCCCGATGCCGCCGACGCCGGCCCATCCTTTCGCCCGTTACCTGGTGACGGGCGCGCGCAGCGGCGTCCGGGCGCCGGTCCTGGTGCGGCTGCCGCCGGAGTACTTCGCGCCCGGACAGGAGGCCCGCCGCTTCCCGGTGATCGAGACCTTCCACGGCTCCCCGGGCCATGAGGAACAGTGGCTCGGGAAGCTCCGCCTCGGCCACGTGCTCGACGAGGCCGTCGCCGCCCGTCGGATGAGTCCTGCGATCATCGTGTCCCCGAGCATGAACTACCCGGACGACCGGACCGACCGCGAGTGCGTGGACGGCGGCCCCGGCCGCCCGGCGCTGGAGACCTGGGCGGCCGTGGACGTCCCCGACTGGGTGGCGCGCTCGTTCCGGGCCCGCACCGACCGGGACGCCTGGGCGACGATCGGGCTGTCCGCGGGTGGCTGGTGCGCCGCGATGGCGAGCATGCTGCACCCCGACCGGTACCGGGCGGCCGCCGTGCTGTCGGGCTACTTCCGGCCGCAGTTCCCGGCCGTGCCCGCAGACCCCGTGACGCCGGACCAGGCCCGGCGCTACGACCTGCTGGCCCTCGCCCGGACGGCGCCGCCCCCGGTCGCGGTCTGGCTGGTGACGTCGCCGAACGACCCCGAATCCTTCGTCAGCAGCCACGCCCTGGAGAAGGCCCGGCCACCGCTCGCCGTGACGTCGGTGGTCCTGGCGCACCAGGACCATTCCTGGACGGTGTGGGCGCACCTGCTGCCCGATGTCCTGGCCTGGCTCGTCCGGGTGGCACCCGGGTTCGCCCCCGGCGCGCGGGCCGGAACCTGATCGCGGAGCTCGGCGGCGCCCCGCCGGACGGTCAGCCGGCCCCGGCGGGGCTGCGGGCGTAGGCGCGGCGCACCGGCGGCGTCGACAGCGCCCGCCGGACCAGCAGCAGGACCGCGGAGAAGGCCACCTGCTCGACGACCATCCACGCCGGGTAGAGGCCCGGCACCAGGCAGGTGCCGATCGCGATCACCGGGAACACCACGCTGAACAGCCGCAACCGGGAGTAGGCCCATCGGAACCCGAGCCGGGCCCGCCAGACGAAGTAGAGCAGCGTGCCCGCGATCCCGAAGACGACCAGCAGGCGCCACCAGACCAGCAGCGGCACCCGGTCCCCCTCCTCGGTGAGCACGAACGCCTCCACCACGGCCGCCGCGCCGATCACGAACTCGGCGACCAGCAGCTGCGTCACCCGGTGGAACGCCGCGAGGACGCGCGGGTCGGCCCGGTCCGCCTCGGGCACGCGCTGCGTCGCCCGGCGGCCCGCGGCGATCCGGTCGAGCACCGCGACCAGCCGCTCGACGTCCATGCAGTACCTCACCGTCCTCGGAGCGATGGCGGAGCCAGGTCCGCCAGCAGGCCGTCCATCACCCGCTCCTCCATGACGGCGCGGCCGTGGCGGGCCAGTTCGGCGGCCACGCCAGGGTCCCACGGGCTCCCGGCGGGAGCGCCGCGGAGGGGCTCGGAATCGCCGCGGGCCAGGCCGGCGAGGTAGTCCGCGCGGGTCATCCGCCAGGGCAGGGCGTCGAACCGGCGGACGGCGTCGGCGGTGGTCCGCAGGCCGGTCCAGTCCAGGTCGGCGTGCCACCGCACCCGGGCGCCGGCGCGCGCGGCGGCGTCCAGCAGGCGCAGGCACGCCGCCGACGGCACGCCCTCGGTGCACACCAGGGCGCTGCCGTGGCCGGCCAGCTCCGAGGCCGCCGTCCGCAGGACCGCCGGGTTCTCGCAGACGAACACCTCGGGCGCCCGCGGCGTCAGCGGGTGCAGGCCGAGCTGGTGCAGGGTGAGCCGGAACGGCAGGCCCGCGTCCGCCGCGCCGTCGAGCCACCCGGCGACGACGTGGTCCTCGTGGCAGCGCAGGTTGAGCACGAGCACCTGGCTGGACAGGTCGTCCACGACGACGCCCGCCGACAACCAGGCCGCCCGCTCGTCGGCGCTCCCCTGCGGCGCCGCCGTGCCGGCCCGCAGCGCCAGCGCCCGCAGCACGAGCCGGGTGAGGGGGGTGCCGGCGAGAGCCTTGGTGTCGCCGAGCGTCTGTTCCGCGAGCACCGGCAGGGGGAGCGTGCCGTCCGCCGGGAGCCGGTCCAGCACCGCGGCGGCCTGGCCCGGCAGGTCGCCGCGCCCTCCGCGGTCCAGCCGGGTGAGGGTGCCGTCGGCGAGCAGGCCCTCGACCCAGGCGTCGTACCAGCTCGCGCCCGCGTGCCGCGCGGCCCGCAGCGTCGCGGCCGTGCGGGCCACCCGGTCGGCCTCCCCCGCGCGTTCTGCGGGCAGGTCGCGCAGGGGGCCGGTCAGCACCTCGACGGCGGCGCGCAGTCCGGGGGCGATCCCGGCGTCCGCGATCTCGGCGTCCAGGTCCTCCAGCCGCACCGACAGCCGGGTGCCCTGCCCGGCGGGACGGCCGAGCAGCCGGGCCACCGCCACCCGCTCGGCGGGCGTGGACGGCGACCGGACGACCGGCCCGTGCAGCGGGCGACCGCGCTCGATCCGCGCCCGGCAGCGGTCCACCAGCCAGGCCAGGTCGGGCCCGCCGAGCGCAGCTCGCACGCGCTCGGCGTCCACGCGCTCGGCGTCCACGCGCTCGGCGTCGGGGGCGGTGCCGGGCATCAGAACAGGGCTCCCTCGCCGTCGTCGACCGGACGATCGCGGGACCCGGCACCCCTGGCCGCACCCGCGGCGGCGCCCGGGCCCGACGGCGCGGGCTGCGGGAGCACGGTGGGCCGGGTCACCTGCCGGGGCAGGGCGCCGTCCCACTCCCAGGCGGTCACGTGGACGGCGTCCACGCCGTCGTGGCGCACCAGCTGGTACGTGGCGATCCCCGGCACCGTGGCGTAGAAGCCCCACTCCCGCTCCGACGTCATCGCCACGTCCAGGTCGAACTGGGTGAGCAGGCCCAGGCACTTGGCGCGGGCGTCGTCGTCGACCCCCGCGAACGCCTCGTCGAGGAGGACCAGCCGGGGCGCGTGCGGGTGCGCGGAGCGGTAGTGCGCCGACGCCGCCGCGAACAGCGGCAACGACACCGTGAGCACGCGCTCGCCGCCGGACGCCGGCCCGACCGCCGACCGCCAGCTGCCGTCCTGCAGCCGCTCGATGACGAACCGGTGCCACGCCCGGTAGTCCAGGGCCCGGCGCAGGTGCTCGGCCCAGGTCCCCTGCGGGTCCTCCGCGCGCATCCGCTGGATCTGGCGCTGCAGGAAGTCGCGGACGGCGCGGCGGTCGGCCTCGGACCACAGCTGGGAGGTCTGCCGCAGCAGGTGCGTGCGCGCCTGGGCGAGCCCCTCGGGGCCGTCCGGGTCTGGCTGCCAGACCAGCCGCAACCGCATGCCGGTGGACGTCGGACGCTCGGCGAGCTCGGCGTTCATCCAGCCGACCAGGGCGTCGGCCTCGGTGATGAGCTCCTGCAGCCGGCTGGCGACGTCGCCCACGAGGTGCTCCTCGAGCACCTGCTGCTCGCGGGTCGTGAGCTCGCGCTCCCGCAGCTCGATCTCGGCCGCGAGCAGCGCCACCAGCTCGGCGGGCTGCCGCTCCCGGCCGCTGAACAGGATCGACACGACGTACCGGTCCTCGCGCAGGTCCGCGTGCGCCTGGTGGCCGTGCCGGGTCAGCGACTCGGCCAGCTCGGTGAACCGCCGGGTGATGTCGTCCTGGACCTTGCGCCAGGCGTCGTCGGAGTCGTCCGTGTCCGCCAGGGCCGCCTCGACGCGGCGGGCCAGCCGGACGGCGGGGTCGGCGGCCCACTCGCCCTCGGCGTCCAGGGGGTCGAGATCGGGCACCGCGACGGCGAGCAGTCCGGTCGAGACGAACGCGCGCAGGGCCCGGACGGCGACGTCCCGCACCTCCTGGCGGATGCGCTGCTCGTCGAGCAGTTCCGCCTGGCGGCCCTCGGCCTTGCCGAGATCCTGGGCGGCCCGGGTGTGCCGCTCGTCGAGCTCGCGCTGCCCGGTCTCGAGCAGGCGCAGCTCGGCGAGGGTGGCGGTCAGCTGCGCCTGCAGCTCGGCGACGGTGCCGCCCATGGCCTCGGTGAGGGTGCGCAACGACGCCTCGGCGGCGCGGGCCTCGTCGACCGCGACGACCTCCTCGGCGACGGCCCGGTCGAGCGCGTCGCCCGTCGCCTGCTGCTCGACCACCCACGTCGCGACGTCGGCGAGCCGGTCCGCGTGCCGCTGCACGGCCGCGACCAACTCCCCGGCCAGCGCCCGGTAGCGGGCGAGCGACGTCGCGACGTCGCGCTGCTCGGCCGCCTCCGCGGGCATCCCGAGGTCGGCGGCGAGCCCGGCGAGCGCCTCCCGGGCGCCGTCCAGCTCGGCGCGGGCCGCCGCGACCGCCTCCCGGGCCGGGACCAGGGCCGCCTCCCGGCGTCCCAGCTCGGTGTCCGCGGCGGCGACCCGCGCGTGCGCGTCGCGCAGCGCCTGGTCGTGGGGGCGGTCCTGCACCTGGCCGTCGAGCCGGGCACCGGCCGCCGCGACCCGGTCCAGCTCCGCCTCGGACCCGGCGCGCTCGCGGTCGGCGTCGTCCAGGGCCGCCTCGACCTGCGCGAGCCGGGCCCGGCGGGCCTGCTCCCGGGCCCCGGCGCCGAGGTACTCGGCGGCGGGCTTGCGCCACCGGCCGGTGAGGGCGCCCAGCCGGTAGCCGCCGTCGAGGCCGACCACCGCCCGGTCGGGACCGGTGTCCAGGCCGTCGGCGACCGGGCGCACCTGCACGGCCCGCAGCACGGCCGTCACGACGTCGGGGGTGAGCGCCGCGGCCTGCGTGTCGTCGGGGTCGATCGCCGGGCGGAGCAGGTCGGCCAAGCTCGGTCCCCCGGAGCCGTCGCCGCCCGTCGCGGGAAGGATCACGGCGTCCGCGCTGTCCGGGCCCAGGA
>Ga0302322_100001268_pt1 | contig 20484 bp, 18 predicted proteins | sample Fen_T0_2_FD_203757 | JGI IMG/M metagenome (GOLD analysis project Ga0302322, IMG submission 203757) | Peat permafrost microbial communities from Stordalen Mire near Abisko, Sweden - Fen_T0_2 | ecosystem: Environmental > Terrestrial > Soil > Wetlands > Permafrost | place: Sweden: Abisko...
GGCGCTGGCAGGCCTGGTTAGCGGACCCGCGATGGCGGCGATCGAGTTGGCCCCGGACCTGTCGGTGTCGGGTTTCGGGACCATCGGCGCCGTCCACAGCAACAACAACCAGGCGGACTACGCGCCCAGCGTGCTTTACCCGACCGGGGCCGGTCGCACGAGCAGCACGTCCTACGGCCCGGACACCAAATTCGGGGTGCAACTCGAATGGAAGCCCACCTCAAGGCTGAGCTTCGTCACACAGGCATTGAGCAAGCAGTATGCGAACAACAGCTACAGCCCGCAAATCGAATGGGCGTACGGCAAGTTCGCCGTCACTTCCGAACTGGACGTGCGGGTCGGGCGCATACGTCCGGCGATCTACATGCTGTCCGACTATCTGGACGTGAACTACGCCAACCCCTGGGTGCGCGCACCGTCTGAATTCTATTCGTCCTTGTCCGTGAGCCACATGGATGGCATCGACTTGATGTGGCGGCCCAAGCTGGGTCCGGTGTCGCTGCTGGTCCAGCCCTATGCAGGCCATGCCAAAGCGATCTTGCCGCAGAGCACGGGCTCGATCCCGATTGACGGCATCCTGGGCATTAACCTGTCGGGGTCGATGGGTGACTTTACTCTGCGCGGCGGCTATCTGCAGTCCAAGGCGACGCTGGATACGCCAGGCTCGACTGCTTCATTGGCCTCGGCTTTTGCAGTCGGCTGCCGCGCTGGCGATCAGGCCGCGTGCGGTGCGATTACCACCCTGATACCGAATCAGGCGAAGCTCACCTTTTCGTCCCTGGGTGCCAGCTACGACAACAGCAAATACTTTGCCAGCGGTGAAATCGGCAAGCGCAACGGGGCCTTCGATGCGCTGACGAGCTGGTATGTCAGCGGCGGCACCCGGATCGGCAAGTGGACCCCCTACGCGACTTACGGGTCCTCCAAGAACAACGGCCCCACCCAGTTTACCGCCGGCACCTTTGCCGGGATACCTGCCTTCGGCTTGCCATCGACCAACGCGCTCGGCACCTCGGTCCTGGTAGCCTACGGGATGGACCAGCACACCGTCAGTCTGGGCGTGCGCTACGACCTGGCGACCAACCTGGCGCTCAAGACCCAATGGGATCACGTCACCACCGTCCCCAAGTCCGGGCAGGCCGGCACCGGGGCAGGCTTGTTTCGCAATTCAACCACGGCCTTCAGCGCCGGTGCGAACAATGTCGACTTGATCAGCGTCAGTCTCGACTTCGTATTCTGAGGAAATACAGATGAAAAACTTGAAGAAAATAACCGTGCTGGGGGCGCTTCTCCTGGCCGTGGGTACCGCCCATGCGGACGTGGTCGCCGTGGTCGGCGCCAAGTCGCCCGCGGGGGCTTTGACCAAGGACCAGGTCGCGGACATCTTCCTGGGCAAGACGGGCACGTTTCCGGACGGCAGCCAGGCGGTGCCGATCGACCAGCCGCAAAGCTCGGCGCAGCGCGAGGAGTTCTATACCAAGACTACCGGCAGGAGCGGCGCGCAACTGAAATCCTACTGGGCCAAGCAGGTCTTTTCGGGCAAGGGAGCGGCCCCCAAGGAAGTGCCCGGGGAAGACGAGGTCAAGAAATTGCTCATCAGCAACCCGAATCTGATCGGCTACATCGACAAGTCGCGGGTGGACGCATCGCTCAAGATCGTCCTTACGCCGTAACTGGCGGTTGAAAAGTGGGCTCGCCCCAATGGCACACCCTTGAGGCGAATCCACACCGATGCCCCTTGGAAGGGCTCTCCCCCCTCAAAGGGGGCGAGGCCGGGGCTTCGGGCAGCATGCTGCCCGCCGGAAAAGTGGCAACCCGATACAACCGGGTTGCTTTTTTTTTGGAAGGAGGATGTGATCAGGCTCGCCGCGGAACCGTGGCCACTGGTCACCACGTTCACCCTATCCCCGCTGCTTTCCTTTGCCTTGAAGGGGGCAGACCCGCTACGCACCTTCCTGACTATTTTTCTCTCAAGGTCGCGCCGAAGGCGGGCCCGCGCCGCGCATCGCGGAGTATGCGGCTACGCATTTCACCTACACTTGGGTGCCCGAAATGGGTATGGTTGAGCCTTCCGGGGCGGGGCGCGGCGAGGCCATACGCCCTTGCCGGACCGATGCGCGACCGGGATCATGCCGGGATCATGTGGCCAGGGGCTGATCCCCGCGCAGCCGCATCAGGACCCCGGTACCGCCGGGCCGCCGCCCTTTTTTTGTTTGAAATTGTCAGTGGTTTTATAAGGTGGAGCAGGTCGGCCAGGCCGCTTGCGTGGAGGGATTGTCAGGCGCGGTGGAATGTTTGGGCTTGATAAAGCAGTCTTTCTTCAGGGCGGGCGTTCCACGCTGAGCAATCCGGTGCCGAAATACCGCTGGTTTTGTCACGTTTGCACCATCCATGGGGGCGCGTGGGCCTGTCCGAGCCCAATCGCGGCCTGTGCATGTCATGCGCGTCCCTTCGGGGCAGCCTGGCCCGTCGTTCGGTCTTGCTTTCCCGTCTTGTTTTTACGTCTCGTGAGCCTAAAATAGGGAGGAATGCAACCCGGCAGCGACTGACAACCAAAGGATCCAACAATGAGTGCATCCCAAACCCGCAAGGTGATACGCGTTTCGCGCGGCATGCCGGCCAGCGACGGCGCCGGGGTCAAGCTGACCCGCGTCATCGGCACCCCGCAGTTGCGCAACCTCGACCCCTTCCTGATGCTCGATGCCTTCGGCTCGGAAGAGGCGGGTGATTACATCGCGGGCTTTCCGGACCATCCGCATCGCGGCTTCGAGACCGTCACCTATATGCTGGCCGGCCGCATGCAGCACCAGGACAACAAGGGCAACAAGGGCGACCTGGGGCCCGGCAGCGTGCAGTGGATGACTGCCGGGCGCGGCATCGTGCATTCGGAGATGCCCCTGCAGGAGTCCGGGCGGATGGCCGGTTTCCAGCTCTGGGTCAACCTGCCGGCCAAGGACAAGATGTGCGCGCCGCGCTACCAGGACATCGCCGCCGAGGAGATACCCACCGTCAACAGCGGCAACGGGGCGACAGTCAAGGTGCTGGCCGGCAACTACGGCGGCCTGGCCGGACCGGTAACGGCGGTGGCCACCGACCCGACCTACCTGGACGTGACCCTGGCCGCGCAGGGCGCGTTCGCCTACAGCCTGGAGCCGGAGTACACCTCGTTTGCCTACGTGTTCGAAGGCGCAGTCAGCTTTGGCGACGACGCCACCGCGGTCAAGGAGGGCGAGCTGGCGGTGTTCTCCGAGGGTGCCGGCCTGTCGGCGCGTGCCGGTGCGCAGGGCGGGCGCTTCATCCTGCTCGCCGGCCGCCCGCTCAAGGAGCCGATCGCGCAATACGGCCCCTTCGTGATGAACACCATGGACGAGATCGAGCAGGCCGTGATCGATTTTCAGGCGGGAAAGTTCTAGGGAAACGCTGCATAGATCCCGAAAGCCGGAAGGCGCAAGACTGGCCTCTCTCTGGGATCGGGGGTTGTCAAGGGGGCGCAGCCCGCTTGATCAGTGACTCCCAGGGAAAATCGCCGGCCGCGTTGGCCAACGCGGCCGGCGATTTTCATGATCTGGCGATCAAAGCCAATGCATCATTCGGGCGCGGCTTTGTTGCGCCGCATGGCCGAAAGTGGCGCGCGCGGCGGTTGGTCGGGGCATAATTCGGCCTTTCCATTTTCGGCTCAGGATTCCATGCGACCCTTGTCACTCATTGCCGCTGGCGCGGCAGTTTTGTTGTTCTCCGGCCTGACGCAGGCGCAGGAGTATCCGGTCAAGACCATCAGCTTCATCGTGCCCTACGCGGCCGGCGGCAATGGCGACATCCGCGGCCGGCAGGTGGCGCAAAAGCTCACCAGCCTGCTCGGTCAGCCGGTGATCGTGGAGAACAAGCCGGGTGCCGGCGGCAACATCGGCACCGAGTACGTTGCGCGCGCGGCGCCTGACGGGTATGTGATCGGCCTGGGCAACTTCGCGCCCCTGGGCGTGAACCAGGCGCTATTCAAGAAGCTCGGCTTCGACCCGCAGAAGGATGTGTTGCCGGTGGTGCTGATCGAGCGCGGGCCGCTGGCGCTGATGGTCAATCCCAAGTCGCCCTATAAAAGCGTCAAGGACATCGTCGCCGCGGCCAAGGCGAAGCCGGGCGTGCTCACCGCGGCCAACGGCGGCATTGGCGGCTCGCACCACCTGTCGGCCGAGCTGTTCAAGCAGGCCGCCGGGATCGACGTGATCAGCGTCGCCTACAAGGGCGGCGCGCCGGCTTCCACCGACCTGATGGCCGGCACCGTCGACATGATGTTCGAGCAGATGTACGCGGCCCTGCCCTCGCTGCAATCAGGCAAGGCGATCGCGCTGGCGGTGACCAGCAAGGCGCGGGTCTCGGTGCTGCCCAACGTGCCGACCTTTGCCGAGGCCGGATTCCCGGCGGTCGAAGTGCTCAACTGGCAGGGCGTGATCGTGCCCAAGGGGACGCCGCCGGCCATCATCGCCAAGCTGAACGCGGCCGTGAACAAGGCGCTCCGTGAGACCGACCTGAAGGACCGCATCAGCTCGCAGGGCAACGAGGTGGCTGGCGGCACGCCGCAGGAATTCGCCGCGCTGATCGCCTCGGAATCGGAGAAGTGGGGCAAGGTCGTGCGGGCGGCGAAAATCCAGCCGGACTGATTGCCCGCTTCGGGCCTTGCCGCCGGACTGCCCGCGCGCAAGTCCGGCAGCATGGGCGCGCTACACCCTCATCCTCAGCCGGGGCCGGGGTATCTCCCGCGCCTACGCGCAGGCTTACGTTTCCCCCGTCCATGGCCCCTGCTTCGGTTTCCGCCGCTCCGCGTTCCGCTGCCCTCGGTTTCATCATGGTCACCACGCTGCTCGACGTGATGGGCATAGGGCTGATCATTCCGGTGCTGCCGGCGCTGGTGGGCGAGTTCACCGCCAGCCGGGAGATGCAGTCTTACTGGTACGGCGTGCTGGCGGCCTCGTATGGCCTGATGAACTTCATCGCCGCGCCGCTGCTGGGCGCGCTGTCGGACCGGTTCGGACGCCGCCCGGTTTTGCTGGTGTCGATTTTCGGCCTCGGGCTCGACTTCCTGCTGCAGGCGCTGGCGCCTTCGCTGTGGTGGCTGCTGCTGGCGCGCCTGATCGGCGGGGTCACCGGGGCGAGTTTCTCGATCGGCTCGGCCTACGTCGCCGACGTCACCGCGCCGGACTCGCGCAGCCGAGGCTTCGGCATGCTGGGTGCGATGTTCGGGCTGGGTTTCATCGTCGGGCCGATGCTCGGCGGCCTGCTCGGAGCGCGCGACGTGCACCTGCCTTTTTTTGCGGCGGCGGCCCTGTGCGGGATCAACTGGCTGTACGGATATTTTGTATTGCCGGAGTCGCTGCCGAAGGACAAGCGCACGCCGCTCAACTGGCGGCGCGCCAACCCCTTCTCCGCCCTGCAAAGCCTGGCCGGGGTGCGCGGCGTGGGGACGCTGATCGCGGTGTTCACACTGACCAATCTGGCGCAGTTCATCCTGCATTCGACCTGGGTGCTCTACACAGGGTTTCGCTTTGGCTGGGGGCCGGGGGAGAACGGCATGGCGCTGTTCGTGGTCGGCCTTGCCGCGGCCATCGTGCAGGGCGCGCTGCTGGGCTGGCTGCTGCGCCGCATGGGCGAGGCGCGTCTCGCCTTTGCCGGCCTGGTGTCGGGCGCGATCGCCTATGTGCTGTACGGCCTGGCGCAGCAGGGCTGGATGATGTACGCGATCACCTTTGCCAACCTGCTGTCGTTCGCGGTGGCGCCGGCCCTGCAGGCGCTGGTCTCGAAGTCCTTCGACAGCTCGAGCCAGGGTTTTACCATGGGCTCGCTCAGTTCGATTTCCAGCATCACCACGGTGGCCGCGCCGCTGATAGGCACCGCGCTGCTGGCGCAGGTGAGCCACCTGCCGGCGCAGGACTGGCGCATCGGCATCACCTTCTTCCTGAGCGCGGTGCTGCAACTGGCGGCGCTGGTCGTCGGCTACCGCCAGTTGCGCCGCGCCGGCGGGGCGGCGCAGGGGTGAAGGCGCGCCGCGAATTGCGGTAAGCTTGGCGCCGCCCGACGCGGCGTTTTCGGCCCGGCGCCGCTTTATCTTGATCGGCCGCGATGAATCGACACCACCTGAGGGGAGTTTGTATGAAGCTGAAGCAACTCGCACTATTGTTCCTGATTTCGATCGCTGCCGCCGGCGCGCAGGCCCAGGGCACGGCACCCGCCGCGCCGGCCGCCAAGGCGGACAACGACGCGGTGAAAGCCGGCGCCGCCGCCGTCAAGGCCGACCGCGAAAAGCTCAAGGCCGACAAGGCCGCCGGCAACCAGGACGCGGTCAAGGCCGACCGCGAACAGCTCAAGAAGGACCGCGACCAGCTCAAGAAGGACCGCGCCCAGCGCAAGGCCGACCGTGCCAATGCCAAGGCCGCCCGCGCCAAGGCGAAGGCCGACAAGGCGGCAGCAACTACGGCTGCCCCTGCCGCACCCGCGCCGGCTGCACCGGCAGCGCCGGCGACCAAGTAATCCCGCCGCCGCGCCGCGCGCAGCGCCTGTGCTCCGCACAGGCGCTGGCCGCCGCCGCCTATGGCGTATGAGCTTGCCGCTTGCGCCAGGGCAGGGTCTAGGCAGGTCGCGGGCGCGCCGTCAGCGGTCAGGCGGCCTCGGTTGCGGCCTCGGTTGCGGCCTCGGTTGCGGCCTCAGTTGCGGCCTCAGTTGCGTCTAGTCGTACCTGCTTGCGCTTGGTGGCACCGGGAGGTGCGCGGCGGTGCTCAGCAAGGTCCAGCGACGTTCAGTGATGCTCCGCCACGTTCAACCACGCTTGGCCAGGCCCAGGCTGACGATCGCGCCGATCACGATGAAGGCGCCGACGATCTGCAGCGGCGCGACGCTCTGGCCCAGGATCAGGTAGCCCAGGAGCAGCGCGGCGATAGGCTCGAAATTGAGCAGGGCCGCGTTGCTCACCGCACCCAGGCGCGGCAGGACCACGAACAGCGAGGTGATGGCGGTGCCGTAGAACAGGGTGAGCAGGATCAGCCCCAGCCAGCCGGTCCGGTCGGCGGGCAGGGCGAAGCCGCTGGTGGCCGCGCCTGCCGCGATGGTGACCACCGCCACCACCGCCATGGTGAGCACGCTGCGCACCCGGCCGTCGACGTCCTTAAGCCAGCGGTTCGAGAGGAACAGCACGATGGCGAAGGACAACGCGGCCGCCAGGGCGAAACCCACCCCGGCGCCGATTTCGAGCCAGCGCCCGGCCAGGTCCAGGCTCTTGCCGTGGTTGGCGCCGGTGACGTCCAAGGCGAGGGCCAGGCCGAACAATGCCACTGGCATGGTGAGTATGGCGCGCCTGGATGGCGGCTCGACCCGCGCCGCCCAGGAGATCAGGGTGAGCATCAGCGGACAGGTGTTGAAGGCCAGCAGGGCCAGGGCGACCGGGATGCGCGCCACCGCCGAATACAGGCAGTAGCTTTGCACCGCCAGCGCCAGGCCGATCAGCAGGGCCTTGCCGCGCAACTCCGGCGCGAGCCGGAAGGGCACGCCGAGCAGCTTGAGCAGGCAGAACACGGCCAGCGCGGTGCCGCCGGAACGGAAGGCCACCGCGGTGACGACATTGGCGCCATGGTCGAAGGCCAGGCGCGCGGCCACGTGGTTGCTGGCGAAGGTCGCGGTGATCGCGATCATCAGCACGATGCCCAGCCAGCGGGGCAGGGGGGCGGCGTGGGGGGTGGCAGTGGCCAAGGGGTTCTTCTTGTCGGGCGGAGTGGGCTTGTGTATCGCGCCCGGCCTCGCCGCGGTTGCGGCAGGGGCCAGGGGTGTTGCCCGGGCAGGGCTGTCCCGATTCTAACGTCAGCCGGTAACCCACGGGACATGCGCCGGCTGATGGGCCGCATCGTCGTCCGTGGGAAGCGATGGAGGAGTTCTGCTATGGCGTCGCAGCCAAGTCAATCTATCGTCCGGCTCACAGGCAAAAGAGGCTGCCTATCCATTGCAAGTGAGGCAAGCGAGGTAAGTGAGCCTCGCCAAAAGCGGCCAGGGATTTCCTGGTGAAAGTCCCTGGCCAAACTTGTCGGGCTCGACTGCAGGGTGGGTCTTTAGTCGGCCTCTTTAGTGGGCCAGCGCGATCAGCACGCTGCAGGGCGCATGGTCGATCAGGTTGGCGCCTACCGAGCCACGCCACCAGCGCTGCGCCCAGGTGGTGGCCTTGCGGTGGCCGACGCAGATCAGCTCGGCGCTGATGGTGCGGGCGTGGGCGCAGATCTCGTCCACCGGCTCGCCGCTGGCGAGGATGCCCTCGACCTCGTAGCCGCGTTCGCGCAGCTTGGCCACGCCTTCCTCCAGCACCGCCTTGAAGCGGGTCTTTTCATGCTCCAGCACGTCCTCGACCGCCAGGCCCTCTATCATCATCATGTTCGCGTAGGGCGGCATCACCGCCAGCAGGTGGACCGCGGCGTTCAGCGCCCCGGCCAGGTTGGCGCACTCCAGCAGGGCGCGCCGGCCTTCCTCCGAACCGTCGTAAGCCAACAAAATCCGCTTGTACATACGACCTCCTTGATGGGGGTAGGGGTATTGGGTAGGCGCGAGTGTACGCTACCGCGGCCGCGCTGCGTAGGGCTGTCCGGCCACCCGCCGTTGTGCAGCGCAACCACGGCGCGCCACGCTTATTCCTGGACCTTGGCCGCCGCAAAGAGTGCCAGCGCGCGCTCGCGCGCCCCGGCGTGGTCGACGATGGGCGCCGGGTAATCGTGGCCAATCACGCAGCCAGCCAGTTGCTGCTCCAGCGGCGGCATGGCCCAGGGCGCGTGCAGGAACTTGTCCGGCACCTTGGCCAGTACCGGCAGGTAGCGGCGGATGAACTTGCCCTGCGGGTCGAAGCGCTCCGACTGGGTCACCGGATTGAAAATCCGGAAGTAAGGCTGGGCGTCGCAGCCGGTCGAAGCGGCCCACTGCCAGCCGCCGGCGTTGGCCGACAGGTCGTAGTCGTTCAGGTGTTGAGCAAAATATCGTTCCCCCCAGCGCCAGTCGATCAGCAAATCCTTGGTCAGGAAGGAGGCGACGATCATGCGCAGGCGGTTGTGCATGAAGCCGCTCTGGTTGATCTGGCGCATCGCCGCGTCGATCAGGGGATAGCCGGTGCGCGCCTCGCACCAGGCGCGGAACAGGTCTTCGTCGTTCTCCCAGGCGATCGCCTCGTATTGCGGCTTGAAGGAAAACTCCGCCGAGTGCGGGTAGTGGTAGAGGATCTGGAAATAGAAGTCGCGCCAGATCAGCTCGGCGAGCCAGGTGTCGGCGCCGGCCGAGCGGCGCTCCAGCGCCAGCCGCGCCAGCTTGCGGATCGACACCGTGCCGAAGCGGTTGTGCACCGACAGGTAAGAGACTCCGCGCACCGCCGGAAAATCGCGCGCCTCGCGGTAGCGGTCTATGTGTTCCATGAAACTATCGATGAGGTTGCTCGCGCCATCCATTCCCGGCTCGATATGCAGCTGCGCGAGGTTGGTGGGCGCGAAACCCAGCGCTTCCAGACCCGGTACTTGCGCAGGCTGCTCGGGCGGCGCCAGGTGCGGGAAATATTCCTGCGTCGGATAGGGGCGCAGGTAGAAGTCATTCAGCTTTTTCAGCCAGGCGTTCTTGTAAGGCGTGAACACCGAGAAGGGCTTGCGCATCTGCGTAAGCACCTCCTCCTTGGCGAAAATGGCCTGGTCCTTGACCGTGTGAAAGGCGATGCCCAGGCCCGCCAGGTCGTGGTGTACCTTGCCGTCGCGGGCGATCGCCAGCGGCTCGTAGTCCTCGTTGGTGAACACCGCCTGCACCCCCAGCGATTGCGCCAGCGCCGGGATCGCCTCGCGCGCCCGCCCATGCAGCACCAGCAGGTCGCCGCCGGCCTCAAGCAGCGCGTCCTTGAGCTGCCGCACGCTGGCGTGGATGAACTCGACCCGCCGGTCCAGCGGCTTGGCCAGGTGGTCGAGAATCTCGGTGTCGAACACGAACACGCAATGCACCTGGGCCCCCGACTTGAGCGCCCGGTACAGCCCGGCATTGTCGAGATGGCGCAGGTCGCGGCGAAACCAGAACAGCACCCTGGGGTACTGGGTGCGGATGGCGTCCAGATCGTTCATCGGCGTCGGTGCGGTCCGGGGTGGCTAGGCGTGCAGTATGCCCGCTGCCAGATACTGGTGCCCGCCCGCACCGCCCGCCAGGCGCCGCACGATGCCGGCCGCCCGGCGCGGCAAGACGCGGGCAGCGTGCCGATAGCGCGGGGCTCGCGGTGGGATGCGCAACTGGAGCGGCAAGGGCGTTCAGGCCGCGGGAAACGTCGCCGCGTAGGCGTCGAACAGGCCCAGCATGCGGTCGCGCCAGTCGTTCACCGGGTCGTCGGCCGGCACGATCTCGAATCGGGAGACGGCGCGTGCCCACTGGAAGGCGCCGAACACCACGTAGTCGGCGTAGGCCGGCCCCTCGCCCGAAACAAACGGCTGCTCCTTGAGCACGCTGCGCAAGGGCGAGACGGTCTTGAGAAATTCGGCACGCGTCGTCTCGCGGTCCGCCACCACTTCTTCGAGGGTCTTGCCGAAGCGTTTTTCGCGGCTGCCGCGGAAATAGGCCCGGTCCTTGGGATCCAGGCAGTCGTGGATGTCGAGCACGATCATCCGGCTGATCGCCGGGTGCAGGACGTTCTCGGTCCAGAACTTGATAAAGCGCGCGTGGCGCTTGCCCGGCTCGCCCTCGAACAGGCTGGGCTGGCCGGGATAGGCTTCCTCCAGGTATTCGGCGATCGCCCAGGAGTCGGTGACCACGCCTTTGTCGTCCGTGAGCACCGGCACCAGGCGGCTGGCGCCTTCGGCGTAGTAGGGCGCGAGCACCTCGGTGTCGGTAAAACGCCAGGCGATGGTCTGGAAATCGAGCTGCTTGTGCTTGAGCGCCATGTGGGTGCGCCAGCAGTAAGGCGAAAAGCGCAGCGCCGGATCGGCGCCGGCCAGGTCATACATGCAGATGGTCATGCGCAACTCCTCGGTTACGGTGCCGGGCGGCGCCCCCCGGCGCCGCACAGCTTGTGCCATCTTACTTGATGGTGGCAAGCGATGGACCGAACGGCAGCCCTCGCAGTTCCCCGGGGCCCGGGCGAGAGCGACCTGCGGTCAGGCGGTGTGCGGGTCAGGTCCGCGGTCGGCGACCTCAGGCAACCGCGCGCAGGTTCTGCGCCGCAACGTAGTGCGCCAGTCCCGGGCGTGCCGCGCCCCGGTGCAGCGGTACGCAGTCGGGCGGAAACTCCTGCACGAACTGCGCGCCGGCCGCGCGCGCCTGCGCTATGAAACTCTCCAGGTGGGCCATCGCCCCGCCCGGCAGATCATGCAGCACCATCAGCGACCAGGGCTGGGGTGGGCTTTGACCCTGGACTTGCGTCATGGCGCGGGCCACCCAGCCGTCGGCGTCCTTCCAGTCCTCCGGGATCGCGTTCCACAGCACCACGCTGTAGTCGTGGGCGACCAGGTAGTCGCGCGCGGCGGGGCTGAGCAGGTGCGGACCGAGCTTGCCGCCGCCGCCATTCGGGCGAAAGAATTTGTCCGGGTGCGCCAGCGCGCCAATCAGCTCTTCGGTGCGGCCGATCTCCTTGGCGGGCGCCTCCGGATCGGTGGAATTGCCCAGCGAGACGCCGTGGCTGTAGGTGTGGTTGGCTATCCAGTGGCCCTCGGCCGCGGCCTGCTCGGCGAGGGCGCGCCGCCCCGGCAGGGCCAGCTTGGAGCCGAGCACGAAAAACGTGCTGCGGATGCCGGCGCGGCGCAGCACGTCCAGCACGTGTGGGGTGACTTCGGGTTCGGGGCCGTTGTCGAAGGTGAGAGTGAGTTTGAACACGGGTCGTCCATCGGTGCGGGTGATGATGGCGTGCGGCGAAACCACTGGTTCGCCGCACACGGCGCTGCACGCACCGCGCTACGTGCAGCATGCTGCCAGGCGGGTGCGCGGTATGTAGACCCGCAGCCTACCGCAAACTGCGGTCAGGTGGCCGGGCTTGGCTGCCCGGCGTCGACCGCGTCGCAAGTATCAGCGCCCGAAGATGCCCTTGAGCACGTCCATCGGATTGCCGCCGGTGCCTGATCCCGATCCGCTCGAACCGCTGGTCCCATCCTGCGCCGGCGCCTCGCGCCCGGGGCGGCTGCCGCGCGCGCCGCGCCGTGAGTCGTCCTGCCCGAGCATGGCCATGCCGGTGGATTTGACGCGCACCCGGGTGGTCCACTCCGGATTCCAGGCGCCGGTCTTCGGGCGCGGCGGATAGGCCAGGTTCAGTTCCGGGCCGTAGGCTATCATGCGCACCATCGCGCCTTCGGCCTCGGCGAAGATGCCCTGCGGGATGGTGCACTTTTGCGTCGAGGGCGGCAGGATCACCTTCTCTTCGAGAAATTTGCTGATGCTGGCCGGCGGCAGGTAATCCATCAGGCCCCAGCCCGGTTCGGGCTGCTCGCTGGAGCTCCACAGGATCATGTCGCCTTCGCCACGGCCCTTGCTGCCCATCGCGGTGAGGAAATAGGCCTTGGCGTTGGCGAGCGAATTCCACTCCACCGTGACCGCCTGCTTGGGGTCGCCGGGCGCGCTCATGCGCAGGGCGGGCAGAAAGTCGTTCGCGCTGTCGACCGCGAACTTCAGGCTGGGCGGCACGCCCTCGCCAGTCACCGCATGGTTGCCGGTGAGCGAGGCGTCGCGCGGCACGCGCTTGCTGTCGCGTTCGTTGGGCCACACTGCATTGCCGTTGCGATTGGCGCGGTCGGCCACGTAGCGCCCGCTCATGAACTTGCCGTAGTCGGCCGGGCTGGCCTTGGAGAAATCGACAATCCGCGGCTGGCCGGCGCGCACCGCGTCACCGCAACCCCAATAGAGCAGGATGCGGCCCTTGGGCTTCTCGGCGCGGCCCTCGAATTGCTCGCGCGGGCTGGCGGGCGCGGCGCCCTTGGGCGGGACCAGCGGCAGGCTGTCGCCCATTTTCATGCCAGGCGGAATCGCGTGGCTGCCTTCGGTGCCGGCCGGCCTGGCGCGGGTGTAGAGCGACAGGTCCAGGCTGCGGCCCGGCGCGCCCCCCATGCCGCCGCGGTTGCCCATCATGCTGCCCATCATGCCGGCGGCCATGCTGTTGTCGTCGGCATCGTCCATACCCGGAATCGACATGCTGTTGGTCGCGGCATCGACCCAGTACTGGGCCGCGGGACGGGCGTCCTGGGCCTCGGTGCTAGGGAGAAAAGGAATGGCGAGCAGCAGCGCGGCCGCCAGGGGTCTGAGCTTGGTTTTGGTTTTCATGGGTCCCTTTTGTTTGACGAGGCTTCTCCATCTTACGTTCCAATCATGTCATTTGCGGGCTTGATCGGAACGGGTCGCGCGGCCTGGTTCGCGTGCGGCATAGTCGCGCAGCCACGCGCATGCTCGAGCGGTGCGGCGGCGCAGGCGGGCGGCACGGGAGCACGGCCAGGGGGGCGGTCAGGCCGGGCGATCAGGACAGGGCGCCGGAGCGCGACGCGTTCAGCTATCGGAGGGGTGCCGCGCCGCGCATGCGCCAGTCAGCGCATCTGCTGCCTGGCCGCTGGCTGAGCCGGGTGCGTGGACCGGGTGTGGCAGCAACCGGCTCAGTAGCCGACAGTAAAGCGCTTGCGCGAGTGTTTCGGCTGCTCCAGTTCGTCGATCAGCGCCTTGGCGAGATCTTCGATCGAAATCTTGCTGTGGCCCTGCGCGTCGACCAGCAACTGGTCGCTGCCGATCCGGTATTTGCCGGTGCGCTCCCCGGGTTCGAGCAGCGCGGAAGGCGAGAGCATGGTCCAGTCCAGCGCCGGTTCCTTGCGCAGGGCGCGCAGGAACTCGCGCGCCGCCAGGGCTTCGGGCTTCCAGGGCGCCGGAAAGTCCGGCGTGTCCACCACGTCCAGCCCCGGCGCGGCTTCCAGGCTGCCGGCGCCGCCGACCACAAGCAGGCGCTTGACCCCTGACTGTTTGACCGCATCGAGGATGTGCTTGCCGTCGGCGCTGTGGTACTTGACGGCGCCCAGCACCGCATCGAATCCGCCGAGCGCCGCCGCCAGCTTGGCGGTGTTGGTGTAGTCCAGCGCCAGGGCGGTGAGCCCGGGCCGGGCGGGGAGCTTGGCGGCGCCGCGCGCAATCGCGGTGACCTGGTGGCCGCGTGCCAGCGCTTCATTGAGGATGCGCGAGCCGACGTTGCCGGTGGCGCCGATGATGGTGATTTTCATGATCCTGCCTTTCAAGTGGTGTTCGGGAGTGGATGGCAAGACGATACGCCTCTCGAATAGTTTACTGAAGACGGATATAGTCTCAATCTATATCCATTAATAAAGGACAATCGGTGTCGTACAACAAGCCTGGGACCCCTGCCGATGGCTGACCTCTCCAGCATCAACCTGAACCGCCTGGTCGTCTTCGTGGCGGTCGTCGAGGCTGGTTCGCTGACCGCGGCGGCGCGGCGCCTGGGGCTGGCCAAGACAATGGTGAGCACCCACATGCAGCGCCTCGAAGTAGAAGTGGGCGCCAGCCTTCTGGTGCGCACCACCCGCAGCCTGTCCCTGACCGATGCCGGCGCGGCGTTTTACGAGGCCAGCCGGCGCATCGTCCTTCAGGCCGAGCAGGCGATTGCCGCCGCCGGCGAGGAAACCGCCGACCCGCGCGGCACCCTGCGGGTCTCGGCGGCGGTGGACTATTGCTCCAACGTGCTCGCGCCGATGGCCGTCGAGCTGGTCAAGCGCTACCCGCAACTGAAAATAGAAATGATCGCCGAAGACCGGCGCGCCGACCTGATCGCCGAAGGCGTGGACCTGGCGATCCGCGTCGGCCGCCTGGCCGACTCCAGCCACCAGGCGGTGCAGGTCGGCACTTTCGAACAATGGCTGGTTGGCCGGCCCGACCTGTTCGCCGCCGGCGAATTGCCCCGGCACCCCGAGCAGGCCGCCGCCTACCCCTTCATTGCCTTGACCGTGCTGCCCAATCCACTTTCGCGCACGTTTGAAAACTTCGCCGGCGACAAGCGCAGCGTGCGCTTCGATGCCGCCATCCTCTCCAACACCGCGCTTGCCGTGCGCCGCGCCGCGCTCGCCGGCGGCGGCCTGGCCGTGATGCCGGACTTCGCGGTGGCCGGCGACATCGCCGAGGGCCGCCTGATCCGCCTGCTGCCCGATTGGACCCTGCCCGGTGGTGGCATCCACTGCGTGTTTCCGCAGGCGCGCCACCGGCCGAAAAAAATCCGCGTGTTCGTCGACGCCCTGCGCGAGCAGCTCGCCAGCCATGCGGCTGGCAAGTGGGTATGAAATCCTTGAGCCGTGCCACGATCTCTCGTAGCATGCATCAGCCATGGCCTCTTGCCTGAACTGTCACCACACCGTCGCCTGGGACGCGACGTCCTGCGACCGCTGCAACGCTGTCTACGGCCACACCTCCGCCTGGCGCCCGCTCCCGGAGAGCGAGTGGGAGGAAGCGCGGCAGCTCGAACGCGAGCCCCCGCGCAACCAGTGCCCGCGCCCGGCTCCCTGCCCGCGGATTGGCGCGTCGCTGCAAAGGACGACGGCGTGCTTCTGGTGCATGCGCCTTCCTTCCTCGCGGTGGTGGGCATGGTTGGCATTACCACCCTGCTCGCCATTTTCGTCGGTGCCGGCACCTACGTCGGTGTCGAGTCGACGACCAAGGGCGCCATCAGCATGTTTCTCGGCATGCTCCTACTCCCCGCCTTCGTGCTTGCCCTCGCCATCGTGCCAATGCTGCGCGGCGGCGCCTCCTGGCGCATCTTTCCGTCCGGCACGGTCGCCCTGCGCGGCCGCTGGCACAAGCATGTGGTCGAACTGGGTGCGCCCGTCTCGGTGATGGTCGAGCCGCTCGACCACGGCAACGCCTATGTGCCGCCCGGGCCCGAGTCGGAACAAAGGCTGGTGCTCAGGGGGCCGCGACAGGCGGTGGTGGTCGCTTATGCGCAACCATCGGAACTGCTGCCCTTGCGCGATGCACTGAGGCGGGAGTTGAAGGCCTTGGGCCAATAGCCATCGGGCCAAGCGGGCTGGGCTCGCGTAGGCGTCCATGCATGCATGGAGCCAGGATATGCTGAACCTCGCTTCGCGAGCCTGCCGTTGCTCAACCCTCGCGTGATCCCTCGGCGCGGTTGCGCCCGCCGTTTTTGGCGGCATACAGCGCCTGATCCGCGCGTTGCAGCAGGCCGTCCGCGCTGTCGCCCGCACGCACGCTGGTGACCCCGCAGCTGATGCTGACGGTGTGCTCGCCGACCAGCGGCGCGGCGGCCACCGTGGCGCACAGGGCGCGGGCCTTGTCCAGGGCCTGCTCGAACCCGGTCTCGAGCATCAACACGATGAACTCTTCGCCACCCCAGCGGCCCAGCATGTCGACGTCGCGCAAGGCTTGCGTGGCGCGGGCGGCCAGCGCCACCAGGGTCTGGTCGCCGGTGGCGTGGCCGAAGCGGTCGTTGACCATCTTGAAGTGGTCGATGTCGATCAGGATGATCGAGAACGTGTGCCCGTAGCGCCCAAACCTGACCAGTTCGGACTTGATGGTTTCGGCCATCCAGCGCCGATTGGCCAGCCTGGTGAGGTCGTCGGTGTTGGCCAGGCGCGCCAGTTCATCGACCGTCAGTTGCGCGAGCTGCAGGCGGTGCTGATAGCTGGAGAAGAAATACAGGGCCGCGATCAGCACGGCCGACACCAGGTGCATCTGGATCGTGAAGTTGACGTAGGGCTGGTCGAAATGCAGCACCAGGTAGGGCAGGCTGACCGCGACGAAGAGCGCGAATATCCGCAGCGAAAGCCTCCGGCCGGACTGGTGGCCGGTCAGGCTGAACGCGAAAACATAGATGACCGGGATCCACAGATACAGCGGCTGCAGGTCGATGCTCGCGCCATAGGTGGGCCAGTACAGGCGCAGGGCCATGCACGCCGAGCAGATGCTTGAGGCGAACAGCAGGCAGGAAATGTCGACCACCCGCAGTGGCAGCATCCGTCGCCAGGTGATCAGGAACATCACCGGGTGAAAGGCCAGGTTCAGGACGAACACCAGGCGCAGCACGGGCGAAGACCGGCCGAGCGACTCCATCAGCGCCCAGCCGGCCCCGGAGCTGACCCAGCTCAGGACCAGAATGGTCATCAGGACAAGGCGTTTGAGGCGGTCGGCCGAGGTATGCACGGGGGTCCGTAAGCGTGAGCCCATCAAGAGGGTCTGCGTAGGCACTACCCTACCACCACCTGCCGGCTGGCTTGTTGATCAAGCCGATTCGATGCTGGCACCTGGCCATCAATGGGCAAACCCATGCAGTTGGCACGACACGCCACAGTTCTGCGTGACCCTGGGCCTGCCATGGGTGCGCAAGATGCAAAAGCAATCCGCTCCCTGTCGCGCAGTGATGTCGAACCGGTCGTGGCCCGCCGCCACCGACCGGCGCTTGGGCCCGTTTTCTGTGAACCGGGCCGAGATCGGTCGCGTACCCTGCACCCTCTACCCTGTACCGCGGGTGCTGCATCGGCAGACGCTGCGCATCTCGCGATCGAATCGGATAATTACCGGCGCAGGGCGAAACTTTTTTTGACATTGCCGTCCCGGTGTCTCGCATATACTGCAAAGAAAAATAAATCGCCCCTTTCCGGTTAACAAATTTTTGCAAATACTTCGGCCAGCTCCGGTTCCACCGGAGGGCCGCGACCTGAAATCATCATGCCCCGTTTTCGCCTCACCAGCCTGTTCTTCCCGTCCGTCATTTTTGCCGCCCTGCTGATCATCCAGAGCGACTGGATCGCCTACGCGCTATGGCTGGGCTGGAAGCCGGATGCCGCGGCCAGCGCGCATGTGGCCCGCCTCCTGGAGACCATTTGCTGGATCGGCTTCTGCTTCGTGTTCAACCGCGCCTGCCGGGTATTCATCTGGCACGGCATCCTGCCGGTCGCCGGCATCAACGTGCCGGGCATGCTGGTGACGTTCACCGGGCTGATCGCCTGGCTGATGGTGGTCGCCATCGTCATCGCCAAGGTGTACGAGCAGTCGATGGCGGCGCTGCTGACCACCTCGACGGTGTTGATCGGCGTGGCCGGCATCGCCCTGCAAAAGCTGATAGCGGACTTTTTCTCCGGCATGGTGCTGGGCCTGGAGACGCCCTACGCGATCGGCGACTGGCTGCAGGTCGAACCCGGCGGCATGACCGGCAAGGTGGTCGAGTTCAACTGGCGCTCGACGCGCATCCTGACCCAGGAGCGCACCACCATCATCATTCCGAACAGCCATCTGGTCGGCAATCCGTTCAGGAACATTTCCAATCCGGAAAAGTATTTCCGCGACGAAATCCGCATCCCGCTGGCCTTTGAAGTCACCTCCTACCAGGCGCAGCGCATCCTGATCAGCGCCGCCAACCAGGTCGACGACATCGCCGCGGCGCCGCGCAAGCCCTCCGTATCGATCCTGGAATACGACGAGCGCGGCGTGGTCTGGCAGTTGTTCTACTGGATCCCGGACCGCGGCCGGCGCAACCGCCTGCGCTACGCGGTGCACCAGAACATCCTGCGCAACCTGCACTTTGCCGGCCTGCAGATCGCCATGCCGGTGCGCGAGCCGATGCGCACCCCCAGCACCGACCCGCTGCGCAGCGGCGTGTTCCAACTGCTCAAGCAATCCAAGTTGTTCGGCGAGCTGCACGACGACGAACTGGAAATCCTCGCCAGCGGCGCCACCGAGCGCATCTACTACGCCAACGAGCCCATGCTCAAGCAGGGCAACCCGGGCTCGTCGCTGTTCATCGTCAATGAGGGCATGCTGGCGGTGCGCATCTCCGACCGCAAGGGCGGCACCCCGCAGGTGGCGCGCATCCTCCCCGGCGAGTTCTTCGGCGAGCTCTCGCTGCTCACCGGCGCGCCGCGCGGCGCCACCGTCATCCCGATCACCGACTGCCGGATCACCGAGATCGGCAAGGACGTGATGCGGGAGATCCTGTCGAAGCGCCCGGAACTGGCCGAAACCCTCAGCAATATCCTCGCCGAGCGCCAGGCGATCAACGAGCAGCAACTCGGCTCGCAGGACGGCAGCGGACGGGGCGACTCCGCGGGCATCGCCCGCCAGTTCCTGGGCAAGATCAGCGCTTTTTTCAACCTGTAGGCGGCTGTGCCGGCGCCTCCGCGCAGTTGCGATGGTGCCGCGCCCCACGGTTTTCGCACCGGTTCCGGCGCGGGCTCGCCGGGCCGTCGATCGCGACGCCCGGCGTGGGCCTGGCTGACGAACTTACTTGAGCTGGTCGGCGACCTTGTCGATGCCGGCCTTGACGCAGGCTTCGTCCTTCTCGCCGCCCGGCGCGCCCGAAGCGCCGGCCGCGCCGATCACGTCGTCGCCCACCTTGATCGGCAGGGCGCCCTGGTTGGCGATCACGTTGGAGAGGTGGATCAGGCCCAGCGTGGGGTCGGCCTTGACCCGCCCGACCATGTCACCCGACGGGGCGCGGAAAGTGCGCGCCGTGTAGGCCTTGCGGAAGCTGTTTTCGAGCGTGTGCGGGCCGGTGTTGTCGCCGCGGATCTGCACGATGGGCTCGGCGTTGCGCCCGAGTATCGACACCGACACCGCATAGCCGTTCGCCTTGCAGGTGGCAATCGCCGTTTCGGCGATGGTCAAGGCCATTGCCACCGAGATGTCCTTGTGCGGGATAAGTTGCGCGCCGGCCGGTGCGACCGTCGCCAGGGTCAGGCAGCCTGCCAGTCCCAGCATCATGCAGCGGATGTTCGATTTCATCTTTGTCTCTCCTAGTAGCGGCCTTCATGGCGGGCCGCGGGGAGGCAATAATACGGCAATCGCTGCGGGCCCTATCCCGGTGAGTGCGGATGCAAGGCATCAGGGGGCGACGGCGCAAACACCCCGGGGCAGCCCGCTTGTCGGCACCGATGGCACGCGGACCAGGATACGAAGCGTTTGCCCTAGCGGCAGGCAGGGCGCCAAACGACCGTTTGCGTCCGCCGCCTTGACGCGCCGGCGAAGCCCAAATAAACCGGCCGCGCGGCACGAATCTCCTGTAAAATCAAGGCTCGCGGACCAAACTACCGCGCGCATCATCACCGAACAAGCCTGACAGTGACGGACGGTATGGGAAGACCCCAGCCGCCCCGCGCTGCCAGGCTTTTTTGTTGTCGACGGCGTTTGCCGGGGCCCGCGCAAGCGGCTGCCGATGTTGCCCCGATGTTGCCCCGATGTTGCCCCGATGTTGCCCCGATGTTGCCGCCCTTAGGCAACTCTCACCTCCGGCGGCGCAGCTTGCGCCGCCCTTACCAGGAAAATCCCATGAGCGCACGAGACGTACTTACCGATTGCATGGTCGTTGCATGCGGGCCGAATGGGCAATACACCGTCGAATTCGAGCGCGCAGGCGCGCGGGTGCGGGCGGAATGCACGGGATCCGCGGTGGAAGTCGGGCAGACCATCCAGGTTAACCAGAGCCTGGGCCAATTGCACTGCCAGGAAGTCAACGACCTGAGCATGCTGGCCTGATATTGC
>Ga0302322_100001269_pt1 | contig 20468 bp, 16 predicted proteins | sample Fen_T0_2_FD_203757 | JGI IMG/M metagenome (GOLD analysis project Ga0302322, IMG submission 203757) | Peat permafrost microbial communities from Stordalen Mire near Abisko, Sweden - Fen_T0_2 | ecosystem: Environmental > Terrestrial > Soil > Wetlands > Permafrost | place: Sweden: Abisko...
CTGGCCCTCCTGGAGGAGCGTCCTAATGATCGTGAACGCTTCCTCGAAACGCGAGATGCGGTGGTCGAACGGAACGCCGTAGCCGCGGAATTCGACTTCATTCCAGCCGGCGCCGAGCCCCAGGACCAACCGCCCGCCGGAGATCTCGTCCACGGTGGCCGCCTTCTTGGCCAGGACCGCCGGGTTGTAGAAACCGACCGGCGTGACCAGAGGCCCGAGAGTGACGCGCGAAGTGATCGCGGCGGCGGCCGCAAGTACGCTCCATGCATCCCAAGGGGCGTCGGCCGTGCCGTCGTTAAGGTGGTACAGGAAGTGGTCGCCGGTCCAGATCGAATCGAAACCGAGCGTCTCGATCCGGCGGATCATCGCGGCGAGGTCCGGCCAGCGGATCGGCCACTCGATCTCGGGCAGCTGGATTCCAACGCGGAGCGGGCGTCTTCGAGGAGCGGTCATGTCCATTGGCCAATCCTATCGCGGCGCGCATCTATGGCGCGTTGAGGTGCCGCTGACGCGCCGCTCGGTGTCGCCGGGCTGTCGCTACTTCGAGCCGAAGAGCGCCTTCAGCCACGCGTCGAGCGCGCTCTCGGACTGGGCCACGGGCACGGGCTTGATGCCGGTCGAGCCCGGCGCGTCGGCCGTCAACGGGGGTGCTCCCGGATCGATCGTGAACGGGATCTCGCGCGCGGTTCCGAGCAGATAGCCCCGTGCCGTGAAATCGACGAAACCGGGCTGCTTGATCACCTTGAGTTCGGCCTGGATCGCCTCGATCTCGCGAACGACAGAAGCGTTGCGAGCCTTCATCGCATCGACCTGGTTGGCCGCGGCGGCCGCCTCCCCGACCTGGTTTGCGAATACGCCCACCAGCCACAGGCAGAGGAGCCCGGCAACGATCACGGCCGCGCGCCGCCTCGAGAGTCCGAGCGACGGACGAGGCTCGGCCGAGGCCTTCGCCTCCAGTTCCGCGCGTTCGTCCACTTCGTTGCGTCGCATCACCTGAATCGTAGCTGTAGGCAGCTGTCGTGTCAATCGAAACCGCCGCTTGCGCACGCTGCTAGACTGTGGCCACTATTCGCACGGACGTTCTGTTTGAGGTACGGCGATGCGCTACTACGAGCCTGCCGGCGTCGAGCGAGTGCTGGCCCAGATCCTGGCCGAACCTTCGCTCGCCGGCGGCGTCGTCCATCGGTCGACGATCCCAGCCAAGCCCGCCGATTTCCTGCCGATGCCCGAGTGGCTCGATCCGCGCATCGTGGCCGGCCTCGGTTCGCGTGGCATCACCAGCCTGTATCGCCATCAGGCCGAGGCGGTAGAGGCGGTTCGAGCCGGCGAGGACGTCGTCGTCGTGACGCCCACGGCCTCGGGCAAGTCGCTCTGTTATCTCGTGCCCACGCTGCAGGCCCTGGCCGACGATCCCACCGCCCGGGCGCTCTACCTCTTCCCGACCAAAGCCCTGGGTCAGGACCAGGTCGCCGAGTTGAGTGCGCTGAGCCGTGCCGCCGGCCTCGAGATCAACGCGTCCACCTACGACGGGGACACGCCGAATCCGATCCGATCCGCCATCAGATCGGCCGGTCAGGTGGTAGTGACGAACCCCGACATGCTCCACGCCGCTATCCTGCCGCACCACACGAAATGGTTTCAGCTCTTCGAGCAACTCCGCGTCATCGTCATCGACGAGCTGCACACCTACCGTGGGCTCTTCGGCAGCCACGTCGCCAACGTACTGCGGAGGCTGCTGCGGATCTGCGCCCACTACGGTTCGCACCCCGTGATCGTGTGCTGCTCGGCCACAATTGGCAACCCGGCGGAGCTCGCGGCCGCTCTGACGGGACGGCAGCCGCGGCTGGTCGACCGGAACGGCGCCCCGTCCGGCGAGCGCCATATCGTGATGGTCCAGCCGCCGCTCCTCGATCCGGCCACCGGGGCGCGCGGTTCCGCCCTGACCCTCGCCACCCGCTGGGCCCTGCCGTTCCTGAAAGCCGGCCGCCAGACACTGGTCTTCGGCCGGTCGCGGATGGGCGTGGAACTGATGCTCTCAACGCTCCGGGAGTCGCTGCGGCTCGGCGACGGACCGCGGAGCCGCGTCCGCGGGTATCGGGGCGGGTATCTGCCCACGGAGCGCCGGGCGGTGGAGCGCGGCCTGCGCGACGGGGAGTTGCTCGGTGTCGTCACGACCAACGCTCTGGAACTGGGCGTGGACGTCGGCCAGCTCGATGTCGCGATCCTGGCCGGTTACCCGGGCTCGATCGCGGCCACGTGGCAGCAGATGGGCCGGGCGGGACGAAGGAACGCCACGAGCGTCGCGGTCCTGATCGCCGGTGGCGGGCCGGTCGACCGATACGTCGTCGAGCACCCGGAGTTCCTGCTCGCCTCGGCACCCGAAGAGGCGCGTCTGGACCCCGACAACCTGCACGTCCTGCTCGCGCATCTCAAGGCGGCCTGCTTCGAGCTCCCCTTCGAACCCGGCGAGTGTTTCGGGCCGGGCGAGGCGGAGCCGCTCCTGGCTTTCCTGGGGGAGGAGGGTCTCGTGCGGCGCGCCGGGGACGATCGCTGGTACTGGTCGAACGAGAACTTCCCCGCCTCGTCGGTCTCGCTGCGGGCGGCGGCGCAGGAGAACGTCGTGATCATCGACACGACGCCGGACAGGCCGCGCGTGATCGGCGAGATCGACATCTTCGCGGCCCAGACGCTCGTCCACGAAGACGCCATCTACATCCACGAATCCGCTCAATACCACGTCGACACGCTCGACTGGGACGAGCGCAAGGCTTACGTCCGCCGCGTCGACATCGACCACTACACCTACGCCGACAGGGCGGTCACTCTCAAGCCGCTCGAAACGTTCGATGCCGCGCCGGCCGCCGGCGGAAGCCGCGCCCACGGCGAGGTCATGGTTTCGAGCCTGGTCAGCATGTTCAAGAAGCTCAAGTTCGGGACGGACGAGAACCTCGGCTGGGGGCCGGTCCACCTGCCCGAGATCGAGCTCCAAACGACCGCTTACTGGCTCATGGCCGGCGAGGCCGCCAAAGGATGGCGACGGGCGGATCTGGACGTAGCGCTGATCGGTATGGGCCGGGCGATGCAGGCCGTCGCGGCGGTGCTGCTGATGGTCGATCCTCGAGATCTGGGTCTCGTGTCCCAGGTCCGCTCGCCGCACAACCAGGAGCCGACGGTCTACCTGTACGAAGGCGTACCCGGCGGCGTGGGTCTGTCCGAGCGGCTGTTCGAGCGCCACGACGAGCTGATCGCCGGCGCAACCGAGCTGATTGCGGGATGCGACTGCGCCAGCGGCTGCCCCGCCTGCACCGGACCGCGCCTCGAACCGGACGTCGACGCGAAACAGCTGGCGCTGCGCCTCCTTCGGGCGCTGGTGGCGGAGCGGCCGGAAGCCCGGGCCCCCACCGCGGCGGCATGACTGTGGACGGGACGCGGCTTCATCGCCGCCTCGAAGACCTGCGCCGCGAGCGGACTGCCGTCGGGCGGGCTGCGACTGCGCGAGCCGAACGGTCGGGCGACGCGGATCCGGACATTCGTCGGGCGATCGCCTCGATCATGGCCGCGGCGGATGCGTTCGGGCCGCCTCAACCGGTCTGGCGCGACGTCGGTCCGGTGGATCCCGCCGCCCTGGCCAAACGGCTCGCTCAGGGCCTGGACGGCGACGCGATCGAGACACCGCGCGGTTGGTACGTCCGCCGGGAACTCCGACCCGTCTATCTGCCGGTCGATCGCGAACGGTTGGCCGGCCTGCCGGGGATGCCTTCTCCCTCGACTCCCCTCCTCTGCCTGGATACCGAGACGACCGGCCTGGGCAGCGCCGCCGGCACGGTCGCATTCCTGATCGGCCTGTCCTGGTGGGAGGGCGATCGGATGCGGCTGCTGCAGCTCGCCCTGCCGGACCACTCGGAGGAAGGCGCCCTGCTCGACGCGCTAGTGGCCGAGACGCCGGCGAATGCCTGGCTCGTGACCTACAACGGCCGAAGCTTCGACTGGCCGCTGTTGGATACGCGCTTCCGAATGAACCGTCGCGTCGCGCCCGCGCTCGACGGCCACCTCGACCTGCTGCTGCTGGTCCGGCGGCTCTTCCGCCACCGCCTGCCGGACGCGCGTCTGCAAACCGTGGAGCGGCAGCTTCTCCGCCGCCATCGCGCGCCGGACATTCCCGCGTCGGAGATACCCGCGATCTACCACTCCTTCCTGCGCGGCGGGCCGGTCGGGCCGATCCGAGTCGTGGCCCGGCACAACGCCGAGGACGTGGTGACGCTCGGGCGGATCCTGGCGCACCTGGAACGCGGCTACGGCATCGGCGAGGTGCGGCGCTGGGCCCCGAAGGGCGATCTCGTTCGTCTGGCGCGGCTCTTCCGCCACGAGGGTCGGGTCGACGAAGCGGTGGAGTGCCTGGAGACCGCCGGCGAGGGCATCGACGGCGGCGATCCGGACGTGGCCGTCGCCACGGTCGAGTTGGCACGCCTGCTTCGCCGCGCGGGCCGGAACGTGGAGGCGGGCATCGCGTGGAGCCGCCTCGTCACCGCTCCGGGTCCGCTCGCGGCGCTGGGCTGGATCGAATTGGCGAAGGAGCGCGAGCATCGCGAGCGCAACCTCGCGGGCGCCTGGGCCGCCACGGACTCTGCTCTTCTGGCGCTCTATCGCAGCCGCGGCCACGGCCAGGCCGCCCTGCGTCGCGGCCTGGAGGCCGATCTCTCGGCGCGCCGAGCCCGTCTCGCCCGCCGCCTGGAGCGGGCGGGGGTCTAAGCGCCCCTGTCGTCCGTCCCCGTGGCGCCGCTCCCCTTGAGCCGCGCCACCACCTGCGCCAACGTGGGCACGCCCCCAAGACCCGCGCCCTCGACGGCACATGAGCCGGCTGCCGCTCCAAAGCGAAGGGCACGGCCGGTGGCCATCTCACCGTGAAGCAGCAAGACAGCCATGAGCGCAGCCAGGAACACGTCGCCGGCACCGGTCGGATCGACGAGCGCCCGTGATGGGATCGCCGGATACCGGTGAACGTGCGAGCCACTCAAGGCCAGGCCACCGCGATCGCCGGCGGTGAGGAGGATCGTCGCCCGTGGCGCGAAGGCTCGAAACCGGTCGATTCCAACGCCCGGCGCAAAGTCGTCCGCGCTGGCGCACACGAGCCCGGCTGCGCCGAGCAGCGCGGACGGCGCCGGGTCGACACGCTCCACCCAGCCGTCCTCGGCAAACTCGCGCAGCAATCCCTGCCAGCCGACCGCCACGCACGCATCCTCACGCGCCCCGGCAACGTCAGCCCACTCCCCGCCCAGTTCCCCTGCTACCGTCCCAAGCAGCCAACCTCGCGTCCGGCGCCACTCATCTGGCAGCGCCGCGACAGGCACCGGATCGCTCTTGGAGAGCCAGCGCTGCCGCCGATGCCCGTCCCGCTCGATGTTCTCGAAGACCGGCCCATGCTGGAGCGGCACGCGGTGCAGCAGGACGCCGGCATCCTTGAGCAGGCCCAGTTCGGTCGCGTCGGCTGCCGGACCGTCGACACCAATCACGCATCCGACCCGCAAGCCCAGACGAGCGGCCGCAAGGGCGCAGTACGCCACGGGCCCTCCGAGCCGCCAGCCCCGCGTATCGTCGGGCGTGACGTCCCGCGAAGCAGCGCCGACGACGACCAGGTCGAGGGTATCGACCGGACCGGCGGGCGACCCGTCGTATACTCCGCTGACTTCCGACATGCATATTCCTTGGAGTTGAACCGTGTTCTTTTACGAGCTTCGCGAGGGCGACGACGACATCTTCGCCGACGTGATCCTGGTCCGCGAGGAGGAAATGGACGCGGACTCCTTCTTCGAGCTCGTCCAGGAGATCCGGCGGCAAGTCCAGGACTCGTTTACGCAACAGACCCTGGTCGAGGCCATCGCCGAGGAGCTGGAGCGCGGCTACGAGTTCATCCCGATCCTCGACGAGCGGCTCTCGGCGTCGGTCAACGTCTCGAAGACGGAAGACGACAACTATCTTGCGAGCATCGACTCCGACGATGACGACGATCCGGACGGCCCCGACTATCGCGGCATCTTCGTCGACTTCCAGCCCGACGGTTTCCGCCCGAACTGAGCCCGCCGCTACTTGCTGAAGAGGATCTCGACCACGTCGCCGTCGCCGACGAGGTAGGTTTTGCCTTCCGAACGCAGCTTGCCGTGCTTGCGGGACTCGGCCATCGTCTTGAGCGCCAGCAGATCCTCGTAGGGCACGACCTCGGCGCGAATGAAGCCCCGCGCGAGGTCGGTGTGGATCGCGCCGGCGGCATCGACCGCGTTCGACCCGTTGGGGATCGGCCAGGCTCGTACCTCGTCCGGGCCTGCGGTGAGGAATGAGATCAGGCCGAGGAGCTTGTAGCTGAGCCGGATGACCCGGTCCAGGCTCGACTCCTTGAGGCCGAGTTCGTCCATGAAGACGGCCGCCTCTTCGGGTTCGAGCTCGCCGAGCTCCATCTCGATTTTGGCCGATAATGCGTCGACCAGCGTCCCGGCGGCCTTGTAGCGCCCCGCAATCCCCGCCACGATCTCGCCTTCACGAGGCAGGTCCCCTTCACCGACGTTGAGCAGGACCAGGACCGGCTTCTGAGTCAGGAAACGGAAGCCGCGGATTGCCTTCTCTTCGTCGGACTCGATCGACTCGCCGCGGAGCGGGCGACCGTCGACCAGCGCGGCATGAAGTCGCGTCAGGACACGCAGTTCGTGATCGTTCGACTCGCGTTCGGCCGGGGTGCCGTGGTGGCCGCTCGCCTTGAGGCGTTCGAGGCGCTTCTCCACAAGCGACAGGTCGGACATCAGGAACTCGAAGTCCAGGCGCTCGAGGTCTCGCCAGGCGTCGACCGAACCTTCGGCATGCGGCGCGGCAGGGTCCTCGAAGGCCCGCACGACGTGCAGCAAGGCGTCGGCCTCGCGCAGTCGAGCCAGCTGGTCGGCCGGCAGCTCTTCGGTCCCGACCCGACCTTCGGTCGACGCCGGCGGCGCCGCCAGGTCGAAGTAGGTGACGTCCGCGTGGACGATCTTCTTGGGCTTGAATATCTCCGCCAGCCGGTCCAAACGCTCGTCGGGGACTTTCACGGTCCCGACGTGCAACTCCATGCCGCCGTAACCGCCGGTCAGGGCGTGGCCTCGGGTAAGAGTGTTGAAGACTGTCGTCTTCCCCGAGCCTGCGAGCCCGACGATGGCGATCTGCATGTGCTGGTGGCCTCCTCCGCGTGACGCAGTTGCGCCGCACACATGCTAGCCGAGAGCCGCCGCTTAGTACCCCGCGGACGTGTCCACAACGTAGTCGAGCGGTTCACCCGCGCGGTAGCGGCGGAGGTTGTGGCAGAAGACGTCGAAGGTGCGGTCCAGGACCGCCTTGCTCGACCAGCTCGTATGGGGTGTCACGATGCAGTTGGGGAAGCGGTAGAGCGGCGAGTTCTCGGGCAGCGGCTCCTCGCGGAAGGTGTCCAGGATCGCGCCGCCGAGCGGCCCGTCCCGCAAAGCTCGGACAAGAGCCCGTTCGTCGATCAGAGCACCGCGCGCCACGTTGATCAGCCAGCTGCCGGGCTTGGCCTTGCGCAGAACCGCGTCGTCGATGACCCCGTCAGTAGCGCCGGTGAACGGCAGCGCCAGCACCACGAAATCCGAGAGGGAGAGCAACTCCGGGAGCGCCTCGAGACCGCCCAGAACAGAGACTCCAGGCGGTGTCTCACCGACGCCGGCCCGCCTGCGAATCGCGACGATTCTGGGTCCGAAGGGCGCCGCAAGTCTTGCGACCTCCCGCCCGATCCCGCCGAAGCCCACCAGGCCGATCGTGGTCTCGCCCAGCTCGACGGCCTCCATCGGCTGCCAGGTGCGCTCGCGCTGCAGCTCCAGGAGCTGAGGCAGGCGGTGGCAGACCGACAGGATCATCGTCATCACGTATTGGCCGATCGGCTGGTCGAATACACCGCGGCCGTTGGTGATGACGGGCGCGCGCAGGCAAATCACTGGCGTCAGCATCGACTCGACTCCGACCGACACCGAATGGATCCAGCGCAGCTTCGGAGCGCGACCGACGAACCTGTCCAACGCGTCACCGCCGAGCGACCAGCCCCGCAGCAGGACCTCGACCTCGTCGACCGGCTCGTCCGCGAACCCTTCGGGCGAGACCGGGATCAGACGCGAGCCGGGCGCGGCGTCCAGAATCCGATGGCGCATTGAGGCGTACGCGTCACGACCGCTGAGCACAGGGCTGATCGCGATCGCCAGCGGCGACCCACCCGGACCGTGACCGGGCCCGACCATCCCCGGGATCTTGTCGGCGTTCATTGGGCTCCTCCTCTTACCGTCTCAGGACCCCTTCTCGGGCAAGACTCTGGCCACCCACAACGACGGCCGATCGATCTCCTCCGGCAATGGCAGGGTCTCGGGGCCGCGCCACAGAGTCCGAAGAGCCTCGGCTCCCCGCTCTCGTGCGATGGCGGTGACGAACGCCTCGCCCTGCTTGTACTGCTCCATCTTCAAGTCCAAGCCGGTGACTCGCATGATGGCCCGCTCGGCGCCGGTCCGCTGCTCGCGCCGGGCATGGAAACGACGGCTGATTCGCTCCACATCGGGCACGAGGTCGCGGCCGACCTCGTCCATGACGTAGTCGCCGAAGCCTTCCAGCAGGCTCATGACCGCCTGGATCTCGCGGAACTCGCGGCGCTGCTCCTCGCTCATGAGCCCCTCCATCCAGTGCTGGCCCGAGCTCTTGCCGCGGAGGGCGCGACCGAGGCGAGAGACGGCGTCCCGGCTCATGAGCGACACGCCCGACGACAGCGACGTCAGCTGCCGCTCCAGACGTTCCGCGAGATACGGTCGAAGCCACGCATGGGCTTCGAACTCGAAGGCGTGGGTGGTCTCGTGCAGGGCAATCCAGGTCCGGAACGGGTTGAGGGGCACGTCCAGGGCCGCGGCGGTCCGCCTGATGTTCTCGTCGAGGAAGAGCAGCCGGCCGGGAGTCGACTCTGCCGAAAGGATCGCCAGGTCGTACTGGCCCAGGACGCGCTGGCCGAGAAAGCCGAGCAGGTATCCGAACTCGCGCGTGGAGACAGCTCGATTGGCGATGGCCATCGACGCCTTGACGAACCCTGCGTTGGGGGGCACCACCTGCTCCAGCAGGTCGCCTTCGATCTTGCCGATCAGCTGCGAGAAGGTGGCGACGTTGGCGCGCACCCAGTCTTCGCGGGCGACGACCGCGCAGCGTTCGACGATGCCCGGCAGTTCCGTTCCGAGGGCAACGCCGAGGGCGGGCACGATTTCCCGCATCGCCGCCGCGTACACGGGCTCCGCCGCGGCGAGCTCATACGCGGTCAGCGTCCCCTGGGAGTTGCGGACTCGATCGACGGCGATCCGCTCGGCCACTCGCCAGTCGACAAGGCCGCGCCTGGCCGAGCGCTCCATGCGCCGCCCCATGACGGTGATTGCGGCTCCGGCAGCGGCGCCGACGAGAATGCCGGCCTGCAGGAACAGGTCGCGTCGCCAGCTCGGGCGTCCCGAGGAGGCCCGCCTCGAGGACGAATCGTCTTGCCTCTGGTCCCGCCGACCGCTCACGACACTCCGACCCGGCCCGCCCCCGCACCGTCCAATTCCACGACCTCGATGTCCGGGAACTCTTCTCCGAACATCCGCTCGGCGACCGCCCGGAAGGCGGCCACGTCGCCCGTGGTCAGCTGGCGATGCGCGGCCACGGCGAGCGTCTCGTTCGGCGGTTCGTGGCCGGCCATGCCCGCGTCGGCGGCCGTGCCTCGCGTGGTCCCCGGCGCCTCGAGGCCGTTTACGGAGAGCAGTTCCGCCAGCGACGAAGCCGTTGCCGTCGCTGAATCCACTATCGCCACCGAGTCGCCCACGCAGGCCCGCAGGACTGCGGCCAGCAGCGGGTAGTGGGTGCAGCCGAGCAGCAGCGTGTCGATACGGGCGGAGGGTGGCATTGGGAAGATGAAGTCGCCGTCCTCGTTGCGCTCCCCCAGGAGCGGGGCCACTGCCGCGCGGACAGCTTCCTCGACCTCCGGACCGGAGATTCGCCCGGCTTCCACGAGAGGGACGAGCGTGGGAGTAGCGTGCTCGTACACCTCGACGGCCGGGTTTTCGTCCTTTATCGCGTTGAAGTAGGCGCGCGAACGGACCGTTGCGGGGGTGGCAATCACACCGACCCGCCTCGTACGCGTAGCCAGCGCCGCGGCCGCCGCCCCAGGCCGGACGACGCCGAGGACCGGCAGGTCGTAGCGGCGCCGGAAGTCGGTCAGGGCAACGGACGTCGATGTGTTGCAGGCGACGACGAGAGCCTTGACGTCGCGCTGTACCAGGGCATCGAGAGCCTGGATGCTGAAGCGCCGCACCTCGTCGTCGGTGCGAGTGCCGTATGGGGCGCGCGCGTTGTCGCCGAGGTAGACCGTCGATTCGAAAGGCAGCCGGCGAAGGATCTCGCGCAGGACGGTCAGGCCGCCGACACCGGAGTCGAAAACGCCTATGGGACGTGGATCGGACACGGCCTCAGTGTCTCACCGGAGCCGCGGATGTGCGTCCGGCGATCAGAGCTGCGATCCGGCGCACGTCGCGGCTGACGGCGGCGTCGGGGCTGGCGGTCACGAATGGCACGCCTTCGTTGTTCGCCTGTACGACGAGCCGGCCGTCGGAGACCACCTCGAAGTCGGGCCTCCGACCCAGCGCTCGGGCCAGCTCGTCGCGGCTGATGCCGCCGCTTGAGTCGGCGCGGTTCACGAGGTAGTGGACCTTGTCGGACGTGTAGCCGATCGACTCGAACGCTTCCGCGACGGCGATGGAATTGTGGATGGTTGTGCTGTCGTAGGTCACGATCGAGAGGATGACGTCGCTCGCGTCGAGGAACGCCAGCGTCACCTCCGAAAGGGAGGTCTGGGTGTCGATCACCACGGCCTCATACAGGCGTCGAAGGATCGAGATCGTCTTCTCCACGTCGCGGGCCGTGACCATCTCGGCCATCTCCACGCGCGGCGGAGCGAGCAGGATGTCGATGCCGGCCGGATCGCGCCACATCACGTCGCGAACGTCCGACTCCTGAACTCGGTCGGTCGGAAGGTCGAGGATCGAAGGCACGTCGTTGGGGACTTTGAGGAGGGCCCGCAGGTCGCCGTATTGGAGGCTGCCGTCGATGAGGGCCGTCGACACGCCCAACTGACCCAGCGAGACGGCCAGGTTGAACGCGATCGTGGTCTTGCCGACGCCGCCCTTGGGCGAGAAGACCGAGACCACGCGGCACGCTCCCGACGAACGGGATTGGCGCTCGGTCATGACGTGAGCCAGGGTGTTGACCAGTTCGAATCCGCTGAAGGGCAGCGTCAGCACGGCATCGATGCCGCGGCCCGGGTCGCGGGCCAGGGGGTGCTGCGGCACGGTCAGGACGACCACCGGGACATCCAGGCCCGAGTCGCGCAGCTTCTCGATGAGCTGGGGGCCTTTGAGTTTGCCCTGGAGGAGCAGATCCACCATGACCACGTCCGGGCGCAGCTGCCGGGCCGCGTCAACGACCTTCGAGCCGTCGGCCAGGACCTCGAGCAACTTCACTTGCGATTGGATGCTCAACAGGTTGCGGACGTGCTGGCTTACCTGCGGAACGTCTTCCGCGACTAGCAATCGGATAGAGGTGGTGGTCGCCACGTTCCGACTATAGCAAGGAAGCGGGTCGGGGCCTCCCCCGCCTCCGCGCTATAAGGATGACCCGTTCGTCATGGTTGACCAATGGCTCCAGATCGTATGAGCCTGCCAGGACCTCGACGATCAGACCGGCGTCCTCTGCCATGTCGGACAGCTCATCGGGGCTCAAGAGTCTCAGTCGATCGTGGCGAACCCAGCGCCGTATGGGGCCGCCCTGCTCGCCTTCGTCGTAAATCGCCGTCAGGTCGACGATACCGCGTGTCGGCTCATGCTCTGCGCTGGCCGTCTTGGTCACGACCAGATGGGTCTCGGGGTCGATGCGGACGTACTCGAGGCTGAGACGGCCGTCATAACGGGCCAGCTCGTCCGCGGCGGGCAGCCACACGTCGACGACCGCCACTCCCCCGGGGGCCAGGTGACGCGCCATTATCTCGATGGCCGCTCTCTGCTTCTCGCGCGAATCGAGCAGGAGAATCGAGTTGAGGCCGAGGATCCCGAGACCGAACTGAGGATCGCCCGCAAGCTTCAGCCCGAGCAGGTCCGCCTCGACGGTGTGCAGCCGGCCGATCACATTCGGCTCTCCTGCCGCAGCCGTCGCCGTCGCCGCGACCCGGTCGCGCAGGCGGGCCAGCATGGCCGGGTCGATGTCGACCGCCGTCACCTCGTAGCCGGCCTCGACCAGCGGCACCGCGATTCGCCCCGAACCCGCGGCCAGTTCCAGGATCGGCCCGCCGGTCCGCGCCGCAAGGGCGACGTAGAGGTCGAGGTCCCCCGGATCGTCGAGCAAGTCAACGTCGTACAAGCGCGCCAGGGCGGCGGCAGTCTCAGGATCGCGTCGCAAGTCGGTCATCGGCTACAGCGTAACGCCCCTCCCAACACCGGGCCGGCCGAAGTCGGACACGGCGTCATTGCTCGGCCGAAAGGGCAATCTCGGCAAGGACGACCAGCGCCACGAGGAAGACGGCGATCGGCAAGCTGAGCACGTCCTGGAGTCGGAGGGCGATCACGATCGCCACGAGCATTCCCACCCACGCACCGCGCCGGATAGCCCGCGACCAGTCCCCGCGGAACGCGATCCGACGATGGCCGGCAAATACCGCCAGCCAGAAGAAGGGCACCGCAGTCGCTCCGAAGGCAAAGCCGATTACACCGGCGCCGACAAGGGAATTGCCGGCGTTCTCGCGCGGATAGGTCGTCGTGAGGACCACATATACCAGCGCCCACGCCGCGATGGCGACCATGACGAAGAAGTAGTTGGCCGTCCGGTCGCGCAGATCCATGACGGAAGTCTAGCGGCGGCTGCGCGGGCGGAGGCCGAGCGCCCTCGGCAGATCGACCACGCGATCGACCACCAGGTCGGGGTGCTCCCGGCCGGATGACCGGGCGAGCGGGAGAGCCGAGTCCTCCGGTGTGATCCGCACCCAACCCGCCCGCCAGCCCAACGCCTGCGCTCCCGCCACGTCCGCACCCAGATCGTCGCCGACATGGAGAAGCCCCGGGCCCGAGGCGACATCGAGCGCCTTCGCCGCGGCAACGAATATCTCCGGCCGCGGCTTGATCACGCCGACGCGCTGCGAGACCACGATGGCCGAGAGATGGGGCAACCAGCCCGCGGCCTCGACGTACCGCTCCACGGCGACCGCCCACGGCCAATTCGACAGGATTGCGAGCGCATAATGCGACGCCAGCAACTCGAGAAGCGGGCCTATCTCGGGCGGAACCGGTGTCAGCCGCACGAAGGCCGCCACGTATTCGTCCAGGATTTCCTGGACATCGGTCGGCTCCGACCAGGTTGCAGTGGCAGCATCATCCCAACGTTCGCCCTCCGCCGGGACCGTATGCCCGCGCAGCCTGGCCAGGACGCGCGCCGCCCGAAGATCCATGGTCGCCTCGCGACCCTGGGGAACGTCCTCCGCGATCTGGCGGAGACGCTCTTCGCCCCAAACCCGAGCGAACTCGTCGGTCGCGAATCCCCACGTGTTCGCGGCTCGCTCGGCTGTGGCCGCGAGCACGTCTCGCATCGATCCGCTCGGGAACGGGACCAGGGTATTACCGAAGTCGAGGGTCACGGCCTCGATCGTCTGACCGATTTCGACAACGTCTGCGCCGCGCCGTCTCTCCCTTCCTTCGGTCATTTGGCGGCGCTCGAAGGGCAGATGTCGCGGAAGGCGCAGTAGCCGCACGCGATGTACTCCGGCGTCGCTTCGAAGTTGAGGGCTCGAATGCCGGCCGCGGCCTGGCGGATGGATCCGCGCGCCTTGTCCAGCCGCTTCTCGTCCACCTCGACCCGGCCGACCAACCCCGACTCGAGGAACCAGAGCTGCACGGCGTCCGGTAGTCGGCCGGTCTCGGCCTGGAAGGCCATGGCGTAGATCTGGAGCTGCAACGAATTGCGTGCCCGCTCCCTGGCTTTCACGGGGTCGCGGACGTCGCTCGACTTGTAGTCCGTGATCGTCACCCGCTCCGGATGCAATCCGGGAAGGGCGGGCGACGTGACGTCGGCGTGCTGGTGCTCCCCCACCCCGTCTCCGGCCGGCGCCGCCGGCGAGTCCTCGCTCTGTGGCAATCGTTCGATGTCCACGCGGTCCATCCGGCCGCGGATCCGGTCGCCGTCGAGGAGGAAGCTGAATTCGCGCTCGACGTAAGCCGGCACCACCGCGGTCGGCTGCATCTGCTCCGCGCGGAACCGGCGCAGCGCGGCCCGACCCGCGGCCAGGCGCGCCTCCTCGTGCTCACGCGTGAGGAAACCCTCGTTCGACCAGGCACGATCGAAAGCCGCGTCCAGCTCCTCCTCGGTCATCACGTAGCCCTTCGCCTGGCGGCGGTGGAACTCCTGGACGGCCTGGTGGAGCGCGGATCCATACACGATCGCGTGATGCGGGGCAATGGGAACGCGCAGGACATGCACGTACTTGTACTTGAGCGGGCAAGTCAGGTAGTCGTCCACCTGGTAGAAGCTGAGACTGAGGGGACCTTCGATCGCGCCCCGTCCGGGTTCGGCCGGGGCCGTTTTCGGCTCATATGAGCGGAGCCTTTCGAGCGGCGACCGCGCCGTGTCGGCAGAGGTTTGGTCGGCCGAGCTCGCCGCCGGCAGATCGAGCGCTTCCAGCACGAACTGAGAGACCCGCCGGACCCGCTTCCCGCCGTAGTCCGCGGCATGGCTCAGGAACAACTCGTCGCGAGCCCTTGTCATGCCCACGTAGAAGAGGCGGCGCTCCTCCTGGAGGCGTCCGTCGCCCTCGGGGAGCACTTCGTTGACCAGTTCCGCCGGCAGGCCGAGCGGCTCGCGCCTGGTTCGAGCCGGAAATCGGCCGTCGACTAGGCCGATCATGAAGACGACCGGGAATTCGAGCCCCTTTGCCTTGTGGACGGTGAGGACCGCCACGGCGTCGGCGTCAGGATCCACCTCGGCCGTGGCAGGGTCGTCGCCCGCGTCGATAAGCGTCTGCAAGTGGCGGGCCACGAAGATGACTCGATCGTCCGCAAGCAGGTCCGACTGAGAGCGGACGATGTCGAAGAATCGGGAGATGTTCGAAAGGGCCTCTTCGGCGGCCACGGAGTCCGTCGACGCCAGCCGGCCCAGCAGACCGCTCTGGCGCAGGAACTGATAGAGCAGCTCGCCGGCGGGCCGCTCGTGGGCCAGCTCCATGAAGCGGCGAACGTCCGAAACCAACCGCTGCAGGATTGCCCGCGTTTCCGAGGAAACCCGTAACAGGCCCGGTTGCTGCGTCAGCTCCGCCATCACGTCCCACATAGAGCGGTTGCGTCGCCGGGCTGCATTGACGATCGCCGTCAGGTCCTCGCCACCCAGGCCATACACCTCAGACGCCGCCAGCGCGTACATGTCGACGCTCGAAGAGAGGTCGGCCATCGAACGCAAGAACGCCAGCAGCAGCCGGATTTCCGGCCTCGCGTAGAGCCCCGAGGTCCCCGAGAAGCGCCACGGCACCGCCGCGAGGTTCAACGACCGCAGCACCGGGTCCGCGTCGGCGTTGGCGCGTACGAGGACCGCGAATTCCCGGGGACGGGCTCCAGCGGCGACGCGTCCGGCAATCTCGTGGGCGACCCAGTCCGCTTCTTCCGAGCCCGTGGCGAAGGCGAGATGACGGACGGGCCGCTCGTCTCCGCGTCGTTCCGCGATGAGGCGCTTGTCTATTCCGTTGCGAACCTCGAGCCGGTCTGGGTCGTTGAACCGCACGAGTCGATAGCTCGTGTCGAGGATCGGCGCGCGAGAACGGTAGTTCCGCCGCAGCACAACCTGGCCGCAGCGCGGGTGGGCACGCCGGAACTCGAGAATGTTGCTGATCGCCGCGCCGCGGAACTTGTAGATCGACTGGTCGTCATCGCCTACCACCACAACGTTGCCGTGCGTGGCCGTGAGCAACTCCACCAGTTCCGACTGGGCACGGTTGGTGTCCTGGAATTCGTCGACCAGGACGTAGCGGAACCGCCGCTGGAGTTCCAGTCGGGCGGCCGGAGATTCACGCAGCAGGCGCAGCGACAAGCTCACCTGGTCGCCGAAATCGATCAGGCCGGCCTCGCGGAGCAACTCCTGATAGCGGGCATAGGCTCGGGCAAGCTCGCCCTCGCGCCTGGCGCGCTCCCGGAGGGCTTCGACCTCGTCGGCCGTCCCATCCCCCTCGGTCGCTTCGGCTGCCTTCGCCTCTGCCGCCCGCCCCAATCCGGCCGCGAAATCGAGGTACGACTGCGGGCTGACGTCTTCGTCCTTGCACCGGCTGAAGAGGCCGGCAAGGGCGCCCAGAAAGCGCGTCGGGTCGCCCAGCGGCCTGTACTCGTCGAGCTCGAATGCGAAGAGACGCTCCCGCAGGAAAATCACGACCTCCGGCCGGGTCAGGACGCGTGTGTCGGTCGGGAGCCCGAGCTCCAGGGCGAATTCGCGCACGATGCGATCGCCGAACGCGTGGAACGTCGAGATGACCGCGTCCGTGTATCCATACGGTACGAGCTGGTCCACGCGGGCCTGCATCTCCTCGGCGGCCTTGTCCGTGAACGTGAGCGCCAGGATCTCCGACGGGCGGGCGCGCCGGGTGCCTATCAGCCACGCGATCCGACGTGTGATGACCTGGGTCTTGCCGGTGCCGGCTCCGGCCACGACCAGCAACGGCCCCTCGTCGTGGCAGACCGCGCGCTTCTGCTCGGCGTTGAGACCCGCCAGCAGCGATTCGACCCCCGCCGGAACGTCCTCCTCGGGGGCTGGTTCCGAAAGCGCGCCCCAAACCGGAATCTGCTCGAGGCGCGCTGGTTCGCGCGGCGCGGTCTTGCGTCTCGGTCGAGGCATGCCCCTAGGATCGCCGTCGCAGTGACATCTTGCGTGTCACGACGCCCGGCTCCGCGGTCAGGCTTGCGGCGTGACGGACGCCGCCTCGGGCGGCGCGGGCTCCGGGTCGGCCATCTGAGCCTCCGCGGGAGCGGCCGGCGTTCCAACAGCCGGTTCGGCCGAGGCGCCCGGCGACTTTACCGGGCGATTTGGCCGGGCGGCTCCGGCCCCGGGGCCGGTCGAAGGAACGGCCGTGGAAGCCGCAGAGACGCCCGCGGGAGCAGCCTTCGTGCGACCGGCCGACTTGGAGCCCTTGCCACCAGCTGCGGCCCGGGACGCGCGCTGCGCCGGCGTTCCGCCACCTTGGGAGACGGCTATCTCCACCGCTTGTGCCTCTTCCGCACCCATCGTGGTCTCGGCCTCACCGCCGAAGATCGCCTTGGCGTACACGCGGGTGCCGGTTCGGGCATGGAGACTGCTGACCACGAAGCCGTCGTTGTTCGCGTCGAGGATTGCCAGCGCGAAGCTCTGATTGCCGCCCGTGTCGTCGAACGGGTTGAAGCGCACCAGACCGAGTCGGCCAAAATGCAGCCTCGCCGCGCCCTCGAGGATCGCCGTCCGGGCTACCACTTCGTCGAGATCGTGCCCGACGCGCATGACGGTATCGAGGTGAGTGCTCAGCACGCCTTCGATGCTCTGGCCGTCGGCGCCCTGCGTGAGGTAATCCAGCCGCTCGCTCAGAAGCGCAATCCTTCGCGACTGGATAAAGAGCATCAGAATCATCAAGAGGACGACGACGCATCCGACGACGATGACAATGCCGATCACGCCCAGATGCGATGCCACGAAATCCTGCAATTGACCGCTCCAATCTCGACTCGACTCGGGGCGAGTCTAGCAGCCATAACGTCTCGACGGCTCGTGGACCGGCGAGGCGCGCCACCTCGGGTCGGGATGCTATGCTCGACAGGCCATCGAACAAACACACCGGAGGCCCCTCACCACAATGGCGAAGCGCACCCGCGGCTCGAATCATCCGGGCCAGCGGCGCCCGGACCGACACTCACCCGCTCGACAGCAGCCGCGACCCGCGAGCCGGCCGAGTCAGGGCCTTTCGGCAGCTGAGGAAGCTCGCGCCGCCGAATTGGAATCGCAGATCGTGGCTCAGGAACGCGCCGGCACGCAGAGCATCGAACGCTCGCGCGAGCGTTCGCGCGCTGTCGACCCGGCCCCGGCCGGGCGCCGCGGTATGAGCCCGTTGGCGGTCCGCGCGGCCGAGGAATATGCCTACGTGAGTCGCGACGTCCGCCGCATCCTCTGGGTCGGCGGCTCGATGATCGGACTGCTCGGTGTCTTCTTCGTCCTGATCGACGTCTTGCACGTCATCACGGTCTGAGGCACGCGCTTCGCCGGTTCCGCGTCAGCTTCTCTCCGAGCCGCCCTGGCCGGCGTCGCTCCCCGCATGGTCCGCCGAACTGTCTCCCGCACGCCTGGCGTGACGATCGAGCGCGCGTCGGACTGCCTCTGCCAGCTGGCGCGCATCGAACGGCTTGGCCAGTACTGCCCCGGCGGCTGCGGCACCGCTGATCTCGCTTTCCCGATCGCGCGGATAACCAGACATGAATAGCACCGGCAGGCCGGGATTTCGGGCCGTAAGCGCGGCCGCGATCGTCGGCCCGTCGAGCTCGGGCATCACCACGTCGGAGAGCAGCAAGTCCAGCGACGCCCCCAACGCCGCAGCCTCTTCTACCGCCCCTTTGGGGCCGGTCGCGATGACCCGGTAGCCTTCGGCCTCCAGCGCACGCTTGCAGAAGTCGCGCACGGCCGGCTCATCCTCGACCACCAGGATCGTCCCGCTACCGCGACCCCGCGCTCCGGGCAGGGATGCCTCCGGAGCCGACGCGGCGGCATTGCTCAGCGGCAGATCAACCTGGAAGCGCGATCCGACGCCCACCGTCGACTGGACGTGGATGTGACCGCCCATCTGCTCGACGATGCCGTAGACCGTGGCCAGTCCCAGGCCCGTGCCGTGGCCCAGGCTCTTAGTGGTGAAGAACGGCTCGAAGATCCGCTCCATGACCTCGGGGGCCATCCCGAAACCCGTGTCGACGATCTCCAGGCGGGCCCACGCAGGCCCGATTTCGCCGGCGGCGACTTGTTGGTCAGGAGGAAGAAGCGTGGTGGCCAGCTTCAGCTCCCCGCCGCCCGGCATCGCGTCGCGACCGTTCACGACCAGATTCATCACGACCTGATCCAGCTGGCTCGGATCGGTCTCGACGAAGCCGAGACGCTGATCCAGGGTCACCTCGAACTCGATGTCCTCGCCGAGGAGGCGGCGCAACATCGGCACGAGAGCGCCGATACGATCGTTGAGCTCGATTCTCTGTACGGACCAGGCCGCCCGCCGCCCGAATGCGAGCAGTTGGGCGGTCAGCTCCGTGCCCCGCCCGCCGGCGCGCCTTATCTCCATTGCGTCGGCGGCGCGCTCGTCCCCTTCGAGCGACGCGACCAGTATGTCCGCGTAGCCGTTCACGACCGTGAGCAGGTTGTTGAAGTCGTGGGCGACGCCGCCCGCCAAACGGCCCAGTGCCTCCATCTTCGAGCCCTGGCGGAGCTGCTCCTCGAGTTCCTTGGATGACGTTATGTCCTCGCTCGTTCCGACGGACATGTATGGCATCCCGCTCGCGTCCCGGACGGCGCCGACGTTGACCCGAACCCAAACCAGACTCCCGTCCTTGCGGATGTACCGCTTCACGAGCTGGTATGAATCGACTCGCCCTTCGAACAGATCGCGCAGGGCTCGCCGGCTGGCCTCTCGATCGTTCTCGTGGGTGTAGTCGTGCACCGACAGGTTCGCCAGCTCGCTCTGCTCGTAGCCCAGAAGACGATGGAACGCCGGGTTGCTTTCGAGCGACCGCCCCTCCCGGTCCGCCAGCATCATCCCGATCGAAGAATCGTCGAAAATCCCTCGCATTCGCGCTTCGGCCCTCGCCCTCGCCTGCTCTTCGGCGACCCTTGCGCTGACGTCGCGGGTGATGACTTCCATTGCCGGACGGCCGTTGAAAACAACCGGCTTGGCCGCCACCTCCACATCGATCTCGGTTCCGTCGAGGCGAACGTGACGCTCGAGCGAGGGCCCGATGGCACCGCCCTTCACTAGGACTCCGACAACCCGCGTGCGGATCGCGTCCCGCTGTGACGGGGCGACGAAGTCCCACACGCCGAGGCCCAATAGATCCGCCGGATCGCCGCTGCCGTACAGGCTGGCGGCCGCCCGGTTGACGAAGACTATCCGTCCGTCCTGATGGACCGCGACAGCCTCCGGCAGGAGATCCAGGAGCGTCTCGTAACGCGCCTCGGTCTCCGCGAACTCCTGAGCGGCGCGTTTGCCGCGCGTCGTCTCCGATCCGGTCGCGACCACGAACTTGACGCCCTCAACGACCGAAACGACCTCGGCAGTCCAGGCGATTCTGGCCCTCCGACCGTCCTTCCGTATCCACTGGGAGACGAATTGGGCTGTCCGCTCACGGCCCGAGACAAGACGATCGAAGGCAACCTCC
>Ga0302322_100001270_pt1 | contig 20465 bp, 19 predicted proteins | sample Fen_T0_2_FD_203757 | JGI IMG/M metagenome (GOLD analysis project Ga0302322, IMG submission 203757) | Peat permafrost microbial communities from Stordalen Mire near Abisko, Sweden - Fen_T0_2 | ecosystem: Environmental > Terrestrial > Soil > Wetlands > Permafrost | place: Sweden: Abisko...
ATCACCACCGCTGATTTTCGCCATGTCCACGGAACTCCTCAAGATCGTCGCCGGCTCCAACCAATGGTGGGCGCTCACGCCGGAAATCATGGTGGCCTGCGCCGCGCTGGGCCTGCTGGTGCTGGAAATCTTCACCCCCAAGGACCAGCACCGCTTCATCCCCTATGTCGCCGTCGTGGTGCTCGCGCTGGTGTTGCTCATGGTGGGGCTGAACTTCGGGAAGACCTGGGGCGGGGAGGAGATCTTTGGCGGCCTCATCAAGCTGGGCCCGGCCGGCCAGATCGCCCGGGTGTTTTTCCTCCTGTCCTCGCTCCTGGTCTGTTTCCTCGCCTCGATCTGCCTGCCGCGCACCCGGATGCCCCGCGTCGAGTTCTACCACATCGTGCTGGTGGTGACGGCGGCGCTGATGCTCCTCGCGCAAAGCAACCACTTCGTGATGTTCTTCGTCGCCCTGGAGACGGTGACGGTCGGATTCTATATTCTCGTCAGTTATTTCCGCGACAACGCCCTGACTTTGGAGGCCGGCCTGAAATACCTGGTGCTCGGCGCGCTCAGCTCGGCCATCATGCTCTTCGGCATCGTGCTGCTCTATGGCGCGGTCGGCCGGGTGGTGATCGACGGGGTCGTGCACACGGGTTTCGAGTACGGCGTGGTGGCCGATTTCCTCCGGCAAAACCCCCACAACTTCCTCGCCACGGCCGGTGCGCTGCTCGTGCTCGGCGGTGTGGCCTTCAAGATCGGCGCTTTCCCCTTCCAGGTTTGGATCCCCGACGTGTACCAAGGGGCGCCGACGCCCGTGACGGCCTTCCTGGCCGTCTCGTCCAAGGCCGCCGGCTTCGCCGTGTTGCTGACGCTCGTCCTCAACGTCTTCGCGCCCCTCTCGGCGGTGCTGGTGCCCGTGTTGTCCGTGCTCGCCGCCGCCACGATCATTGCTGGCAACCTGTCCGCGCTGTCGCAGCGCAACACCAAGCGGCTGATGGGTCTCTCCGGGGTCTCGCACGCCGGCTACCTGCTGATCGGTGTGATCGCCGCGCTCACGGTGCCGGCGGCGGCCAATGCCGTGTGGTTCTATCTCTTCACCTACCTGCTGGCCTCGATGGCGGTGTTCGGCGTCATGGCCTACGTGGCCGGGGCGGACGACACGGCCCAGGAGGTCGACCACTATGAGCGCCTCGCCCGCGAGCGCCCGCTGCTCGGTGCCGTGCTGGCCGTGGGCCTCGGCTCGCTGGCGGGCATCCCGCCGCTCGCCGGGTTCATGGGGAAGCTGCTGCTCTTCGTCGCAGCCTTCCAGGCCCACCTCTACGGGCTGCTGGCCGTGGCCATTGGCGGCGTGGTGCTCTCGATCTATTACTACTTCGGTTGGATCAAGGCCGCCTGGTTCGAAACCTGGTCGCCCAATCCTGCGGGGGCCGAGGTTCCGTCCCATCCCGTCACCACCCCGTCGTGGCTCGGCCGGGGGATCCTGACCGTCCTGGCCCTCGCCACGGTGCTGCTCGGTTTCTACCAGGCACCGCTGACAAGCTGGCTGATGAAGTAATCCCGTGCTTCGGCCGAGAATTTCTTCGCCAGCGTGCGCGAAAGTGTTTCGAGTTTCGCGCACCACATGAAGGTTACCGGACTCGCCATTGTGCCGCCACCCGCGGCCGCCGACCTCCCCAAGGTCACCCCCGAACTGCTCGCCTCCGTCCTCGCGCGTTACTCGCGGAGCAATGACGGCATCGGCAAGATCATGGAGAAGGTAGACCTCGCCAATCCCGACGAGTCCATCGACCGCATCCTCAAGTTCGTGGACTACGGCCACGCCTCGATCGGGGGCCTGACCGGCGGCCTGGCGATTGCGCTCGACGACGTCTCGATGTGGCTCGCCTACAAGATTTTTGAGATCGCCCAGATGGCGGATGGCCAGGAGTCGAGCACGCGTTACATCACGATGTCGGCGACCAACCTGCCGGCCGCGGAAGAAATCGGCATTCCGGCCGACCTCGCGCCGCGTTGGACCGCCTTGATGGCGCAGGCGTTTACCGCCTACCACGCAGAATACACCCGCCTCGACGCGGCGGCGCTGGCCAACCCGGGCCTCGTGCGGCTGCCCAAGGACGCCAAGCCCGCCGTCGTCACGCGGCTCCGCAAAAACTACGCCCTCGACCGCGCCCGCTACTTCATCCCGCTCGCCACGCGCACCAACCTCGGCCTCGTGCAAAGCTCGCGCATGTGGGCGGCCACGGTGAAGCACCTGGATTCGCTGCCCATGCCCGAGGCGCAGGCGGCGGCGAAACTCATCCGCGACGAATTGCTCAAGCTCTCGCCCCGGCTCATGCGCCACAGTTTCGCCGACCCGTCTTTCCAGGCCCAGGCGCAGCAGGAGCTGGCCGAGAGCCTCAAGCTCGGCCTCGCCCGGCTCTCGACCCAGCCGCTGACCGACGAGGTGTGGGTGAAGGTGGACCGCGACTCGCCGCCGTGGCTGCGCGAGGAGCAACCGTTGGCCGAGGCGCTGCGGCACCGCGCCAACCGTTATGGTTACCAGGGCAAGGCCGCCCGCCGCATGCGCGTGACCTTTGCCTGGAACAACATGGCGGTCGCCGAGCTGCGCGACCTCAACCGCCACCGCACGGGCCACCGCTACACCCCGCTAATCCAGGCCGGGTTCTACCTGCCCCCGGAGATCAAACACGCGCCGCACCAGGCCCTGCTCGACGCTCAGGCCGCCCTGACCCGCGAGCTCATGCAGCGGGGCTCGCCGGCTTATGTGTATACCCTTTTGCTCGGAGCGCAGACGCCGTTCGAGCACAGCACGCACGCCGATAAGTTCATCTACGAGGCCGAGCTGCGCACCGGGATGGGGGCGCATTTTCGCTATGCGGAACACCTGAGCGCCGTCCTGAGGGAGTTTACCCGTCAGGTGCCCGAGGCCAAGGACTGGGTCATAGAGGGCACGGCCGAGCCAGAATAGGCTTGCCGCTTTTTGGGCCAGTAACGACGCTTGGGCAGTGCCGTTGCCCATGCCACGTCGAGCAATAATCAGCACCGAGTTTGTCCTGATCGGCACCCTGTCCGGGTTGGCGGTCGCATTGGCACCCACGGTCCGGAACGATCCATGAGCGGCAGTTTCAAAGTCCTGCAGTTCAACATGCAGTTCGGGCAGCCTTGGGACGATGCCTATCCCGACCATGTGCCCATCCGGTTGCAGAGCACGATCGATGAAATCCGGGCCCATGATGCCGATATCTTCATGCTGCAGGAGGTCGAGCAGGCCATGCCCGGTGGCCAGCAGGCCCAGCCCCCGCCGCACTACACGCGGCTCCGGCAGGAATTCAAGGAATACGACAGCTACTTCTGCTATCCGAAGCCGGATGCCCGCGAGCTGCCGTTTGGGATCGGGCTGGCGATCTTCTCCAAGACTCCGCTGCGGGAACAAATCTGCGAGAATCTGCCTTCGCCGCCGGTGGAGTTTGATTTCTTCGGCGAGAAGAAGACTCCCACCGACCGGCTCCTCATTGGCGTGACCACCACGGTGGCCGGGCGGAGCGTGCGGCTGTTCAACACCCATCTGCTGGCGTTTTTCATGCTGAAATCCAGCAGCGAGACGTACCTGGAGCAGCGCAAGCTGGTCGAGGAACAGCTGCGCGCCTCCACCGGCGTGCCGGCCCTGCTGACCGGCGATTTCAATGTCAGCAAGCACCACTCGCTCGTGCAGCAGTTTGCCGATGCCGGTTACCAGACCGTGCAGTCCACTGAGATCACCTGGCGCCGGAGGCCATACGTGCTGGACCACATTTTCTACAACAACTGGCTCAAGCCGGTCAGCTGGGCGGTCAAACCCACGCCCTCGTCGGACCATCATGTGCTGACGGCGGAGTTCGAGTTCGCGAAGTAGGGCCGGACTCCGACCGGCCCATGGGTTTGGCGCGTGCCAAGGTCCGCTCAGAGACCTGACCTACTTCTTCCGCCGGACCCGCTCCTTCTCCTCCTCGCGCTCCTCCTCGAGCCGGGCTTTCTCGCTGGCGATTTGTTTCCGGATCTTGTCGGCCTCATCGAGGTTCCGGGCCGCCAGCATCTCGCCCAGCTGCTGTTTGAGGAAAATCTCCCGCTCGGCCAGCTTGCCCTGGTAGACGCGGTCGAGCTCGGCCAGCCGGGACTTTTGTTCCGCGTTCAAGGGGGCGGCCGCGGGTTCGGCCTTGGCCAGGCGTTCCATGGCGAGTTCGTAGGCGCTTTTCATGCCGGCAGGCTGGGCGCCCCTCAGCCGAACTTCACGCCCAAAATGACCAGCAAAAGCACCACGAGAAACGGCGGCCAGTAACCCCCGTACCGCCGGGACCAGCGTCCCGCGGCTCCCGCCAGCATCACCGCCGTCAGCAGGACCAGCGACGCCGGGGCCAGCCACTCCGCGCGGTACCGGGCGATGAAGAACATCCCAGGCAGAGTGATGCCGTGCTGCAGCACCCGGTCCGCTACCCAAATGATCCCCGCGGCCACCAAGTTGCAAAGGGCGCTGAGGGGCAACAGCCCCAGCAGGCCACAGACGAGCGAGACAAACCCCGCCACCAGGGCGGCCTCCGAGAGGGGAATGACGACGAGGTTGGCCAGCAGCGAGCCCGGGGAAAACAATCCGAAGAATCCGATGCCGGACGGGACGCTCGCCAGAAACGCCACCCCACAGCCGGCGGCGGCCCCGATGAACCACCGGCCCACCTTTTCCCCGGCCCGATGCCGCCAATGCCAGTCCTGCTTGGGCAGCAGGGCGAAGGGTTTCCAGCGGGTTTGCCAATGCTCGGCCAGGGGCCGACCCATGACGATGAGTGCGGCCACCACCGTGTAGGACATCTGGAAGCCGGAGCTGAACAATTGCATGGGGTCCAGCAGCAGGGTGGCCAGGGCCGAGGCCGTCAGCGCGGCGAGAGCGTTGCCCGGCAGCCAGAAGACGTGTGCGGCGAGCATGAACGCTATCATCAGGAACGCCCGCACCGCGGGCGAACTGGCCCCGGTGATCTCCACATAAAGCCAAAGCAAGGCGAGGGTGATCACCACCGCGGGCCGGCGGGGCAGGCGCAGGGTACGCAGCAGGCCCTGCAGCGCGATCGAGATCACCCCGACATGCAATCCGCTCACGGAGAAGATGTGGAAGGTGCCGCTGCGCATGAAGGCGTTCTGTTGTTCCGGACTCAGCACCGCCTTTTCTCCGAGCAGGATTCCGAGGTAGAGCGAGAGGGTGTCGGGGTGCGCGGCCAAGCCGTGACGCAAGATCGATTCCAGCCGGGCCTGCGCGGCGCCGCAAAACACCTGGAACCGATCCGGCGCGGCCACCTCGCGCAGCAGGCGGGCCCGGGTCAGGCGGTGGCGGATGCCCAGGTTGATCAGGTAGTCGTTGAATCCGCCGGCCGTCTGGCCGGGGGCCAGCGGCTCGATGACGCCTTGGATCTGGTAACGGCCGGAACGCTGGGGCAACACACTGACCCGGCGAATGGCCGAGAAGTAAACCCGCCGGCCCAGCAATTCACGCCCGGCCTCACCCGAGGACACGATCGTGGCAAGTCCGGTCCAGGAGCGGGCCGAGGGCGCGGCCGGGAATACCTGCCAGACGTCCAAGGTGACAGTGATCTCGCGGGGCGGACGTCGAGCCCAGTCGTGCAAGCCGGGATAGCGGACCTGCAGCAGCACAAAGCCGCTGAGCCCGACCGAGACGAAGAGACCGGCCAGCCAGAGCCGGGTCCGGTCAAACCAGGCGGCCCCGAGCGCGGCGAGTCCGGTGCAACCGGCGCCGCCGACCAAGAGCCACAGCCCGCCGGCGGGTGCGGGCCAGAACAAGGCGGCGACGAACCCGCTGCCGAGGGGCAGCAGCAGCCACAGGAGAGGGGCGCGGAGTTGCGAGGCGGGCGAGGGCATCGGGCGGAACGGCGCCCTGGCCCGGCGCGGGCAGGAACAGGTCAGCACGATTCGCCGCCGCCTTCAAACTTGTTTCTCCCCCCGTGCGGCCCACACTGGCGGGACGCATGGCCCGGCCCGCAGACGAAACCACCTCCCTTTTCGGCGAAGAGCCGCCGGCCGCCCCGGCGGCCGCCGCGCCCGACGGGCTGCGAAGGGCCAGTCAACCGCTGGCCGCACGGATGCGTCCGAGAAATCTCGGGGAAATTGTCGGCCAGGAGCACATCCTGCAGGCGGGCAATTTGCTCCCGCGCCTGATCGCGAGCAACCGGTTCGGCAGCCTCCTGTTCTACGGGCCGCCCGGCTGCGGCAAGACCAGCCTGGCCGAGGTGATTGCCCGTGAGACGAAAAGCCGCTTTGTGCGCGTCAACGCCGTCATGTCCAACGTGGCCGAGCTGCGGGAAATCCTGGCGGCCGCCCGGCGGCAGCCCGAGGCCGCGACGATGCTCTTCATCGACGAGCTGCACCGGTTCAACAAATCCCAGCAGGACCTGCTGCTGCCCGACGTGGAAGAGGGCAATGTGCGGCTGATCGGCGCGACGACGCACAATCCCGGTTTTTATGTGAATCCGCCGCTGCTCAGCCGCAGCCACCTGTTCCGGCTCGAGCCGCTGTCCGCCGCGGCCGTCGCGGGCGTGTTGCGGCGGGCGCTCACCGACCCCGAGCGCGGCCTGGGCCTCCGGGATCACGCCGCGGCCGACAAGGTGTTGAACGATCTCGCGGTGTTGTGCGATGGGGACCTGCGGCGGGCGTTGAATGCTCTGGAAGTCATCGCGCTCAGCCTGCCCGAGCAGGCGGCCATCGGCGAAAAGGAACTGGAACTCTTTGCCCGCGAGCGGCGCATCCGTTACGATGCCGACGAGGACGAGCACTACGACACGATCTCGGCCTTCATCAAGAGCTGCCGCGGCAGCGACCCGGACGCGGCCATGTACTGGCTGGCCAAGATGCTGGCCGGTGGCGAGGACCCGCGGTTCATCGCCCGCCGGCTGGTGATTCTGGCGAGTGAGGATGTGGGTCTGGCCGATCCCCAGGCACTCCCGCTCACCGTCGCGGCGCACCACGCCTGCGACTTCATCGGCCTGCCCGAGGCGGAGCTGACGCTGGCGCACGCCACCCTCTACATCGCCACGGCGCCGAAGAGCAATTCGGCCACCCTCGCCCTCGGCGAGGCCCACCGGCTTCTGAAGGAGCAGCCCGTCCAAACGATCCCGGCGGCCCTGCGCAGCAAGAGCGGCCAGGCGAACAAGCGCATCGGCCAAGGCCAGGGTTACCAGTATGCCCACGATTTCCCCGAGAATATTTCCGGTCAGTCCCACCTGCAGGAACCGGCGGCGATTTACACGCCCAAGACGGTTGGCTGGGAGGCCAAGATCGCGGAAAGACTGACCCGCTGGCGTGAATTGCGTGCGAAACTGGCCCCTTGACCAGTCCAACCTGTCAACCCGGGCTTGCAGGAGCCCAAAGCCAGAACTAGCCTGCTGGGATGAAAATCATCGCCGCCATTCTCTGTCTCGTGGCCGTCGCCAGTCTGGCCCAAGCCGAGGCCACGTCCACGGTGAAACCCGTCGATGCCAAGGATGCCCCATTGGTGGTAAAACCGGCTGATCCCAAGGCGGCGCCCGCCAAACCGGTCGACCCCAAAGCGACCACGACAACCGCGGTCGATCCCAAGGCGGCTCCCGGGACCAAGAAGGAAGTCAAGAAAGAGGTCCCCTTGCCCAAGATTCCCGGCACGGTGATCAACCGGGCCAACGGGACCTTCCTCAGCCTGCAGCTGGTGGGCGGCAACTTCGTCCTCTCCTTCTACGACAAGAAGCACAAGCCGATGGCGGTCGATGTCACGCGCGCCACCGCCCGCTGGCCCAACACCCGCTCCGCGGCGGTCCAGTGGAACCGCACCGTGCTCAATGGCAGCGGCACCTCCCTGGTCGGGGCGAAGCCCGTCCTTCCGCCCTTTACTTTCAGCGTGCACTTCTCGCTCCTGCAGGGCGATGGCGACGAAGCGAAGGTGGTGGAGGAATATGATGTGCCGTTCCGCGGCTGACCCAGCCGGGATTTGACAGCCGGTCGCTGGCAGGGGATGCTGCCACCCTTTCGTCATGTCTAGCTCCCTGTCATTTGATTCCGTTGAGACCGCGATCCAGGCCATCGCGGCCGGCGGGCTCGTGGTCGTGACCGACGATGAGGGCCGCGAGAACGAGGGTGACCTGATGATGGCGGCGGAAAAGGCCACCCCCGAACTGGTGAACATGATGATCCGCCATGCCCGCGGCCTGATCTGTGTTCCGATGACCGAGCCGCAGCTGAAGCGCCTCGGGATCAACCCGATGGTGCAGCAGAACCGCGAGGCCCACCGCACGGCGTTTACGGTTTCGGTGGACGCCGCCGAGGGCATCACGACCGGCATCAGCGCCTACGACCGGGCCCGGACAATCCAGCTGCTGGCGAACCCGGTCACGCGCTCCGACGAGCTGGTGCAGCCCGGGCATATTTTCCCCCTGTGCGCGCGGTCCGGCGGGGTGTTGGAGCGGGCCGGACACACCGAGGCCGCGGTGGATCTGGCCGCTCTGGCGGGCTTGAAGCCGGCGGGCGTCATCTGCGAGATTTTAAACGAGGACGGCACCATGGCGCGGCTGCCCGAACTGCTGATGTTCAAGCAGCAGCACAAGCTGCCGCTCATCTCGATCACGGCCCTGATTGAATACCGACACCGGCGCGAACAGCTGGTGGAGCGGGTGGCGCAGCGGCCATTCTCGTCGGAATACGGCGAGTTCACCCTGCATGTCTTCCGCAGCAAGGTGGACGGCCGGCATCACCTGGCCTTCACCATGGGCCGGCTGGACAGCTCGCCGACGCTCGTGCGGGTGCACACGGAAAATCTGCTGAGCGACGTGTTTCACGCCAAAGACCTCGGCAGTCACCGTTCCTTGGTCTCCTCCCTCCAGCGGGTGGCTGCGGTCGGACACGGCGCGATCGTCTACATGGAGCAGACCGGACGGATGCAGGAGACCCTGCTCAACACCGACCGGCCGGCCAATTCGCAGAACCTGCGGGACTACGGCACCGGGGCCCAGATTCTCACCGCCCTCGGCCTGCGCAAAATCCGCCTGCTGCAGCACGCGCCCCGCCGGGTGATCGCCCTCGAGGGCTACGGCCTGGAGATCGTCGAGCAGGTGCCGGTATGAGTATTTTCGCTTTTAGACTGCAGATTTTGGATTGGGCCTTGCGTTGCGGCCAGTCCGGGCGGTTCTTTGGGACTGCCTTTCATTCGAGAATCGAGAGGCGAAATTCCAAAATCTCATGAGCCTCAACACACCCTCCGCCCCCCGGATCAACGGTGCGAAATTCCGCATCGGGGTCGTGGCGGCGCGGTTCAACGAGGAGTTGGTGGACGGCCTGCTGGCCCGGTTGCTGGACGGGCTGCGGGCCGCCGGGGTGAAGGACGGCCGGATCCGGGTCGTCCGCGTGCCCGGTTCGCACGAGGTGCCGTGGGCGGCCGGCCGGCTGGCCGCGGGGCGGCGCTTTGACTGCATGGTCGCGCTCGGGGTGCTGATCGGCGGTGACACCAACCACCACGAGATGGTCGGCCAGAGCGTCTCGCAGGCGCTGCAGCGCGTGGCGCTCGATACCGGCATTCCGGTGATCAACGGCGTGATCGTGACCGGGACGGTCGCTCTGGCCCGCGCCCGCTGCACGGGCAAAATCAATCGCGGGGCCGAGTTTGCCTCGGCGGCGCTGGCCATGGCGGAATTAAACACCACCTTGAAAGGAAAATCATGAGCAGCCAGTTTACCCAGCGTCGGGAATGCCGGGCCGCGGCCTTCCAGTATCTTTATGCCTGGAGCGTCAACCAGCCGGCCAATGTCGCCAGCGACCTCCAGCTGTTCTTCGAGCACCTGGAGAAGCCGCGCGACCATTACGCCTTTGCCGAGGAGCTGATCCATGGCACCATCGAGCATGTCGTCGAACTCGACGGCCACATCAAGGCGCTGGCGCACAACTGGGAGTTTGAGCGCGTCGCCAAGATTGACCTCGCCATCCTGCGCCTGGCGATGTTCGAGATGCTGCACCGGAAGGACATCCCGCCGGTCGTCTCCATCAACGAGGCCATCGACCTCAGCAAGCAGTACTCGACGGTGGACTCCAAGCGGTTCATCAACGGGATCCTGGACCGGATGAAGGACAAGCTCGGCCGCGACGCGCGAAAACCGACGACGGAATAAATTAATGATTCACGATTTATGATTAATGATTTGGGGCAACCCAGCCCCGGTTCGGGTCAATCGTTAATCATTATTCATTATTCATAAATTTTTCCCGTGTTTTCCCTATTCAAAAAATTCAAGGAAGGCCTGACCAAGACGGTCTCGGCCATCGCCGCGAAGACGCACGGCCTGTTCGGCGGCCGCAAGATCGACCCGGCCTCGCTCGACGAACTGGAAGAGGCCCTCTACACCGCGGACTTCGGGGTCGAGACCACCACCGAGATCCTGGCGGAGATCAAGGCCGCGTACAAAAAGGACCCGTCCCTGCAGGGCCGGCAGGCGGCGGTCATCGGGTCCACGGTGCTGCAGCGGGTGCTGGCCGGTGCGGAAGGCCGGCTGGAGCCGGTTGCGACCAAGCCTGCCGTCATCTGCATGATCGGCGTCAACGGGTCGGGCAAGACGACCACGACGGCCAAGCTGGCGTATAAATTCAAGCAGGATGGGCAATCCGTCCTGATGGCGGCCTGCGACACCTTCCGGGCGGCGGCGGTCGAGCAGTTGAAAAGCTGGGCGACCCGGCTCGAGCTGGAGGTCGTGGCGAGCCACAGCGGCGCGGACGCGGCGGCCGTGGCCTTCGACGCCTGGCAGGCCGCCAAGGCGCGGGGCAAGGAATGGCTGATCGTGGACACCGCCGGCAGGCTGCACACGAAAGGCAACCTCATGGAGGAATTGGCCAAGATCCGTCGGGTGCTGCAGAAGCACGATCCTGCGGCCCCACAACACCGCTGGTTGGTGGTCGACGGCAGTCTCGGGGCCAACTCCATCGAGCAGGCCAGGGTGTTCCACCAGAGTTTCGGTCTGACCGGGTTGATTGTGACCAAGCTTGACGGCACCAGCCGGGGTGGGGCGATCGTGGGGATCTACCGGCAACTCAAGATTCCAATCTACTTCATCGGTTTGGGTGAACAGCCGGAGGATCTGCAGCCATTCTCCGCGGAGAATTACGCCAAGGCCGTCTTCGGATTGGATCAATAGTGGTCGGGAGATGGGGCCATGGCGCTCAGCTCTGCCCCACGCAGGGAAGATTCCACTCTTTGGTCAAAACACCTAAATTTAGGTGATATTTGCAGGCCTGCTCAAACCGCTCGGTATGCTTGTTTTGCACCGTGTTTCGTGCCCTGAGAGGGGTGCGAGAGGTGACCAAAAAGGGGCTCGCGGGCGTTTGACTGGCCCGTTGCGCGCACGCGAGCCCTAACCTTTTTTTAGGTTATTGCATGGAAAGACGCGGATTAGCCTCCGCGTCTTTTTTTCTGCCGATCAAAAGTCGTATCCTATCGCAGCATGACAAGCTGCCCTTGTCGTCCTGAATTCAAGGGCTGGAAGGCAGCTATCACCACGCCGACAAAATTTTCCGGGCTGACCGCCTCCAGATCGTGGGTGTTGTTGTTCAGCCCCTGAACCCGCCAACCATCCCGCACCTTGGCCACGAGCAGGTGGGCCACGACGTTCTGCGCCTTGGAGCGATAGAGTGCGGTCTGGCCGCGTTTGAGTTCATTGAAGGGTGGTTTTTTTATCACCAAGATTGTACCGGGGCGGTAGAGCGGATCCATGGATCGGCCTGTGCCGACGAGCACAAAGGCGCTGGCGGTGTTTTCGACCAGGGTTGTGGCTTGGTGCCAGGCTTCCGCTTCCGTCCTCGCCACCGGCCGGGGCGAGCCAACCGTGTAGATGCCATGGATCCAATCATTGCCGGTCGGGGCCGCCGGGCTGATCACGGCGGAGATAGTCAAACAGCCGACCCAAGCAATTAACCGGCGCCGGAACATGCGCAAAATGCTTTGCCTTTCCTTTGGCAAGGCCAGCCCTTCCCACTAGTGTTGATTACCCAGTCCAATCTGAAGCTTATCATCCGACACATCCATCCTCTGCCGGGCAGGCCGGAGCACTTTTCGAATACGCGATAGCCGGCGAGGCTTCCTCCGGATTGCTTCCCAATATTCCGACCGGGTTTGGGGCTGCCGTCAAAAACCGGTGGTGACGCTGACACGGATTGCGCGAGGTGAACCGGGCGTGATATTGGTGTTGCTGTTGGCTGTGGCGAAATAGCTCCGATCAAAGACGTTCTCCAGATTGAGCTGGGCGCGCACCTTGGGGCCGAAGCGATGGAAAACCGCCGCATCAAAGCGGATGAAACCAGGCAGCTTCACGGTATTGTCGGCCGCGGCATAAATTTCATCCCGGTAAATGACGCCTAGACCGACGCCCCAGTTTTGGTTCACGTCATAGCGATGCCAGAGGGAAAAGGTGTGCCGGGGCAACTGGGCGAGACGGGCGCCCGCGAGGATCGTGGCCGACTGGGTGGTCTTGATCCGGCCATCCTGGTAGGCGTAGCCTCCCGCCACGCTCCAGCGCTGGGTGATCCGGCCCGTGACGCCGAGTTCCACGCCCTTGGCCTGCTGGCCTGCGACCAGGATGGACTTGGTCGCGTCGGCCGGGTCGGCGATGGCCACATTGCTTCGGTCCAGTCGGTAGGCGGCGGCGGTGAAGGCCAGATCAGGACGGAAATCCCACTTCAGGCCGATCTCCCGGTTTTTGAAAACCTCGGGATCGAGCGAGCGGTTGGTCAGGGTCAAGGAGGACAGTTGTTCGCCGGCCCGCGGGAGGTACGACATGCTGTAACTGCCATAGAGCGATATCGCTTCCGCGGGCTTGAAGAGCAGGCCGGCCCGGGGCGAGACCAGGCGGTCGGGGTGGTCCACCGGCAACGCGGTGCGGTGGTTGAGGAAATCCACCGTCAGGTTTTCCCGGCGCACTCCGACAATGGCCTGCAGCCCGGGCAACAACGTGACCTGGTCTTGTATGTAAAGGGCTGCGGACTTGGCGACACCGTGATTGTCGGCGTCGGTGGCGCTTGGCCGGAAGGACAGCGGCAGCGAGGTGCGCGGGTTCCCGAGCGGCACCAGCACGGCGGTGGTGGCGGGGCCGATCGTCGTAAAGTAGCCGGTCAAGCGAAGGTTGTCGGTCTCCTGGCGGGATAGCTCGAGGCCGGTCAGTACCTCGTGCTGCACGGAACCGGTGGCGAATGGGAACACCACGTCGGTCTGGTTGAACAGGTTGGTCCGTTCCGTCGCGTTGCGGTAGGCCGAGATCGCCACGCTCGTGCCGGTGGCATCCACCGTCCCGGGAAACACATTTTGATAGGACTTCTGGTAACGGCTAAAACGGGTGTTGTTGCGCAGGCTGAGGCCATGGTTGAATCGGTGCTCCAGCACGGCGAACAAGGCCTGCACTGTTGCCGCAACCGGGCTCTGCAAGGGATCACCGAAAAAGGAGGAAGCGGCGGTTTTCACCGGGCGACCTTGGAAGGAAGGAATGCCCCGGTCTGCCACGCGTTCATCATGGAAATACTCGGCCCCGGCCAGGAGGGTGGTCCGCTCCGCCAGAGCCCAGCCGATGGTCGGGTTTACCCCGTAACGCTTGAGGGTGACCCCGTCGCGAAAGCTGCCGGCGTCCTCATACAGGCTGGTGACGCGCAAGGCCACGGTGCGATTGAGCGCCTGTCCGACATCCCAGGTGGCGCGATACTGGTTCCCCGAGCCGGCTTGGAGCGTCAGTTCCCGCACGGTGGCGCCGGTAGCCTGCTTGGTGACACGATTGATCACGCCGCCCGAACCGCCTCGGCCGAAGATCATGGCGTTTGGCCCTTTCAGCACCTCGACCCGGTCCACGTTGTAGAGGTCGCGAAAATACTGCACGTCGTCCCTGATACCATCGATAAAGAAGTCCGCGGTGGTGCTGTTGCCGCGCAACACCGGCGTGTCGCGGTTGCCCTCGCCTTGCGCGATGCCGACCCCGGGCACATAGCGGGTGACGTCGCCGATGCTCCGCATGGCCTGGTCCTCGATCAATTCGCGGGTAATGACCGTGATGGCCTGCGGGACATCAAGCAGGGCCGTGTCGGTCTTGGTCGCGGCCAAGCTGCGCTGAATCGCATAGCTTTGGGGGTCCCGGCTTCCGTTCACCTCCAGTTTGTCCAGTTGCAGGACTCCGTGATCGGAGGGCAGATAGTTGGGAGTGGCCTCGCTTTCGGCCAGAACTTGTGTCGAAGCCAGCTGCATCAAAGCCACAACGACGAGCAGGCGGGCGAAGCTGTATTCCAAGGCGATGGGAGAGGAATGGGCATGGTTCATCTGGAAGTAATGTGAAGATGAGACACAGTATCATTGCAATATATTATTTGAGACTACGTCTCACATTTCTACTATTCATGGCATTGACTTGCGCAAGTAGCTGTCTTTAAAGGTATCTATGACAAGCGAGCTCGCAGTGAAATTGGGGAATACTAGTTATCCGATCCATTTTCCTGGCGATGTTGCCGTAGCGATTCGCGATCTGCTTGCGGCCAATGAAGGCTCGGGCCGGAAGAATATTTTGCTCACTGATGATGGTGTTGCGCGGGCACAGTCGGCGTTTTTAGCCGAAACTTTTGGCGCCACGCCTCGCATGATCGTGACGGCGGGTGAGCGCACCAAATCACTGGAAACTTTTGGCAAGGTCCTGGATTTTCTGGCCGCAAACCGGGTCAACCGGCAGGGCGTGCTGTGGGTGCTGGGCGGCGGCGTGGTGGGCGATCTTGGCGGCTTTGCCGCGGCCAGTTACCTGCGTGGCATCCAGTATGTGCAGGTACCGACGACCTTGTTGGCCATGGTGGACAGTTCCGTGGGCGGCAAGACAGGCATCAATCTCTCCGCGGGGAAAAACCTGGTGGGCGCCTTTCATCATCCTTGCGCGGTGTTTATCGGACGGGAGTTTCTGCAAACCCTGCCTCCGCGCGAGTTCGCCGCCGGTATGGCCGAGGTGGTCAAATATGGATTGCTGGGTGACGACGCGCTTTTTGCCCAGCTGGAACAGAAGCCGTTGGATCTGCGCAGCGCCGAGCTGCCCGCGGTCATCCGCCGCTGCTGCCAGCTCAAGGCTGACATCGTCCGCGCCGATGAATTCGAACACGCGGCCGAAGGCGGGCGGGCCTTGCTCAACCTGGGACACACTTTCGGTCACGCCATCGAGCAGGTGACCGGCTACACGACCTACCTCCACGGCGAGGGCGTGGCCATCGGTCTCGCCGGGGCGGCGCGACTCTCGCAAAAGCTCGGGTTGCTGACCGCCCAGGACATTGCCCGGGTCGAGCACACCGTGGCCGCCCACAACCTGCCGGTGCGGCTGCGCGGCCCGCTGCCGCTGGTTGATCTGCAGACCGCCACGACGCGTGATAAAAAGAACCGCGCGGACGGCGCACGGTTTGTCATTCTCAACGCCCTGGGCCAGGCCGCCACCCGGTCCGGCATCGCCCCGGCCACGGTCGAGGCGGTCTGGCGCGAGCTGGGGGCGGTCTAGATTTTGGGTGCCTTCCCGGGGTAAACCAGTAATCTGACCCTCCCATGTCCGCCATCGACGAAGGCATTGTCCGCGAGTATTTCGAGCAGAACGGATTTCTCGTCCGTCAGCCGCGCAAGTACCAGGTCGCGGCGCGCCGCAAGACCGGCGACGAGGAGGTGGACCTCGTGGTCTTCAACCCGGCGTGGCAGCGGGGGGCCCGCAAACCCGGATTTTTCCTGTTTTCGAACGAACTGCCCTTCGTCCGGCAGGCCGTCGTGGCCGTCAAGGGCTGGCACACGGGCGTCTTCACCCCCACCATGTTGAAAAGCAGCCCGGAGATCTTCGGCTTCCTGGAGGAGAAGGTGCTGAAGGACGTGACCCGCTTTTTCCCGCCGGCCGGCGCCGACGATCCGGCCGGGGGCTTCACCAAGATCCTGGTATTGCCGAGCCTGCCCACAGCCGAGCCGTTCCGTTCCCAGAGCGTCGAACTGCTGAAGGAACACGGCGTGGACGCGATCATCTCGTTTCGCGCCATGCTGCTCGACCTCCTCGACAAGGTGGAGGTGAACCAGAATTATACCAAGAATGACACCCTGCAGGTCATGCGCATTCTCAAGAACTACGACCTGCTGAAGGATACGCAGATGGATTTCATGCCCGATCGCGCGGCTTCGCGCCGGGGTCGGGGAGGATCGGCGGAATGAGTATCCATGCGACCGCCATCATCGAGGAGGGGGCCACGCTGGGCGCGGGCTGTGTGATCCATGCGCACGCCATCATCAAGCGCGGCACGGTCCTGGGGGAGGGCGTCGCGGTTCATCCGTTTGCCGTCATCGGCGGCGATCCGAATTTCCTGAAGTTCGATCCCGCCACCGTGAGCGGGGTCCGCATCGGCGCGCACACCGTCATCCGTGAGCATGTGACCATCAACCGCTCGATCTATCCGGGCAAGGACACGGTGGTCGGCGCACGCGGCTACCTGATGGCCAACGCGCATGTCGGCCACGATTGCACGGTGGGCGACGACGTGGTGCTGGCCACCAACATCATGCTGGGCGGCCACGTGGACGTGGGGAGCTTCACGTTTTTCGGGGGCGGCGCCGGGGCGCACCAGTTCTGCCGCATCGGCGAGGGCGTGATGATCGCCGGGCTCGCCCGCATCACGCAGGATCTGGCCCCGTTCCTCCTGGTGGCGGAGCGCAACGAGGTGTCGGGCCTGAATCTCGTGGGGCTCAAGCGCCGCGGGGTCGGCCGCGAGGCCATCGCCGAGCTGAAGGATTGTTACGCCGACGTTTTTGCCGGTGGCGACCCGCGCAAGCGCGCGGCGGCGCGGACGGCCCAGACCGCGGAGGCGCGGCGCTTCCTGGAGTTTTTCGCGGGCGGCAAGCGCGGCTTTGCGCGGCCCGATCCCCTGGCCTCGTCCAACGCGGAAGGCGAGGAATGAAACCGCTGGCCATCTCGTGCGGGGATCCCGCCGGCGTCGGGCCGGAGATCATCGCGGCGTGGTTGACGGCTCATCCGGCCGAGTGGTCCGACGTGGCCGTCATCGGCCCCGCCCGCTGGCTGGAGACCCTGCCGGCGACGGCGGCGAAGATTTCCGTCGGCCTGGAGGATTATGTCGCCCAACCCGGCCGGCCGGACGGCGACAGCGCGCTCGTCGCCTGGGCGGCGCTGGAGCGGGCGGCCACCGGGACGAAGCTGGGCGAATTTTCCGGCGTCGTCACCGCGCCGGTCAGCAAGGAACGGCTGGCGGCCATCGGCTACGCTTTCCCCGGCCAGACGGAATTCTTCGCCGACCGCTGGGGGGGTGATCCGGTGATGTGTTTCTGCGGCGGCCGGCTGCGGGTCGCGCTGGCGACCTGGCACATGCCGCTCCATCAGGTGGGCCGGGCGCTCGGGCCGCACCTGTTGCACCGCACCGTGGCGGCCGCGGACCAGCTGGCGAAGGCGGAAGGCGTGGTCGCGCCGCGCATCGGGGTGTGCGGGCTCAATCCCCACGCCGGCGAGGGCGGGCTGCTGGGCTATGAGGAGAAGGATTTCATCAACCCCGCACTCGAGCACCTGCGCCAGGAGTTTCCGGGCCTGTCCCTTTGCCAGCCGGGGGACACCCTCTTTGCCCGGGCCTTGCGCGGGGAGTTCGATGTCGTCGTCGCGCTCTATCACGACCAGGGCCTGGCCCCGCTCAAGACGGTCGATTTCGACGAGGCGGTGAACGTCACCCTCGGTCTGCCGTTTGTGCGGACGAGCCCGGACCACGGCACGGCCTTCGGAATCGCGGGGCAGGGGAAGGCCAGCGTCACCAGCTTCGCCAACGCCATGAGTGTGGCGCGACGGTTGATTTCGGTCCGAGTCGGCCGCGCTTAATCCTTGGTCACAGGTTCCAGCCCATGGGCGGCGGCGGCCCGGCGGTGTACCGTGCCGTCATCCCGCCGGGTCACAACTTTCCCCAAGCCGCATTCGGCTTTGAGATCGATCTCCAAGACCGTGTGGAGATTGCCAAACGAATCGCGGACGCGATCACCGATATTAAACGGCAGCCCGATGGCTTCCGCTTTTGGCTTTCCACCAAAAAGACGGTAAATCCACGAGCGCGGCGGTTGCGTGGTTTCGCCGGCCGGCGCCTGGTCTGCGTGGTCCGTGGTGGGATAAAATTCACCGTCATCGCCCTGGACCCTCGCGCCGAAAGTGGCAGCAATTGCGAGCATCTGTGCGATCAATTCGGGTGTTGGGTCCTTGGTGTAGAGGTTGCCCTCATGCCAATCTAGCCAGCAGGCCTCCGACTCGCCTGCGCGTTCCCAAGTGGCAAAATAGGCACCATTCTCCCCATTGATCTTCCAACCGGGATGGGTTCGGACGTAGGCCAGCCACTCGTCGGTCGTGATGTCGTTGCCGGTTTCCGACCAGTCCGCCCGGCGGGTGATATGCAAGTCATAGCCCATCGGCGACAAGCATACATACGTGAACCTGCACGCAATCCAAAGCGGAGGCGGCGCTTGATTAAACTCCGGTCCGGGGCATAGGTGTGGGCCCGTGAGCACCGCCACCCCAGTCCTGCCGCCCGTCGAAGGCATCCGCGAGGGCAACGAGAACCTCGTCCGCCTGACCGCCGCCGCCGGCGCCAAGGTGGCGGCACTCATTGCGCGCGACCGCGCGGGCGACTTCCTGCGCATTGCGATCACGGGGGGCGGCTGCAACGGCCTGAGCTACAAGCTGCGGTTCGCGCCGGAGCCGAAACGGGGTGACATCCTCGTGCGCAGCGCCGGCACGGCGGTGCTGGTGGACGCCAAGACCGCCCTTTACCTCAAGGGCACCGAGCTCGACTATTCCGACAAGATGATCGGCGGTGGCTTCAAGTTCGCCAACCCCAACGCCAAGGCCTCCTGCTCCTGCGGCGAGAGTTTCAGCGTTTAAACGCCCGGTTACGTTCTTTCGCCTCTGGAAATAGATATTGTCATTCCCGGCGATAGGGACAAAAACGACCTCCCGACACGCCTCGCAACGCAAACCACCTGAATGGCTCTTCCTTCCTCTTCGTCCGGTCCCGCCCGTACCCCGTATAATCGCGACAACCGTCGCAACAACGATCCCTTCGCCGCCATCCGCCGCAACATGCGGATCAAGTCGCCCCAGGTGCGCGTCATCAGTCCCGAGGGCCGTCAGCTGGGCATCATGGACACGCCGAAGGCCATCGCCCTCGCGTTGCAGTTCAACCTCGACCTGGTCGAGGTCGCCGCCGCCGCCACGCCGCCCGTGTGCCGCATCATGGATTTCGGCAAGTATGTCTACGAGGAGCAGAAGAAGCACGCGCACAGCAAGCCCGCCGGGACGAAGCTGAAGGAGATCGAGTTCACCGTCCGCATCGAGGCGCACGACTTTGAGACCAAGCTCCGCCACGCGGAGGAATTCCTCAGCCACGGCAACAAGGTGAAGCTCCGCCTCAAGTTCCGCGGCCGCGAGATGGCCCACCCCGAGATCGGCTTTGCCATGATGAAAAAGGCGCTGGGCGAGCTCGCCAACATGGGGCACCCCGACGCCGAGCCCAAGCTGAACGGCAAACAGATCAACGTCATGCTCACCCCCCTGCCCGTGAACAAGCGCAAGCCCAAGTTCCACGTGACCGCGCACCAGGTCGAGCACGAGCCTGCTCCGCCGGCGGCGGAGTGAGCCGGAGGTTCCATTCCGTGGCGCGGCTTTCGGCACGCGGCCTGGGGGTGATCGCCCTCGCAGTTTTGGCGGCCTGTTCCGCCCCCGCCCAATCCCGGCCCGCCGCGGCGTCCGCACCCAGCCCCGCGCCGACCCCGGTCGTCGCGCCGGTCAAGGCCGAGCCACCGCCCGCACCGGTCCGAGCCGCTCCCACGCGTCCGGCGCATCTCTGGCCGTTCACCCGCCTGCAAGACGCCGACTATGTAAGTGTGGACGATCTCGCCAAGCATTACGGGCTCAAGACCGCCTGGGCCCGGTTGGGGCTGGAGCGCACCCTCAGTGACGCGCACGGTGCGCGTTTCACCTTCGAGACCAAGCGCCGCGACTGCTTCCTCGACGGTGTGCGGGTTTTCCTCGGCGCGCCCGTGGAATTTCACCTGGGCGAGCTATGGGTCAGCAAGCTCGACGTGATCAAGACGATCGACCCGCTGTTCCGGCCCGAGGACCACCTGGCGTTGCTCCCGCCGGGCCCGCCGAAGCTCATCGTGATCGATGCCGGCCACGGCGGCGCCGACCCGGGCAAGCAGAACCTCAGGCTCAAGCTGAACGAGAAGGACCTCACGCTCGACGTCGTGCTGCGGCTGAAAAAACTCCTGGAGCAGCGGGGCTATGCCGTGCAGCTCACGCGCGGCGACGACACCAAGCTGGCGGCCGACCAGCGCACGGACCTGGAGCGCCGCGCCAACACCGCCAACGTGGCCGGCGCGGACCTGTTTCTCAGCGTGCACTTCAACGCGGTCGAGCCGCGCGACGCCCCGC
>Ga0302322_100001271_pt1 | contig 20462 bp, 33 predicted proteins | sample Fen_T0_2_FD_203757 | JGI IMG/M metagenome (GOLD analysis project Ga0302322, IMG submission 203757) | Peat permafrost microbial communities from Stordalen Mire near Abisko, Sweden - Fen_T0_2 | ecosystem: Environmental > Terrestrial > Soil > Wetlands > Permafrost | place: Sweden: Abisko...
CGACGTACGGCGGGACATGGTGTTGCGCGCTCAACCCACCCTCCCGTTCCGAAATTTCTGCGTTCTCAACTTTCTGGATTCCGGAGCGAGATCAATGCCTTATGAACGAGGGGATCCCTCAGATCGCAACCACGACTGTGACCCACATCGGTATGCTCTCAGGCTGGGTGTCCATAGGCTGAGTATCCAGCCGGCGGCACCGAAATTCTGGGACCCCTCTTTTTTTTGAAAGGGGAGCGCGGGCTGTCTTTCCGATCGCGTAACATTATGATATCATTGGATTCTGTTTCGAGGGGCACCCCTAATGGATACAAGCACTTAGGACAGCAATCGTCGAGCAGCGTCTATAACGATTACAACCACTTGAACGGTGGCAAAGGGCCGTCACTCCCGGGCGGTGGCACCGCCCCCAGCCTGGATGTCAGCCCGGGGTGGGACATTTCTCACATGAAGATACGATTCGACCCGATGAAGCAGTTCCCAAGCCGGGACGCGGCTTACTACTGGCACGCCGACGTGTTCGATGACGACGGCACACGCTATCCGGTCAGACTCATGATCGAGGGGGCCGCCATCATGGCGTGTAGGGAACCGCTCAACGACACCATCGTTGAACGGTTATACAGGAGCACGCTGGTCAGGCTTCTCGCCGAAGGCCGGCTCACACCGGAGAATGACAAGGCCACGCTCACCACCGTGTTCTTCGATCAGGATGCATGCCAGATCCAGCCCGGCGACATTGTAGTTCATGACGCGCTCGAGCATCTCACTGCTGCGATGGACTGACGGCGTCTAGCTATCGTCCCCGCCCCCGCATCCGCCGCTGACCTCGCCTCGTGCTGAGCGCAGCGGTGGTCCGCCGCGCCCGTGGCCGTAGGCGCTTGAGCTCGGCCAAGGTGTCGGCGAGCTTGGTCTCGGCGGCGGTCCGCGCCTTGTAGTCGGTGAGCCCGATCGCCTGCGCCCGCTGGATCAGCGCCGTGGCCTCCAGGAGCGTCAGGTGGTTTCCCCCTGCATCGCCCGTGAGCAGGACCGGTCCGTCAACGAGACGGCCGATGTCGAGCGTGCCCTTCACCCCCACGGCAGCACCGCCTCGAACATCGTCTGCACGACCTCGCCGATCGCCCGCGCGACCGACTGGCCGACCCGCGCGATCGCCGCCAGCGCGAACAGCGCGCTGCCCACGCCCCCGGCGTCGTGCATCCGGGCCGACATGCCCCAGCCGCAGCATCCGCACCACGCCCGGCCCGAGCTCGCCATCGTGTAGCCGCGGCAGCCGGGCGACGCGGCGACGTGCGCGAAGCCGGCCGCCTGGAGAAGCGCCTCAGCCCAATCGCCGGCCGGGCCCGCTTCGCCTTCGTCGGACGGCCACGGCAGCGGACCCACGTCCGCGAACAGCCGATCGATCGCCGCCCACCGGGCTGTCACAGGCCGACCTTCGCGATCAGGTTGACCTCGTGGATCGGCTTCGCCACCACCAGGACGAGGTGACCACCCTCATCGACGCGCACCACGCCGCGATTGTGGCCCGCCAGTCGGTGCATATGCGTGAACTGGTTCTCGAGATCCACCGGTGCGGCGCCGCTTCTGTACCGCTCCGTCACGACGCCTCGAATGGCGAGCCGACCAGCGGCGCGAACATCGGCAGCTGCGCGAGCTCGATCGCCGTGGTGATCGAGCTCCGATCGCCGACCCCGTGGTGATCGACCAGGTCGACCGCGCCGTAGCCGCGGCGATCCAGGCGCAGCGCGCGCCGGTAGGCAGCGCGAACGAGGTCCGCGAGCAGCTTCCGCTCGATGCCAAACTGGGTCGCGAGCCACGTGGCCCCCGCGACCAGCATCATCGTGCCGAGGTCCGGTTCGATGTCGCGGATCGCGATCGTCACCCAGTCGACGGCGAGCTGCTCGTGCTCGCCGAGGGCGAAGCGCACAGGGCCCGGGTGGCTGAGCAAATACATCTCGCCGCCAGGGCGATCGCCGATCACCAGCGTCTTGGCCACGACCAGCGGATCGATCCCGGCATCCACGAGCCGGCGCACGGCCAGCGGCACGCGCATCACGTGCTCGTGCTGGAGCAGCAGCTCGACGTTGCCAGCGAGCTTGCGATGATCGCGGCGGTCCTGCTCGGACTCGGCCGCGGCTTCTTCGATGTTCACTTCGGGCATGGTGTCTCCTTGCGCCCGCCGGCCATCTTGATGGCCCCTTCGAGCGCGTTAAGAAAGTCGGTCGACTCGCAGCTCGCGACGTCGCCGCGCAGGTTCTTGATCACGACCCGGAAGCTGTCGGCGTCCGGGTCCATCGTCGCAACGATCCGCCGGCAGCTGAGGCCGCGGAGCCGAATCTGCAGGTCCGCCGGCGCCGGCGACTTGCGGCGCGGCAGCTGCGACTCATAGACGGTTTTACGCAGCCAGTCGTCGACGTGCATGTTTTCGACGCTCGCCATCACGCAAAGGGTCCGCGCGAGGTCGGGATGGCCGAACGACTGCCGGCCCCCCGCGGTGGCCGCGTCGATCGCTAGCTTGAGCTCGGCCGACCCAGCGCGCACCGCGCCGATCGCGCGCATCGTGTCCGCGGCGCGGCCGATGCGTGGCCAGATCGCGAGCAGCAGATCGGCGCGCCACGGGCCGAGGTCCTGACGGTCGGGCGGCGGGGCGATCACGTGCGCTTGCGCTTCCCGGCGGGCTCGGCCGGCTCGGCCGCGCCGGCGGCCACCGCGAGCAGCCGCTGCGACTCCTCTATGGTCGCCGGGCGGCGATCGACCACCGACGCCGGGTTCCGCGGATCGACGTCGCGGCGCACGACCTCGATCTGCCCGTTGTCCCACCGCTCGTAGCAGATCACCGTGCGGCGTTGCTGTCGGGCGCGCAGGTCGGTGGCCATCGTCGAGATCCGCCGCTCGAGCTCGCGGCGGATCTCGGCTGCGCGCGTGCGGTGCGCCTCGAGCTCGAGCTCGATCGCCGACTTCGCCTCGACGATCTGCAGGCGCTCGGAGTCGCTCAGGTCCACGAGCAGCTCGCGGGGGACGCCGTCGCGGATCACGTCTCCAATCGGGTCGTACAGGTGCTCTGTGGTCATGGCTCTTGCGGTTCCTCCGATGTGTCGGTGGCCTGGTCCAGGTTGGCCAGGAGCTGGGTCAGCGCGCCGGCGAACGTCATCGCCGACGCCTTGGCCTCGACGACCTTCTCGTTGGCGTCGAGGGCGAATGCGGACACGTAGAAGACGTCGTTCGGTCCGAGATGCCGAACGTACAGCTGGTGCACGCGCAAGCCGGCGAGCTCGGCCTCGAGCTCCGCGGCGAGCGTGGCGCGCGAGCGGCGGTTGGTGCTCATAGCGATCGCACCCCGGTGTCCGGCTTGGGCCACCTGCTCACACCGCCCGCCGCGACGGGGGTGTTCGGCGGCTGGTGCCGCGCCTGCGTCGGTCGACGACGCGATGGGCGCCACTTGTGCTTCACTCGGCAGGTCAGGCATCGAGTGCCGCGCGACGCCGGCCAACCGCATTCGCGGCACTCACGCCGCGCAATGCGAGCGGCCGCAAGCCGGCGCTGGGCTTCGCGCGATTTCGCTCGGCACTTCGCGCAGAGCGTCAGCTTCGCGGCTCGCGCGCGACCGCACCCCACACAGCGGCGGCGCTGCTTGAGCGCTCGGTAACGCCTTCGCTCGCGGACCGCGGCCGGATCGTGCTTCGTGATTCGACGGCCGACTCTCATGCCGATCATGCCGATCCTCCGATCAGCGTCGCTTCGTCCGGGCGCAGCGCAGCGAACACGCCGACGCCGCACGCATCCAGCGCGTGATTGCGCAACGCCGGCTTGATCGCCGCGAGCTGCCCGGCGGCGATCCCGTCGCGCCCGATGAAGTCGCCGAGACGACGGAACACGTCGTCGTAGTCGACCTTGCTGCGGTCGCCGGCCTCGCGGCCGAGCACGGCGTGCTGCCAGACCCGGGGCACGAGCTCGTACAGCGGCAGGGCCAACGCGGCCGCGATCGCTGCGAGCCCGCCCCAGGCGAGGCCGACGGACAAGACCATGTTGAACTTGTTGCCCGCGAACGACATGGTCTCGGCCGCGACCACGGTGCAGCGATGCTCGCGCGCCAACCCGATCAGCAGCTCGCCCTGCGCACGGACTCGCGTCACCCGGCACGTCGACTTGTCGAGCCGCTTGAGGCGTTTCTGTTGCAGCGTGCCGAGCGCCGCGACGCGGCCGGTGCGCGGTGCGACAACGGCCCAGCCGAGATCCTGAAGCCCGGGGTCGACGGCGAGGATCACGGTCAGTTGCCCTCGGCGCCGGGGGTGATCGCGGGGCGCGCGCCGTCGTCATCGCGCCCAACGCGCAGATCGCAGTGGCGGCTGACGACGATCAGGGTCGCCAGCAGCATGAGTGCGGCAACCGGTGACGCGACACGCTCGACACCGAGCGCGGCATCGTAGCCAAGCGCGCACCACAGAGCGATGTCCATGGCTATCTCGCCTGTGGTCGTGGCGACCGTGACGAGCCCCGTCACGAGGAGCACAAAGACGATGGCGCCGCCAACGGCGCCGGCTTGGTACCGCATCGAGTACTCCTTGGTCTTGGTCTCTGTCTCGGTCACTTCGCCTTGCCCTTGCCGGCCTGGCGCCGGGCCTTGCGCGCTGCCTTCGACTCGGCGGCCGCGATCTGCGCGGGCGTGCGCTCGGTGAGGCCGTCGTCCTCGTCGACCGGGTCGTCGTCGTCCTCCAGGTCGACGAGGACCTCGCTGCTATCGCCGTCGCTCTCCAGCTCGGCACTCTGCGCCGCGGCGGCCTGGTCGAGCAGCGGCGCGTTGCGATCGATCGGCAGCGTGTTGAGCGTGCTTTCGACCGCGGGCAAGTAGCGCTGCGCCTCCTGCGCCGTGGCCGGCCGCGGCTCGAACTCCTCGAGCGTGTCGCTGCGCCGGACGTAGACCGTGCCGGCGCGGAAGATCTCGTCGCAGAGCACGACGCGCTCCTGATCGCCGGTATCGAGCTCGCGATCGTGCGTGTCGATCTCGCGCTGCAGCTCCTTGATCTGCTGCTTGCGCTTGGACTGCTCGTCGGCGAGATCGTTTTCGAGCTGGCGCAGGTTGCGGCGTTTCTTCGCTGCGTCGCGCGCAATCTCGAGCAGCTCCTCGTCGTCGAGTTTGACGGGGAGCATGCGCTTGACGTGGCGACGGATGACGTCGGCGGGTTGCTGGTCGAGGAGCGGGATGGTTGCGGTGGCCATGGTCGGTTCCTTGTCTTGGGCGTGGCGTTCAGGGTCGAACTGCGTAGGTCGGCAGCCAGAGGTGTGTCGCGAGCTCGGCGCTGGGCTGCCACCAGTGCCAGAACAGGTGCGATGGGAAGTTGGCGGTGAGCGAAGGCCGATCGGGGCGCTCGAACTTCAGACGGTGATTGAACGGCGCGTCGTTCGTGCACGCCTGCTTGAGCGTCGCGAACCATTTCGTCGTCGGGTCGCACTTCACAAGCGCGACCCACGGGCCTTGATGCCGCGCGAGGCGCTCGCACCAGGGGAACGGGTCCGAGTACGGGCCGTTCCAGAACACGGACCAGCCCCAGGCGGCCGTCAGGCCGTCGTGTCCGGCTTCGAGCGACAGGTGCTGGTCGGCGCGAATGTTCGACCGCGGGTTCGAGCACGGGTCGGTCGAGAAGTGCCCGAGCATCCGAGCGATCTCGCGGTCGGTGCACCACGAGTCGCTATCGACGGCGTCGCCGTCCGCACGTCGGGGCTTCACGAGGCACCGCCCACGGTTTCATGGCTTGGCCCTGGCGCGCGTTCCTGGTGCACGCCAGAGGCGTGTTCGGGCCCGTTGGCCGCGATCGGCTCGTGCACGTAGCCGCCTTTTGCCGCGATGAACTCGGGGGTCTTGAACAGCACCTCGGGCCGCCACGAGCCGTGCCGGAGCATCGTGCAGAGAGCCCGGGCGCGGTCGAACGTTAGGCAGGCGGTCGGGATCCCGGATCGCGCGATCTGCTTTGCCTGCGCCAGCGAGCACAGCCCGGCGGCGCTGCGCTGCGCGAGCCGGCCGAGCAGCCGGCTCGCGTCCGCCATCGCGAACGTCTCGGGCAGCTTCGACAGCGTGACGCCGGCGGCCTCGAGTGCCTTGAGCTGCGGCTCGGTCGGGCGCTTGCTCTCCCACGCCGGCGCCGCATCACCGCGGCCCGCGCTCGCCGGCGGTGCGCCGAGGAACGGGTCGATCGCCTCGGCGTGGAACTTCACGACCGCGTCGATGGCGAGCGCCCGCCGGCGCATCGCCACCTCGGCATCGGCCTTGGCGAGCACCGACTCGAGCTCGAGCTGCTGCGTGCCGAGCAGCCGGTCGAGCTCGGCGCGGAGGTCGTCGGCGAACTCGGCCATGCCCTGGTCGGATCCAGCCAGGCAGTCGATCGGCCCGGCGAGGCGGTGCTTGCCTGCCGTGCCGGTGAAGTCGAGCAGCAGCAGATCGCGCTTGCCGGTCTCGGGGCTCGGCCGCGTGCCGCGCCCCGCGCGTTGCACGTACCGGCCGCGGCTCTTGGTCGGGGCGGCGAGCGCGACGCACTCGACGTTCGGGGCGTCCCATCCCTCGGTGAGGACGTCGCAGTTGCACAGGAACTGGAACTTCCCGTCGGCGAAGTCGCCCAGGGTCTGCTCGCGCTCGCGCTCGTCCGTCTCGCCGCTGAGCCAGCGGGCGGTGCCCGGCTGCAGCTCGTTGATCCTGTCGGAGAGCAGCCGGGCGTGCGCGACGTCGACGCCGAACACGACGGTCGGCCGCGCGCGGGCGAGCTCGAGCAGCGGCGTGATCACGCCGCGGACCGCGCGCTCGGTCTCCATGACCGCGGCGAGCTCGGCCTGCGCGAAGTCGCCGGCCCGTGTCGCCACCGTCGAGAGGTCGACGCTCTCGACTACGATGCGGCGAGCGACGATGGGCACCAGGTAGCCCTCGCGGATCGCCTGGCGGACCTCGTAGCGGAACGCCACCGACTCGAACACCTCGCCGAGCGCTTTACCGTCGGCGCGATCTGGTGTGGCGGTGACGCCGAGCACCTTGGCCTCGGCGAAGTGGTCGAGGATCGCGCGGTAGCCGGCCGCCATCGCGTGGTGCGCCTCGTCGATGATCACCAGGTCGAAGTGATCGCGCGCGAATCGCGCGAGGCGAGCGCCGCGCAGCGATTGCACAGACGCGATCACGACCTTCGCGTTGAGGCTCGCGCGCTGCTTGCCCTTCTCGACGTCGGCAAAGACTCCGAGCACCTCGAGCTTGCGTCGGGGCTGTTGGATCAGCTCGTCGCGGTGCGCGAGGATCAGCGTGCGCCCGCCGCGGGTCTTGTTCCGCAGCACGCGCTCGCAGAACGCGACGGTTTTGCCCGTGCCCGTCGCCTGCACGAGCAGCGTGCTTCGCCGGTTCGCGATCTCGAGCTCGCGCGTGATCGCGGCATCGCCTTGGCGCTGGTACGGCCGCAGCTGGGGCGCGTGAGTCGACCGGTTCTGAGCGTTCGGGGTGCCGGTCACCGTGCACCTCCACCCACACAACCAACCAACCCCACCCACACAACCAACCGCGACCGCTCGGTTCCGGAACTTGGGCCATGGGCAAAGGGCCGGTTCAGCGGTTCCCGGTTCCCCCCCGTAGGGGGAACCGCTGGAACCGGTCCTTTTGCCCGGTTCTGGAACCGGCTAGAACCGATCTGGAACCGGTTCTGATGTGTAGTGACCATCACGATCTCCTCTTGTGGATCCGGCCGTCGCGGATCTCGATTGGGCCGTTCGGGGCCAGCAGCCGCCGGATGGCGGCGAGGTTCTCGGCCTTGTTTCCGGTGGCCGCTTTGTGGATCTCGGTGCGCGACTCGAACCCGTCCGAGGTGCGATCCATCGCGGCCAGCACCCGCTGCTCGGCCTCGCGCTCGCTCCGCAGCGGCGTCGCTTCCGTGAGCTCCTGCCAGAGCCCGGTCGCGCCGTGAAACCGCATCGGCACGCTCGCGCCGGTCGCGCCGAATCGGCCCTTCGCGACCTCGATGCGCGCGTCGGTGATGTCGCCGCCGTCGCGGTTCTCGTACGTGATCGCGAGCAGCGCCGCGCTGCCGGCCTCGATCGCCGACGCCTCCGCGGCGACGTCGACCAGCGCCTCGCCGCGGCTCTTGCCGTCGCGCATGGACTTCGACCCGACGCGCGATCCCTTCGACAGGAGGAGCCCGTACATGTCGCGGCTCTCGACGAGATCCACGATGCTGTCGACGATGTTCGAGACGTCGATGCGCAGGTCCTTGCCGTCGCCCTTGATGCGCTGCAGGTAGTCGAACACCAGCAACGGGACGCCGGGCGACCGCTTCGCCACTTCGTCGAGGACGCGCTGCGCGTAGTCGATGACGTTCACGCGGCGCGGCGGTTTCACGACGTAGAAGTGCTCGCCGCCGAGCGTGTCCTGGATCTCGTGCACGGCCATCACGCCGCCGAGGATCTGGCGCCATGTGAACCTCGAGAGCTGCGAGGCGCGCCGGGCGGCGAACTGGGCGGCGGTGAGCTCGAACAGCATGTACACCGTCGGGCCCTGCCGCTTGCCGGGCGTCGCGCCGTACCGCGCGCGGTGCGCACCCATCGTCATCGCGAGCGCGGTCTTGCCGGCGCCGGTTGGCCCGACGAGGGTCCCCATCGATCGAACCTGGATCGGCGCGAGGCGGTTGAGCCCTTCGATGCCCCAGTCCATCTCGGGCATCGCCGATTGCTGGATGATGTCGTCGGCCAGCTCGCTGAGCAGCCGCGCTTCGACGCGGACCTCGCGCCGCGGCCGCTCCTCCGCGATCCGCTGGAGCTCTCCGATGGTCTCGGCGAGCACCTCGTCGGGCTCGTAGACCTCGCGCTTCAGCCGCTCCATGGCGGACGACAGCTCGATCGCGACGCGCCGGTTCCGCGCGTCCCGCTTCACGATCCGCGCGTAGTGGTCGACGTTGTCGACCGTAGGCGGAGTCAGGCACAGCTCGCCCAGGAACGCGATCCCGCCGATCGCCTCGAGCTTGCCGACGCGCTCGATCTCGGCCTCGAGCAGCACGACGTCGATCGGCCGCCGCGCCGCGGCGAGGTTGCGGATCGCCGCGAACACGACCTTGTGCTTGTGGTCGTAGAAGTCGCCGACCTCGAGCTCCTCGAGCTGCGCGAGCGTCTCGTTGCGCAGGATGACCGCGCCCAGGATCGACGCCTCGGCCTCGCCGTTGTGCGGCAGCTCGTACTGGGCCGGCAGCGCGTTCACCGGGCACCTCGATGGCGCTCGCGGTCGGCATCCCGCTGCGCGACCGCCGCGCGGAGCCGGTCCCAGCCGCTGCCGGCGGCGGTGCCGTCGAGTTGGAGCGGTACCTGCGCAGGTGCGGGCGCTGGTGCCGCCGCCGCGGCCGACACGACCGAGGGCGCCGCCGGCGGGGACTCGATGTCCCGGGGGCGGCAGGCGCAGCTCGCGCAGATCAAACAACACCTCTGGCCGAGTTGCCCATGCGCGCAGATTCGATCTGCGCATGCGCGGAGTGAACTTCTTGAGTCACCGATTCCTCGTCGGTGACAGCGTCGTCCGCGCCTCGAGCGCGACACCCTCGCCACCGACATCAACCTCCGCGCGAATGCCTCTCTCGATCGCAGCCTCCAGTAGCTCGCGCGCCGAATGCTCCGCGGACGACCTCAGCTCGGCCTCGCCGACCGGCACGCCATGGAGCGTCATCGTCGCCCCGCATTCGCGCACCACGTGACACAGCGCCGCGATCGGATCGCGGTCGATGAGCTCGTTCAGCTCGGCCTCGGTCAACGCCCGCCTCCCGGCAGCGCGCCGATCGCCACCAGCAACAGCCACACGCAGGCGCCGAACACCCAGGTCATCAGCGCGAGCCCGCCGATCAGCGCGATCGCCGTCCACGTCAGCAGGCCGCCGCCGATGAACACGGCGTAGCCGATGCGGTCCTCGAGCGGCCAGTGCCGCCAGAAGCGAAACGGTGTCAGCACGAGGCCTCCACGCCGAGCTCGGGCCTGGCTGCCCATCCCGTGCGCGCGTTGACTTCCTCTGCTTCATCGCCGCCGTACGCGTCGGCGATGATCTCCGTCGAGAAGTCGCCGAACTCCGGCAGCGGTGCCCAGTGACGGAGCCAGGCCCAGAGTTGGCACACGCGCCAGTGCAAGAGCGGCGCGAGCGTGTCGCACAGCTGGTCGGGCAGCGTCTCCTGGTACCAGCCCTGGCCGCACTCGCCACCGTCGCGGCCGCAGGACATCGCAATTCGACCGTCGCGGATCGCGCGCTCGCCTTGGCGGACGCCGGTGAGCATCAGCACCTTCGAGCCACGCTCGCCGTGCACGTAGACGAGGAATCTCTTGTCGAGCGGCGCCATGACGACACGGACGTCGATCCCGCGCTCCTCGAGCTCGTCGCGGATCGACCGGGCTGCGATCCACAGCGGCAGCAGCTCGAGCCGGGTGTCCGCGTACAACACGGTGAGCATCTTCGGCGGCGCGACCTTGCCCGCGCCGATCAGGTACATGACAAGCGTGACGAGCGTCGTGGTGTCCTTGCCGCCGCTCCACGCGATCGCCCAGTGATCGTGCGACGGGCCGTAGGCGTTCAGCGAGTCGATCGTCAGCGCGATCGACTGGTCCATCTGCAGGCGCTGGGCGCCGAGGAATAGATCGGTTTGCCGCGTCATGCCGCGCTCCGATCTGCGCCGCCGGAACGAGCGGCCGGCGCGCCAGTCGGCGAACGCCTTGTTGTCGTGGAACCAACGCGCAGCGCGTCGCGGCGGTATCTCGCCGCGCTGGGTGCATTCGCCGATGCCGAGCGCGTTGAGCTCGGCGATGAGGTCCGCCGACCGGGTCTGGCCGCAGTAGGCGATCACCGGTCACGCTCCTTCGCGCCGCCGTCCCAGTCCTCGAGGATCCGCGCGGCGACGCGCCCGCCGTCGATCGTGCGCGGCCGCGCCGTCAGCTGTTCACGAGCCGCTCGCCCGGGCGTGCCGCGGTAGACGCGGACCTTGCCCGCGGGGTCGCGCCAGCCAAGCTCGCCGCACGCGCATCTGTACCGACCGCGCTCACCCTCGACGGGTATCCACGCGTGGGCGTGCTCCGTCACCAGCGCCGGTGCAGCGAGGGGCTTCATTGCGCACCAGCCGGGCGCGCGTGCGCCGCGAGGATCGCCGGCACGCAGCCGCGCAGCTCGGCGCTGTACAGCTCCATGGGCGGCTCCTCGCCGAGGTCGGTGAGGTCGATCGCCAGCCGGGCGCTGCGCCGCTCGCGCTCCATGCCGCTCGACACACGCCCGCCGACCAGCACGGCGCCGTCGAGCCGCGGGATCAGCGCCTCGGCGTCGACGAGGCCGGCCTCGCGCTGCGCCGGGTCGGCGTCATCATCGCCGGCCGCCACCGCGGCGATCCATGGCGCGATGAACGTGACGCCAGGGAACGACCTGCGCAGCCACATCAGCCACCGCATCGCGCGGTGGAGGTTGTCATTGAGCGCGGCGGCGTAGTGCTCCGGGCTGCCGGCCGCCGCGCGCCATGAGATCTGCGCGGAGGTCGGAGCCAACGGATGGGCCATGTAGAACACGAGCCGCATCGCTGGCGCGCCGGTGACCGCGACCGTGCCGTATGCGCCGGTGATCGTGACCGTGCCGTGTTCGTCGATCGTTGCCGACATCGCCGGCGTTGGAAGTGATGTTGTGGTCACCCGTGATCTCCTCGGTCGATGAGCTCTCCCCCGAGAGCGGTGAAGTGGTGGCTATGCGTGCTGCGTGTGGACGCGCGCGATGGCAAAGTCCGACCGCAGGAAGCGGACGTGGATCATGCGGTTGTCCCACCTGCGCAAAGGTCCACTCCTTGCGTGGGTGTAGCGTCGTCGCTACTTCCACTCGCATGGTGTTTGCGATTACGAGGATGCGGCGTGTCGAGCGAGAGCGGACCGCGGTCCGTTGCCGTGCGATCTCGGTAGAGAACGTGGACTGGCTTGCGAAGCACGTCGGCAAGCGTCTCTATGTCTTCCGCGAGAAAACGCGTGTCGCCGTGCAGCAGTCGATGCAGTCGTCGTTCGCTCCATCCTGCCGCCGCAGCGATCTCGGCCGTGGCCCTGCCCGAGCCAGCAACATGGTCTCGCACCCGTACGTGGATCGGTCGCACCCTCGACCTTGTACAAAAAATGTCGGCAATTAACAACGGCTGGTACGGGGTTCCGACAAAAAATGTCGATATTCAGCGGGTTACCATGGGGCGTGACGGAGAAGCAGCAACGCTCGAAGCCAGAGCCAGGTCGGCCAAGCGCGGAATGGGGACGGCAAGCGGTCGAGCTCGCGGCGACGATTGGAAAGACGCGGAAGGATATCGAGAAGCACACCGGTAGGGACAGCAAGACGATCGAGCGGCTCGTAGGCGGCAAGGGCAGCCTCGTGATGGCCCACGCTGTGCTCGACGCGCTGAGAGACTGGGGCTTGGATGCGTCGAAGCTGCCGCCACTCGACGACTCTGCCGCGATAGTCGTAGCTCCGGGCCTACGCGAGTGGCTCGCGCTGGGCGAGCGGCTGCTCAGCCTGGCGACGCCGAAACGTTTTGCCGCCGAGGTTTCTCGCGTTCGCGATGTGGTTCGGGCGTACGAGATCGTCGTCGAAGGTGAAGCCGAGGCCGAGGCCGAGACTGAGGCCGTCGCGCCCAAGACGATCGCGCAAGGTACCAGCGACGAGCATCCGCTGTATAAGCCGCGCCGGCGCAGCTGACAGGCTCGCCCGACATTTTTTGTCGCAATGAGGATTGACGTCGAACTGGTATCCGACATAATTTGTCGGTCATGAACGAGACGCCTTCGACCGCCACCGACCCGCTCGCCACCTGCCGCCGCGCTCGCTGCCTGATTTCCGCCTCTCTGTGCGGCCCCACCGGCTACTGCACGGCCTGCGCGCTGATCGAGCGGGTCTCCGCGCAGGAGGTTGCCGCGGTCCGCCGCAACCTCCGCACCGGCGTGGTCGTCCGGATCGCCGACGGCGGCCTCGCCAGGGTCACCGCGATCGCCGGCGACAACGTCGAGGTACAGCGCCCGGACTGCGCATCATCGGAGCAATGCGCGATCGCCGAACTACGCATCGCGGCGCCGAGCGACCGTACTCGGTACGCGACCCAGCTCTGGGCCGCCAATCTCAAGCTGAACTGAGCGGCCCCCTCTGCGCGCGACGCCTGCGTTCGCGGTCTCTGGAGACCGCTCAGATCGCCAACACCGCTTTACCGCTTTACGAGGGACAGGGGAGAACCATGCTATCGATCTCGATACCGGGCTGCACTTGTGGCAGCACCACCCGCGGCCTGCACCCGATGTCGTCCGTCGGCCGGGAGGTGCGCTGATGCGTCGCTCGAACAAGTACGACGCTCGTACCGAGCGGCTGCTCGCGTTGCTTCCGATCGATGTCACCGATCGAGAATTCGCGATTCTCGCGGTGGCCTGCGCCGACCAAGCCGGCCTTAGCCAGAGCGCGCAGTCTCGGCTGATCGTCGATCTCGCGATCGACATCTCCGTCGCCGTCGTTGCGCGGAAGCCCGAGATCATCGTCGGCGTCAGCCGGCTCGCATTCGGCGAGCTGATGGTGCTGCTCGCGGCGATGCGCACGCAACTCGCCAGCGAGAAGAACGAGACCGTACGCGTCACCTACGGTCTCGGCATCGACGAGATCGTGGCCGAGCTCGAGCGCCGCAACTCGGCCGTGGCCGCCGACCGCGCCGCGAAGGGAGCCGCGTCGTGATCTCCAGCGCCGCCATCCGCCTTCCTCGCGAGGTCGAGTACCCTTCGGCCCGCGCGGTCGAGGATTTCGATCGCGACTACCTGCTCGACCTGGCGCAGGCCGGCTCGCGCGACAGCTGGCCGCTGGTCGGCGACCGCGCCCACGTCGAAGCCATCTGCCGCGAGTTCGGTGCAGCCGCCGACGAGCTGCAGCTCGAGCAGGAGCGCCACGCGGACACGCGCGCCGAGCTCGACACGGCGGCCGATCGGCTCGCCGAGCAAATGGCGGAGAACGCCAGCCTGCTCGCGCGGACGGCCGGGCTCGACGCGGAGCTGGCCGCCCAGCGGCAGCTCGCGCGCCAGTTCGACCTCCAGCTCTCCACCGCCCGCGGGATCGGTGCGACGTTCGCACGCGCCTATCGTAATGAGCGCCGGGCGGCGTGCGACCTGACCGCGCTGCTCGAACGCGCGCTCGCAGCGGCGATGCGCGCGCCGAGTATCGCCGCCGCCATGGCGACCTACGCCAAGGTCGAGGAGGAGCTGCGCCGCGACACGCTCGAGATCGTCGAGCGCGCCGAGAGCGCGCGGCTCGTGATCGAGGCGGACGACGGCACCACGGCCCACGTGGTCGAGATCGGCGGCGCGCTGTGACGCTCGATGTGCTCCGCCACGAGCCCGCCGACGCGCTGCCCTCCGCCGACCTCGTCGCCTGGCTCGACGCGTCCATTCGATGCCCGCTGTCCGCGCAGATCTACGAGCGCGACTGGCCCGGTGCGCTCGCGACGCTGCGCCGTTGGGCTGCGGCCCGCAAGCTGCTGCTGCGCGACCATGTGCTGCACGACTCGGCCCCGTTCAACCGGGTCACGCGTCTCGAAATCCGCGGCGGCCACTTCTCGATCGAAGTCGTCTGGACGGCGCGGCCGATCGCCGAGGAGCGTGCAGCGTGACCAGCCGCGGCTATGACCCACGCACCGAACAACTGCTCGACCTGCTCAAGGGCGCCGGCATCAACGAGCGTGAGCAGGCGTACCTCGCCGTTGCGCTCGCCGACCAGGAGGGACTGCCGCGCGCCAAGCAGGACCAGCTCGCGCTAGACCTCGGCCTGCAGATCGAGCCACCAGAGGTAGACCGAGCCCCGGCCCGGATCGATGCAGCATCCGGCGATCCCGAAGCCGCGCTGCGACCCGCTTGGCAGCAGCACGTTCTCGATGCGGTCGCGGAGGCCGGGCGCGTCGCGGACGATCGCGGAGGTCAGCTTGCCGGCGCCGTCGCAGGGATGACGCTGGACACCGATCTCCAGCTCGATGCGCTTCTCGCGGCGATCGTCCACGTCGCGGAGGGCACCATCGACCCGGCCGAGAGCCTGCAGCGCGTCGGCGTTACTCTGCTGCTGCGAGTTGCCCGGCTGCTGCGCGCCCCGCGTCCGCGCGGCGCCAACGATGTCGACGCCGCCGACTTCGGCGCCGAGTCCACGCTACCCGGCGACGGAAAGGACGTGCCGTGATGGCCGGCCAGCTGCTGCGCCTCGTCGCCATCCTCTCGGTCCTGGTCGGGCTGCTCATCGGCGCCATGACCGACATGGAGGGCTCCGCCGGCGTCGCCTTGTGGTCGACCGCCATGGCGCTCACCTCGATCGCGCTGGTCATCGTGCTGCGCCTGCGCCAGCTGGTCGAGCCGCCGCGCGTGATGGCGCCGAGCCGGACGGCGGATCCGCCGCGCGCGCGGGTGTACATCGAAGGCGGATCACGACGCGCGCTCCGCCGCGCCCAGAAGCGCCACAAGGTCGACCTGCATCACCTGATCGGCCGCTAACACATCACCAGAGGACCAGAGGAACCCATGGCTGCGCAGTCGAATACGAATCCGCCGCAGGGCCGGCCGGCACCGGCGGACGCCACCGGGCATTGGAGACAGTACGTCTCGAGCGACACGGTGCAGGCCGCAGATCTCGAGGGCAAGTCACACGTGGTTGTCATCGATCGCGTCGTGCGCGCGCAGATGACCGACCGGCAAGATCCGAAAAAGTCGAAGGGCGTGCTGAACGTCTACTTCCGGGGGCGGCGCAAGCCGCTGGTCTGCAAGGCCGAGCTGTCCGCGACGATCAGCAAGCTCGCCGGCTCCACCGCGTGCGCGCGGTGGATCGGGGTGGCCATCGAGATCTACCCGACGACCGTCTATGCCTTCGGGGCCAACCACGAGGTGGTGCGGATCAGCAACCGCCGACCGAGCGCGGAGCAGGCGGCCGGCGGCCGCGAGCCGGAAGCCGATCCGCCGCCGACCGACATGGATCCGGACGAGATCCGCGAAGGCGCGCAAGGCGACGCTCCAACACCAGAGGAGCAGGCAGCGATCCTCGAACAGGAACGCAGGGCAACCGGGCGATGACCGAGCTGCAGCCCAACGACGCCGACATCGACGCGCTGCTCGGCGCTGCCATCGCCAAGGTCGGCGAGTCGCCCAAGGTGCTCGCGGCCGAAGCACTCCTGCAGGCGCAGCTTGCCGCCGCCCAGCCGCCGCCGCGCGAGCTCGTCGACCCGCGGACCCAGCGCGTGCGCTTCACTCGGCTCAAGGCGCTCGCGAACTCAGCGGCGCACTACCTGCTCGCGGTGCAGGACAACTTCGAGGAGACGCTCGCCACGCGCATCGGTAGCGGCGTGCACGCCGGCCTGTTTCTCAACCGGCCCGTCGTGACCTTCCCGGGCCGCCGTCAGGGCAAGGCGTGGGAGCGGTTCGAGCGCCGCGAGCTGGAGCGCGGCGCGGTGATCGTCAACGAGGCCGAGTACGCGACGACGAGCGGCATGATCAACGCCGTGCGCCGGCACCGGCGCGCCTCGGAGATCCTGTTCGACACGACCACGACCGAACTCCGGATCGACTGGGCACGAGGTGAGCGCGCGTGCCGATCGACGCCCGACAGCTTTCGCAGCGACGGCGGGTGGTTGTCCGACCTCAAGACCACGCGGTGCGCCGAGCCGCGGTGGCTCGCGCGCGAGGCCCTGCGCCGCCACTACCACGCGCAGCTCTCGTTCTACGGCGAGCCCACGGCGCTCAAGACGGGAAGCACGCCCGGCGAGGAATACATCGTCGCCGTCGAGAACGTCGCGCCGTACTGCGTCACCGTGCTTCGTCTCCCCGACGAAACGCGCGAGGTCGGCTCCAAGCTCTGCCACGTGTGGTTCTCGGCGCTGCTCGCGGCCGAGCACTCCAACTACTACGGCGGGTACGTCGAGGGCGACGTCGACCTTGAGCTGCCGGGCACCGAGACCCACGAACCCATCTCCGTCGAGATCGACGGTCAGCTGATGACCATCGATTGAGCACATCTAGGACAACACCATGCTGATCACCGCTCTCGAGATCACCGACTACAAGCGCGTCCACAAGGTCGCGATCACCCCGGATGCCGACCGCCACCTGGTGCTGATCGGCGGGAAGAACAGCCAGGGCAAGAGCTCGACCCTCGACGCGCTCACCGCGGCGTTCGGCGGCGCAAAGGCGGTCGCCGCGGACCCCGTCCGGCACGGCGCCGGCGAGGCCGCGATCTATGTGGAGCTCGATGGCGGCCAGCTCACAATCGACCGCACGATCACCGCCGACGGCAAGACCGTGCTGGAGGTCCGCGACGCAGACGGCGTGGTGCGCCGGCCGCAGGACGTCCTGGACAAGTTGGTCGGCGCGCGCTTCCTCGACCCGCTGGCGTTTCTGCGGCTCGCGCCCAAGGACCAGCGTGCCCAGCTGATGCGCCTGATCAAGGACGCGGACCGCATCGACGAGCTGAACGCCAAGCGGCAGCGCGCGTTCGACCGCCGCACGGAGATCGGCCGCGACCTCACCAAGGCCAAGGGCGAACTGGAGCGGCTGGCCGAGCAGCCGGTCGGCGAGCCGATCGACGTCGCCGCGCTGAGCGATGAGCTCCGCCGGTTCGCCGACCAGCAGCGTGCGGGTGATGGCCTCGGCAACTCGGTGACCAAGCTCGAGACGCTCCTCCAAGTGGAAGAGGCTACCGCCGAGGCCGGCCGCCAGCGCATCGAGCGACTCGATCGTGAGCTCGCGCAGGCGCGCGCCGAGCTGCCGGCCATGGAGCGGGCAGCAGCAGTCCGCACCACCGAGCTCGCCGCGGCCCGGTCCCGGCTTGCGACCGCCGGCGCGGCGTGGACCGCATCGGCGCCGCGGCGCGCACAGCTCGAGGCCGACATGGCGCGGGCGTCCGATCACAACCGCGCCGTCTACGAGGCCGCGGCCGCAAACCAGCGTCGCGCGGAGACGCAGGCGGCGGTGGACAAGCTTGACGCCGACCACACGACGGTCGACCAGGCGATCAAAACGATCGAGGAGCGCAAGGCCGCGATCCTCGCCGCCGCCAAGCTGCCGGTCGCGGGCCTCGAGATCGGCGAGGACGGCATCCGTCTCGCCGGCGTGCCGTTCGCCCAGGCCTCGGGATCGGAGCAGCTTCGCGTGGCGCTCGCGCTCGCGATCGCCGGCAGCCCAGGGCTCCATGATGTCTGGATCCGCGACGGCGCGCTCCTCGACGACGACGCGTTGATGCTCGTCGCGGACCAAGCCGCCGCATCAGGCAAGCGGATCTGGATCGAGCGCGTCGGCACGCGGGACCCCGGCGTGATCGAGATCCGCGACGGCCGAGTCGTCGAGGCACCGATGGGCGCCGGCTAGACGTCTTGGACCGCCCGGTGTTTGAACGCGCGCCGGGCGGTCGATCACCAGGTGGCGGCCTGGCCAAGGAACCGCCCGCCGCAATTCCGCGGCGTCTGCCGACGTAGCTCAGTGGCTAGAGCACCCGAGTCCTACTCGGGAGGTCGCTGGTTCGAGTCCAGCGGTCGGCGCAACAACACCGCTTCGCCTGTAGTTGGGGAGTGCCGGTTCGATTCCGGTGCGAGGCGCTGCGGGAATTATCCCGTGTTTTCTAGACAGGAGATCGAGATGAGAAATGGATTTATTGTGTGCTTGCTTGTGATGTTGGGTGCGTGCGCGCTCGATGAACCGAAGGCCACCCCCGAGACCTCCGCAGAGGCGACATCGGAGCCAGGAGCAATCTGCAACGATTGCCCGCGGCCGACCCATCCCCCCGTCACCGAGCAGCAGGCGAAGGATGCGTCAGGCGATCAGACCAATCGCGACGTCCCTGGTAGGAACATTGATCGCATCAAGTGCGACCAATTGCCCAACGGACACTGGGACTGCGACCTCTCGATCAACGTGTCGCAGACCAACTGGTATGTCGTGTCCTGCCATATCAGCCCGGAAATCATCATCAGCTGCAGCTATAGCCAGTGCCAGTCGCAACCGACTGGATGGACCTGCACCTCGGGCGGCTTGGCGCCCCCGGCCGAGGCTCAGCCGTTCCGGATGCCCCCCTGAAGGATCTCGAAGGCTCGCCCGTCGCAGGATGTAGCGACGCGCCGGGCATCGGCCTGGACGGCAAGTAGCAAACGTAGAGCGATCGCGACGAGCGGGCGCTCTCTGGAGACCGCACACCGGGTGCACCGCAGTTGGCTGCGGACGACGTTCAACCCGTCGGGATTCCGCGAGACAGCAACAGCGGTCTGTCCCATCAACGGAGAAAGCCAGTGACAAGGATCTACCTCGCGTCCTCGTGGCGCAATGCCCATCAGCCCACCGTGCTGGCCGAGCTCCGCGCCGCCGGCCACAACGTCTACGACTTTCGCAACCCCGCCCCCGGCGATGCTGGCTTCAGATGGCGCCATGTCGCCGATCGCCCCATCGAGACGTGCGCCGATCTGCGCGCGGCGCTAGCGCATCCGATGGCGCAGCGCGGATACGGGCACGACCGCCGGGGGATGGACCGAGCTCAGGGGTGCGTGTTGCTGCTGCCCTCGGGAAGGAGCGCCCATCTCGAGGCCGGGTGGATCGGCGGCACCGGTCGGCCGGTCGCGGTTCTAGTCCCCGAGCTCCACCTGCCACTCCTCGCCGGGGAACGCCACGACGCGTTCCCGAAGGGACACCCATGACCACCGAATTCCGCAGCCTTCCCCGGATCGAGAATGTCGCCACTTTCAGGGCGGAGACGCCAGGCGTCGTGACCGGGCCGATCATGCTGATCGTCGCGATCACCGAGTCGCACGAATACTCGAGAGCCCGCATCACGCAAGTCTCGGTGCTCGGGTCCCACGCAATGACCGCGCACCAGGCCGCAGCGCTGCGCGACCAGCTCAACGAGGCCATCACCGCCGTCGTTGCCTCGTGTCCAGCCATGGCCACCCCCGACGAGGTCGAGCACCTGCCGAGGAACATGCCCCGTGGGTGAAGTCGCCGTGACAACGCACGATCTGTGGCTCGCCGCGGTCGCCGAGCGGGATGAACTCGCGGACGCGGCGTCCAAGCTGCGCCTCGCGCTCGCCCACCTCGAGGCCGAGCGCGATGCCGAGCGAGAGCAGCACGCGGCGTGGATCTCGGCGCTCGCGGATGAGGCCGCCGACCTGGAGGCTCGGCTCGCCGCGGCGCGGACCGAGCTGTGCAACGTCGAGCTCGTCCGCGATCACGCGGTCGCCGCTTGCGACCAGCTGGCGCGGCGGCTGGAGGTCGTGCTCGGCGCCGCACCTAACGTCAACGCAGGATCCGCGCCATGACCCGACGTCGCAACCACGATCGCGTGCGGGTTGGTGCCGTGAAGTCCCTGCAATGGATCGTCCCGCTGCAGCCCGGCGAGCTCGCCGCGGACAGCCCGCAGCTGGTCGCCACGATCACCGAGGGCCTCGAGATCGAGGTGCACGAATTCGGACGCGAGGGTCAGCCCCTGCTGC
>Ga0302322_100001273_pt1 | contig 20455 bp, 15 predicted proteins | sample Fen_T0_2_FD_203757 | JGI IMG/M metagenome (GOLD analysis project Ga0302322, IMG submission 203757) | Peat permafrost microbial communities from Stordalen Mire near Abisko, Sweden - Fen_T0_2 | ecosystem: Environmental > Terrestrial > Soil > Wetlands > Permafrost | place: Sweden: Abisko...
TATCCTTGCGCCACTTCCCGGTTCAAAAGATCATCAGCGATGGTGGCGCGAGGGACGGTGGATGGATGAAGATTTCAACAGATACGATTCAGCACACGTCGCTGTAAAGCCGGAACGTATGTCTCCCGATGAGCTCATGGAAGCGTATCAAAACGCATGGGAACAATTCTATTCCACCGAGCATATGGTCAACATTCTTAAGCTCTGGAGAAGCGATCACCACTATTATAGAGAGAGGTTGTCTTTTTTCATGTGGTATCTTTACTCTTCCAGAATTGAACGGTTACATCCTATGAATTGCGGCTTCTGGACAGTACGGCGCAGAAATGACCGCCGGTCGGATCTTCCGCAAGAAGCATTCATACCGTTTTGGTGGAACCGGTTGAACGTGCTCACCGTCCGGCTCGGAAAGATGGCGAAACTATTCTTCCAGCTAGAAGAGGTGTGGCTTCGGAGCCGGCCAAAGAGCAGAATTGAAGAGGAGCTGTTCGAGCTGATCGTAAAAACAAAACAAGGAGTGAGCGATTGGCGGGATGTTGCGGGGAAAGAGCTTGTTGGATATTATAAAAAATTACAAGACGAAATACCGGACGTCAAGGTTCCATCAACGGTCCGACTCTGGTTAAGAAAACGGAATCCGTTTGCAGGAGCGTTTTCCAGAACGTATGTCCAGCGTATTTGGCAGCGGTGGTATCTCTATATTTGGAATCCTCTTAAGTGGATCGAAGTGTGGCTGTTCGAATGCGTCCATGGTTTCCGATTTCTCATGCATCTTCTTGGTGAAGAAATGGAGAAAAAGCCGGCTTCAATCAATAGCTTGACGCAAAAATAAAATCCCCAGACAAGCCCGCCAAATATTCCGGCGGGCAAACGGAGGATTTTAAAATTCTTCATTCTTAAATCTTCAATCTTAATTCTCTTGTTGCGTGGGGATCCCGACTTCGTCAGGACGCCGCTTCGCTCCGTTCCAACTCTCATCATCCAATTCCTACAAACAAATATGCCCCGGACAAGCCGGCTTTTTCTTTTTGTAGCGGGGTCCGCCACTGTACGCAGGGAAAGATTCAGATGTCTGTTTTTCCTTCTGAATTAAGCATTGATCATTGGGAAGTATCTTCGTTTTTATATAAGAATAAATACCCTCGACCGATTCGGTTGTTAGAACCACCTGTATCCGAGACACAATCCACAAAACTCAGATCATTTCTTCCTGGAATTTCATTAATTACTGAAATCCTTTTAGATTAGACAAAAGGATGACAATAATGATTATCTTATAGCCATCAACGCAAGTTTTCATAAATTTTATTGTCAAATAATATAGAAACTAAATAATCCTGAATGGAAGACCTCGAGCTAATCGAAAAACTCAAAAATGGAGAGGCTGAATCTTTTCGATTGGTAGTGGAAAAGTATCAGAAGCTTGTATTGAACTGCGCATATAAGTTTCTAAGAAACAGGGAATCAGCAGAAGACATTACACAGGAGGTATTTATTGAAGTATTTGAATCTATACGATCATTCAAAGTGCAGTCACAATTATCTACATGGATTTATCGGATTGCAGTGACGAAATCGCTCAACACTGCAAAAAGCAGATCCTGAACTAATTGAAGTGTTTGACAACTTTGCTTTTGATGAAGTAATCGGCAACCGAGGCTTGGATGCCAGAACAAGGGTCATGATGATTGTAGCATCGACCGTTCACCAATGAAGAACTTGTAAGAGAATTATCAAACCGCTCACTGTTTAGCTCAACTCCACCACTGGTCGACGCTTCACCAGACCATTGGGGTGTGAACATCGATTGCGCGAGTGTGTGTGAAGTGTACTATGGAGCCAAAACCAGTCTTTGTAAACACGTAGCTGTAAGAGTGCAACTACCCTCAAAAAATGCCGTATTATACACAAGTTTATTGCACTCATGCCAGTGTTTGCACCATTCCTGATGCAACCGCCACAACGATAGCGGGTACACACCGGAAAGGGGATATGAAACCTGGCAGTGAATTGGCCGCACGAAAATAATCAGTTTAGCATAAATCATACTACACAAATAGAATAATGGAGATGAATCATGAGTAAATCTATTTTGAAAATTTTCATTCTCATCGCTTTCCTTGCTGCGAGCATCAGCATGAAGGCGCAGACTTCTCTAAAAGGTGAAACGCGGTTCCCTGTTGGAACAGCAACCGGAGGATTTATTCAAGACTGGCTTGTTGCAGGCGGGTTCCCCTATCAAGACGACAAAGGATATAGCACCGATTTTTTGCAGGATCGCGGCGGCGAATTATCCATCAAACCCGAGCCCGGCATGACTCACAAATTACCTACCGGTGAAACAATTACATGGAAGAACTATCACTCGCCGTACAATTACATTAATTTTTTTGACGTGCTTCAGGAAGGGGAATTTAACACCAAGGTTATTTATGCATTCACCAATGTGAAAAGAGAGAACGGCGGAAAAGTAATTGTATCGTTCGCTCAGAACAACAGCAACAAACTCTGGGTGAACGGAAAACTTGTGCACGAAAGTAGAAATGACCATCAAGCCGCACTGGAAGACAATCAAATTGAAGTCGACATGATGAGAGGTGAAAATTCCATTCTGATTAAATCCGCTCACGATGGATGGACATGGGGATTTCGATTCCGCATCATTGAACAGGGTACGTTCTCGCTGATCGACGATTTCAAACTGTCGCCCAGCATCGTAACTACCAGCGGAACCAATGCGCTGGTTATCAAAACCGATAGAACCCTCAATCCGGAAATCCAGAAATTTGATGTTCATATTCAGGCCGTTGCTGCCGGCGGAAAGGTTATTGCTGAAAAAAATGCTACGCGGTGCGAGCAAATTACGTTCGATACAAAAAAATGGCACGATGGAGTGTATGATATTTATTTTAGAAGCCATGATACGCATGGAAAAATCATGACTGCGTATCTGTATTGGTTTAAAGGAGATGCCGTACGGGAAGCAAAAGAACTTTTATCAAGCGTTCCGAAAAATCCACAAACACCTGAAGAGTATCATCACAGGATGCTGGGCGAAATGCTGACCCAGCGAATGAATTTCAATCCGGATAAAATCGATTCATCCATCATACAGAAACTCTATTCGCCGTTACTGGAATATGAAGAATTACTGCTGGAGAAAGCCGGTAAACAGGGAAGCATTCATGGTGAAGGATTTGTCCGGCTGTCGTATATAGATCCGGTTGACAACACGCCGCAATTTTGCCGTGCATATCTTCCATTAAATTATAATCCAAAACAGAAATGGCCACTCGTCGTCATGCTTCACGGGTATAACGGAGCAAATCCTGCGTATGTCAATTGGTGGTCTATCGATCAAAGACATAACGATGTAGTTGATCAATATCCAATCATTTATCTTGAACCGCACGGACGAGGCAATACCAGTTATTTAGGAATTGGCGATCAGGATATTCTTCGATGCATCGAACTTGCTCAACAAAAGTTTCATGTTGATGAAAATAGGGTGTATCTGAAAGGAGAATCGATGGGCGGCGGCGGAACATGGAATGTCGGTACGAGGCATCCGGAATTGTTTGCTGCTATTGCACCTGTGTTCGGCGGATGGGATTATCATGTCGGGACAAGTGAGGAAGGAATCGCAAAACTTTCTGGCCCTGCTCTTTATCGTGCGGAAGCCGGCAGTTCTCTTTCCCATGCAGATGCGCTCTTGACGACTCCGGTGTTTGTTTCCCATGGCGATATTGATAAATCGGTCGATGTGAGTAATTCAAGATATCTGGTCAAAACACTTCAGCGGTGGGGCTATGATATTCAATATCATGAATATCCAGGGTTCGGTCATGAAGGCATTGAATATTATGATCAATTGATTCCATGGTTCCTGGAACACAAAAGGAATACAAGTCCAACAATAGTACGTGTGAGATCTGCGGATTTGAAGTACGCATCTGCCCATTGGCTTAAAGTAACTCAGCTGGATAATCCAAGTTCCTTTGTTACAGCAGAAGCGGAAGTGCTCATCAACAATACAATTCGATTGTCGACCGAAAATGTTTTGGAAATGGAGCTGACTCCTTCTGCTGCATTGATCGACTCCAAAAAATCTGTAAAAGTAATCTGGAATGTCAATGATATACGGGATGCGAAAGTCATAAACGGAAAAATACTAGTGCGGGATAAAAACTATCAGCCGGCATTGGTACATAAAACTCCTTCCACAGCCGGAATGATTTCCGATGTGGCAACCACTCCATTTGCAGTTGTCATAGGGACGATCTCGAAGGATCCTCTGATGACGAAAGCGATAAACGCCAAAGCGCAGCAGTTTATAAACTATTGGAAGACATGGCAGAAATATGAACCGCGCTCGATGAAGGATGTGGATGTGTCGGATGCCGATATGAAGAAGTATTCACTCTGTGTTCTCGGCGGCCCGATGGAGAATAAGGTCTCGAAGCGAATTTTTGAACGAACACCTTTTCAGATTGCGGATAGTACCATCACCATCGACGGGAAATTGTTCCAAGCCAAGGATGCCGTTCTCAGCGCCATCTATCCGAATCCGTACAACAGTGAACGGTATGTCAACATTGTTGCTGCAACCTCCGGAGCAGGTTTTTACTTCTATGATCCTTCTACTGGTGACCTTTCTTCATTCGATTATACCATCACCGATGGAAAGGTTCCGGTCTATTCAATCGGTGCGACGAGCGAAAAAATCCGCATTGCGACCGGCTTTTTCGATTGCAATTGGAAAATCCATGACACCTTTCTCCATGTCGGTGATGAGAGCCTGCGTTCGAAATGCGCTTCCATAATCGTCAACAGTGATCTCAGTACAAAGATTGTCAGCAACGTGAAACCTTCTGGAGAACTCATGAAATCCTTTGAAGGAACATATAAAATTGAGGGAGGTCCTGAATTGAGAGTGTATTTCGAGAATGATGGTCTCAAGGTAGCACAAGGAGCGTTCTCAGCTAATTTATTGCCAACCTCGGAGAGGGAGTTTTTTGTGACGGAAGTGAATGCATCTCTTGCGTTCATAAAAAGTGCGACAACAAATGATTACGAAATGGTTGTCTACAGAAATGGGACGGAGATCAAAAGCAATAAGGTGCATTGAGAGGATGCGAGAATGGAAACTCGGAGTAAACAGCACCTTATGTAAGCGATGAGAGTTGTTCAAGAATAAATTTCCCTCTAAAAAATGAAAAGCCGGGAAGCATTGAGCGTCAGTTCAATGTGTTCCCGGCTTTTGTTTATATTTGTCCGATGCTTTCATGTAATGCGGTGCAGCAAGGCTCATATGAAAAGTATAGTAAGGATGTCCAAACCAACATTGGTAGTGGAAGGCACCTGCCAGACAGAGTAATGCACGGGCTGGCCAGCTCAATGTCACTGATCTATTTTTGAGAATAATTTTTTATTAAATGTGCCACTACACGAGACGACAGAGAAATGCCGAAAGGAGGAGGTGCATGCTGCGGTTTGTAGCTGTGAGGTGAGGAGTTGAATTCCCAAAAATCCCTGTTCAGGGGGATTTTTGCCCACACTGCGTTTCGGCGGAACAAGCCCGCCTGCGTTTAACTTCGGCGGAGAGGCGAATGTGGTTCTTTCTCCTGGTCCAATACAAAATCCCCCAAACCATCTGGAGGATCAATCTACAAATCTTCTCTTTTCAAGCTTAAAACTTGTACGGCCTAAAGAAGAATTAGTGCGATGCTATCGCATCGCTATATTATTAGGCCTCCGGCTGTAGCGGGGGGGATCCCGCTTGAACAGCATCGGGACTCCGTTCCAACTCCAATCATCCAATTACTCCAAAACGAAGAGGCCACAGACAAGCCGAGGCACTTCGTTTTCTAGCGGGGGGGCGTCTCGTACTGCCGGGAAACATGCTCGTTTTTATGTCATAAGAATTCTTCTCAATCAATTCGGTTGATAGAACTTTCTGCTTCTGAGTTATATTCTCCAGAAATAAGAACGCTAATGTCGGGTATCTCCATAATTACTGAAATTCTTTTGGATTAAAATTTTAATCGCTTGAAGCGGAACACAGTCATTACTTCAAGAACTCTGGTTAAGACAGGTTTAGCTTTGTTTGTGAGATTGCCGAACGAGTCGTCGAACAAAATAATCAGCTTACTAAAGAACTCGAATCGCTGATGTATGCAGGCAGTATGAGGGAGTTGAATCCAGATTGGATCTCTCTTTAAAAGAGACAGGTCCTATAAGAGAGGTTTAATCGCATCTTGCACAAGCGTTGTTACTTGTTTGAAATCTGTCTTTCCGCTGGACATTTTCGGAAGATCCTCCAAGACAACAAACCGCTTTGGTAAGGCAATCGCTGGCAGTTGATTTGCTAGTTCCCTTAATATTTTTCGCTCATCAATCGGTTGATTGATTGCAGCAATTATTTTTACACCTTTGACAGCATCGGGCAATTCAACGACACAGCATGCAGTATTTGGTGGAAGGACTTTTTCTAGCTCTTCTTCGACACGAATAAGGGATACCATCTCTCCGCCGATCTTCACAAACCTCCGCAATCGTCCTACGTGCCAGAGGAACCCATCTGCGTCCATATATCCCATGTCGCCGGTGTCATACCATCCATTGTGGAAACTTCGTGTGGTCGCTTCAAAATCGTCAAAGTATCCGGAGAAAACACTTTCTCCTTTGACGAAAATTTTTCCTATCTCTCCGATCCCACAATCCTTCCCCGTATCATAATGCTCCATACGAATCTGGAGATTTGGGAGAACCCATCCAACACTTCCAGGGCGGCATCGATCAGGAGTGTTGACAGTAATGATAGGACTTGTTTCAGTTGTTCCATACCCCTCATAAATCGTCAGGCCATGTTTTTCTTTATATGCCTGTCTCAGTGAGTCTGGACATTTGTCTGCGCCTGTAACGATGAGTTTTAACGATGCAAAATCTCCATGCTTTGAATGATGCAAATAGCCCGATAGAAATGAAGGTGTCCCGACAAGATACGTCGGTCGTTCTTCAAGGATGATTGTGCAGACGGTTTTATAGTCCATCGGATTTACATAGGTCACAATCGTCATGCCAAAGCGAAATGGGAGCCACATTGTTGTTGCGAGGCCAAACACGTGAAAGAAAGGAAGGCTAGCAAGCATGATATCGCCGGATGCAAAAGGATAAATCTGAGATAGCGCCTCAAGGTTAGCGATGATATTGCAATGTGTCAGCGGCACAGCTTTCGGTTCACGTTCGCTTCCGGTGGTAAATAAAATAGCTGCAGTGGAATTGATGTCGGAATGAGAAAATCGTGAGAGGATTCGGTCAGCAGAAAGATTTGTGAATAAAGCTCCTTTGGTTTTATCTAATATCGAAATACTGTTGAGCAAATCTTCAATATAGATAAACCCTTTAAGCTTCGGCGCTTTGATTTTCTCTAATAATGCTTTTGCTGTGATTACTGTCTCGAAATCGCATTTCTTCCGTGAATATTCCACATTGGCTTGGATTCCGGTAGAGTAATTTAACAAGACGGGAGTTTTCCCGCTCATAAGGAGAGCAAGGATAACAATCGCTGCACCTGCCGAGGTAGGAAGCATAACGCCGACAAAGGTATCATCAATTCGTTTTAATTTATCAGCAAGAATCAGGGAAGCAGTCAAAGTGCGGCCATACGAAAATTTCCTATTCAACCCCCGATCGATAATCGCGAGTTTCTTACTGTGTTGTTTTGCGATACGTACAAATTGATAATGGAGTGGTTCTCTTTGTATAGACATTATTATGAGTTCTTTGGAATCCAGGGGATAAATGCATTCGTCGTTCGAATATATTCTTCATACCCGGGTCGCGCCTTCATTGTTTTTTCCAATAATGTCACGCCGGAAACACGGAGGAGTAAGAGTGTCATGATGACGGGAGAAAATATTGTCCACCAATAACCTGAAGCAGCTGCAAGAAGATAGAATCCCCACCATTGCATGGTATCACCAAAATAATTCGGATGCCGTGAATAGCGCCAGAGCCCACCGGTCAATAATTTTCCTTGATGCTGAGAAACAGATTTAAATCGGACAAGCTGATAATCGCTCACAGCTTCGAAGAAAAAACCAATTGCCCAAACTGCAATACCAACAACATTGACTAGGGTGAGTGAAGAAACATTGGCATCTGTTTGTACGGCAAGCAAAGGAGCTGTAATAATCCACATCAAGATGCCTTGAAGAAGGAACACCTTAAAAAACGAAATCCACCACCATCGTGAACCTTGTTCTTTTCTCCATTGTGCATAGCGGAAGTCTTCTGGCTTACGATGGTTGCGCAGAAAAATATAAATGCTAAGGCGCAATCCCCATATTGTGACGATAATCGTCAAAAGTGTCTGTTGTATTGTTTGCTGTGATGAATAATATGCTGCAAGATTGATAAGTACAAATCCTGTTCCCCAAAAGATATCTACGATACTGGAGTTCCTCAGTACGAGGCTCAATACCCAAAGAGCCGTCATCAGAGCGATGATCAATTCTTCACTGAACAAAAATAATTGAGATAATTCCATTTATTTACTACCGTATGTTTTAAGAACATCCATAAGTGATTTAAGCGGCGGAAGTCCGTATCCTTTATCGTGCATCCACAGAACTTTTCCGTTTTCATCCAGTAATATCACTCTGCAATTGCGGGCTATTTCAGTTCCCGTCCATTGAGTCAGTATTGATCCATCACTTCCATAAATAGTAATTACATCTTTCCACGATTCCTTCGGAATGCCGCTCCGCATGCCGTGATCAATTGATTCCTTGAAAAGCGAAGGTAAGAGTCCGGGAATGGTGGGAATTTCGTACACTGGAGGAAGTTGCAGGTCTGCTGTAAAAAATCCGATTCCCCAGCGATCTATATCAAATTGAGTATTCTGTTCGTACCCGAGAATAAGAATAACCTTCTTCCCTTTGAATGCATCAGGCAATGTTTTCTCAACACCGTCGAGGCTCTTTCCTTTGACCGTAGGGAATGACTCACCGACAATATTTCTATTGGGTAATGATGAGCTGCAGCCGGCGAAAAAGCTAATAATGAAGATTGCAGCAACACTATTAAAGACGATATTCATAGTACACTTACTTTCTCTATAAACGTTTGGTGTAAAATTTAAATCTCATCAAATGCGCGAAGGTAATAATGCTATTTCAAATGAGAAATCATTTTTCATTCTTGCCTATTACAACAAATCAAGGGTGCTGAAGGTTTCCAATATAGAAATCGGATACATTTCCAAAATGGTTTCATTTGCCGAATATGTTCGCGATGAAATATGTGATGATCGAAACGGAAGCAGCAAGCACAGCACCCCAAGCCAAGTCAATAGCGGTAACCAGAAGAGGCCAGTCCTTGAGTGTAGCAAGGTTGGTCAGATCATATGTCGCATACGTAATAAGTCCGAACAAAGCTCCATATAAAAGCGCGAGCAACCATGAGCCTTTCTCAATTGCAGGCGAGATCACAAAGATCACAAGACCCACGATAAAAAGCAGATAAAAGAGAATGGCTGCTGTCCAATTGATATTGGGTTTCATTAAAAACCCGATTTGTTGAGCATAGAAACTTTTTGCGATAAACCCGAGCCATATCATATCGATGACGAAGAAAACTGGTAATGCAAAAAGATAAAGTCTTATAAACATGCTCATCTTGGGCATAGCGATTCCTCCTTAGCTGTTTGAATAAACTCTTTTCTATAACTTTTAATATGTTCAATGTGCTAATTTCAGTATCTAAGTTCAAGTAATGGCGATTGAAACTAATTATGCTTGAAAGTATAAATTGTGAATGTAAATAAACTCAGATTGGTTTTTCAATATTACAATGCTCGGATAGTTAAGGAACAAATACTTGTGAATTGGTAGCTGGGGGGGGATCCCGACTTCGTCGGGACATCGCTTCGCTCCGTTCCAACTCTAATCATCCAATTACTCAAAAACGAAGATGCCCCGGACAAGCCGAGGCACTTCATGTTGTAGCGGGGGTCCGCCACTGTACGCAGGGAAAGAATTCTGTCCCCTTCATTCAGACAGAATTCCAAGGATTTGAGTCCTTCTCGTTTCTGTTGAGGAATGGGAAATCGATGTCAGCCAGTCTTTTTGAATCCTCTGCCTTAGATTTTCATTTACCTGAGATTAGAATTCGTTTTTCAGGTATTTCATTAATCACGGAGATTATTCTAGACTGAATTATTTAAAGGTCTATAATATGCTATACTCGACTCTTCATCATCTTTGTAATAATTTTAATTGCGGCAGGTTTTTCTAGCCACCTTTCAAATATTGAACTCCAAAAAGTATTAACTACTCTTTCATCCTTCCGGGCTATTACCTCTTAAGGCGGATATTGATATACTCCTGCACGGTTCAGAGAGTGACTTTTCATCCTTCATTGATCGAAGAGAATTTTTGTGTTTGAATGGAAAGCAGGAGTTTAGACATGAATAATTCTATACCGTCAAGAGAGACCTTGGAGCATCAAGAGTGAGTACAATAGCGATAAACCCTTGCCGGGATGTGTAGACAACTTATTTGAAAGGTAATTTTATGTTACAAAGCATTAAACAATTATACGGCAACAAACTTGCCGCTCTTGATGGCGATATCGGCCATGTGAAAGACTTCTATTTTGACGACGAGAACTGGGTGGTTCGCTATCTGGTTGCAGACACAGGATCTTGGTTGACGGGTCGCCTCGTGCTGCTCACCCCCCATGCTTTTGGAAAATTGGACCAGGACGAAAAGACACTGCATATAAAGCTGCACAAAAAGAAAATTCAAGACAGTCCATCAATCGAGTCACATAAACCGGTTTCCCGGCAATACGAGGCAGATTACTATGCGTATTACGGCTGGCCGACTTATTGGGATGGCAATGCAATGTGGGGTATCGGCGGCTACCCAGTAGTTCTGCCACCTTCGAAGAAGGAGATGGAGATTCAAAAGAAGTATCACCACCGGGACGACAAACATCTTCGTAGCATGCAAGAGGTAACCGGCTATAACATTCAATCGGTCGATGGAGAGATTGGCCATGTGAGCAGCTTTCTAGTGGATGACGAGAGTTGGGCGATTCATGAACTTGTCATCGAAACTGGTCACTGGTATTCGGGTAAGGAAATCCTGATTCCAACCGGCAAGGTCAAACGAATCAGTTATGACGAAGCGAAAGTGTTCGTGAGCCTTACAAAAGCAGATATTCTACAAACTGCGGAAAACGAGATTTCCCAACACATGCATGCGTAGTGAAAATATTGAAAACAAAGCAACCGACTCAGCCCGTCTGTTCAGCATGCGGACAAATATTTAATTAAAAGGAGTAAATCTCCATGCGAGAATCATTGAAGAAGTTTTCACCAGCACTATTTGGTATCATTCTTATTTGCTTCATGCTTCCCTGGGTAAACTTGTCCTGTGAGGGTCATAACGCAGCTCCCTTCTCAGGCCTTCAGCTGGTTACCGGTACGACAATTGAACAGCAGAATCAAAAAGTCAAGTCTGAACCATTGGCGGTTGCTGTTTTAGTCCTTACTATCCTCGGATTTGCCTTGAGTTTTCTAAAGGACAATAAGTCGTCGGTCATACCGGGCATAATTGGTGCAGCAGCTTTCACCTTGCTTCTCATGCTCAAATCGAAAATAGATACCGATGCAAGCAACCAAAGCATTCAAGTTCAGTATGCAATCGGATTTTGGTTAGTTCTCGTATTGCTCATTGGAACGATTGTCTTAAATGGCTATTTATTTTTCTATTCTAAGAAGCAAGTTTAGTAATCGTCGCTGCAATCATACACAACGGCGCTTATTATCCCCATGCTGTTCAATTGAATCGCTTATCGGCACGGATATAATAAATACAGTCCCGCCCGAAGCCATTGACGCGAACCGTGATCACGGTGATCCAAAATCACGCCTCGATCAAGATGTCAAAGAAGCTGCTTGGATGATGGAACGATTGCTAGAGCTCGGGATCAGCATCGATAAAGTGACTCAACAGCTTCAAGACGAAGGCGTCAAGAAATTCGATGAACCTTTCGACAAGCTGATGAAGACCTTGGCGCAACATAATACTGGATTACTATAAATAAGAAAGGAGAATAAACATGCCAGAATTCGGATCACCTTATTCAGGGTTGGCAACCAATAGAAAGCTCACGGATGCTGAACTCATCAGAGCTATTCGTTTCATGGTCGCCGCAGAGTATGAAGCGATTCAATTATACATGCAGCTTGCCGAATCAACCGACAACAAGCTTGCCGTGGTAATGCTCAAGGACATTGCGGATGAGGAACGTATACACGCTGGAGAGTTTCTGAGATTGCTTAACGAGCTCGCCCCCGATGAAAAAAAGTTTTATGCCAAGGGGGCAAAAGAAGTAGAAGAAGAAATTGCGAAAAAATAAATGATTCTCGGAAAACTTATCCGACAAACTCTTCAATACGTTGATGAGGCCGTAACAAAAAAGTTATTTCAGTAAGGAAGAGAAAATGATGGCAGTAAATTCTTATGGAGAAAAAAAATGATTAAGCAAAAATGGACAGAAACAAGTCTTGATTCCCAAATGGACTTGTTGGCAGACAAAGAACCTGCGGTTCGTCTGAAAGCAAGGAATTCGTTGGTGGATATGGGTAAACCTGCTGTTTCTTCCCTTACAGGTGCATTGCGAAATTCCAAGTTGGAACATGTTCGCTGGGAAGCAGTCAAGACACTTGGTGAAATCGGAGATATCAGAGCAATACCGTCATTGGTGAAAGCACTCGAAGACAGTGACTCCGATGTGAATTGGCTAGCTGCAGAAGCATTGAAGAATTTCAAAAAAGTAGCTTGGCCGACTTTATTACGCGCGTTGATCAAAAGTAACCCTGATTCTGTTTTATTGCGTCAGGGAGTGCACCATGTTTTACGGAATCAAAAGGAAGATGGATTCAATGATTTGCTCGCTACCCTGAGGATCGCTTTAGAATCTAACTCGGCTCCAGAATCGACACCTTCTGCTGCATCTGACATCCTTAACCGATTGAAGACAAACCAATGAACACTCAAGGATATATCAACAGTTTGATGAGGGATTTTTTACATACAGATATCGATGGTTTCGATTCCTTGGCTGAACTTGCGTTGCATATGCAATGGCCATGGAATCAACATGCTGACGAACTATGGCAGTATCTGTGAATGTTCATAGCCGCTACAATCTTGTGGTTCTGGCTTTGAATCGAAAGGGAATTACATGTGAAACCGATTCACATTCATCAAAGCGGAGTTGGTCATGCTTTTCTGATTCTCTGTAACTTTTGTTCTAGACTTTTTACGGAGTTTTGGTTTGTCGTTCGAAGACAGTACCGCCATTACGCAATGATTATTGCGGCCCGCGATCGACCGATCTTGATGATCCTGGGTCGATTATGGTCGAAGTACATTCTGGCAGCCATTCTGTCGATATCCCAGATACGCCGTGGTAGCCGCATTGCTAAACTGCGATGGCGGCGTATCGCAGCTTACTCTTTTGGTGGTACGATGACTATTGCCATTATTCTGGCTCTCGTAGGTGGTTGGTACGTCTGTTATAATCGAACCAATCTTCCTGACCTGCAGGCATTCAACCACTTTGATTTTCCCACTGTCGGGCGCATCTATGATGTTCAAGATAGACCTCTTATTGAAATGGCCTCAGAATGCCGTCAGATCACGAAGTATGAGGACATCCCTCCCATTGTTCGTGATGCGATCATTGCTGCAGAGGACAAAAACTTCTTTTCACATAGTGGATTTGATAACTCCGGATTTACCCGGGCACTTTGCAAAATCAAAATCCTGAATCTGATGGGACGTCTTACACACATTGGAGAGCAAAATAAACTCAATAATGCAGCGATCTTTCCACAGGGCGGATCGACAATTACTCAACAGCTTGTTCGCGGTTATTTTCTCAAACCCATGCTAGCTCAAGAAAATAGCGATCAACTTCGGCACACTCAAGGCTTAGCTCGTGTGCTTTCGAGCGTGATTGGTGCTCGAATGGTCAACATGCTGTTTCGAAAACTGGAAGAGATACGTATATCGTTGTGGCTCGAAGAAGAAATGCAGGTGCAATTCGGTTCGAAACGTCGTGCGAAGGAAGAAATATTAGCTCGATATGCAAGTTTGATTTACATGGGAAACGGTCAGTACGGATTTGGGAGGGGAGCAGAATACTATTTTGGCCGTCCTCTCTCCACGTTTACTATAGAGGATGCGGACAAGGCAGCGTTGTTGGCAGGCGCTGTAAAGTCGCCTCGTTATTTTGCGCCTAATGCGAGTCAAACCCAAAGAGTTTTACAACGCAGGAATCAAGTACTGGAACTGATGGCAGCGAGGGGATTTCTTTCTCCAGATCGGGTTGCGGGAGCCAGACAACGCCCAATTGAAACAGTGACGCAACGCCAAGACAAGACTATTGGAGCGTCTGCAGTCGTGGAAAATGTTTTGCGCGAACTCAAATCTTGCCGTGCCGATCTTAACGAATATGATCTGTTTCAGGGTCATATCCAGATTCATTCGACAGTGAATGCTCGGATGCAGGAAATTTCTAACCAAGCCTTGGAACGCGGCCTCTTACTCTATGAAGAGCGCCACCATGGTGCCAAAGGTATAATCCAAGGGTCAGTAGTCATACTTGGTAATGCTGATGCGAGTGTCCTCGCCGAGACCGGCGGCCGCCAATTGTACAAGGGTCGTTCCAGTGCAAACAGAGATTTCAACCGTGTAACGAATTCATTGCGGCAGCCTGGTTCTGCAATGAAACCCATTGTCTATCTCGCGGCGTTTCGTACAGGCATTTTTAATCTCGATTCCAAGGTGCCAGACGCACCCATCCTCGTTTCGGATAGTAATGGACAGAAAACGAAATGGATATCAAATTACGACGGCCGCTTTAAAGGCATGATAACCCTGCGATTGGCACTCGCCGAGTCCAGGAACAATGTTGCGGTTTGGATTGCTGAGCACGTAGGTATGGCCGGTATTCTAAAGACAGCGCGTGATCTGGGAATACAATCGCCATTACACTCTTACACTTCGATTGCCTTGGGGGCATCTGAATTGAATTTACTGGAACTTGCCAATGCATACCGTACGATTGCATCAGGTATCCTCACCCAGCCATATGTGATTCGGAAAATTGTTTTTGATTCAGGCGAAGTGATGGCTGGTAACGAACGCAACTCGTCTCCGAGCGATGTCGAAGGTGAAGCACTGACGCTCATTCAGGAAGGACTGCGTGGAGTTGTGCGCATGCCCAGTGGTACAGCTCATGCTCTGGATTCTTATGGTCTCCCATTCGCTGTGATGGGAAAAACTGGGACAACGAACGATTTTAAAGACGCACTTTTCGTGGGATCTACTTTCGGCACCGAAGGAATCACCGTTGCTGTCCGAATAGGCTTTGATGACAACTGTTCTCTAGGAGCAAACGAAACAGGCGGCAGGATTGCGCTCCCGGTATTTAAAGAAATTATGCTCAGTGCGTATGGCGAAAAGCTGATAGAACCTGCATCAAAATTTCCTGCTGATATGGAAAATAGAATTAACGTTCACCTGAGAGACGGTTCGGTTAAAAACAACACACTCGATCCGGAAGTGCTTCATAAGATGGATACGTGGTGATATGCCGTCAACGGTAAGGAATTTTTGCAAGGTCAGACAGTAAATAAAATTGATGCTGTTCTTTAGCGCTTCCTGCAAGTGACTGTCTCTTTTGACCTATCCATACTTTTTATTAAGGGTACAGTGGATTACGGCTTCGGAGCACGTCCATGATTACAGGCATTCAGTTTATACATGAGTGGGTCAACTGATTGTGCACAACTGCATATCTCAGAATGATACAACGACATAAAATTATTCTAATTGTTCTCATACTACTCGATTCGTGGGCGGTATACGCACAGCCGTTATTTGTTATTCACGGCAAAGTAGTCGATGCTGCCAACGATGAACCACTTCCTTCGGCGGCTATCAGAATCGTAGGGACTTCGCAGGGAACCATCACGAATGCGGAGGGAGAATTTCGATATACTGTTCACGATTCTCTCGTTACCATTGCCGTGAGTTATGTCGGGCACATATCCGAAACGATCATACTTGCCGGAAAGAGTTCCCACTGTGAGTTGATTCGTCTGCAGCCATACGCCGTTCAAATGGCGGAAATGATCGTCACAGGTGAAGATCCTGCGTACGAAATTATTCGATCGGCAATTGAAAATAAAAAAAAATGGATGAAGCGGTTAACATCCTATGAGGGGAAGGCCTTCAATCGGCTCGTGATCCGTACGAAGGATTCGATCGCTGCGATAACGGAATCGTATTCAACACTTTATTGGCAAAGGGATGATTCCCTCCGCGAGATTGTCACACAGCAAAAACAAACAGGGAGTCTTTCCAAATCGATGCAGGCAGAGCGTGTCGGCACGGTCATCAATTTTAACGACGATGAAATTGTCATGGGAGGATTTCGGTTTACTGCACCAACGGCACCGAATGCTTGTGACTTCTACGATTACAAGCTCCGTCGTACACGAAGAATGGACGATTTTAATGTGTACGAGATCGATGTGATTCCGCAATCACGTAGTACTCCTTTGTTCAAAGGAACAATCGCGATTGCCGAACGCTCGTACGCAATCATCGAAGCTGATCTTGAGCTGAACGAAGCATATAAGCAACCATTTGTCGATCTCCTCAGATCGCATTACAAAGAGTCATTTCAACTTTTCAACAACAGCGTTTGGCTTCCTGTACAGTATAGATTCGTAGCGAATCTGGATGAGCATGTTGTAGGAATTCATCTTCCGCCTATCGGCATTGAACGGGATGTGGTTATGTACGAGTATCGGGTGAATCCGGAATTTCCGAATAGTATTCGTGCGATTGGTACAAAGACCGTTGCTTCTTCTGCAAAGAAAATTGATTCGACGTTTTGGGCAGCACATGATGTACTGCCGAAGACTGCGGAACAGGATAGTGCCTATCTTTTACTCGACAGAACACAAACGCTGGAAAAACAATCTGCCCCGACAGGCGCATTGACGAATATCTTAACATTGATATCTACCGGTGTCCTCAGTTATACGGAGTTTACGTTCAATCGCGTGGAAGCATGGCATCTGGGGATCTCTAAGACAGCAGATTCATTGACGAACTGGCTGGGTGTTCGGGGAGGAATAGCATACGGTACAGCTGATCATATCTGGAAATGGCATACCGGAGCAACCTTGTCGTTTGGTGATACAGTAAACAGTTCGGCTTCATTTGGCGCCGCTGTACTGGCGTTGTCCGGACGAAGATGGTCGATTGCCCTAGATGTTTATGATCAAGTGGAAGAATTTCCACTTGTGTTGATGAAGGACCGGTTCATCAATATCTTCAGCCTCTTGTTTGCGCATGCGGATGCATATGATTATTATAAGGCACAGGGATTGAAGGCTGCAGTAAGCTATATGCCGGCTGTTTCCTGGCGCATTGCTCTCGCAGGGCTTTTGGAGAATCAGCAATCGCTCGCCAAGCATACCGAGTATTCCTTTTTTTATCGATCCCTGAGCTATCCGGATAATCCTTCTCTCACCGATGGGAGAATGAATAGCCTTACGTTGAGTACAAGATACGCAACGACGGAAATGCCGGGCATAACACTGAATGTGTTCAGCGCGTCAGCTGCGGCGGAATATTCAGATCCATTCCTGGGAAGTGACTATTCCTTTACCCAATGGAACCTGAAACTTCATGGGAAAATATCCACAATGAATGATAATCTATTATTCCCGCCATCGCTTACTGTTGAACTCAATGCGGGAACAACAGCAGGACATCTTCCACCGCGGCGATATTTTTCACTCGCATCGAATGTTTTATTTGTCGGAGAACAGGGAACATTGCATGGTGTTGGGTCACGGGAATACTATGGAGACCGATATACCGCGTGTTCAATCGAATACAATTTCCGCCGTGCTCCGTTTATGCTGACAGGAATCAAAACCCTCTATCAATCGAATTTAGAATTCATTCTCCGGTGGGCCATCGCACGCTCATGGTTGTCTGGCGAGGCTCTTCGATCACCGCTATTCCCGGTGATTGCTACACAAGGCTGGTACTATGAAGCGGGCATTGGTGTCTCGAATATACTCGATATCTTTCGCATCGACCTATCGTATCGGTTCACAAAGCCTAACGAAGTTTTCGTAACACTTCTATTCTCAGATATTGTTACGAGCTTTACCCGGTAATCACGAGTCATCGTTTTGAATTTCATAGAAGTTGGGGATTTTTCAAAACCTTATAATTTTTCTGTTTGGGGTCAGGTTTCCGGCCGAGCTTCTCATTCCATATCTCGTCGACTTGCAGGATGAGCTTCAGTAAATCTTAGCAAATTTGATATTTATTATTCCGAATCGCAGTTCAACTTTTTGGAATAAGGATTAAGCCCTTTTTCATCCTTTTGGCCGATTACTTCTTACTGCAATCATCAATATACTTTTCTATGATTCAAGGTGTTAAAATGGACAGCGGGTGTGCCTGTGGAGCGAATTGCAGCAATCGCTGCTTCCATGCCAGATGATCGGCAAGAGATGGATTTCCCCCAGGCCTCCCGGGACAAACAGGTACATCATGAATGGCAATGATAAAATTGTTAACCGGCGAAATTGTTATGAAGGTTTTGAACCAACAGCTATGCTATTAACCATGTTGTGGAATCAATAACAATGGGCAGAACTTATTTGGGACGATTGTCAGAAAACGATCCTCTTCACGGTTATCTTCAATATGACATTCAGCCGCAGATCAACGGCTCGACAGGCCATACGAATTACCGTGTTTTCCGGCTTAACGGTTCCAATGATGTTTACCTGTACGAAGATCGAAACTCCGGCACCAAGGTGGTCGGCAAGTTTTTTCTTTCATCTCGGAAACGAGATGCGTCTACGGGTGCTGCGCGCTTGACGGGTGAATTCGACAATCTCAGCATGATGCGTGATTTCGGGTTGACGGGTTATCCTCACCATGTTGTCCGGCCTTTGGGCCGCAACTATTCGCTGAATGCACTTCTAGTCACTGAAAACTGCGAAGGCGAACTCTTCAGCGACGTGATACAATCCGTAATCCAAAACGGCGACAACAACCGACTTTTTAATAAACTGACAGCACTGGGATATTTTCTATCACACTTTCACAATAAAACAGCAAACGGCGTGGGAGTCGACTTCCATCAAGACTGCAGTTATATGGATCGCCTGATAAACAAATTGCGAGAAATAGGTGCGATTGGCGGGGACGAAGCACATGAATTGTATTGGCTTCGCGATCAGTGGCGGAATCAGCCAAGGATGTGGGGGGATCAACAGGTGATGGTCCATGGAGATGCGACACCGGACAATTTTATGTTCGGCGGCGGACTAAGCGTGGTTGCGTTCGATCTGGAACGGACCAAACGCGCGGACCGCGTTTTCGATACCGGGCGGATCGCTGGTGAATTGAAACATTTCTTTATGCGGGCGACGGGCGACAAGTTTGCCGCCGATCCTTTCATTGGTCATTTTCTTTGGGAATACTCCTGCCACTTCCCGGACCGAGACAGTGCTTTTCGTTCGATCACCGGGAGAATCCCTTTTTATATGGGTATCACACTGCTGCGCATCTCGCGAAACAGTTGGGTCGGATCGGAATACCGACGCCGCCTCATCAACGAAGCAAAAGAATGTTTAAGGAGATTTTGATGGTCATCAGAGGACTCATTTTCGACATCAATGGTACGTTAGCGGATATCCACACGAACGAATGGCACGATGATGTCTATCGCGTTATCAGCAACCTGCTTTCGTATCAGGGAATATTGCTCGATGCAAATACGGTGAAGAATTTATATTTTCAGATCATGGAGAAACAGCGCACCGCGAGTAGAGAGCGCCACCCGGAATTCGATGCCGTCGGCATTTTTCAAGAGATCATTACTCACGGCTCTACGGATTTTACCCGCCGCCTGCCGCCTGAGAAGTTGGCTCAACTCCCGCTGATCTTTGCAGAAACGCACCGTGCCGTATCGCGCTATCGACTGCAGCTCTATCATGGAGTGGAGGAGACAATAAAACAATTGCTTCCGACATACCGTTTGGCGATCATCTCCGACGCCCAGACCGCCTATGCAGTTCCTGAGTTGAATGCCGTCGGCCTGCTCAATTATTTTAACCCGGTCATCATTTCCGGTGATTTCGGCTACCGTAAGCCGGACAAACGGTTATTCGAGCGTGCATTGGCCGGGATGAACATGGCGTCGTCGGAAGTAGTGTTTGTAGGCAACGACATGTATACCGACATACATGGTGCGCAGAAGCTCGGAATGAAAACGATCTTTTATAAATCGGACCAAGGGCTTCAGAAAAAAGACGGAGTGACGC
>Ga0302322_100001274_pt1 | contig 20450 bp, 14 predicted proteins | sample Fen_T0_2_FD_203757 | JGI IMG/M metagenome (GOLD analysis project Ga0302322, IMG submission 203757) | Peat permafrost microbial communities from Stordalen Mire near Abisko, Sweden - Fen_T0_2 | ecosystem: Environmental > Terrestrial > Soil > Wetlands > Permafrost | place: Sweden: Abisko...
GCACGTGAAGCGATTGAGAAATGGGGCAACCTCGATGACTGGCATCATGCCATCGGAACCGGCCCCTTCATCCTTAAAGAATTTATCTCCGGCAGCGAAGCAACAATGGTAAGGAACCCTAAATACTGGGGGCATGATGAACGCCATCCCCAGAATCAGCTGCCGTACATCGATGCACTTAAGGTATTAGTAATACCGGATGAAGCTACCGCGCTGGAAATGCTGCTGGCAGGTAAAGTCGACGTGATTAACCATGTTTCGGCAGCGCAAGCAGCGCAAATGAAGAAAAGCAATCCGGAATTAATAATAAATGCCCATCCGGATTCCACGACGACGCTGGACCCCAGAAACGATGTGAAACCGTTTAACGACATCAGAGTCCGCAAAGCAATGCAGATGGCGCTGGATCTGCCGACAATCGCGAAAACCTACTACGGCGGCGCGGTTGAGCCTTACCCTTCTTCAATCACTTCACGCTACATGAAAGGCTGGGCCTGGCCGTTTGAGAAGTGGCCGAAAGATTTACAGGAAGAATATGCTTATAATCCGGCGAAAGCGAAACAATTGTTAGCCGAAGCCGGTTATCCCAACGGTTTTAAAACTAATATCGTGGCGGACATTGCCGCGGATCTGGAATTAATAAAGATCGCTAAATCCTATCTGGCGCAGGTTGGCATCGATATGGAAATCCGGCCGATGGAATCCGCTGCCCTTGTCGCTTTTGTACAGACCGAACAGAAACACGACCAGCTGGCTGCCCGCTCCGGTGGGTCGCTCGGCACCGGCCATGAACCGCTGCGCCAGCTCACGCGTTTCTGCACGAATTCTTCCGGCACGCCGCAATTACGCGTCAGCGATCCGGTAATGGACAGTTTTTACCCGCGCGCGATCAAAGCGACAACAGAAGATGAAGTGAAGAAGATCCTGATCGAGGCGAACGAATATGTTGCCCGGCAGCACTTCGCGATATCGCTGATGAATCCGATCAAATATTCCCTTGCCCAGCCCTGGCTGAAAGGCTATTCCGGTCAGTTCGGCTCGACAGACCGCAGCCCGCAATGTCTATCATTCTACGCCTCGCGGTTCTGGATCGACCAGAAACTGAAGAAATCGATGGGACACTAAAATAAAAATAAATACTAAATTGCAAAAAACAAATACCAAACAAATATAAAATAATAAATACGAAATCCCAGAAAGAGGGGAGGAATTTTAAAATGAGTAAAAAATTAACGATGCTGGCGGTAGGTGATGTGATCCTGGAAAAGCCCAATGCCGGACAGTATCTCTCTTTGGTTGCGCCAACGTTTAAAAAGAGCGATGTGGTGCTGGGGATGGGCGAGGTGATGCTGAGCGATAGAAGTATCCGGACGTTTGTTGAGTTCTTCCCGTCTCCGGGCGGTCCGGCCAGTAACTGTAAGGTTCTGGCAGATGCGGGATTCAATGTTATCAACCTGGCTGGTAACCATGCCTTTGATTCGGGCGCGCCCGGCATCGAGGACACGGTGAACGGGTTGAAGAAATTGGGTATCGCCGTTACCGGCGCGGGTATGAACATCGATGAGGCCAGGACTCCGGCAATCATTGAACGCGGCGGTACCAGATTTGGTTTTCTGAACTACAATTGCGTCGGTCCGATTGGCGAATGGGCGCATAAGTTTAAACCGGGATGCGCCTACGTGCAAATCCTTACTCATTATGAATTAGGTGGCGCCAACCCCGGCGGCCCGCCGGATGTTTACACGTTCGCGGTGCCGCGCACCCTTGATATGATGACTGAGGACATTATGAAACTAAGACCGTTATGCGATGTGCTGACGGTCAGTTTCCATAAAGGAATTTTGGGTAATCCGGAAATGCTGGCCATGTATGATAAACAGGTATCACACGCGGCGATCGACGCGGGGGCGGACCTTGTGCAGGGGTGTCACGCGCACATGCTCAAAGGCATCGAAATGTATAAAGGAAAGGCCATCTACCACGGATTGGGGCAGTTTGTTTCGGTGGGTGCAGGGCTGACTGACGAACAGCGCAAAGAGTTCCGTTCTCTGGGCGGTCCTAATATGTCCACCTACGTTCTGCGGCTGGATCCCGCCAGAAACCTGACGATGATCGCCAAGTGCGTGATCGAAGATAAGAAAATCACCAAGCTTAGTTATCTGCCTTGCCAGATCAATGACGACCAGAAGCCGGAGATCTTGAAGCATGATGCAAAGGGACAGCAGGTTTTCGATTTCATGGACCGGATCACCAAAGCCGCAGGTTTGAATGTAGGGTATGAATGGGACGGCGACGAAATAATGATTTACCAGATCTAATATTTCTGAAGAGTTCAAATAATAAAAGGGGCAAGGTTTTAAAAAGCCTTGCCCCTTTACTTTTTTCTTAAAACAAGATATTCATATATTATAAAAAATGCCGGTAATTACCAAAAAAATGAGCGTCTGATTGCTTTTGCGTATTGAAAGTTCAGTTGACAATTACTGCTGCTTTTTGTACGATTAAAGCATTCGGATCCACATTTTTATACTAGAAAGTGAACTCAATATTTTCCCGGATTTCCTTGCGGGATTTCATGAATATTCGACGATTATTAATCTAACTGTTCCTATAAGAAATAATATATCTGCGACGGCAATGACAAGGAGGTTCAACGCATGGCTGAGAAAAAGAATGTAGTGGAGTTTAAGAACCAGGCATATCAGGTAGAAACGCAAGCACCGGGACTTACCGACGAGAGCATTAATGAAGCGAAAAAGCTGATCGGGGTGGACTTGAGGGTCGGACGGGCAACCGTTGAGGTTACCAAAGATTTGATACGGAATTATTGCAATATGAACGATTGTGTGAATCCGCTCTATCTTGATGAAAATTATGCCAGAAAATCGAAATGGGGAGGCATTATTGCTCCTCCACCGCTGGTGGGACAGATCGGCAACGCGATCATCGATACAGGGCTGCGCGGCGTGCACGGCTACCAGGTGGGTGAAGACTGGCACTGGTACCAGGTGGTCGAATTAGGGGATGTGCTGGTCAGCCGTTCCAAACCGATCGATGCCATCGAACACCACGGAAAAACAGCTCCCCGGATGATCGAACAAATCACCAAGAGACAAATATGGAACCAGCGCGGTGAACTGGTATGTGATTGCTGGTTCCACGTGATGCGCATCCCGCGCGCCAGCGGCGGCAAAGGCGGCCTCAGTTATGAACCCCGTTTGCATAACTGGACCGATGCGGAAATGAATAAATTTATGACCGACAGCGCCGCGGAAAAGGTGCGCGGCTGTACCCCCCGTTACTGGGAAGATACCAAAGTAGGTCAGGAGATGGAACCTATTGTTGTCGGGCCTTTACGCAATGTAGACACCGCTTTTATCGGCGGCAAGCCTGCCAGCTATGATAACGGCGGTTCCTTTGTCTACACGCTGTTACGGCGCCGTGAACATCCCGCCGATACCTATGTCGACCCGGTGACCGGCGCACAGGACCATCCGCACCGCGGCCATTATGAAGAATACCTGGCGCGCCAGATCGGTATGCCGGGCAGATATGACGGCGGCCCGACGCGTAACTCGATCATGGCCAGATACGTAGCAGACTGGATGGGCGATGACGCCTTTCTACAGAAATGCTGGGTAACACTGCGCAGACCCCGTCTGGTGGCAGATGTCGTCTGGGGGAACGGCAAAGTGACGAAGAAATGGATCGAGGGCAATGACCATTTAGTCGAAGTGGAAACCTTTTTAGCGAATCAGGATGGTGAGAAAAACGCGGTCAGTCGTGCCGTTGTAATCCTGCCTTCACAGGCTAACCTCTAGATTTTAGCGGAAGATTGAATAAGGAGAGAGAATAATATGGTAATGAACCTTACTGTTGATTATCCCGAGCTTACCGGCAGCGCGATTGCGGAAGCCCGTAAATTGATCGGCGTACCTTTACGCCGTTATCCGGGTTTTACCGAAGCGACCCGCGGTTCGATCATGAACTGGGCGCGCAGTATCGGCGACCGGAATCCTTTATACATGGATGACTATCACGGACGTCTGAGCCGCTACGGCGGTCTGATTGCGCCCCCGCTCTGGCTGTACGCCATTGACGATACGATCGTATCGCCTAAACTGCCCGGCATTCACTGTATTTACGGGGCCGTCGACTGGGAGTTTTTTAAAATAGTCAGAATGGGCGACACCTTCACCACCGAAGTCTGCGTCGCAGATGTCATTGAGAAACAGAGTGAATTCTGCGGCAGAATGGTAATGCAGGTGGGCGAAGTCAAATACTACAACCAGAAAAAAGAACTGGTGGCCAAGGCCTCGCCGAAGATTTTACGCACGCCACGCAAGGCTGCCCAGGGAAAAAACAAGTACGGCGAAATTCAAAAACATCATTACACGCGTGAAGAACTCACTGCCCTCGAGGACAGCGTGGACGAGGAAAAATGGCAGGGTGCGATCATCCGGTACTGGGAAGACGCCCAGGAAGGCGAATTGCTGACTCCGATCGTAAGGGGCCCGCTCTCCAGCGAAGATGTTAAACTTTTCATTCAAAACACCAATCCGGTCAAATCGTACAGGCGTTTTATGCAGTATCTGGAACGGCATCCGTTGTGTGCTTTTAAAGACCCGGCCAGCAACATCTGGGAAGGCTGGGAGAACCAGCTGCTGGACGACAAAGTAGCGAAGAGCATGGGCTTTCCTTTTGCCCACGATTGCGGGCTGCAGCGGGTTGCTATTTTAAGCAACCTGGTCACCAACTGGATGGGGGATGATGGTTTCCTGGTCAAGTTTGGTGTCGAGCTAAACTTACCCTGGATTTACGGCGATACGATGTACTGCAAGGGTAAAGTCACGAGAAAGTATGAAGAGAACGGACGGCACCTGGTCGACCTACAGATCTGGGGTGAGAACCAGAGCGGCGTTGCGCTGACGGCCAACGGTTACGCTACTGTCGAACTGATTTCTAAAAGCGCCAGAGACGACGAGCGGAAGTTAGTTTAATAACAGATTCATTTTCATGTTATCGATGTGAACAGGGTGGGCGAAAATATAGCCTGCCCTGTTTTTTATATTCTTGCATAATTCTCCTTTGATGAGGCTGTCTAAAAATGACCATTTGTAATTATTTATATGGATTCCCGATCAGGTCGGGAATGACAAGTCGTGAATATTATATTCCACCAAAGCTGAAATAGAATATTTGTTTTTGTCATTGTCGGGTTTGACTCAACAATCCAGGGAATTTCGGACAGCCTTAGAATGGTAAATAGCTTCTTCCACTGTTGATTATTGTCAAGAAATGCAGGTAGAATAGGTTTAATCGAATATAAATCATCGGTATTGAAAGCAATTTGTTATCACAGAATAATAAATATTTGTTGCGGAAATACCGGGGAGTGTGTGAAATCATAGACAAGAGATTGAAAGATTTTGCCGAAAACACCTTCCAGCTGGAAGAGAATGAAGGTGAAGACAAGGTAATCAGCCTGGCAGAAGCGATCAGGAAAAATGTAAAGCCGGGAATGATGCTCCATATTTCCCCCTTCGGCAGCGCGGCCACGCGCGAGGTCATCCGCCAATTCTGGGGTACCAAACCGGAATTCATCCTCATTGCGCCGCCGATATTAGGCATGGATATGATTCAGTGCGGCCTCGTCAAGAAAACCATCGGCGGCACCGGCGCTAAAGGCGGACGGAAAGGGCAGGGGCGGGGTAAACCGGGCACACTGGAACATGATGTCCCAAATGAAATCTGGTCGCTCGGCGGCATCAGTCAAAGACTGTTCGCCGGGGCAATGGGCTCCGGTTTTCTGCCGACGAAATCGATGATGGGCACGACTATCGCCGAGGATAATAAAGAAGACTTCAAAGTTATCGATGACCCCTTCGGCAGCGGCAAGAAGATCGGCGTGATCAAGGCGCTCAATCCCGACCTTTCGATTATTCACGGGTATGCCGCCGACCGTTACGGCAACACGATCCTGTGTCAGGGCGATTCCATTGTCGATGAATACAGCGCCCTTGCCAGCAAACATGAAGTGGTGGTGACGGTAGAAAAACTGGTCTCCACCGAGTACATCCGCGAGCATTCGCCGTTATTAGTGAAAATCCCGGGTTATAGAGTAGCTTCGGTTTCCGTTATGCCGCTGGGTGCGCATCCCACATATTTCCCGCCGTGGCGCGATCTAAAAGAATTTCCTGGCTATTTTGAAGATGAAGAGATGGTGGAAGAGCACCGCAAGGCGCTTTATGAGCCGGAAGCGCTCAACGCCTGGATCAAAAACTGGATCCTGGATTGTCCCACCAATGAGGACTATTTACGCAAGGTGGGAACGGCCAGGATCCGCGCGATCAAAGATGAGGCGCGGGTTGACCTGGATGAATTCCGCCTGCCGATGATCCTGGATAAGGTTTCCACCAGCATGGAGTTTAATGACAGGGAAATGATGATTGTCGCCGGTTCCCGGATAATCCGGGAGGCCGTGCTTAACCGTGACCGTAAAGTGATCCTGTGCGGCGTCGGCCCAGGCGCGCTGGTAGCATTTTTAGCCTATTACCGGTTTAAAAACGAAGGCCGTCATATCTCGTTAATGGTCGGCAACGGCGTTTTTGATTTCTCTCCGCGTCCCGGTGAACCGAATTTAACCAGTTATCCGAACTGGGACACTGTTAAGATGCGGCAGAATTACTTCTGGTCTTATAATCTCATCATCAACGGGGAAAACCAGAAGAGCATGGCGATCATCGGGGCCGGGCAGATCGATAAATACGGTAACATGAATTCCGGTATCGAAAACGGCAAGATCGTCGTGGCAGGACCGGGCGGGGCTGCCGATGCTTATCAGGCGTGCGAGACACTGGCCGTAATGAACCAGTCCAAGACACGTTTCCTGGATAGAGTATCGTACATTACCAGCTACGGCGCAAAGGTGAGGACACTGGTTTCTTCGTTGGGCGTGTACGAGAAATTGGGGGATGACGCCGAGTTTTCGCTAACTGGCGTTTTGCCGAACGCGAGATTTAAGACAATGGATGAAAAGATCAGCAACATCAAGGAAAATTGCGGATGGGAACTGAAAATCAGCCCGCGGGTTGTGGAAATTACACCGCCTAATTACGAGGAATTAATGATTTTGAGGATTTTGGATCCGGATGGCATTTACAGAGGGCAATAGGGGAAATTAATATCCAAATAACAAGTCCCAAATAAATCCGAAATACGAAAGATAAAATATTAAAAAAAGGAGCTTCCGAATTTTCGGAGGCTCCTTCTAACACTATTCAGTAATTTACTACGCGCAGCCGCGATCAGAACACTATTTCCCGGGATCGGCTAATTTCCATTCACGGACATCCAATTCTCCGCTCGGTTTCTTCGAGTATACCGGCCCGCCCATTTTCTTGCCTTCGGCGGAGCCGCTCATTCTAAGCACTTTGGCGGTAGTTTTCCCGACATTTTTGATGGAGTGCCGCACATTGGACGGGCAGTAGATCAAGCTATCGGCGCCGACAACTCTTTCGTCGCTGCCGATCTTGGCCAGGATCTTGCCGGAGATAACATAATATACATGGTCGAAGACAGGCATATCGGCATTAAATTCATGATAGTGCTCTTCGACGCCGCCGCCGGGTTTGATCTTGTCCAGCGTCAGCATGAAATGCTTTGAAGGTTGAGGCCCGACGCGATCCTTTTCGCTGGACGGGCGAATGAAGCGAAAATCCTCCTGGTCGGGGTGACCTTCCCTTTTTAAGGATTGCACCGATTCTTTGATCGGCATGATATAGCCGTTACCGTTTTCCAAAATAATTCCTCCAACATTTCAATTATATTAGTTCTAATTCTAGCATAACCGCATTGCGGAATGCAGCCTGAGTGCGCAGGAATAGCGCTTTTTAACCTGAATGTATAATAGCTATATTCCCTATGATAAGCCATATGATATTTGCTAGTCGAATATAGGGACGATTTGATTCATTTTTTTGCAAAAGTCAGACCGGAATGATATATTAGGGATATTAGTATCAATTAGCGCCGGTGCTCGCGGAACTGTATTGGAAAAATTAAAGCACCTAGAAAGCACATCAAGTAGAATAGGCGGTAACGTACACTCTTTAGAATCTGCGGACTTTTTCAAGTCGAGTCGGTTATTCTTTTTTTATCGCAAATACCTGGAATATTTAATAGCAGCGAAGCTATATTTTGTTGAAAATGGTTACTAATAAATTTGATACGGAGGAATAAGAATGGAAGTGAAATGTAACCTTCCCGATAAATGGGATTTTGAAGCGGATGTCGTGGTGGTTGGTTACGGCGGAGCCGGCTCAGTAGCCGCGATTACCGCGCATGATGCCGGAGCGAAGGTATTAATTCTGGAAAAAGCGCCTCTCGGACAGGAAGGCGGCAATACCCGGGTAGCCGGTCAAGGCTGGCTTAACTCGTTCCCGATCGAGCAGGCAATTACCTATTTTAATGCAATGTGCGGCGAATATACGGTTCCCCAGGATATGGTTCAGGCGTGGGCGGAAGAAATGAACAAAAACAACGCTTTCATTGAGAGCCTGGGCGCCGTCATCATGGAGACCGTTTACAAGAACAGACACCCGGCGGAATTCCCGGAACTGCCCGGCGCCGATTGCATTCATGATTATCATATTAGAACAGACGACGGCAGCAATGGTTATTCCCGTTTGTGGGAAACCCTGAAAGGAGCAGTTAATAAACGCGGCATCAAGGTGCTTTGCGCGACCCCGGTCAAAGAATTGATCCAGAATCCCGCGACGAAAGAAATTTTTGGCGTCAAGGCCGAACACAGCGGCAGAAAAATAAATATCAAGGCCAACCGCGCGGTGGTATTAACCTGCGGCGGGTTTGAGAACAACCAGGAAATGGTCCGCGACTTCTGCACCAATCTACCATATTGTTATCCGCTGGGCACACCCTACAACACCGGCGACGGCATCAAGATGGCGATGGCCGCCGGCGCTGACCTATGGCACATGAGCTGCATTGCCGGCCCGGTCTACTGCTCCCTGAAAGTACCGGAATTCCCCGCCATTCTGGAAATCCCGGCGCTGGAACCGCAAGCCAGAGCAGTTTTCCCCGGCGGCGTGATCGTTGTGGGCGCGGATGCCCGCAGATTCGCCGATGAAAAATACAGGGTTACGCACGGAAAGAGTTTGATCAACGGACGGTGGGCGCAAACACCAACTCCCTGTCCGCTGCACATGATCTTCGACCAGACGATTTTCAATGTCGGTTTATATGACAGCCACCGCTATCACGGCTGGAACCCGTTATTGAACGTTTATACCTGGAGCAAAGATAACAGCGCCGAGCTGGCCAAGGGCTGGATTAAAAAAGCGAACTCAATTGCCGAACTGGCGCAGATCATCAAGCTGGATCCAAAAGTATTGCAGGAAACTGTTTACAGATGGAATATGAACAGCGCGGCCGGTCATGATCCCGATTTCGGTAGAACCAGGATGGTCGCACCGATCGAAGGCCCGCCTTTCTACGCCATGGAGGTGACACCGCACTTCGTGAATACGCAGGGCGGTCCCCGCCGTAATGCGAAGAGTCAAATCCTGCAGGTCAACGGCGAACCGTTACCGCGGTTATACGGCGCCGGTGAATTGGGTTCGATCCACAGCTACCTGTACAATTCCGGCGGTAATATCGGTGAATGCCTGGCTTTCGGCCGCATTTCCGGACGCAACGCCGCGGCGGAGAAAGGCTGGAGTTAGTTCCGGCGATTGACGCTTAGTTAATATTAATCAAAATGAAAGAATCCCCTGAATAAAATTGGGGGATTCTTTTTTAATTGGGCGAACTGAATCGAAGGGATAAGAATGAAAAGATGGGTTTGTAATAGGATAGCGTATAATTCCTGTCAACAATTAAGGCGTATCGCAATTGCCGCTGTTTGGTCAGATGGATTCCCGATCAGGTCGGGAATGACAAATCGTAAAGAATAGATTCCTGCCTTGCAGGAATCTATTCTTGTTGTTCTATTCGCTATCTGTATTTCCTGATATTAAATTATTCGATCGCTCTGGTCACCAGATGGGACATATGGCCGGGCATGTATGAAGAATGCTTGCCGGGGCCGCCGACCACGATCAGGTGCAGGTCTTCGCGCTTGATTGTCGGGGGAACCATGTAATCCTCAGGCATATCGGGGTAGTGCTTCATCCTGGCTCGCTCGTAAAAAGCCTTGCGCGGGACACGGGCATGTTCGTACAGATAATCCAGGACGTCTTTTTTTGAGAATCCTTCTTTGGCTATCGTGCCGGCATGTTCCGGGCCCAGCGCCAGCATCGCGTCCCCGTCGCCGCCGAGCGCGCCGCGGACATTGTTATTGCCCAGGGTAGCCATCGTGCCGCAAATCGTGGACAATATTTCCATGCCGTTCAATGCGTCATGGTCGTTAATATTATGGGGGTTTTCCAGCCCGACGACACTGACAGTGCTTGTGGATCTATGGAATCCTCTTTCAACGCTTAGCGGCTCCCAGGGGCTGTCTTCCTCATTTTCGGCGATGCAAAAAACGTACTTGTTCGGCTGCGCCTGGCAGGCCATATCGGTCTTGGCCGGTAAAGCCCCGCCGATGTTCATCAACATTAGTCTGACAGCTCTGCCGATAGTGGCATTACTGCGCCACCCCGGTCCAAATGCCCCGGATTTGCCGTTAATGTTCAATTGTTTAATGATGGGCCCATTGATGATAAGTAACGGTGCTACCGGGTGGGTAGTGGGTTGTATGCGGTATAAACGCACCGGCGCATCGCACAGCGCTGCAATCGCAGTAATTAATAACGGCATGTATTCCGGCAGGCACCCGGCCATTACGGCATTGATCGCGATTTTTTCCACAGTCGCTTCGCCAAAACTGGGCGGCATCGCTGCTATAACTTCAGATGGGTCCCGTTTGGTGCCCGTAAGCATCTTTTCTACGTTTTCTTCGGTAGGCGGAACGATCGGTAGTCCGTCTGTCCAACCTTTTTCCAGATACAGGCTGCTGACAGCTTCGATGGAGTCAGCAACCGCAAATTCTTCGGAAGTCAGTCTTTTACTCATAATTTTCCCCTCTTTTCGTTGAATCGCAAAATAGTGTCCGCGTGGATAATTATCGCTGAAAATTCGGTCGTTATTATAAAGTCAGACAGTTGTAGATTTTAGCATTAAAAAATAAAATGGCTTACATTTAGTGTAAGCCATTTTATGTGCTTCTGTCCAGATAATCTTATGCAGATTTATCAAAAGTGGGTGTGTTAATTGTTCCTAATGTCCTAAAGATTTCTTCAAACCCTGGTCGATCCAGAATCGCGCGGTGTAGAAGTAACCGATTTGCGGAGAACCGAGTCTGCCGCCTACGGAGAACGATTGGCCGTCGTAGCCTTTCAGCCACGGTTGACAGAACGAATACTGCATCGGTTGTAACAAGGACACGACAAAGTGCTGCCGCGCGGCATAATCATTGGCGTCTTTCACTACCTGTTTAATGTCGGCTAAATTACTCAGCCCCATCGCTTTCGGTAAGAAGGAATCAAAAACCGGATCGGAAACGTTACCCCAATTGGCAGCGTACCCGGTGCGGAAACGGTTCAGCTGACGCATCGGCTCATAGGTCAGACCGATGGGGTCGCCGCCATTTGCGATCATAGCCATGGCATCGGCTTTGTGGTTGGTGCGCACATAGGTTGTCCAGGAAGCCGGGTCCATCGTCTGGACGGACATATCAACCCCGATTGCCTGGAAATAGGCTTTGACGATCTGCACCAGGTCCATATCGGCGTTAGACGCCACAATGATGTTAGTCTTGAAGCCGTTCGGGAAACCGGCATCGGACAGCAGTTGTTTGGCTTTGGTCGGGTTATAGGAGTACTGGTCTTTCAAGCTTTGCGGCCATTGACTGTAGGGGAATCCCCAGCCGGTCTCAAAGTTGGAAGTCAGGCTGGAAGGCGAAGGGCTGGCAGAACCACTATAGAAGCTAGAGGCGATAGTGGGCAGGTCGATAGCCAGCTGCAAGGCTTGCCTGACTTGAAGGTCGGTGTAGGGCGCTTTATTATACATCGGCACGATAGCCGAGGTTGATGCGGCAGGTGTGGGGAATTGCAGAATTTCCGGGTTACTTTTCGCCACTTGTTGGGAAACGGCCAGCGTCATGCCGTCTATGACATCGATCTTGCCGGTGCGCATTGCAGCCAGAGCGGTAGTATCATCAGGGATGATCAGATACTTGATCGAATCGGCATAGGGAAGCAGGTTCTGCGGATAGCGTTCGTCATGCGCCCAGTAATTGGGATTCTTGACCAGGCTCGCCGAGCTGCCGGAAACATAGTCTTTCAATATGAAAGGGCCGGTACCAATGGCATGATGCCAATCGCCGACGTCTCCCCACAGTTTAACAGCGTCGGAGTTTTCGATCGTATTTTCGCCGCCGCTGGCCTGAATGGTCTCCAAGATAAATTCAGGATTGGGTGTACTCCATTTAAAAACAACGGTATATTTGTCAGTTGCCGTGACCGATGACATATTAGAAAAGTTAGAAACGGCAAACATTGGCGCTGGTTTAGAGTAACCACTGCCCAGGCCGAACATGCGGTTGTAGTGAAAAACTACATCATCTGCGGTAAATTCACGGCCGTTTACCGGGGTAATGTCCTGCCAATGGACCCCTTGACGGAGGTGGATAACGTAAGTGCTGGAGTCTGTCATTTCCCAGCTTTCCGCCAGGTTACCTTTTACATAATCGCTGGGACGCCAGTTGATGCGGTAATCAAATGTGGCCGGGTCGATTTTCCAGTCATCAGCGGTAAGTTGTTCCATCCAGATATTATAGATGCCCCATTGCGCTGCGCTGGTATCAGGGTCCCAGGCGGTGAAGTCTGTGTTCATCCTGAGTACCATTTCGCCGCCATATTGCGGTGCGCCCAGTTTGTCCCACCAGTTACCGGTTGTGGGAGCAGAGGTGGCTTTGTTTATCGATGTTGCCGCAGAGGGGATGGGCGCCCCGGTGGATGTTGTCGCGGTGTTGGAGTTTGTGGCTGTTGAACTGGAGCAGGATGTAAGCAACATTGCCGCACCATACAGGCAGATGAAACTAAACAATGTGACTTTGTTCTTCACTTTCTCCCCCATTTCAATAACCTGAAAGGCTAACGTGAATTTTAACAAGCGTCGAAGAGAATTGTCAAATATTCGCGATAGAAAAACAACAGGGTTGAATTGCTGTTACTAAAAATTGACTTTGCTTGGAATTCAGGTGTAAAATTTAGCTTTGAGGACATTAAAAAGTAATCACAAAAAGGCAACATTTTCAATAGTGAATACACATTGAAATAACCAGCCGGTAATTAGTTGGTAGTTCTTAATTAATATATCAATATCAAAAATACCAAGGAGGATTATTCACGATGGCGGAAGAACTAAAAGTACCCAGTTTGGAAGAAAGGCTTGCTAATGTTATAGCCCATAGGGGCGTACCCAAGTACAATAGAGCAACAGTGTCAGAAGGTTTACCTTCCGGTGACATTGGTTATACTGATGTTGCATCAGCCGATAATCTGCGCAGATATGCAGATTGTATTGGGGATTTTAACTCTCGGTTCCGTGATCCCGAATATGCCAAAGTAACCAAATACGGCCGTATTATCGGGCAACCCACCTGGTTAGCCAGTGCGGCGCACCATGTCGATCCCCGCGGCCATGAAGAAGTAATGGAAGGTAAGCTGAAAGGCTACCATACTGCTGGCGCGCGAGGTTTTAACAGCGGCAACTCATGGGAGTATTTGTTACCAGTTTTTGAAGACGACAGGATGGATTTTCAGGGCATCGGTCTTGTTGATGCCAAAATCGTAAAAAGTAATTTCAGCGGCCAGATGATGATCACCACCGCTTTGACCCAATACCGCAACCAGAATGGAAAGGTTCTGGCATTGGCCAAGAGTTATGTGCATCATTCGCCCAGCAATGAAGCGACAAAAAGCAAAGGTAAATACGAAGCCTTTATTAAACCCTACAAATATACCGATGAAGAGATTGCCCAGATCGAAGCCGACAAGAAAAAGGAAGTTATTCGCGGAAATCAGCCCCGCTACTGGGAAGATGTGAAAGAAGGGGATTCCCTCGGTCACATCGTGGTCGGTCCATGGACGATCATGAGCTATTTCGCCTGGAACTCCGCTGAAGGAATGAAAGGTATCCGATTCCCGCTGCATGCTACCCGCGGCGGTATTTACGACCCCAGAATTAACGCACGGACAACCTTAGGTCCGCATGCCGATTATGACCTCGGTAGAGCTGTCGGTGTGCAGGGTAACTACGACCTCGGCGTCGAGCGTGAATGCCTGGTCTCCATCCTGTTCACTAACTGGATGGGCGATGACGGCTTCCTGTGGAAATATGCCATCCAATTCCGCGGCTTTGTTGTGCACGGCGATACATGTTATTACCGCGGCAAGATCACGAAGAAATATATCGAAGACGGCAAATATTGCGTCGATATCGAGCATTGGGGAGACAACGAGCGGAAGATCAGGGTAACGCAGGGCACTGCGACCATCATCCTGCCTTCCAAAGCGGCCGGAGAAGTAAAATATCCTACTCAGAAATCCATCGAAGATATTGCTCCCGGATTAGCATAAGTTTTTCGAGCAGTTAAATATTTCAATTAAAGAGGGGCTCCTTCTGCAGAAGGGTGCCCCTCTTCTTTGTTTTATAACATAGCTATTCAGAACAAATCGGGATTTAAGGTCTAATGCTAAAAATGTCATGCATGTGGAGTCATCGCTGAGAGCGGACAAGTTCGTACATCATACTTTGAATACGCGTTTGAGTTTCTTCGAAAACTCGACCCTACAGCATTACAAAGAAAAAACGGCACCCTTTCGAGTGCCATCTTTTTTATTCATTAAATATAGCGGTTTACTTTTAGCCTCTATGACCGTCCCATGGGTGTTTGGCGATTTCTTTTTCATTCAGTTCGCATCCGATACCGGGTTTGCGCGGGAGCTGCAGGAAACCGTCTTTGATCACCGGAACGTCTGTGACGATTTCGTCCTTCCAGGGCGCGCCGTCGACGTCCATGCCCATGATATTGACATTGGGTACGGAAGCGCACAATTGCGCCGTCATAAACGTGGAAAGATGACTGACGGCATTATACGGTGTGATCGGGATCTCGTGGACATCCGCTAACGCGGCGATCTTGCGGGCTTCGGTGAATCCACAGCCTCCGACCTCTACCATCGCGATATCCATCGAGCGTTTCATCAGGAAAGGATTAAATGCCCGGCTGGTGCATAAAATGCCGCCCGAACAAATGGGGATTCGCACGGAATCCTTCAATTGCCTCAGCGCCTCCGGTGAAGGAGAATCGATTTCCAGCCACATCAGGTCGTATTGTTCCAGCGCTTTGCCCATACTGATAAAGCCATTGTTATTGAAAGTGGCATTCAGATCGACAGCGATCTCAATTTTCGGTCCGACCGCTTCCCGGAAAATGGACACGATCTGTTTCATTGCGTCGATATTATCACGCAATGCCGCTTCGGACGGCTCGCCGGTGAACATGATATTAGTCTTCAAGGCGGAATAACCCTTTTTCACCACTTCTTTGCCCAGGTCGTAAAGATCGTCCATTTTCTTGACGTGTGGGATCTTCATCAGGTCGGCGATGCGTGTCCGATAGAGACCGCAATGCCCCCAGTATACCTTGAGTTTAGTCTGCTGCGGCCCGCCGAACAATTCATATAACGGTACGTCGAGCGCCTTGGCTTTAATATCCCACAGCGCGCAATCAATACCGGCGATGGCTTTAAGCGCCACGCCGCCGAGGGCCTGTCTGGCCAGTTTATACATCTCTGCGTAAAGTTGCTCAGTCTGCCTGGGGTCTTTGCCGATGATCGCCTTTTCCAGGTCTTTAATGCAGCCGAGTAAGCCGTAGGTGCATCCGCGGTGGTCGCTGCATTCGCCGTAACCGGTGACGCCATCATCTGTCTGGACTTTAATAAAAATCCAAACACCCCATGCACTGTCGCACATAATTGGTTCAACTTTTGTGATTTTCATCAAATACCTCTCATCTATTCTTGTCCGCTATATTACGCTAATTGTAATTTGGGAAGTTACGTACTGTCAAGGCTTTAAGTGCTGTGTTAACCTATTATTGATTCCTGGTGGATGTGCATTACTAAAACAAACAAAACCCCTACGCTGATTCAACGAGTTCAACAACGTCCCTGAGCGAAATGAGAAGGCGAGTCATTGGGCAATCTTGTAACTTTGTAATCAACCTGATAACCAGATTAGCTAAAAATAATACTGACAGCTGAAGGCTGATTGCTGAAAGCTCAAGTAGTATTTCGTATTTTAATACATTATTTAGTTGGTTTAAAAAATGATTTGCTGCTTGACCAGGTCGGCGACTTCCTGCTGGGAATAACCAAGTAGTTTTGTCAGGATATGATCGTTATTCTCACCCAGCGCAGGGGCATGATGCCGGAAGGCGGGCGGGGTTTCACTCATTCGTGCAGGATTACTGTAAAAAATTTCTTTTCCGATGACTGGATGCTGAATCTCGTAAAAAGTTTTATTGGCAAGGAAATGAGGGTCGGCCAGTTGGTCTTCGCAGTTTAAAACCGGTGTAGCGGCGACATTTACTTTCTGCAGAACATTGGTGATATCGTACTTATCAAATTTAATAGTTTTAGCGGCGATGAGTTTGTCCAAATCTGTGCGGTGCTTTAAACGGGTTGCTTTATCGGCAAAGCGTTTGTCTTTCAGCCACTCCGGCACGCCGATGGCCGTGCAGAAATTTTTCCAATCAGCTTCGGTGTCCACCGCGATCGCTACCCATTTATCGTTGCCCTGGCAAGGGTAGTTGCCGTGGGGGCATAAAGCAGGGTGATTATTTCCCTGTAATCCGGGGATGTTGCCGTTCATCAGATAGTCCATTGTAGCTTCCCCGAGCAGGCTGGTAACTGCGTACGATTCGGCCAGCGAAATATGCTGTCCTTCCCCGGTCTCTTCGCGGTGCCAGAGCGCGGCCAGCACGGCAAACGCCGCGTGGATGCTGGCATTCGTATCGCCGTAGCCGGGAACCAGATTCATCGGAGATTTATCGTCGGCGTAGCCTAACGTGCTTTCCAAACCGCCAAGCGCGATGATCAACGGCGCATAGACAAGCGTGTCCCGCATTGGTCCGGATTCGCCGCAGCCGGTAAGGGTGATAGTGATGATGTCCGGTTTGATCTTTTCCAGGCTGGCCTGGTCCAATCCCAGACGTTCCATGACACCCGGACTGGAATTGTCCGAAACCACATCACTGATCTTGATCAACCGGGCGAAGACATCCATTGCGCCCAGCTGTTTCAGATTAATGGTGAAGCTTAATTTATTCCTGTTCAAGACATGAAATACAGGTTGCATGTCCAGCCATTTACTCTCGTCTGTGCCGGCAATCTCTGGGCCTACGGTTGGACGCCCGAGTCTCAAGCCGTCCAGCTTAGTCCGTGTTTCGATCTTAATTACTTCCATGCCCATATCAGCTAAAAGTTGTCCGGTTTGCGGTCCCGCGACAGCTGTTCCGAAATCAAGTAAACGATATCCTTCTAACGATTGCATCCACGTCCTCCGTAGTTAAATCTACGCCTTTAGATTACTCCCGATTTTTTCAAGGCAGTCATTTCTGTTTTGGTATAGCCTAAACGTTCGCACAATACCTGCTCGTTATTTTCACCAAGTAGTGGCGCCGCTTTCTGCCACTCCCAGTCGGCCTTTTCAAATGTGCAGGGGCCTTTAGCGTATTTCAATTTACCAGCCTCAGAGTGATTGAGTTCGACAAAGTAATTCATTTCCTTTAGCTGTCGGTGATTGACTGTTTCAGCGATGTCATAAACCGGAACGGCCGGCACCCTGTTGTCCTGGCAGAGCTTATATATTTCCTCTTTGGTATGTTCCATCATCCAGGGGATGATCTTAGCGTTGACCTCATCCGGGTACTGCTCCGCAATCGCTTTACGGTCCCGGTAGCGGGGTTCCTTGCTCCATTCGGGCGTGCCCAGTACGGCGACGAGCCGTTTCCACTGTTCGATCTGCGGCGCAATCAGGCTGACATAGCCATCCTTACAAGGGAAGATTTCGCATGGGTAAACCTTGCCACCGTGAATACCTTTTCTAGTACCGCTTATTCCTTTGAAACCTTCATTCAGGACATTCTGGCCGGTGTGTGTCGTAGCCCAGACTTCCGTCTCGGAAACATCGATATATTGACCTTTACCGGACTTGCGGCGTGCCAGCAAAGCAGCCATCACTGCAGTAGCGGCGGTGCCTCCGGCCTGATAACCGCCTTGTGAAAACGGCATGGTTAGTGGTTCCCGTTTCGGGTCGCCGACGCCGACGGACATGCCGCCTGTGCCGCAGCAGTTAATATTGTAAGCCTTATAATCCTTATACGGGCCTTTTTGTCCGAAGGGGGTGATCGCCGTCATTACCAGCTTCGGATTAATTTCTTTTAGCGTGTTGTAGCCCAGCCCCTTTGCTTCCATTGTTCCAGGGGCATTGTTTTCCACCAGCACATCGGCGGTTTCAATCAGTTTTTTAAAGATGTCCTGGCCTTTTTTCTTTTCCAGGTTCAGGGTAATGCCCATTTTGTTGGCGTTCAAGGACAGGAACAGGCCGCTCTTCTCCGGATGAGCCTGACCTTTGGGGAAGGGACCGTGGTTTCTGGCTATATCGCCGCTACCGGGTTTCTCCACTTTGATTACTTCGGCGCCCAGACCGGCCAGCAATCTGGTGCAATAAGGGGCGGAGATATCTTCTCCGTATTCAATTACTTTTAGCGCATGAAAAGGTCTTTTTGCCATCGGTCGATCCTCGTTTAGTCAGTATATTTTGGAAATAATTTCTGGCAGCGCAGAGCCAGGGGAAAGACATTTTTTAGAATAGTAAATTACTTAGGAATATACCAAAAAACAGTGGTTCACGTCAAATTCACGCTCGATATTCCTATAGATATTCGCTATGAATTATTGCCGGATAGGGTCTGGATAAAACTCTCCCTCTGGTGATATAATTCACATAATAGTAATAATAAAATTCAGGACAAAGGAGAAAAATGGAAAACAATCAATGTGCATTGCCGGAACAATTAAAAGGCGGGGTTTATGCTAACAGCGTGGCGGTTACCTACGGGAAAGAAGAGTTTGTCATCGATTTCAGACTGATCACTCCGGTAGAGAACATGGTCACTGCCAGACTGATCGCTACTCCGGCCCATATTAAAAGAATCACCGCGACATTGCATGATACCGTTAATAAGTATCAGGAACAGTACGGCAAAGTTGCTGCTGCCGATGAACCTTTAAAATAACCGGGGAATTTAGTACTGTTAAAAAAATACCGCATGGAAGGCCGCGCGGTATTTTTTTAAGTTAAAAGTAATTGGTAGAATTTTATGTTATATTTACATAAATAATTGTATTTTAACGATTAACAAAACATATCTTCCCAAAACTATATTCAACTATAGTTACAGCAATTGACATGCGATGCGTCTATGATAAAATAGCTATCAAACACTTAATCAGGTGGGAAATATTACCAGATTGTAATAATCAACAAATAAGTAAAACCCGAGAGCATTGAACCGTCATCTCTATTTGGACACTTGGATGACGCGGAGCTAATAGTGAAACCGACCTCAACAGGTCGGTTTCTTTGTTTTTAAAATTAGAATAAACGGAAGAAGTGTTTAGACAGGGAAGCTGCGAAAATGAAGCATCGAAAAATGTTGATAATATTACTACTCATGGCAATTGTTACCCAAGCTATCGGAGCCATTTTAAACCGGATAGTAATATCATCTAATTTGGGTATGCCGACTATTGGCTGCGCCAGCGCTTTCAGTAAGTGGGTTCCCATTGACCAGGGCACCAAACTCACTGCGTTGTCCGATGTTATCCGCGTGGGGAACTACGCTTTATCGATGGGGGATTTGTTTATTATCACCGGACTATTCATCAGTATATCTGCGCTCTGGCTGGCCATACCGGCAGGTCGGAAATTTTTTCCCTTCCTCGTCGCTAGCGTCGTCGGGGTTTTCATGTCTATCGCCGAACCGAACCGGATCATATCCACTGTTTTGTGCGAGATAGCTGCTGTCGGCACGATCATCGCTATGTACTGGTCGCACCGTTCGGCCGTTAAGGCGCAGGTGATCAAAAAAAGATAAAAAGGGAGCTGGTTAACCATTTCCGCTATTTCGTTCCAGGTTTTTTTGTGCCCTGTTGAAATCTGCGCAGTGATGCCAGTCCGAATTAGTATCTTATTCTAAATTGCTGACCCCCAATTCAGAGCTTGTAGCACTTTCGGTACTTTTCGATAGCGGGTAGTTTAAGGAACCATACTTAAATCCCCGACCGTAAGGTTGAGGGATGGAGTTATCCCTG
>Ga0302322_100001276_pt1 | contig 20408 bp, 14 predicted proteins | sample Fen_T0_2_FD_203757 | JGI IMG/M metagenome (GOLD analysis project Ga0302322, IMG submission 203757) | Peat permafrost microbial communities from Stordalen Mire near Abisko, Sweden - Fen_T0_2 | ecosystem: Environmental > Terrestrial > Soil > Wetlands > Permafrost | place: Sweden: Abisko...
CACGAGCCGGACGGGGCGGCGCGCGAGCTGCTGGCGCGGCTGGCGGCCGCCGTCGACGGCATCGTCGGCGCGCATCCCGGCACCTGGGTCGAGCGCAAGCCCGCCGCCGCCGTGCTGCACACTCGGACGGCCGAGCGGCCGGTGGCCGAGGCGGCCACGCGGGCGGCGCTCGCCGGCCCCGCGACCTGGGCCGGGGTCCGGGCGATGCGGGGCAAGGAGGTCGTGGAGCTGTCCGTCAGCGACGCGACCAAGGGCGCCGCGCTGCAGCGGCTCGGTGCGCTCACCGGGACGCCGCCCGGGGCGGGTGGGGTGCTCTACGCCGGGGACGACGTCACGGACGAGACCGCGTTCGCGGTCCTGGACGCCCGTGCCGGGGACGTCACCGTCAAGGTCGGCCCGGGCCCGACCGGGGCCCGTCACCGGGTGCCCGACCCCGCCGGGGTGGCGCGCGTGCTCACCGTCCTGGCCCAGCTGCGGGCGCCGGAGCGGGTCCGAGGTCGGTGACAGGGTGAACCGAAGGTGACGAGGGGGCGGTGGCTGGCCGTCGCGGCGGCGTGCATCGCCCTCGCGGTGCTGGTCGTCGTCGTCCGCGCGCTCGCCGGCACGGGCGGCGACCCGACCGCCGCGGCCGCGCCGCCCGCCCACGACCCGCCGGCCGCGTTCGCCGTCTCGCCGGGCGTGCAGCTGCCCGCCGCGGCCGCCGAGGACCCGCTGCCCGTCGTGCTGCGCGGGCTGGACGCCGTCATCGGGACGGGGGACGGCCTGCAGGTGTTCGACACCCGCAGCGGCGAGACCCGGCGGACGGTGGCGGCCCTCGACGACGCCGACGGCGGCGCCCCGGCGTCCGCACCGGGCCCGGCGGTCTCGTGGGGCGTCGGGTCCGGGTCGCCCTCGGCGACGCCGGCGGTGGAGCTGACCGGGAGCCGTCCCGCCGTCCCCACGGTCGTGGACGTCGCCGGCCGCCCGGCCGTGGTGGCCGCGTTCCCGGTCGGCGTGGCGGGGCACGGGACGACCGTCGGCCACCCCGCCGTCGCGCTGCTGGCGGTGGACGCGGTGACGTACGCGCCCGTCGCCCGGGTGCGGATCGACCTGCCGCCGTCCCTGTCGGACGGCGACCGGCTCCGGGACGCCCGGGTCGTCGGCGAGGACGTCGGCCTCCTCGTCGTCGTGGCGCACCGCGGCGCGGACGACGCCGCCACGACGTACGCCGTCGACCCGGTCACCGGCCGCATCGGGTGGCAGCGGCCGGGGTTCGAGGCGGCGGCGGTCCTGGCGCACCGGGCGATCGGCGTCGCGTCCGTCTCCGCGGGCGCGGGCGGCGGCGCGAGCGGGAGCGGCGGTGACGGCGTCCGGCCCGCCGCCCTGCGTGCGGGGGACGGCACCCCGGCCTGGACCGGCACCGGTCCGCCCGCCCGCTCGGTCGGCCTGTGGGCCGCCGGGCCCGCCCTGGTCGCCGTGACCACCACCGGCGCGGTCGACGGGGCCCGGACGCTCGCCATGCTGGACGCCGCGACCGGTGCGACCCGGGCCTCGCGGCCCTCGGACGGCGGCATCAGCTGCCGGTACGACGAGCGCAGCACGACGGTCTGCGCGCAGGACGGGTCGGGCCAGGCGTGGGCGGCCGGGTTCGACGCGGTGACCGGCCGCCAGCTGTGGGAACTGCCGGACGCCGCCGCCGGCCGGGTCGCCCCCGAGGTCAGCACGGCGTGGCACGGCGTCGTCTACGGCCGGACCGAGAACGGCCCCGTCGCCCTCGACGCCGGCACCGGCGCCGACCGCCCGGTCGCTCCCGGCGCCGCACCCGCCCTGGTCAACGCCTATGTCGGGATCACCGCCGCGACCCTGACCACCCCGCACGCCATGGCTTACCAGGCGATCTCTTGACGCCCGTCGACAGGCTTGGCGATCACGCGGTGCCTCGTTGTTACCTCCCGGAAACGTGGCGGCGGGCCGCCGGGTACCGCCCGGCCGTAGCGTTGAGGGTTGTCTTGCCCAGTGACCCTCCGGGAGAGCCGTGACGATCCGTGTCGCCCTCGAGCACCGCACCACCTACCGGTTCGACCGGCCGGTGACGGTGCACCCGCACGTCGTGCGCCTCCGCCCGGCGCCGCACTCCCGGACGCCGATCACGGCATATTCACTCACGGTGACGCCTGAGCCACATTTCGTCAACTGGCAGCAGGATGCCTTCGGCAATCACCTGGCTCGCCTGGTGTTCCCCGAGAAGGTCAGCGAGCTGGACGTCGTCGTCGACCTGGTCGCCGACATGACCGTGGTGAACCCCTTCGACTTCTTCGTCGAGGACTATGCCGAGCGCTACCCGTTCGCCTACCCCGGCGGCGTCCGGGCCGACCTCGAGCCCTACCTGCGGGCCGTCGACGAGCGCCGGGACGCCCCCGGCAGCGGCCCCGGCCCGCTCCTGCAGGCCTGGCTCGACGACCTGCCGCCGCTCCCGGCGGACGGGCAGCCCATCGTGGACTTCCTCGTCGCCGTGAACCAGCGGATGCAGCGGACGGTCGCCTACACGCTCCGGATGGAGCCCGGCGTCCAGACCCCGGACGAGACGCTCGACAAGGCGCTGGGCTCCTGCCGCGACAGCGCCTGGCTGCTCGTCGCGGCGCTGCGCGAGCTCGGCCTGGCGGCGCGGTTCGTCTCCGGCTACCTGGTCCAGCTCGCCCCGGACGAGCGGCCGCTCGACGGCCCCGCCGGCCCCACCCAGGACTTCACCGACCTGCACGCGTGGACCGAGGTGTACATCCCCGGCGCCGGCTGGATCGGGCTCGACCCGACGTCGGGCCTGCTCGCCGGGGAGGGGCACATCCCGCTCAGCGCGACGCCGCACCCGGCGACGTCCGCGCCCATCACCGGTTCGACCGAGCCGTGCTCGGTCGAGTTCGACTTCGCCAACACGGTGACCCGGGTCCACGAGGACCCGCGCGTCACCAAGCCCTACAGCGCCGCCCAGTGGGAGCGCGTCGACGCGCTCGGCGCCGCCGTCGACGCCCTGCTCGCTGAGGGCGACGTCCGGCTGACGGTCGGCGGCGAGCCCACCTTCGTCGCCGTCGACGACATGGAGTCGGCGCAGTGGAACACCGACGCCGACGGCGTCGAGAAGCGCGCGCTCGCCGTCGAGCTGGCGCGTCGGCTGGAGGCCGCCTGGGTCACCGGCGGCGTCACCCACCACGGCCAGGGCAAGTGGTACCCGGGCGAGCCGCTGCCCCGCTGGCAGATCGGGCTCACCTGGCGCGCGGACGGCGAGCCGCTCTGGGCGGACCGCGCCCTCCTCTCCACACCGTGGGCCCCGCCCGTGGTGGAGCCGGGGTCGGCCGTGGCGTCGCGCGTCGTCCGGGACGTCGCGCTCGCGGTGGCGGCGGCCCTCGGCGTCCCCGCCGACGTCCCGCTGCCCGCCTACGAGGACGCCCTGCTGCACCTGTGGGAGGAGGCCCGAACGCCGGCCGGCGAGCCGCCCCGGGTCGACGCCGACCCCACCGACCCCGACCTCGCCGACGCGGACGTGCGCCGGGCGCGCGTCGGCGCGCTGGACGCCGAGCCGGGCCGCGCGCGCGGCTGGGTGGTGCCGCTGTTCCGCTCCGAGGACGGCACCGGCTGGGCCACCAGCCGCTGGCGGCTGCGCCGTCGCCATCTCTTCCTCACCGCCGGCAGCTCGCCGCTCGGCCTGCGGCTGCCCCTCGACAGCGTCGCCTGGACGACGGCGCCGGTCCTCCCGGACCGGTCGAGCTACGAGCGGCGCGGCCCGTTGCCGGCCTCACCGGCGTCCTCGGCGTCGTCGGCGGCGGACGGCGGGCCGGGCCACCCGGCCCCCGTCCCGTCGGACGGCTACCCGGGTTCGCCGGTGCCGCGCGTCGCCGCACCGGCCGCCGCGACCCTGGTCGACCCCGAGGACGCCCCCCGGACGGCGGTCGCCGTCGAGGAGCGCGACGGGCACGTCTTCGTCTTCCTGCCGCCGTTGACCCATCTCGAGGACGCCGTGGAGCTGCTGGCCGCGGTGGAGCGGGCGGCCGCCGCGGTCGGCGTCCCGGTCGTCCTGGAGGGCTACCCGCTGCCGCGTGACCCGCGCACGGAGACGGTCACGGTCACCCCGGACCCCGGCGTCATCGAGGTCAACGTGCAGCCTGCGTCGACCTGGGCGCAGCTGGTCCGGATCACCGAGCGGCTCCACGAGGAGGCCCGCGCGGTGCGGCTCGGCACCGAGAAATTCGACCTCGACGGCACCCACACCGGCACCGGCGGCGGCAACCACATCACGCTGGGCGGGGCCACCCCCGAGGACTCGCCGCTGCTGCGCCGTCCGGACCTGCTCCGCTCCCTGGTCACCTACTGGCAGAACCACCCGTCGCTGTCGTACCTGTTCTCGGGCCGGTTCATCGGCCCGACGAGCCAGGCGCCGCGCGTCGACGAGGCCCGGCCGGAGACCCTCTACGAGCTGGACATCGCGTTCGCCGAGCTCGACCGCGTCGTCGCCCTGACCGGCCCCGACGGCACCGTCGTCGAGCCGCGTCCCTGGCTCGTCGACCGGCTGCTGCGGCACCTGCTCACCGACGTCACCGGCAACACCCACCGGGCCGAGTTCTGCATCGACAAGCTGTACAGCCCGGACGGCGAGCGCGGTCGCCTCGGCCTGCTGGAGCTGCGCGGCTTCGAGATGCCGCCGCACCACCGGATGGCTCTGGTCCAGCAGCTGCTCGTGCGGTCGCTCGTGGCCCGGTTCTGGGCGGAGCCGTACCGGGCGCCACTGGTCCGCTGGGGCACCGAGCTGCACGACCGGTTCCTGCTGCCCGCGTTCACCGCCGCCGACATCGGCGAGGTCGTCGAGGACCTGCGCGAGGGCGGCATCGCCTTCGAGCGCGGCTGGCTGGACCCGTTCCTGGAGTTCCGGTTCCCGCGGCTGGGCGAGGTACAGGTGGCCGGTGTCCGGCTCGAGCTGCGCCAGGCCGTCGAGCCCTGGCACGTGCTGGGGGAGGAGGCGTCGGCCGGAGGCATGGCCCGCTACGTCGACTCCTCGGTCGAGCGGGTGCAGGTGCTGGCCAGCGGCCTGGTCGAGGGCCGGCACGCGGTGACCTGCAACGGCGTCCGGATCCCGCTGTCGGCCACCGGGACGCCGGGCACGGCGGTCGGCGGGGTCCGGTACCGGGCGTGGGCGCCGCCGTCCGCGCTGCACCCGACGATCGGCGTCCACTCGCCGCTCGTCGTCGACGTGATCGACCTGTGGAACGCCCGCTCCCTGGGCGGGTTCACGTACCACGTGGTGCACCCGGGCGGCCGGGCGTACGACCGGTACCCGGTCAACGCGTCCGAGGCGGAGGCGCGCCGCGCCGCCCGGTTCGAGCCGGCCGGGCACACTCCCGGCCCGGTCGACACCTCGCTCCTGCGGGTGCGCTCGGCCGACCTCACCGACGAGTTCCCCCGCACCCTCGACCTCCGCCGCCACCATCGCAGTTCGCCGTGATCATGAACTTCGCTGTGATCATGGAGTTCGGCGGGCGGTGCCGGGCGCCCTACGTCAGGGGGAGCGCTCGGCAGCGCTAAGCCCACGGTAAGCCGTGGGTGCGGCGCTGCCGCGCGCCGGGGCGCGGGCATAGGGTCCGGGCGTGCGCAGGCGACGTGGTGCGCTGCTCCTCGGCCTGGTGGCGGGCGCGGCGACGGTGCTGTCCGGGTGCGCGTCCGGGCCGGGTGCCGGGGCGGCGCCCAGGGCGATAGCGATCGACACCGCGCCGACGTCGCTCCCACCGGCGTCGGGCGGGCCGGCCGCCTCGCCCACGACGACGGGCACCCCGTCGTCGTCCGCGGCGTCCCCGCAGGACGACGTCACGGTCACCGCTGCGCCCCCGGCGGGCGCCGCCCCGAAGGCCGGACCGGCGCCGGTGAAGGTCACTGTGCTGGTCCGCGCGTCCACCGGCCCGAAGGCCGCGCCTGCGAAGGCGTCGCCGAAGCCCGGGCCGAACCCGGCGCCCTCGTCGTCGGGCGGCGTCCTCGGGGCCGCCGGCAACCCGGACGGGCGGGCGGGCGTGCCCGCCGACGGCCGCGCGGTCGACACCTCGCGGCCCACCCGCGTGATCGGCACCGGGACGCCGTCGAGCTGCACGAGCGCCGCCGTGGTCGCCGCGGTGGCCGCCGGCGGGATCGTGACGTTCGACTGCGGCCCGGCCCCGGTGACGATCGTCCTCACCGCGACGGCCAAGGTGGTCAACACCCACCCGGACCTGGTGCTGGACGGCGGCGGCACGGTGACGCTGTCGGGCGGCGGCACGCGCCGGATCCTCTACCAGAACGCCTGTGACGCCGCGCAGCAGTTCACCACCGCGCACTGCGACGACCAGGAGACCCCGCGCCTCGTCGTCCAGAACCTGCGCCTCGTCGACGGCAGCTCCACGGCCGACCGCGAGGGCGGCGGCGCGATCTTCGTGCGGGGCGGCCGGCTGCGGGTGGTCAACTCGAGGTTCGAGCAGAACCGGTGCGCGGCGGCCGGGTCCGACCTCGGCGGCGCCGCGATCCGCGTGTTCGACCAGTCCCGGGACCGCCCGGTGTACGTCGTCGGCAGCACCTTCACCGGCGGGGCGTGCGCGAACGGCGGCGCGCTGAGCAGCATCGGGGTGTCCTGGGTGGTGCTCAACAGCCTGTTCACCGGCAACGCCGCCACGGGCACGGGGGCCAGTTCGGGCAACGGCGGCAACGGCGGCGCGATCTACCTCGACGGCAACGCCATGACGCTCACCGTCCGCGGCACCCGGATCGAGGGCAACACCGCCAACGCCGGCGGGGGTGCGATCTTCTTCGTGAGCAACGACCGCACCGGCACGATGGCGGTCGACGCGTCCACGCTGCGCCGCAACCCCAGCCGCAGCTTCGAGACGGCGGGCCTGCCCGGCATCTTCTTCCTCGGCGCCCGCGCCCCGACGATCACCGCGAGCACCCTCTCCTGAGCACCGGAACCGCTGTCGTGCGTCGACGGCGGCGACCGGAAATGTTCTTGATCACTAGGGTTTCGGGACCCGAATGCTCCGCCCGCAACACGGACCGGGCAGTATGCGGGGGTGGGTGCAGCTTCCGGCGCGTTCGACGGTGCGCGAGATGACGGCTACGGCCGGTATGACGCCGCCGCACGCGCTGTCGGCGCCTACGCCGAGCGGGTGGCGGCCCTGGACGGCGTCGACGAGCTCGTCGTCGTTGGTGGCGGGGCCGATGGGGGGCCCAGCGGCGGGAGCGGTGAGGCCCCCGGCGAGGTCCCCGGTGGGACGGCGGCGACCGGGTCGGGCCACGCCCGCGCCGCCTCGGCCGACCTGGCCGCCACGGTGGACCTGCTCGGCCTCCCCGGCCTGCTGGCGCGCCGCGCCGAGACCGCCCGCCTGGTCGAGGACGATGGCGTCACCTACGGCGTCTCGCGGCGTCCGGGCGACCCTGCGGACGGCGCCCTGTCCGACGGATCCGTGGCGGACGGCGCCCTGCTGGACGCCGCCCTGCTGGACGGCACCGAGCGCCCGGTCCGCTCCACGCCCGCCCGCTGGCGGCTGGACCCGCTCCCCGTCGTCCTCGACCCGGTCGAGTGGCAGGCGATCGAGGCCGCCGTCGCGCAGCGCGTCGAGGTGCTCGACCTCGTCCTGACCGACCTCTACGGCCCGCGGGACCTGCTGCGCCGCGGCGTCGTCCCCGCCGAGGTCGTGCTGGGGCACAGCGAGTTCGTGCGGGCCGCGGACCAGATCCGGCTGCCGGGTCCGCGCCAGCTCTTCATGGCCGCCGTCGACCTCGGCCGGGACGCGAGCGGCGGGTGGACCGTCGTCAGCGACCGCACCCAGGCGCCGTCCGGGGCCGGCTACGCGATGGAGAACCGGCGCATCGTCAGCCGCGTCATGCCCGGTCTCTACCGGGACACCCGGCTGGAGCGGCTGCGCGCCTTCTTCCACACCGTGCGCGAGGGCCTGCAGGAGATCGCGCCGGCCACCGCCGAGGCCCCGCGCGTCGTCCTGCTGACCCCCGGCCCTGGCAGCGAGACGGCGTTCGACCAGTCGTTCCTCTCCACCCTGCTCGGCTACCCCGTCGTCGCCGGCTCGGACCTCGTCGTCCGTGAGGGCCGGGTCTTCGTCCGCGCGCCGGGCCGGCTGGAGCCGGTGGACGTCGTCCTGCGCCGGGTCGACGCCTGGTTCAGCGACCCGCTGGAGCTGCGCCCGGAGTCCCGGCTCGGCGTCCCCGGGCTGCTGGAGGCGGCGCGGCGGGGCACGGTGTCGGTCGCGAACACCTTCGGGGCCGGCGTCCTGGAGAACCCCGGCCTGCTGCCGTTCCTCCCGGCGGCGTGCGAGGCGCTGCTCGGCGAGCCGTTGCGGCTGCCGTCCGCCCCGACCTGGTGGTGCGGCGACCCGGCGTCCCGCAGCCACGTGCTGGCCCACCTGGACCGGCTCGTCGTCAAGCCGATCAGCCGCGGTGTCGGGCGCACGAGCGTGTTCGGCTGGGAGCTGTCGCAGGCCCGGCTCGACGCATTGCGCCGCCGGATCGAGGCGAACCCGCACGCGTGGTGCGCGCAGGAGCAGGTGCCGCTGAGCACCGCTCCGGTCGTGACGCCGCACGGCCTGGAGCCGCGGCGCTTCCTGCTGCGCACCTTCGCCGTCGCCAAGGACGGCGGCTACCGGCTGATGACGGGCGGGCTCGGCCGGGTCGCGGCCCGGGCCGGCAGCACGCTGGTGTCGAGCTTCTCCGGCTCCCCGGCGAAGGACGTCTGGGTGCTCAGCCCGGCCACGGCGACCGTCCTGTCGATCCCCCCGGCCCGCCAGGCGCCGGTCGGGCTGCCCGACCTCGCGCCGGTGCCGCCGGTGGGCGAGGTCGTGCCGTCGACCCGCGCCGCCGAGGACCTCTTCTGGCTGGGCCGGTACGCCGAGCGTGCCGAGGACGCCGTCCGGGTGCTCCGCGTGCTGGACGACCTCGCCGAGGACTGGACGTCGCGCCCCGGCACGCCCGGCAACCTCAGCCTGCGGATGCTGCTGCGCACGGTCACCCGGGTCACCACGACGTTCCCGGGCTTCACCGGCCCGGGGGCCGGCCGGCTGCTCGACGACCCGCGGCCCGAGCTGCTCGCGCTCGTGGTGGACGGCACGCGTGCCGGCACGCTGGCGCACGCCGTCGACCGGACCGTGGAGGCGGCACACGCCGTCCGCGACCAGCTCTCGCTCGACACCTGGGTGGTGCTGGGCAGCCTCGACCGGGTGCTCGACGAGGTGCGGCAGGCGGCGCGCGACGGCGTCGAGCAGCCGCTGCAGCCGGCGCTCGCCCGGATGCTCGAGGGCCTGCTGGCGCTGGCCGGGCTGGGCGCCGAGAGCATGGTGCGCGACGTCGGCTGGTACTTCATGGACGCCGGCCGCCGGCTGGAGCGCGCTCTGCAGGTCGCCGCGCTGCTGCGTCACGTACTGGCCCCGGCGGACGACGTCCCGCTGCCGACGGCGGTGGAGGCGCTCGTCCTGGAGTCGGTGCTGATCGCGGGGGAGAGCATCATCACCTACCGGCGGCGTCACCAGGGCCGGCCGCGCCCCGGCGGCGTGGTGGACCTCCTCCTCGCCGACCGGCACAACCCCCGGTCGGTGGCCTACCAGCTGGAACGCTTCGCCGACGACCTCGCGCACCTGCCGCCCGAGACGACGCCCGCCGGCGGTGCGCCCGCGGGCCGGGTGGAGGCGCGCGAGGCGCTGGCCGCCGTCCAGGCCCGGCTGCGCGAGGTGGACGCCGCGGAGGTGGCGGACCCGCAGGCCCTGACCGCGACGCTGGCCGAGGTCCATGCCGCGATCACCGCCCTGGCCGCCTCGTTCGCCCAGGCGCACTTCGTGCACGCGGCGCCGCAGCGCTCGCTCGTCGGGACGCCGGGGTGGCTGGCATGACGCCGGCCGACATGGCGCCCGCCGACATGACGCCCGCCGACCGCGGCCGCGCCTACCGCGTCGTCCACCGCACCGAGTACCGCTACGACGACGAGGTCACCGCCTCCTACGGCCGGGCCCACCTGACGCCGCGGGACGCCCCCGGCCAGTGGATCCGCGCGTCCAGGGTCGACGTCGTGCCGCGCCCGCACCTGCTGGCGGAGTCGGACGACTTCTTCGGGAACCGCTCGGTGTACGTCGAGGTGCACACTCCGCACGAGCGGCTCGAGGTCACCGCGACGAGCGAGATCGTCGTGGACCGGCCCGCCGTCGACCTGGCCTCGATCGACGGCTGGACCTGGGAGCAGGCCCGCGACACGGTCGCCGACTGGCCCGCGCTGCCGGCCACCGGCGACGCCCTCGGCCTGCCGTCGGAGGTCGACCCGGTGGCCGCACGGGAGTTCCTGCTGCCGTCGCGGCGGGTGGGCTTCGGGGACGGCGTCGCGGCGTTCGCCGCGGGCACGTTCGTGCCCGGCCGTCCGGTCGGCGAAGCGGTCCGGGCGCTGGTCAGCCGCATCCACGCGGAGTTCACCTACCGGCCCGGGGTGACGTCGGTCACGACGCCGCTCCGCGACGTCCTGGTGCGCCGGGAGGGCGTCTGCCAGGACTTCGCCCACCTCACCGTCGCCTGCCTGCGGCACGCGGGCCTGCCCGCCCGGTACGTCAGCGGCTACCTCGAGACCCGGCCGCCGCCGGGGCAGCCCAAGCTGCAGGGGGCCGACGCCTCCCACGCCTGGGCCTCGGTGCTGCTGCCCGAGCTCGGCTGGGTGGACGTCGACCCCACCAACGACCGGCTCGTGGACGACGACTACGTGCTGACGGCCTGGGGCCGCGACTACTCGGACGTGCCGCCCCTGAAGGGCGTCATCTTCACCGAGAGCACCAAGAGCACGCTCAAGGTCGCGGTGGACGTGGTCCGGATCTGAGCGGCGTGCCAGACTGCCGCATGGCGTATGACGAGGAGCTCGCCGACCGCCTCCGGGAGGCCCTCCAGGAGGTGGACGGTCTCACCGAGAAGCGGATGTTCGGCGGCCTGGCGTTCCTGGTCCACGGGAACATGGCCGTGGCCGCGAGCAGCAAGGGCGGGCTGATGCTCCGCGTCGACCCGGCCGAGAGCGACGCGCTCCTGCGCGAGCCGCACACCAGCCCGATGGTCATGCGCGGGCGTGCGGCGGACGGCTGGCTCCGGGTCGACGCCGAGGCCCTGGACGACGACGGCGGCCTCGACCGCTGGGTCGCCCGCGGCGTCGCCCGTGCCCGCTCCCTCCCCCCGAAACCCTGACGCCCCACCCCGCCTCCTCCGCGCTGATCATGCACAGTTGAGTTGATCATGCATGGTTGCATGCCGCTCCGCCGGGCTCAACCGTGCATGATCAACTCAACTGTGCATGATCAGCGCGGGGTCGGGTGCGGGTGGGTGGGCTGAGAAGTGCATGAGAAGCAGAGGGGTGATTAACCGGTACACGCTTCGGAAGGGCTTTCATTAGGCTGACCTTGCCTGTGCCCTCCCGGCCCGCTCAGGGCGCAGTACCGCACCTGTGCACCGCGATGTGCACCATCGAGGAGGCTCCCGTGTCCACCGCCGGCCCACCCGCCTACCCGGACAAGATCGACGCAGCGGTTCTCAAGATCGCTGGAGTCGTCGTCCTGGGCGCGATCATGTCCATCCTGGACATCACCGTCGTCAACGTGGCGCTGCCCACCTTCCAGACGACCTTCGGCGACGGGATCGACCGCCCGCTCGCCTACTCGACGGTCGCCTGGACCGTGACGGCGTACACCCTGGCGCTGGCCACGGTCATCCCGCTGACGGGCTGGGCCGCCGACCGGTTCGGGCCCAAGCGCCTCTACATGACGGCGATCGTGCTGTTCACGGCCGGTTCCGTGCTCTGCGCGTCGGCCAGCTCGATCGGGATGCTCATCGGGTTCCGGGTCCTGCAGGGGCTCGGCGGCGGCATGCTCATGCCCCTCGGCATGACGATCATGACGCGTGCCGCCGGTCCCGCCCGGATGGGCCGGCTCATGGCCATCCTCGGCGTCCCGATGCTGCTCGGGCCGATCGGCGGCCCGATCCTCGGCGGCTGGCTCATCCAGAACGTCAGCTGGCACTGGATCTTCCTCATCAACCTGCCCATCGGGATCGTCGCCGTCATCTACGCCTGGTTCGCGCTGCCGGCGGACACCCCGCGCCCGTCGGAGGCGCTCGACGTCCTCGGCGTCGTCCTGATGTCGCCCGGCCTGGCGCTCTTCCTCTACGGGATCTCCTCGATCCCGGGGGCCGGCACGGTGAACTCGCCCAAGGTCTACGTGACGATGGCCATCGGCGCCGCGCTCATCGGCCTGTTCGTCCGGCACACGTTCCGGCCCGCGCACCCGCTGCTCGACCTGCGCCTCTTCCGCAACCGCAACCTGACGACGGCCACGGCGACGATGTTCCTGTTCGCCGCGGCGTTCTTCGGCGGGCTGCTGCTCGTGCCGACGTACTTCCAGCAGGTGCGCGGCGAGTCGACCCTGCACGCCGGCCTGCTCGTGGCGCCGCAGGGCATCGGCGCGATGATCACGATGCCCATCGCCGGCCGGCTGGTGGACCGCATCCCGGTGGGCCGGATCGTGCCGTTCGGGCTGCTGCTCATCATCGGTGGGATGTTCGCCCTCACCCGGATCACCTCGACGATCTCCTACCAGGTGCTCATCGGGATCCTCTTCGTGATGGGCCTGGGCATGGGCGCCACCATGATGCCGATCATGACCACGGCGCTGAAGACGCTGTCCTCGAGCGAGGTGGCCCGCGGGTCGACCCTGCTGAACATCGTCCAGCAGGTGGCCAGCTCGGTCGGCGTAGCGATCATGTCCGTGCTGCTGACGAGCCACCTCAAGGACTCGCCGACCGCCCGCGTCGCCATCGGCACCTGGCGCGACCCGTCCCTCGCCGACAAGATCGGCGGCCCGGCCGGTGTCGCGAAGGGTCTCGCGGACGCCGCCGGGGCCTTCGCGAGCACCTACTGGGTCGCGGCGTCCCTCGTCGCGCTGACGCTGGTGCCGGCGCTGTTCCTGCCGCGCCGGTCGGAGCCGTCGCACCTGCTGGACGACGTCGAGCCCGGCGCCGCCGCCACACCGGTCATCACGCACTGACCCGAGGGCCCGGCCGGTACCTGCCGACCCGGCAGGTACCGGCCCTGGCACCTGAGGGCCGCCCTGAGCTGTCGACCGCTCGGTGATCTCGCCGGGCGGACGGCGGCATCGGCACCTAGCGTGAATGCCTGTGCGCTCCTTCTCCTGTGCCGTCTGCGGCCGCCTGCTCGTGTTCGAGAACACCGTCTGCATGAACTGCGGCACCCACGTCGGGTACGACCCGCTGGTCCGTCAGCTCGTGCCGCTGCCCAGTGACGGCTCCCTGGTGCCCTGCGGCAACGCGGTCGTCGCGGCCTGCAACTGGCTCGTCGACGCGACGCTGGGCCGCGGCGCGCTCTGCAGTTGCTGCCGGCTCACCCGCACCCGCCCGGCCGACGGCGACCGGGACGGCCTCGCGGCGTTCGCCCGCACCGAGGCCGCCAAGCGGCGCCTGCACTACCAGCTGCTCGACCTCGGGCTGCCCGTCGTGGCGGCCGTGGACGACGGCCCGCGCGGGCTGGCCTTCGACCTCCTCTCCAGCGCGGCGACGCCGGTCACCACCGGCCACGCGGACGGCGTCGTCACCATCGACCTCGACGAGGGCCACGACGCCCACCGCGAGGCGCGCCGGGTCGAGCTGGCCGAGCCGTACCGGACCCTGCTCGGTCACCTGCGGCACGAGGTCGGCCACTACTACTGGGTCGTGCTCGTCGAGGGGAACGGGCTGGTGCCGGCGGGCGGCGCCGTCCTCGACGAGTTCCGCGAGCTCTTCGGCGACGAGCGCGCCGACTACGGCGAGGCGCTGCAGCGGCACTACGCCGGCTCGCCGGCCCCCGGCTGGAACGACAGCCACGTCAGCGCCTACGCCACCGCCCACCCGTGGGAGGACTGGGCCGAGACGTTCGCCCACTACCTGCACATCCGGGACACCCTGCAGACGGCGGGCGCCTACGGCATGGTCGTCACCGGGCCGGACGAGCCGCTCGAGGACGCCGGCCAGCTCGTCGCCGTCCCCAGCGAGCACGACGCGGCGGCGGCCTCCCGGCCCTTCGGTGACATCCTCGCCACCTGGCTGCCCCTGACCTACGCGCTGAACGCCGTCAACCGCAGCATGGGCGCCGACGACCTGTACCCGTTCGTCATCAGCCCCGCGGTGGTCGAGAAGCTGGCGTTCGTGCACCGGGTGGTGGGGTCGGCGGCCGGGCGCCGGGTGCCCGCCCCGCAGAACGCCGCCAGCGGCGCCTGACCGACGGTCCGGCGCGCCGTGACCGGCCGCCACGCCCGGCGTAGGGTGCCGGTGTGGTGGCCTGGCTGACCGCGTTCGTCGACCGGTCGGCCGCGGACGTCGCGGCGGCCGTGGGGTTCTGGACGCGCGTGACGGGGACGACGCTGTCGCCGGTGCGGGGGGAGCGGGGCGAGTTCGCGACGTTCCTCCCGCCGGAGGGCGACGCGTTCCTGCGCGTCCAGACGGTGCTGGCCGGGCCGGGCGGCGGGCACCTCGACGTCCACGTCCCGGACCCGTCCGGCGAGGCCCGGCGCGCGGTCGCCCTCGGCGCCACCGCCACCCCCCGCCAGGGGTACGTGACCCTCCGCTCGCCCGCCGGGCTGGACTGGTGCCTCGTGCCGGCCGATGAGTGCGCGCCCCGCCGGCCGGCTCCGGCGCGCCGTCCGGACGGCGACGGGTCGGCCGTCGTGCAGGTGTGCCTCGACGTCCCGCCGGCCGCCTTCGACGCCGAGTGCCGCTTCTGGCGGGAGTTCACCGGCTGGGCGCCGCAGGAGCACGACCCGCCCGAGTTCGTGCACCTGACCCGGCCGAAGGGCCTGCCCCTGCGCCTGCTGCTGCAACGCCTCGACGACCCGCCGGCCGGCGGCCGGGCCGGGTGCCACCACGACCTCGCCGCCACGGAGGTCGACCGCGAGGTCGCGTGGCACGAGCGGTGGGGCGCCCGTGTGCTGCGCCGCCTGCCCGGCTGGACGACCCTGACGGACCCGACCGGTTTCCCCTACTGCGTGACGGGCCGGCGGCCCCGGTAGTGGCGCCGGGGGCTCCGGGTAGCGGTCGTCTGGAGATGCGGTCCACGGTTGCCGTGTTGGGCTGGGGGCCAGGAACAAGTCACCGACGACGGTTCGAAGGAGACACCTCATGGGGCTCGACGACAAGATCGACAACAAGAGCGAGGACCTGCGCGGCAAGGCCAAGGAGACGATCGGCCGCGCCACGGACGACCAGGAGCTGGAGGCCCAGGGCCGCGCCGACCAGTCGAAGTCGGACATCAAGCAGGCCGGCGAGAAGATCAAGGACGCCTTCAAGCACTGATCGCGCCCCTCACCGCCCGGTGATCACGCGGCGTCCACCCGCGTGTGGTCACCGGGGCGGCGGAGGGTGTCGGCGAGGATCGTCCCCCACTCGCTGGGAGCCAGCCCGAAGGTCGCCTGCGCGGCCGAGGAGTCCATCACGAAGGGCCGGTCGTGCTGGTAGGCGACCTCGGGCAGCTCGCGCAGCACCGGGGAGAACAGCCCGGCCACCCGCAGCAGCCCGCCGGGCAGTGACCGGACGTCGACCGGCACGACCCCGGCCGTCCGGGCCAGGTCGGCGACGAGCTGCCGGGACGTGACCGGCTCCGGCGAGGGGACGTGCCAGGCACGGCCCCAGGCCCGCTCGTCGCGCGCGGCGACGACGAGCATCCGGGCGATGTCCCCGACCCAGGTCCAGGTGTGCGGCGCGTCGGGGTCGCCCAGGACGCGCACGGTCCGCCCGGCGAGCAGCGCGGGCACCGCCCGGTCGTGCATGAAGCTGTTCGGACCGACGCCGAGGTAGTCGCTCCCGCGGACCTCCGTCACCCGGACGTCGCCGGCCCAGTGGGCGGCCAGCGCCTCCTGCCACATCCGTGCCCGGACCTGTCCCTTGCGGGACGTCGCGGCCAGCGGGGTCTCCTCGGTCATCGGCATCGGGCAGGGCCCGTAGCCGTAGAGGTTGGAGACGGTCGCCAGGACGGCGCCGGTGCGTGACGCGGCCGTCAGCATCGCCGCGGCCAGCGGGGGCCAGTCCGTCGTCCAGCGGTGGTACTGCGGGCTCGCGCAGTTGTGGAGCGCGACGGCGCCCGTGGCCAGTTCGGTGAGCCGGTCGGCGTCCGTGGCGTCCGCCGCGACGTTCTCCACCAGCGGGTGGCTCGGGCCGCTCCCGCTCCGGGTGACGACGACGACCCGCTCGCCGTCCGCCGCCAGCAGCCCGGCGACCGCCCGGCCGACGGCGCCCGCCCCGACGACGACGTGCGTGGATGTGGTCATGATGCCCTCCGATGACTGGTGAACTCACGTGTGAGCACTGCTCTCGTCGTTGACTCTGCCAGCGCGCCGTAGGACATGTCAAGAGCAGTGCTCTCGGATGTTGACAGTGCTCTGGGGGCCGGCGAGGATGGGGCATGGCCCCCGCCGAGTCGCTGCCCCACGCCGTCCGCCGTCGCGCCCGGGAGGAGATCACCCGCGAGATCGTCGAGGTCGCCCGGCGCCACCTGGTGACCGAGGGCGCCCCGGGCCTGTCGCTCCGTGCGGTGGCGCGCGAGCTGGGCATGGTCAGCTCGGCGGTGTACCGCTACGTGGCAGGCCGCGACGAACTGCTCACCCTTCTCATCGTCGACGCCTACGACGCTCTCGGCGCCGCCGCGGAGGAGGGCGAGGCGCGCGTCCCCCGGGGCGACCTGGCCGGCCGGTGGCTGGCGCTCTGCCACGGCGTCCGGGACTGGGCCCTGGCGCACCCGCACGAGTACGCCTTGATCTACGGGTCACCCGTGCCCGGGTACGAGGCGCCGGAGGCGACGGTCGGCCCGGCGACCCGGGTGACCCGGCTGCTCACGCAGGTCCTGGCGGACGCCGTCGCGGCGGGAGCCGTCCCGCTGCCGGGCCTCACGGAGGCTCCCGGCGGCGAGGGCAAGCCCTGGCGCGTGGCGATGCGCCCGACCCGCCCCTTCGTCCCCCCGCACGTGCCGGACGACCTGCTCATCCGCGGGCTGATGGCCTGGACCTACCTCTTCGGGGCGATCTCGTTCGAGCTGTTCGGTCACCGCCACCACGTCATCGACGACGACCTCGCCCTGCGCCGCGCCTTCTTCACCGAGGAGGCGCTGCGGATCGGCACCCTGGCAGGCGTCGTGTCCGCCGGCGGTCAGGACGACGCGAACAGGTAGCGCAGCCCGCGGCTGTACGCCTCGGCCTTGCCACCGGCGTGGCCCTCGCCGTCCAGCTCGCGGGTGCCCAGGTGCAGCCCCTGGTAGCCGCGCCCGGTCAGCGTGGCGAGGAAGGTCATCACGGGCACGTGCAGCCGTTCCGTCGTCCCGACGGTCACGAACAGCCGGGTGGCCAGCGGCTTGCGGCTCGCCGCGTAGGCGGCGTCCGCGCGCTCTAGCGCCCGGTCGCCGAAGGTCACGACCGGGCTGGAGCTGACGTAGCCGGCGAAGAACGCGGGGTCCTGGTACATCGCGTGGAGCGTGAACAGGCCGCCGTAGGAGTTGCCGAGCAGGTAGCGGCGCCTCGGGTCGCCGCCGAGGGACTGCTCGACGTACGGCACGACCTGCGACGTCAGGAACGTCAGGAAGGCGGGCGCGCCCCCGGAGCCGGGCACGTCGGCCTCGACGACCGGGGTGAGGTCGTGGGCGCGCAGCGTCAGGTAGTCCGGGTTGACGCCGGGGTAGGTGATGCCGACGAGGATCATCGGCGGCACGGTGCCGTCGTAGACCTCGTTCTCGTAGATCGCGCGGACGACCTTGAAGTCCCACTGCGCGTCGGGGAAGTAGACGACCGGGTACCTCGTGCCGGAGCCGGGGGTCCAGCCGTCGGGGTACCCGATGTACAGCTCGTACGTCGTCCCGGTGGCCGTCGACCGCAGCGTGCGGATCTCCGATCCCGGGATCGACACCGGCCGGCCGGTCGCCCCGGCGACACCACCGCCCCCGGCGCCCGTGGCTGCGCCGGCCGTGGCGGGGGCAGCGCGGGAGTCGCCGTCCGGTGCGGACGACGCACACCCCGCCAGCAGCGCCACGAGGCCGAGCGCCGCCACCGCCCGGGCCGCGGCCCGGTGCCTGCCGGACGCGACCATGCGCCTCACCCCCGGCCCGATCCTCCTGCGCCTCGCAGGTGGCGGCAAGGGCTCGTCAGCGTGTCCCGCCGACGAGCCCGCCGCCGACCAGACCACCACCACCGCCACCGCCCGCGCCGCCGCCGCCGAAGCCGCCGCGCACGTTCGGGTTGCCCGTCGGCAGCGGGGTGTCGAGCTGGGCCACGACCACCTGCTGTCCCTCGGTCAGCCCGGAGGTGACTTCGGTGTACTGCGGGCCGATCGTGCCCACCTCGACCGCGGTCGTGCTGAGGGAACCGTGGTCCGAGACCCGGACCGTGTACCGGCGTCCGAGCGAGGTCAGCGCCGACGTCGGCACCAGCACCGAGCCCGCCCGGCTCGACGCCACGGTGAACGAGACCTCCGCGCTGCCCCCGTTCGGCAGGCCGGACGTGCCGGGCATCGTCACGGTGACGGGGTAGTTCGTCGTCCCGGACGACGCCAGCAGCCCGATCGCGCTCACCCGGCCGGTGATGGCCGTGGTCGCGCCGTCCGGGGTGACCTTGGCCTGCTGGCCGACGGCGAGGGACGGCAGTTGCGTCACCGGCACGAGCGCCACCACCAGCTGGTCGCCCTGGCCCGCCACCACGACGGACGCCGTGCTGCTCGAGGCGGCGATCCGGTCGCCGGGCGCCAGCGTGACGGCCTGGACGACACCGGGCAGCGGGCTGGTGACGGTCGCCTGGCCGAGGTCCTGCCGGGCCACCTCGACGGCGGCGTCGTCGGCGTCCACGGCGGCCTGGTAGGCCGCCAGCTGGGTCGCCGAGACGGGGGTCGAGCCGGTGCCCGCACGGGCCGCCGTCCCGGACCCGGACGACGTCCGGCTGCCGGTCGTGCCGCCGGTGCCGGTCGTGCCGGTGCCGGTCGTGCCGGTGCCGGTCGAGCCGGTGCCGGTCGCGGCGGCCTGCTTCAGCGCCGCCTGCAGGAGCGTGTCGAGGGCGGTGACGTCGGCGGCGACCGCCTGCAACGCCGTCCGCGCCGTGACCTCGTGCTGCAGGACCGCGTTCTCGGCGGTGAGGCAGGCGGCGGGGTCGTCCGGGGCGGCGCCGGCGCCGTCCCCGGGAGCGTCGGGCGACGGGGAGGCCGGCTCCCCGGACGCCGTCGGGTGGAACGCGGCCGGCTCGATCGTGGGGCCGTCCGAGCCGGTCGTGCCACCGCTGCGGGACGCGTCGGTCGGTGTCGCGGGAGGTGTGGTGGGGGACGTCGTGGGCGGGGCGGTCGGGGCGGCCGCCGTCGGGGTGGGGCCGGTGGTGGGCCGGCCGGTCGGGGCGGGGGTCCGCGACGGTGCCGCAGGAGCACCCGACGGTTTCGCCGACGGCGACGGACCGAGCGTGAGCGTCACCCCGCAGGCGGCGCCCGCCTGCTCCAGGGCGGTGCGGACGGCGGCGAGCGCGGCGTCCGCGGAGCGCTGTTCGGTCAGCAGCCGGGCCTGCGCCGGAGCGATCCCCCCGGCACCACCGGTGGTCGGGGCGCCCGGCTTCGTCCCGGTGCCGGTCTTCGTCCCGGTGCCGGTCTTCGTCCCGGTGCCCGTCTTCGTTCCGGTGCCCGTCGTGGTGCCGGTGCCGGTACCGGCCTTGGCGCCGGTGGCGGCGCTTCCCGAGCCGGACCCGGCGCCGCCGGCACCGCCGCCGACCGCGCTGAGCTGTCCGTTCTCGGCGGCCGTCAGCGTCGCGGCGGCGGAGGCGCGCTGCGCGAGCGCGCTGTCGAGGGCGGCCTGCAACGCCGTCGGATCGAGCGTCGCGAGCACCTGGCCCGCGGTGACCTTCTGCCCCACGGTCACCGGCACGGTCGCCACCCGCCCCGAGATCGGGAACGTCACCGTGGCCTGCTGGGCCGGCTGCACCGTGCCGACGGCGGTCAGCGTCTGGGCGGTGCTCCCCTTGATCACGGCGGCCAGCCGGTACTGCGGCTCCGCCCCGGACGTCGCGGCGCGCGCGCTCGCCGCCACGGCCACCGTCACGACGACGGCGGTCACGGCCACCAGCCGTCCCCGGGTGACGCGCCGGCGCGGGCGGCTCTTCGGCGCCGCGACCGGTGGGACCGGCGCGCCCTGGTCAGCCATTAGTCGTCCCCGAGGGCTGGGCGGACCCCGACGCGCCGCCGCGCCGGCCGCCGAACCCGCCGAACCCGGTCGTGCACGTGCCGTCGGCGGCAGCGGGCCGGATGGAGATGGCGCCCGCGGTGACGGTCCCGATGTCGTTGCTGGGGCCCTGGGCGGTCACGCACTGGCCGACGGCCAGCGCGCTTGACGGGACGACGACGGTGCTGTTCAC
>Ga0302322_100001277_pt1 | contig 20402 bp, 18 predicted proteins | sample Fen_T0_2_FD_203757 | JGI IMG/M metagenome (GOLD analysis project Ga0302322, IMG submission 203757) | Peat permafrost microbial communities from Stordalen Mire near Abisko, Sweden - Fen_T0_2 | ecosystem: Environmental > Terrestrial > Soil > Wetlands > Permafrost | place: Sweden: Abisko...
GGGCGCGCCGGGTTTGCTATCAGTCAGAGCATGATCGTCCATCCCACTAGCTACGGCTGGGATCTCCTTTGAATCCGGCGCGCCCAGCGGTCGCGCCCTACCCTCAGCATGCTGGGTCATTGTTTCTTAATGGCGCGGATTTGCTCGGTGATCGTAATCGCCACCTCAAGCGCACTCTTGCCAAGCTCAGCGCCAACCTTGGGTTTCTGGGCTTTGGTCACGCTTTCAACAAAACTCGCCAGCTCGATAGCTAGTGGTTCGCCTTTTTCAATTGGGATTTCCTCAACCGGGATCGAGCTCACGTCCCCTGGCTTCGCGAGACCGACTTTAAGCTTCAATCCGTAGGCGATAAGGTCGCTCTTCTTCACCAGATGACCTTTCTGGTTCATAAAATCGAGCGAGAGATAAGCGTTGTCCTGAAAAATCCGGATCTCGCGATTCTTCTTCAAACTCATGCGGCTCGCGCTGAGATTGGCGACGCAGCCATTTTGAAATTGAATGCGGGCATTGGCGATGTCTTCGGTTTTGGAAAGTACGTTCATGCCCACGCTGTCGATCTTTTCGATCGGCGACTTCACGAGCGCTAACACAATGCCGATATCGTGAATCATCAAGTCGAGCACTACACCCACTTCAGTGCCACGCATTTGATAAGGAGCAAGCCGCTCGGTCGTGATATAACCGGGACGGTTGATCTCCTTCTCAAGGAAACTCATCACTGGATTAAAATGCTCAATATGACCGACCTGAACCAAGCGTTGAGCGGCTTGCGCAGCCGCTAATACTTTTTCTGCTTCGTCGAGCGAAGCGCAAAGCGGTTTTTCGATCAGCAAATGACAGCCTTTCGCGAGCAGCGGAAGCGCTACCTCGGCATGTTTGTCAGTCGGGACAACGACGGAAACAGCGTCGCAGATTTCGCCCAACTCTTCGATCGAGGAGAAACGGCGACAGTTATGTTTTTCGCAGATCTCTTTCGCACGCGCATCACTCGTTTCAAAGATGCCTGCAAACTCGACGTTTTTCATCGAAGCGTAAATGCGCGCGTGGTGTTGCCCAAGCGAGCCGACACCGACTACGCCACAGACGATTTTCTCTTTTTTGAACTTAAACATGAGGCAGTTTAGACAGAATGGATAGAATTATTAGAATTCAGAAATGCGGCGATGTTTGGAACATGACGTGTATTCTGTTCATTCTGTCTCACTTCAACTGTCCCTCATGCAGGAAGAGTTGGCGACTGGTTTTTGCAGCGTGCACGGCGTTGTGCGTGACGAGCACGAGTGCAGTCTTCGTTTCGGCGCAGAGGCTGAGCAAGAGCTCGATCACCGCATCGCCGGTTTTTTCGTCGAGGTTACCTGTTGGCTCGTCGGCAAGAATGAGCTGGGGAGAATTCATCAATGCCCGCGCAACAGCGACTCGCTGGCGTTCACCGCCGGAAAGCTGCGACGGCAGGTGATGCGCCCGCTCAGCTAAACCGACTTTGGCGAGCAACTCCTTCGCCCGCATTTTATCAGACGAACCAGTCCGCCCCACCATACGCCGCGCCATAAGTACATTCTGCAACGCATCGAGCTCAGGAATAAGGTAGAATGATTGGAAAACCATGCCGAGAAATGTCGCCCGCACTTTCGTGCCGACGCTCGGCTTTCCCGCCCACAAGATCTCGCCGCTATCCGGTGTATCGAGTGCCGCGAGTAGATTCAGCAAAGTTGATTTACCTGAGCCCGATTCGCCGCGGATACTCACGCTCTCACCCGCCTCGACATCCAAGCCAACATCGCTCAGCACCTCGATTCGACGATCGCCGCTGAGGTAAGTTTTGCGCAACGTACTCGCCTTTAGAACAGGATCACTCACTGCGAAGCGCCTCCACGGGTTTGAGTTTTGCTGCACGCCAAGCAGGCAACAGGCCTGCAATCATCGAAATGATAATAGAGCTCACCACGATCAGCCCGATGTCCGACAAAAGAGTGTGCGAAGGCAACTGGCTGAATTGATAAAACCGCTGCAAAACTTCTTCGCGCTGGGTAATTTTCGTAACAATCGCGACAAAATCATTGCGAAAAGACAGCGCTATAAAACCAATTCCCAGGCCCAGCGCCGTGCCGAGTATGCCAATGATTAGGCCTTGAAAACAAAAGCACGCTGCAACCTGTTTCGAATTGGCGCCGAGCGCAGCCAATAACCCAATCTCACGCGTCTTGCGCACGACCGAAATGAGCAGGGAACTCGCCACTGAAAAACCTGCTACAATCACGATGAAAAGCAGAAGAAAGAAAATCATGTTTTTCTCCAACTGGAGCACCCAAAGAAAATCGCTAAAGCTATCCATCCAGGAATACGCACGAATCCCGTAAGGCAGCGCCGCGTTAAGCCGGGCAGCAACCTCGTCCTCGTTGAGGCCGGGCTTAATGCGAACGTTGATTCCGTGAACGCCAGCGCCGAGTCCATAAAGATCTTGGGCGAGCCGCAGCGTGCAATACAACGTATTGCTGTCGAGTTGCTGGTGTCCGATCTCAATGATACCGACAACGCGCACTTCGCGGGGCAGAAAAGCTTCGTCGTTTTTTATCCGTTCGATAATTAGCGGTGAAGAGACCTCGATCTTGCTCCCAACGCTCGCACCCACTGAACGCGCGAGCTGCGAACTAAGGATTACCGAGTCATCGTCGAGGTCGTCGAGCGAGCCGTCTCGCACATATTTGCTGAGGTCTACAACCTTTTCGACGTTCATCAGATCCAGCCCGCGCATGCTGGGGAACGACGGTTTATTGTGATACTCGATCATCACTGCGCCCATAGCCGTCGGTGTTGCGGCTACAACACCCGGCACCGCCTGCGCTTTCTTCAAAATGTCTGCATAGTCGGAAATGATGCCGCTGGATTTGATCTGAATTTCGCCTTCCGTATCCACAATCATGCGGCGGATCTCGTAACCGAAGCCACCCATGACGCTCGTCACGACAACAAGCAATGCCACACCCAACGAGACACCGACAATCGAGATAAACGTGAAAAACGGAAACCGGCGCCCAGTCGGGAAAAGCTGCTTAAGGGCGAGGTAGAGATACCAGGGCATGGGAGACGAATGTAGAATTAAGAATGTAGAATATCCAAGCCTGTCTCAGCCCATTCGACATTCTTCATTCTCAATTCTCCATTAGCAGCTCAGGCTCCGGGCCGCAGTTGCGGGAAGAGGATCACGTCGCGAATACTTTCAGCACCCGTCAATAGAATGCAGAGGCGGTCAATGCCTACGCCCATGCCACCAGCGGGCGGCATACCGTGCTCGAGCGCCTTGAGGAAATCCTCGTCGATGTTCTGCTTTTCCTCGCCAGCCTGCGCTTCGAACATCTGGCGCTGCACAAAGGGATCGTTTTGCTCCGAATAGGCCGGGGCAACTTCCATACCGCCGATGGTCAGTTCGAAAACATCGATCGTGGTCGGGTCGTCGACGGTGATTTTGGCCAGCGGGCAAAGCTCTTTCGGCAGGTGTGTGACGAACGTCGGCTGGATCAGCGTCGGCTCAATCTTTTTTGAGAAAATTTCGTTGGTGATCTCGAATTCTTCCCAGGCAGGATTAATACTGAGACCAAGCTTTTCAGCGCCGGCAATTTTCTCCGCCTTGTTCCGTTCGAACCAACCCGCATCGCCAGTCACTTCACGGATAAGGTCCTTGTACTTCACTTCACGCCATTCGCCGGTAAAATTGATCATCTGGCCGCTGGCCGGATGCACGATTTGATTCGTGCCTAGCACTTCCGTACAGATCGAGGTGAGCAGGTCCTTGATAAGCGTCATCATGCCACGGAAATCGCTGTAGGCTTGATAGACTTCCATCATGGTAAACTCAGGATTGTGACGGCGCGAAATGCCTTCGTTGCGGAAGTTGCGACCGATTTCGAAAACGCGGTCAAAACCGCCGACGAGCATGCGCTTCAGATAAAGTTCAAGCGAGATGCGTAGGAAAAAGTCCACGCCAAGTGCGTTGTGGTGGGTGTTAAATGGTTTGGCTGCGGCACCGCCAGCGATGTTCTGCAATACGGGCGTCTCAACCTCGATAAAGCTGCGCTTCTCAAGAAAGCTGCGGATGTGCGAAATAATCCGCGAGCGGAGCTGGAGGCGCTTACGGGACTCCTCGTTAACAATCAAATCGAGGTAACGCTGGCGGTAAACTTGTTCGGGATCGGTCAGGCCGTGCCACTTTTCTGGCAGTGGATAAAGCGCTTTCGACACGAGGGTGAAACTCTCGACGCGCACAGTGATTTCGCCGGTCTTAGTTTTGAAAAGCGAACCTGTAACCCCAATGATATCGCCCAAATCGAGCGATTTCTTGAATACTCCGTAGCGTTCTTCGCCCAAGACGTCCTTGCGGAAATAGAGCTGAATTTGCCCCTGCTGATCCTGAATTTTGACAAACGAGCTGCCGCCCTGAACACGAAACGTCACCAACCGTCCCGCCACCGAAACCGGCACGGTGTAGTCCTGACCGTCCTGATACAAGGCCTTGGCCTGCAGCGAAAAATGCGTCGTGACCACGTTGGCCCGGAATGGATCTTGGCCTGCCGCGCGCAAATCCTGCAGCTTCTTTAGCCGTACAGCGTATTGGTCGTGGGAAATATCGGTCGGAGTGTCGCTCATGGAACCGGCAACGGTGAAGATCCCACGCCTCGGGGGCAAATGGAAACTGGCGAGGCTGGCGTCAGTCAGGCCGACAAGCGAGCGCACCCGTTCAAAAAACTCACCAGCCCGAGCTCTTCAGGACCCATCTCAAAGGCGACGCAGGCAAATATCATAGCCGTGCGCCGCCCTTTCCTCCAAATACCTACGTTCTATTCAGTCTCCAGCTTGGCCCTTGTCATCGGTTTTAGCCGCTTCCAATGCCAATAACCGTTTCTCGAGCAGACGAATCATCGTCTCCTGTTGCGCCAGAACTTCGTTCTGCTGCACCATTTGCCGATGCTGCTTTTGTACTTCGTTCAAAAGCATTGGGGTTAGCTTTTGATACTGGACGGTTTGAATTTGGCCGCTCGCATCGCGAACCACCATGTCCGGATAAACCGCGGCGACTTCCTCGGCGATCAGACCGTAGTCGATGGGCTTAGAACCATCCTTTACCGCCTTTTTGTAGCGATAGGTGACGGGACGTAATTGGAAGAGCGCGTCACTAGCATCAGCCATATCTTTCACATCTTCTTTGAAACGAATCGACGAATTGACCGTACCCAACTGACCGTCGGCGTTGATATACACCGGCACGGGTCCACTGATGGCAACACCGGTCACCCCCGCTACATAAAAAGATTTCTGGGCGTTCACCGTTCCAATGCGGACCACACCGTTATCAGTCTCTGTACCGGCATTACCGATCTCAATATTATTGCTTGAATCGCCCATGTTTACCGCACCGGCGGCGTATCCGATTGCGATGTTACTACTGCCGGTTGTTATATTGACAAGAGACCAAGGTCCCACGGCAGTGTTGCTGCTCCCGTTTGTTATACTCTGAAGCACCCCCGGACCGTAGGCAGTGTTGCTGCCTCCGGTCGTATTATAATATAATGCCCAAGGACCGTAGGCTGTGTTAAACGTCCCCGAGGTATTATTATATAATGCGCCGTAACCCGTAGCAGAGTTAAACGCTCCGGCAGAGGAACCCACGCCAAGCGCAAATTGCCCCAAAGCCACATTGCCGTACCCGCCGGGACTAGACAGAATTCTGTTCCCACCGATAGAGTAGCCTGAGCTCGAGTTGATCTCGCCATTTACATCGAGCGGAAACTGCGCCGCTTGCGTAGCAATCCCCACCTTAGCGTATCCGTTCAACAAGCCATTCTGGAAAATAGACGACTTCCCCAATGTCGATGTACCCGTCCAGACCGGCACACTATTGGTCGCGCCAGAACCGGTGACTTGCGCCAAGACGGCTGTATTGCCGAACATTCCAAGACTTAGGGCTAATAGTGCCCCGCAGATAAGTTTCATAATATCGATCCCCTCTTGTTTAACAATTCAGGTGAACCAACAGCCAGGCAGATGGACCGGAAAGAATCAAACCCCAATATTTGGGTTTAGCGCTCCTCTGCCTAACCACCCGCCAAACTCTCTTCGATCACTGCGAGTATCTCGGAGCGTCCGGCGCCAGTTTTGGCCGAACAAGTGATCGTGCCGGGCAGTTCGGGCCACCAGGTGGCAAGAGTTTTCAGGAACGCTGCGATATTGTTCTTCGCCGCGTTGGCCGATTGCTTGTCCGCTTTCGTGAAAACCAAAACAAACGGCGCACCAGCCTGGCCTAACCAACGTACAAATTCAATGTCGATGGGCTGCGGCGGTACATTGGAATCGATCAAAACAAACGTGCAGCGCAGGTTTTCCCGTTTCTCAAGATAGCCGGCGACCGCTTCGTTGAAATCTGCACGTTTCACTTGCAGGGTCTTGGCGTAACCGTAGCCGGGAAGATCAACCAAGCACCAGCTGCCATTGACGATAAAAAAGTTAATCAGCTTTGTCTTGCCGGGCGTACCCGAAATCAGCGCCAGATTCCTCCGCTCCACCAGCATATTAATAAGCGACGACTTGCCGACGTTGGAACGCCCGATAAATGCAAACTCCGGTCGATTCCATTCAGGACAGGACTTCAGATCAGGAACGCTGCGATCGAACTCAGCGGATTTAATTTTCATGCGTACGTGCTGCGTGGCACCAAAGCGCCTCAAGCGCAAGGCAACGCGTTTCAGCAGCATGTAATCGAAGCTTTCGGTCTCGTCCGCGACGATTACCTTTAGCATAAGTTAACGCTTTATCGTCCTTCATGTCTGATTCTGACCACTTACTGCCCAAGCCCGAGTCACCCGCACCGCACAAACGGCGACCGCGCTACGCGGGTAAAAATCCACGTCGCTTCGAGGAGAAATACAAGGAACTCAACCCAGACCGTTACGCCGCCGACGTCGCTAAGGTGCTTGCCTCGGGTAAAACACCCGCTGGCACCCACCGGCCCATCATGGTGCCTGAGATTATTGAAGTGCTCGCGCTTCAACCCGGCGGAGTCGCGGTAGATTGCACCCTCGGCTTCGGCGGTCATGCGAGAGAATTATTAGCACGCGTCGCTCCGGGCGGCCGGCTTATCGGACTGGATATCGATCCAATCGAACAACCCAAAACCATTGCCCGCTTGCGCTCCGCCGGTTGGGGTGAAGAAGTCTTCACCCCAGTCCGCTCCAACTTCGCTGGTCTGCCCAAGGTGCTTGCAGAGCTCGGCCTCGACGGTGCCGACGCTATTCTCGCTGATCTTGGCGTGTCCTCGATGCAGATCGACGATCCTGCGCGCGGCTTCTCGTTTAAAACCGATAGCCCGCTCGACTTGCGGCTCAACCCAAACCGACCGCCATCTGCCGCCGAATGGCTCGCCAAAGTCTCGACCGAGAAACTGGCAGCCGTGCTCACCGAAAACTCCGATGAGCCTCACGCAGAGCTGCTCGCCCACGAACTCGTCGACCGTCGAAACGAAACGCCAATCACGCGGACACTTCAACTTGCCGAGACGATCCGAGCTATTCTCCAGAAGCGAAAATCTCACAGCAATCCGGAGAGTGATGACGACTGCATTCGCCGTGTTTTTCAGGCCCTCCGCATTGCGGTGAATGACGAATTTGGAGCACTCGACCAGTTTCTTCGCCAACTGCCTTTCTGCCTAAAACCTGGCGGACGCGCGGCGATCCTCACCTTTCACTCCGGCGAAGATCGCCGCGTAAAACACGCGTTCCGAGACGGTGTGCGCACAGGATTATATTCCGCAACCAACGAAGAAATTATCCGCGCCGGCCCAGAAGAAAGACGAGCCAATCCACGCAGTTCTTCCGCAAAGCTTCGATGGGCTGAGCGATCTATAGCAGTTTAAATCAGGTTGCAGCCGAGGGCGCTGACACCGCGCATTCTGAACCACGAAACGGGTAGGAAACAGTCAAGTCTCGTACTCTCTATTATCCGCGTCCGCGAGTGATATTTTTGAACGGCTTCTGTTTTGTTTTTCCGTGCGAGTGTTTCGAAGAACAGGGCACGGGCTTGGTCTGGTCGTTGTAGGTGACGCCAGGAGTGAGCACGGTTTTGTCTTTGCCTCCGCCGAGTAGTTTGGTTGCGAACTCCTGCAAACCGAGTTTGTGGAGCGAGGCGCGCAGGGCGGCTTTCATCTCGGGCTTATACCAGAAGAAGAAGCTACGCTGCTCCTGCTTCTCCTCGGGCGTGTGCGCACAAGGCACGTGTTTGCCGTCATACGGATGCACGCCAGTAGCGTAGATCTCGGTCGCGACGGTCATCGGTGTTGGCGTGAAGTCCTGCACTTGCTCCAGTTTGAAACCGAGGTCCTTGGTCTGTACGGCAAGATCAGCCATGTCCTTCGGCGCAGAGCCGGGATGTGAGCTAATGAAATACGGGATCATCTGCAGCTGCTCCTTGCCGAACTTCTTCTTAGCGGCATCAAACTTCTCTTTGAACTTTCGGAAGAGCTTGAACGATGGCTTGCGCATAACACGCAGCACATCGTCGGAGGTATGCTCGGGTGCGACCTTGAGCCGGCCAGAAACATGGTGCTGCACGAGTTCCTCGACGAAACGCTCGTGACTTTCGGCAACGGCAGGAGACTTCTTCTCGTGCAGGAAAAGATCGTAACGCAGTCCGCTGGTCACGAACGCGTGCTTAACGCCAGGAGTCTCTCGCACCGATTTGTAGATATCGAGCAGTGCGTTGTGATCAGTATCGAGGTTCGGGCACATGTTGGGCCACATGCAACTGGGGCGAACGCATTCGTCGCAGATCCATTGTTGTTTGCCCTTCATCTTGTACATGTTGGCCGAAGGGCCGCCGAGGTCGGTGATCGTGCCATGGAAATCCGGCATAGATTTCACCGACTCGACTTCGCGCAAGATGCTTTCTTTGCTGCGACTCGCGACGAATTTTCCTTGATGAGCGGAGATCGTGCAGAAGCTGCAACCGCCGAAACAACCGCGATGCATGTTGATCGAATGCTTGATCATCTCATAGGCCGGAATTGGTCCGCGCTTGCGGTAGCGTGGATGAGGCAGGCGCGTGAAAGGAAGATCGAAGCTGCGATCGATTTGTTCCTCACTCATGGTTGGGAACGGCGGATTCACCACGAGTATGCGGTCATCGGTTGACTGGAGTAAGCGCCGCGCTTTCACGCGGTTCGACTCAGTCTCGATGTTTTTGAAATTTGTCGCGTAAAGCGTGCGGTCGCTTTCGCACTCATCATGCGAGTGGAGCGTGAAGTCTTCCCAATTGGCGTTTTTAGGTACGGTTGCTCCGTTGGGGAGGAGCACAGCTGTCTGCGGAATCGTTTTAAGCGAGGAAAACGGCACACCGCGCTTAAGCAAGCGGAGCAGTTCCACGAGGGGAAGTTCGCCCATGCCATAAACGAGCAAGTCAGCGCCGCTCTCGGCAAGAATAGAAGGCTTCAGCGTGTCGGACCAATAATCGTAGTGGGTCACACGCCGCAGGCTCGCCTCGATGCCACCGATCATCACGGGCACTTCGGGATAAAGCTGTTTGAGGATCTTCGTGTAGGTCGTGACCGCATAGTCGGGCCGGAAACCAGGCGCGCCGTCGGGCGTGTAGGCGTCCTCCGAACGGGGTTTCCGCGCAGCGGTGTAGCGGTTGATCATCGAGTCCATGCAACCCGCGGTGACGCCAAAAAAGAGCCGAGGCGCGCCGAGTTTTTTGAAATCGCGAAGATCGTCGCGCCAGTTCGGTTGAGGCAAGATCGCCACGCGGTAGCCCTCGCGTTCAATGATACGGCCAATCACTGCGGTGCCAAACGACGGATGATCCACGTAGGCATCACCCGATACGATGATGACATCGACTTGGCTCCAACCGCGGGCGTCGAGTTCGTCGCGCGAGATCGGCAACCAACGAGAAACATCCCAGATCGGATCACGAGCTGGCTTAACGTCAGGAGCGGAGTGGGTGGGATGTGTTATCAGACCGCGCACCCTCGCCCAACGTCGCCCTCTGCGCAAGTTCGCGGTGCGGTGATGATCTTCGATGCGAGCGAGATTGAGTCGCTTACAAGCTCAGGTGCTGCACGTCGCACACTTTCCCCTTTCCATGTGTGGTAAGTTACTGCTGATCTTCCCCTATGTCATCCCAAGTTGAAAACGTCGTCATCGTCGGCACAGGCTGCGCAGGCCTCACCGCCGCCGTTTATACGGGTCGCGCGAACCTCTCACCGCTCGTCGTCGAAGGCAACCTTCCGGGCGGCCAGCTCACCACCACCTCGGAGGTGGAGAATTTTCCAGGTTTCCCTGAAGGCGTCGACGGATTTCAACTGATGGACAACCTGCGTAAACAGGCAACGAAGTTCGGGACGCGTTTCCAACAGGCGATGGTCAAGTCGGTCGATTTTTCGAAACAGCCTCTCAAGATTGTCACGAGCGAAGGTGAAATCCTCACAAAGTCCGTCATCATCGCCACCGGCGCCTCGCCACGCATGACCGGCGTGCCTGGCGAAAAAGAACTCTACGGCGGCAAAGGCGTGACCACCTGCGCGACCTGCGATGGCGCTTTCTACCGCAAAATGGATGTCGCCGTCATCGGCGGGGGCGACAGTGCTGCCGAGGAAGCGCTCTTCCTCACGCGTTTCGCGAGCAAAGTTTATTTCGTTCATCGCCGTGATACACTGCGCGCTTCAAAGATCATGGCTGATCGCGCCACAACCCATCCTAAGATCCAAATGGTTTGGGACAGTGCGCCAGTCGAGATTCTCGGAGTCAAAGAAGGCGGTGTCACCGGCATCAAGATTAAGAACGTCAAAACCAATGCCGAGTCGGTCCTCCCCGTCAAAGGCGTCTTCGTCGCCATCGGCCACCAACCCAACAGCAGCGCGTTTGCAGGCGCAGTGGAAGTTGACGACGCTGGCTATTTCAAGCCCGTCACCGGTTCACAAGTCCGCACCAAAACCCCCGGTGTTTACGTTGCGGGCGATTGCGCAGACCATGTTTACCGCCAAGCCATCACGGCGGCAGGAATGGGTTGCCAGGCCGCGATCGAAGTCGAACGCTGGCTCGCCGAACACGGCGGGTAAAACGCGATTTGCTATCAGTCTAGCTGACTGCCTTTAGCTCAGTCTGGGTTCGAAAATCGCCTTTCAGGCAGTATCCACTGAACGAATTCAGAATTAAGCTGACGATCTCGCAGCGAGCCGTCACGCTCTCCAAGCGGAATGTCCCCTCTGAAATCTGAATATATTTCCCGTATCGACGAGCTAGCGCGCGAGCTCGGTATTCCTCACAATTACGGGCAATTGCGTCATCTGTCGCTTCAACCCGAGGCGACCGATCTCGTCTCGGTTGGTAACAGCCCAGAGGGAAAACCTTGTCGCCTAATTCGTCCTGCGGCACGCGCTTGGCACCGGATGTACGCTGCGGCACGCGGTCTCGACATCGAGCTGCAGCCATTATCCGGATTTCGCAGCGTCGAACGCCAAGCCGAGATCATTCGCGGCAAACTCGCCGTCGGAGAAAAAATTTCCGACATTCTCCACTCCATCGCCGCGCCCGGCTATAGCGAACATCACACTGGCTGCGCCGTCGACATTGGCTCCGACGAAGTGCCCCCCCTTGAGGAAGCATTCGCCGACACCCGCGCTTTTGCTTGGCTGGTTATGCATGGCGAGGAGTTCGGCTTCAAAATGTCTTTCCCAAAACTCAATCCGAACGGCTTCATCTACGAACCTTGGCACTGGTGCTGGCACGAGTGATAAACGCTCAAGGCGACGATAAAGCGTTCTGCCCTGAGCGCACGATCCATTAAACGTGACTGAAAAAGATCAGCTGAGCGCAATCCACGACGTTGAAGCGCGGTTGACATCAGCAGAACTGCATTCTGACGAAAAAACGCTGCACGAGCTGCTCGCAGACAAATTTCTGGGCGTTAATCTACGTGGTCAGCGGATCGACAAGGCGGCATTTATCGCCGGTCTGTGCGCTCCCGGCGTGAGGCTAAATTCACTGCAAATCGAGGATCTCGATGTCAGGTTTGATGGAGAGACTGCCATTGCGGTCGGGAAATCCACTTTCAAAGCCGTCCACGGCGAAACGGTTGTCCATGGCACAGCCCGATTCATGGATGTTTGGAAAAAATTGGACAAAAATTGGGCGCTGATATCTTCGTCCGTGACACCGATAATCCAGGTAAAATAACAGGATTCGCTTGGCATGCACTGCATTACGGAATCAATAGATTCCGCCCGCAAAGCCGTAAGAATACTAGATTGCCGTCACCTTCAGCTTAGCTAATAGCTGAGACTTAGTCCCAATATTGATTAGAATTATTCTAATTCTCAGCTACAGTTTAGAACAATTCCAATTCGCATTCACTGTTTTCATGATCGACCAAACCAATATCGCCTCTGACGGCCTCGCGCAAAAGCTCTCCGATAGTGGGCTGCGCGCCACGCCGCAGCGCGAGTTGGTATACCGCACGCTTCTGCAGCAGCGTGACCACCCAACTGCCGAGGAAGTTTTCGCGCGCGTTAAAGCTGAGATGCCCACGATCTCGCTCGCGACGGTGTACAACTGTCTCGAAACCCTCGTGCAATGCCGACTCATCCGTCAGGTCAACCACGAGCGCAGCTCCACGCGCTATTGCCCTAACCTGCGTCCACACGCCCATTTTTATGACGAGCTTACGGGCGAAATACGCGACGTCGATTTGCCTGCACCTTTTGTCGACCAGCTCAAAGCCCTTCTTCCAGAAAATTTCCACGCTTCAGCAGTCGAGATCACTTTCCTAGGCACCACCAAAAAGAATTCTTGAGAAAAATCCCACGCCGTTTTCTGCAAACACTTCCTATCGCTCACATCTTAACACCTAAGCTTACCACTTATCACTCACACCATGCACTCGCTCGAAATCAAAGACCTCCACGTCTCCATCGGTGACAAAGAAATCGTCAAGGGCCTCTCGCTCACGATCAAAACCGGCGAGGTCCATGCCATCATGGGGCCCAACGGCACCGGCAAATCTACCCTCTCCAAAGCCATCGCCGGCCATCCTGACTACACGATCACGAGTGGCGACGTGCTGATCGACGGCAAATCCATCCTGGAAATGGAACCCGACGAACGTGCCCGCGCTGGTGTCTTTCTCGCCTTCCAATATCCGAGCGAAATCCCCGGCGTGACCATCGCGAACTTCCTCCGCGCCGCCCAGCAAGCCCGTCTCGCTGAAGGCGAGGAACTAGACGCCACCGCCTATTATAAGAAGCTCTACAGTAAGATGGATCTATTGAAGATCGACCGGAAATTCACTTCCCGCGCGGTCAATGAAGGTTTTTCCGGCGGCGAAAAGAAGCGCTGCGAAATCCTCCAGATGGCGATGCTTGAGCCCATCTTCTCGCTGATGGACGAAACCGACTCCGGTCTCGACATCGACGCCCTCCGTATCGTCGCCGACGGTGTCAACGCCCAGCGCGGTGAAAAACTCGGCGTTCTCCTCATCACCCATTATCAACGCCTTCTCGACTATATCGTGCCCGACTTCGTCCACGTCATGTGGGACGGCCGCATCGTGAAGAGCGGCGACAAATCCCTCGCCCTCGAACTCGAGGCCAAGGGCTACGATTGGGTCAAAAAAGAATTGATCCACACATAACCGGCAACCACCGCTAATGCGGCTTGCGCCGCGTAGTCTCAAATCACAAATTTCAAATTCCGATGAAACCACTCTCCGATCCCGAAACACTCGCACCCGCCGAAGAGGCCGCTGTTGAGAATCCCTCCGTCGGCATCGACCAGTCCGCAGGAAACTTCTCCTACGATGTAACCTACGAATTCGACGCCGGTACCGGCCTCAACGAAAAGACCGTTCGCTATATCAGCTCGGTAAAAAAAGAGGCGCAGTGGATTCTCGATTTTCGTCTTAAGGCGCTAAAAACATTCGAATCCATGCCGCTGCCCACGCACTGGGCGACCAAGGACCTCGAAAATATCGACTTCAATAAAATCCGTTACTACCTCTCGCAGGGACAAAAGCCCAAGCGCACGTGGGACGAGGTGCCCGACGACATCAAGAACACCTTTGAACGCCTCGGTATTCCGGAACAGGAGCGCAAGTTCCTCGCCGGCGTCGAAGCTCAGTTCGACTCCGAAGCCGCGTATTCAAACATCAAGGACATCGTCGCCAAGCAGGGTGTCATTTTTTGTAATTCAACCGAAGCCCTCCGCGAACATCCTGAACTGTTCCGCAAATGGTTCGGCAAAGTCATTCCAACCTCCGACAACAAGTTCTCTGCGCTCAACAGCGCCGTGTTCTCCGGAGGTTCCTTCATCTACGTTCCGCCAGGTGTAAAAGTTGCTCAGCCCCTCCAAGCCTATTTCCGCATCAACGCGGAAAACTTCGGCCAGTTCGAACGCACGCTCATCATCGTCGACGAAGGCGCCGAGGTCACCTACATGGAAGGCTGTACCGCTCCGAAATTCTCTACCTCTACGCTCCACAGCGCCGTGGTAGAACTCGTCGCCATGAAAGGCGCCAAGATCCAATACATCACTGTCCAGAATTGGGCCTCCAACGTCTACAATCTCGTCACGAAGCGCGGGCTCGCCCATGAAGAAGCCGAGATCAAGTGGATCGATTGCAACCTCGGTTCGCGCCTCACGATGAAATATCCCGGCGTCATTCTCAAGGGTCGCAAAGCCCGCGGTGAAGTCATCTCCATCGCGCTCGCTAACGACGGCCAACACCAGGACACCGGCGCAAAGATGGTCCACGCCGCCGACGAAACCACTTCGACTATCGTCTCGAAATCTATCTCCGTCGGCCAGGGCCGCGCGACCTATCGCGGTGTTGTTCACATCCCGAAACACTTGAAAGGTTGCAAAAACAACACCGAGTGCGACGCGCTGCTGATCAACACCAACAGCCGAACCGACACCTATCCGGCCATAACGGTCCGCGGCGACCAGCACGCCGTGCAACACGAAGCCAGCGTTTCGAAGGTCAGCGAAGAGCAGATCTTCTACATGCAGCAGCGCGGCCTCACCGAAGGCCAGGCCATGAGCCTCTCCGTGAACGGCTTCATCAACGACCTCGCGCGCCAGTTCCCGATGGAATATTCGGTCGAACTCAAGCGCCTCATCGACCTCGAAATGGAAGGCTCCGTGGGCTAACGCCCAAATGTAGAAGTAAGAATGCAGAATGTAGAGCATCTGACCGCTACACCCTTTCTGCATTCATCACTCTAAATTCTTAATTCTGTTCCAATGCCCGCATCCACTCTTCCCGCCAAATCAACAATCGGCTCTTTCACCGCCGAGGCTTTTGCCGAACACCTTGCCACCCAGAATGGGAATCCAACCTGGTGGCTTGAACGCAAGCGCGCTGCTTACGAAAAATTCGCATCATTGCCGATGCCTGCCCGTACCAACGAAACCTGGCGTTTCAGCAACATCGGTACGCTTGCACTCGATGGCTTCGAACTCACGCGTACCGCGTTGATTGCCGACTATCCTGCTCCACCCAATGTCGGCCCCACCGCCGCAGCTCTCGCATTCGCCAACAATGCAATTGAGAAACGGCAGCCCGTTTCCGATACGCTCAAGGCACGAGGCGTCATCGTCACTACAATCTCCGATGCTTTAGTGGCACACGCCGACTTACTTCGAAACCACTTCATGGCTCAACCGCAGAAGCTGGGCTCGGAAAAATTCGCCGCGCTCCACACCGCGTTCGTAAGCGATGGCGCGTTCATTTACGTGCCGCAAGGAGTTGAGATTACCGAACCAATCGTGATTAGCCATTACGCTACCGGAGCAAACAAGGCTGTTTTTCCGCACACGCTCGTTGTTGCTGAAGAAAACGCTAAAGTTACGGTTCTCGATTATTTCGTTTCCGCCGATTCTGGTACGCATTTCGCCTGCGGCGCCAATGACCTTTACGCTTCTCATGGCGCACAGATCACCTATGTCGCCGCTCAATCCTGGAGCCCAACCACGCTCTCGTTCCAACTAAACTCCACCGTTGTTCGCCGCGACGCCCGCGTACAATCGCTCAATCTCCATCTCGGTGCCCGCCAAGCCCGCCACGAATCGCTTTCGCAACTCCAAGCCCCCGGTGCGTTTTCTGAGATGCTTGCGCTCACCGTCGCAACCGGCTCGCAGGAGTTCGACCAGCGCACGCTACAGATCCATCAGGCGCCCAACACGAAGTCAGACCTGCTTTACAAAAACGCGCTCAACGACAGCGCGAAGACGATTTTTTCCGGACTGATCATCGTCGATCAAGACGCGCAAAAAACCGATGCCTACCAGAGCAACCGCAACCTTATGCTCAGCGAAGAGGCCGAAGTGAATTCACTCCCAGGGCTTGAGATCCAAGCTAACGACGTCCGTTGTACCCACGGATCCACTACGTCACGCGTCGATCCAGAGCAGCTCTATTATTTACAATCGCGTGGCATTCACCCGAAGGCCGCGCATCAGTTGCTCGTCTTCGGTTTCTTCGAAGAAGTGCTCAACCGCCTCGAAAGTGAGCCTCTCCACGCCGCGCTACGTGAGCTAATCGAAACCAAACTTAAAACCTAATTCGACCGGAATTGAACTCGATTGCCCCTGTTCAAATAGTTCATTTTTCTGCCTTCGTCTTACATGAGTAATAATAAGGAACGCATTCTTTCCCGTGAAGTTGCCGCTGTGCAAATTCCCGCCGGCAACACGACGATTCTTCCTACAGGCGCCCGCGTATTTATCACGCAAACGCTTGGCGGCAGCTACACGGTCATGACCGACACGGGTCTCGTACGCATTGACGGAAAAGACGCCGACGCTCTCGGTGAAAAAATCGCTGATACTGCAGTCGCGACCTCAACGCTCACCGATGGCGCGCCCGACCCCGCCGCGGTCTGGGATCAGCTCAAGAAAGTTTTCGATCCCGAAATTCCGGTCAACATCGTTGATCTCGGCCTAGTTTATTCGATGGATGTTTCTAAAACCGACGACGGTCAGGGACATCGCGTCGAAGTTGCGATGACGTTGACAGCGCCCGGTTGCGGTATGGGCCCTGCTATCGCCGAAGACGCCAAGAACAAAATTCTTCTCGTCCCCGGTGTATCCGCCGCGGAAGTACGCATCACTTGGGAACCGACCTGGAACCAACAGATGATCTCCGAAGAAGGGAAGATGCAGCTTGGGCTGATTTGAAAACGCCGTGGTTTTAAAATAGAAAACCGGACACCACGAGGTGCCCGGTTCGGACAAGGGCCGCGAAATTCTTAGCGATCTAGATTACTCGCCACCACGTGCATGGCCGAGGCGCGACCTACGCTGCGCTGAAAAGCCGGAGAAGACGTCGCATGCTCGAATGCATCAGCCAGTGAAGCCCGCGACGATGGATTTTCGTTGAGCAAGACGAAATAAAACACTCGCACGGGCGCACCAATTTGCGAAACAGCACGCAGCGTGGTGAATTTGCCGCTCTTCAATGCATAGGGCAGTTCCTCGCCGATCACCAAGACCGCGTCGCATTCGCCGCGAAGCAAACGCGCTGCAGCCGCGCTCCCATCACAATTCACGACGTTTACCTGCATACCATTGCATTTCTTGTCCGATAAGCTGGTAGCGAGGCTCGAAATAAATGCCTCTTGTAGGACATACCAGGGAGCAGAGTCATCCAGCGTATTCACGGAAGCCAGACAGAGAGAGCGACTGGCAGTAACCCGGGCAGCATTATCGCCAACAGCGCCAGCTGTGACTGCGCTGGCTATTAAACTGATCAAAACGAGGGACAGGCAAAGATTCGTCTTCATAGTTTTTTTGGCTCGGGGTGAACGGACCGGTGTTTTCCTAGTTTCTTAGCGGCGCTAATAGTGGAGATAAGCAGTCTCCCTCACAAGCTTATTTGCATCAAATTTGCATTAGAATGTAATTATTTACACTACAATGTATTATATATTATTAATATGGCGATACCGTCATTTAATTTCAGCGAATTATCATATGACTTACAGGCCGCCGTATCCCCAAAGCAAATACGGCATCGAGGTGCTTTGATTTACTTTCCCTAAACAACCGCTGCGCCAGCGCTTTTCCCTTCTTCGAACCTCGTAGTCACGTCCCAAGAAAAACTGGCAAAGTGCTTTTTAAAAGCGCGTTTTACCTTACGCCTGGATAACGAACTGAGCCTCAAAAAACGCAGCTCCATAGATTCAAAAACCACTTGCCTAAAGGTGGAGATTAAGGTTGCCGAACGAGCCAACGGCATCGATGTTGCACGATGCATGTGTCGAGCGCGCACCCTTCGCGCTCCGCGTGCTTTTCATAAACCCGCGCTTCCGCCCTTTCCGGGCGAGCGCTTTAAACAACAAATAAATAACATGTCAGAAGTAACTATGTCCGGCGAGACCCAAGTGGCCCCCGCCGAGACCGTCAGCGCGCCGCCCGCCGCTGCTCCCGCTTTCGGGAACAGTCGAGGCTCAGGCTTGGCGCGCGGCAAACGCCCCAGCGCGTCCGCCCCAGCCACCAGCAAAGAAGCCGCCTCCAGCAGCTATCAACCGACCGCCATTCAGGTCGTTAACCACCAACGCGAGTACAAAAATCCGTTCGCGCCCGAGCCCGCTCCGACACCTGTCATCGAAACGCCAGCCAACGTCGAGCAGCCCGCCGCATCCGTCCCCGCAGAGCAACCCGCTCCCGCCACCCCAGTCGCCGTCGTCACTCCCGTGGCTACGCCGGCTCCGGTCGAAATCAAAACGATCGCCTCCGAAGCTATCGTCGAACCCAAAGCCGAGCTCAAAATCCTTCCTCCAGAAGGAAAAGCTCGCCCAGCCCAGAGCTGGGAGATCGGCGGCCAATCTGAACAACCAGCCGCCAACACTAATTCGCGCCGCGAAGGCCGCCCGGATTTCCGTCCGCAGCGTCATGAAGATCGTCAGGCTCGCAATGCCGACCGTTCGGCGCGCAACGATGATCGCCCCGCCCGCAGCGAACAGCCGCAGGAACCACGCAACGAGTTTCGTCCCCGCGAACCTCGTCGCGAGCAATCGAGTGAACGTCGTGAGCAATTCGGCGAACAACGCCGTGAGCAGCGCACGTTCGAGCCGAAGCCCACTCCCGCCGTCGCCGAAGCCAAAAAATCCGGCTTTCTCGGTTGGTTGAAAGGTCTCTTTAGCGGAGACACTGCTCAGCCAACCCCAGCTACTCCAGCTCAGCGCCATGACGAGCGTACCAGCGGCGAAGGCCGTCGTTACGAAGGTGGCAATCGTGGTGGAAACCGTGGTGGCCAACAATATCGCGGTGGACAAGGTCGTGGCGGCTATCGCGGTGACAACCGCGGTGGAAATCGCGGCCCCCAGTTCGGTTCAGGTCCAGATGCTCAAGGTCAGAACCAAGGTGGCCCTAACCCCGACTCCCGTGGCCAAGGTGGCGAACAACGTCATTTCGACGACAATAACCGTGGCGGCGGCCGCCGTCACCATCGTGGCGGACGTGGCCGTTTCCGTGGTGATAATCGCGGTGGCGATCATCGCTCCGACGGCGGTCCATCCAGCGGCCCAACGAGTTAAACCTTGCTAAAGCCTACAAGGCTGAGCGCATTTCAAGGCGTCCGTTTCTACGGGCGCCTTTTTTATTTCCTCCGCCGATACGCTCTGCACAAGCACCGCTTCGAACTACAAAAAGCAAAAAACAAAAGCCGTGATTTATATGCGGTTCGAGGAAATGATCGTAAAAGGAAGCATTCAAAGCTCGAAAGTTAAGTCTTACTTATGGTTCCTTGTTTCCTCGTAGTTCAACTACGGTTTTAAGAACAGTTGCACATTCACCCGCACTACGCCCCACATGGCTGACCTCATTGTCAACGGCGGCAAGCCCCTCTCCGGCACGATCACCCCGTCCGGCAACAAAAACTCCGCGCTCCCGATCGTCTGCGCCTCGCTGCTCACTGATGAGCCGGTCTCGCTCCAGAACGTTCCCGAGATAACCGATATCGGCAAAATCGTCGCGTTCATGACCTTGCAAGGGTCACGCATCGAGTGGAACAAAACCACGGGTGAGATGCGTCTCGATCATTCGGGTTTCAAAAACACGCTGGTCAATCACGAGCTCCCGCAGGACATGCGCTCGACCGTGCTGCTCTATCCTGCCCTGCTCCGCCGCGTTAAAAAACTTTCCATCAGTGCCAACGCTACAGGCTGCTCCCTCGGCGTGCGCGAAATCGATCCGCATTTGGAAATTTTCGCCAAGCTCGGCGCCACCGTTCAGCCCGGCGAACCGCTCGTCATCGAGCTCCCCGAACGGTTCCAAGGTAACCGCCACTGGTGCGATTACATGTCGGTTACTGTCACTGAAAACTTCCTCATGTGCGCCGCCCTCGCGCGCGGTACGTCGACTCTC